>Ga0102879_1000407_pt1 | contig 19589 bp, 23 predicted proteins | sample Colrivmet1548B02_FD_78187 | JGI IMG/M metagenome (GOLD analysis project Ga0102879, IMG submission 78187) | Estuarine microbial communities from the Columbia River estuary - metaG 1548B-02 | ecosystem: Environmental > Aquatic > Marine > Intertidal zone > Estuary | place: USA: Columbia River... | reverse complement strand
TAAAAAAAAAGCCTGGATTTCTCCAGGCTCTTCTTTAAGATTTTAATGGTTTATCTTACAAAGTGTTCAAGCCACTTACGTAGATTTTTCCATAAAATTCTGGCCTCACCATTTTCTTAGCATATCTAGTCAAAAGACCTTTACGTGGAACGAAGGTATCAGGATCGTACACCAAAGGAGTCATGATTAATGGAATGTAAGGAGCAAATACTGCACCAGTTTCCAAGAATTGGCTACCTTTGAAGCCCATCAAGATGGTGTTTTCCTTCATGTAAGGGTTCTTGTAGATAGTGTATCTGTTGTTGATTTGACCCATCTTCTGTACACCGAAAGCGTAGCTAGCTACAGAAACGTCACCGTTTGAAGTAGAAGCAAATCCTGGGATACTTTCCAAGATAGTAGCAACTGTTGGAGACACAACGCAGAAGTTAGCACCACCACGCAAAGTTCTTTGGTGAATGATGTTAGATAATTTCTGCATCTTAGTTCCCAAAGTTTGGAACCACTGACCTTGAGTGTTGAAAAAACCAGTCTGTGTAGTTGATGTTGGGAAATCAAATCCGTTAGCGTTGTTAGGATTGTAAACTCCGTTGTTCAATGCAGTCCAGTACTCAGTACCAGCAGCAGCTGATTCGATCAACATATCTAAGATCTCTAAGTCAATTTCCAAAGAAATGTACTCAGACATAACAGCAGTCAATTCAGCTTCAGCATCCAAAGAATGGTAAGCGTTCAAATCTTGAGCGAATTCAGGAGTCCACTGTGCTTTCAACTTCTTAGTTTTAGCAACGATGGCTTCAGATCTCATTTGAACGTTGATCTGCGGGATAACGATTTCAGAAGCAGACTCAGCGTTAGGAACAGCATAAGAAGCACCAGCTTCGAAGTCACCTCTTGCATTGTCTTTAGTCAACTTGTTGTACTCAACTACAAAGCTACTTGAAGTTGGAATTTCAGCAGTTGAAGCAGAAACGAAGAATACTACGTTTCCACTAGAGAAATAAGTAAATTCGTTTAAGTTTCTAGCAGCAGAAACAGAACCTGAAGTGATAATAAAGCCTCTAACACCTAAGATGTCGATATCAGCAGAGATTGATGAAGTAGCAACAGTTAATTTTTTGATACTACCAGCAGCAGCAGAAGCTGAGAAATCTGAGCTGAAGTTAACCTCAGCAAAAGATGCAGAAGTGAAAGTAGTTGCTTGAACTACAGCAACTGCAGAAGCAGAGAATTGGTTAGTAGAGTAGGTGAAACGACCAGCTCCGTATAAACCACCAGTTGAGGTGTTACCGAAGTTAGTAGAAGTATCACCGTATGTAGAAGTACCAGAGGTGAAAGGATTCTTGTTAGTTCCGTATTGGAAATCCAAGAAGAATACTAGACCTGAAGGTAAGTTCATAGGTTGAACTGAAACAAATTCTTTAGCAGCGATCTGACCGAACACCTTACGCACTAAAGGTAAAGCGATTCCAGCCCACTGTTCACCAGTACCGGCTGTGAAGCTAGCACCTGTTCCAGTTTGAGATTGCTCAATAACCAATTGCTTGGCTTGATTCTCAAGGATCATTGACATGTTATTTTTTTCAGTTTCGTGGCTAAAGCCTTCTAAAAGACCTGTAGCTCCCCACTTTTTTGACAATCTGGCAGCGTCAGATTGCAAACTCTGCCAGGGGTTAGCAGATTCGAGTAATGATTGTACGTTAGACATTGTATTAATGTATAGTTTTTATTTTTTTATAAGCCTGCAAGTTTTTTAAATCTGTTTACCATATCGTTTGCTTCCACCACAGGCTGTTTTGGTGAAATTCCGATTGCTTTTGAGGCAAACCCTTTGTTTTCTCTTACCAACTCTTTTGTGTTAGCTTTTTCTAAGCCTTCTTGTAGAGTTTCGAATACTAACTTAACTTCTTTTACTGTCTCAGCTTTGTCAAAAGCAGTTAATACTTTAACTTTCTGTGATTCAGTAAGGTTTTTAGCCTTGAAAATTTTGTTAGTGTAAAGAAGTTTTGAATTTAATAAGTTAATCTCATTTAATTCAGATTTCAATACGTTAATAGTTTCGATCGCTTCTGCTAGTTCAGCTTCCATGGCCGGCATTTCGTTAGATTTACCTTCCTCGTCAGCTTCACCGCTTCCAATTGCTTGAGCAAGTTTTTTAGCAGCCTCTTTCTTTTCGTCGTAGCTTGCTTTAGCAAATGCTCCTCCGATAATACCACCTAATGTTCCAAAAGTTCCTAAAATAAGATCTATCATGTCAACAGACATATCCATTTCTTTTAAAGTCTTTTTGTTTTCCATCATAGGAGCTTCTTCTTCTGCGGGCATTTCCTCGGCACCCATTTCAGGTTCCATCTCAGCACCAGCTTCATCTTCCATTCCTTCGTGGCCGGCTTCTAATTCACCAGCTTCGATCATTTCGTCTACCACTTCTTCAATGAATTTCTTCAAATCTTCTTCGGTCATTTCTTCAAGATCGATTTCTTCCTCTTCTTCTTCTTCGCCTTCTTTTTCAGCCTCTTCAGCTTCGTCTTCAGACTCTTCTTCTTCAGCTTCGTGAACTTCGTCCTCAGAACCTTCAAGCTCTTTTAAAAGCTCTTCAATGTCAGCGTCGGTGGTGTCTAAAGATTCAGTGATGATTTCGTCTTCTTCCATGTCCATCATTTTCTTTTCGAACATTTCTTTAAGATGTGGTGTGAAAGCCTCCTCTAATGCAGCTTTTGCATTAGTGATAGCGACCTCCTTTACAGCTTTTGCATCAGCAATTGCTTCTTTTAACAAGTCTCTGTTTGTCATTTTCCTAATAATAATTTTTTTTTGGGAAGTACGCTTATTAATTTATAGCGTAATAATTGTTTTGTAGAGTGTTTTGGGCACTACATTGATCGTAGTACATACAAGTATAAATAGATCTGTTTTTGTAAAAATAAAGAAACCCTCTTTTTTAGGGAGGGTCGATCAAAGGATACTATCCTAAGAGGGGTTGTAATGTTGTGTGAGCTTTACTTTTTATATTTTACCCTAAGCCATATCCGCCCATCTCAGCACGGTTGTTTTGTCTATCTTGAGAATCTATATCCATTTCACTATTCCTCTCTTTAACTGATTCGTCAAATGTTAGAAGATGTCCCTTATTGTCTAATACATAATCAACTGCATCTTGATATCCAAATTCTTGTTTTTGTCCATTATTTTTAGTATCATATATTTCAATAGTTTCATCATCTGGGAAATATATCATAAAATCTTCATGTTCTTTGCACCGAATAAAATATTCTTCACCATTAAAAGTTTCAACAAAAATATTATTTTTTTTCATTTCATTAATGAATTCTCTTGATATATCAATTTCATCATTTGAATTATCAAAGTCTTCATCTTCTGAAGGTTCATTATAATCCCTGTATTGGTTATGGGTCATTGAAGGTTCTCCATCACTATTAAATGCTGCTTCTGTGATGATACCAGCTAGCTTTTGCATGCGTCTGAATTCCTCAGATAATATTTGTTTTTTCATCGCTTTATACTGTTGTTTAAAATATTGGACAGTTGCCATGAGCACATAAGATCTCTCTTATAATCTCATTAGCTTTACTGTACTGATTTACGGTCTTAGTTAGACCTTCATGTAGTGGATGCATCCAAGAACCCGGGTTAGAAGGAGTAGATACAAAATCCCAACATAATAATTCAAAGTCTTCTTGAACTTCTAATGTTTCTCCCATCTGTCTTACAGATCCCATTCCTCTAGATGATACACCAACGGTGATACCTGAATTCATTAGGGCCTGTAGTATATTTCCAGAAGGAGTTGGAAGGATTTCAATCTTACCTATGATATTGTCACCGTCCCACCAAATATCTTTAATGTTGTGACATACATTCTTAAGGTTGATAACAGTAGATTCAGGGTGATCTAACTCACCAACTGCTCTATTGTTCTTAACTGAATCCATGTACTTATCGATCTCTCTATCCCAGATTTTTTTACTGTAGTATCTTCCGTTACCGTTCTTTATCTCAGCAGTTGCTAAGACACCTTCTACTAATGGAAGACCAGAACTTCCCTTTGCTTCAGATAACTTTAAAGCACGGGGTTGGAAGGATATAGTTTCAATAAGTAAACTTTTATCCATTATTTTACTGTTAAATTCTTTGTGTTTATTAATTCTCTAACCATTCCAGTCCAAGATTCTTTCTTTGGCTTTGGAGCAGTAGTTTTAATCATTGATGCTTTAACTCTATCTCCAATAGGATCAGCTGGAGGAGTGAAAGGTTCTTCTTTCTCCATTACAGTGGTACCTTCACCGGCTGCAGTTTGCATTACTGATTTATCTTTTACTCTACTAGCAGCTTTTGCTTTTTGCTTTTCATATAGAGCTTTTTTCTTAGTTAATAAAGCGATATCTTTTTTAAGCTCTTTAACTGCTTTTTTGTCAACCATATCCTTAACGTCATCGCCTTCTGTTACGGTCATTTTATTAGATAATTCTTCGATCTTCTCTTGAATTTTCATAATTCTATTCTCCCAAGCAGCTACTTCACCCATTTTTTCAATCTGGTCGATTTGTTTTTCGATAGCTCTTTTCTTAGCTTCTGATAAAGTACCATGCTGTGATTCCCAGTCGGATTGTTTCATAAAGCCAAATCTCTCAGATGAATCGTCCATATTGTAACTAAAAGTTAAAGCTTTAGCACTGCGAAGTGTATGATTTTTTTGGTAAAGCTCTTTTTCGTCTTCTTTTCCGTATGGATATGTATAAACTACGTAGCTGTCTGCTTCTAAAGACTCGTTTAATTTAACAGGTTCCATTCCAGATGATTTATATTTTCCTGTTACTTCTTTTGTTGGTCCTAAACCAGGGTGAGTATCAGTGTATCCTAATCCCTTGATTCCGAATTCTCCGTCTTTTACGTAGAACAAAGGATCTTTCTCAAGGTTTTTAACTACGATTGCTTTAATCTGATCTTCTGTCTTTTCAGCATTCTTAGGATCTTTCATTTCAACATAGTAACCTTTAAGCATTTCTGCTGTAGAGATATTGTTGTTGTTATTTTTAGCTTTATAATCGTATCCGGCAGTTTCTTTTTCAACTACTTCTTTGTCTGTATCTTTCAATTCTGCTTTAACGTTTTCGGTGTTTTCTTTAAACACTTTAAACCAGTCTTTACCGATAGGAGTATTTGATGTTACTAACGTAATAGTCTCATTAATAATTCCTTTCTCAGTGAGAGAGTGAATAACTTGATTAAACGTTTGAACGTTGGTGATATACTGAGGGAATTGAGCTTTAACTTCTTTTAAGAAGATTTCTTTATTGCCTTTACCTTCTTTGATAAGATTGTATTGATTTTGTAGGCTTTTCATATGTTATAAATAGGTATTGTTTATTTCCAAAGATCTTTATATTCCATACCCTTGGCTGCTTTCCGTACTTTATTCTTATTGACAAGCTTCCAGCCCATCTTTAAGTAGTAGTTACGTGAAGTGCCTTGTGCTTTTTTATTTGGATTAAAAGCGAATGGAGTGTTATACGCACCAGCTGCTCCAGAGGTTGATTCCTCTCTAAGCTGTTGTTTGAGCTCGTCTTTTAGCTGCTGTCTGGTTGCCATTATAGTTCATTAACAAGTTCGTAGTATTGTAACAAGTTAATGATACAGTCATTAGTTACTTTTTCAGTCTTTTCTAAAGGCTTAACGTACTTTATAATTTCTGTAATTTTAATTTTAAGTACTTCGTCTTTAATGCTGGTAATCTTACCCTCTAGTAAACTTTGTACTTCTGTGATTCTGCTGTTATAATACTCTTTTAATTTATCTGTATTATCAACTGAGGTAATTACCTCTCTTAAAACTTCTTTTTGTTTTCCTGTTAGGTGATCATACTTCTCATTGAATTTATCAAGAAGCATTTTGTATGTTAAGATTCTTAAATCCTTACTGTAGCCCTTATATTCCTCCATTAACTCATCCGCTTGAATTATTACTGGGGTTTTTGTTAGATGCTCTAAGATTGTTAGTTTATTATTAATAACAGTTTCAGGAGCTACCTTTTCTGAGGATTGATTTTCAATGAGGTTGTTTAATGCTGCGAATACTTTATAGTTAGTTACTTGAGCTTTAAAGAATTTTTCCACATTGTAACCATCTTTGATCTCTCTTACTAGATTGTATTTCTGCTTTCTAATCTCAGATCTTTTTAGCTTGGTAGATGCTTCAACAAGAGTGTTAATAATCATGTCAGCTTTAGCTTCTGTAAGATTCTTATAAGCTGTTACCTGCTCGTAAAGTCTATACTCTTTCCCTAATTCTGTATTAACAAAATACTTCTTAAGAATATTAATGGCGGTAGAATTCTTCCCCTCTAAAGTATCAGAGGTAATCTGCCTTACCAGAAGTTCAAAAAGAAGCCCTGTGTTTTTAAATTTTGAATGTTTTATTGACATCTATCGATGGTTTAATAATAAATATATGTTAAATGTTTATTCCCTAATTTGGTTTTCATCTAATAAACCGTTCGCTTTTCTTTCTGATTCGAAAATTATTTTTTTAGGACCTAAACTATCTAGAATTTTCTTATGTTTTACGAATTCTTTCTTAGTGTTCTCTAATGCAAATGGTGATGTATTATCTCTACCGTAACCTTGTTGGTCATCGGTCTTCATTGCTTTTTTACCTAACCTATCCATTCCTAAAGGATCGTTAGTAGTATCGATATTTGAACCTTTCTCTTCCGGTCTACCCATTTGAGGTTCATCCTCATTGTATCCAGTAGGTACTGAACCTGGTCTATCATATACTCTGCCCTTACCGTAAGATGTAGCAATATCGTGAGGAGTACCATAAGTTTCTCCAGTCTCTAAAGGATCATTTCCTTCGTTTTCAATCTGAGATACTCTAAATTTACGCTTAGCATCCTGAAGAACTAATTCTCTCATTTCTTCGTATTGATCTTGGCTTAAGTGGAAGATGTTATCGTAGATCCAATCAGAAGAGATTAGTTGAGAATCCATCATTGATTGAGCAAGATCCATCTTCTCCTTCAATAACATTACTCTTTCCTGATCGTAAATGATAGAAGGGGTTGTTAATGATAATTCAAAATTGGTTAAGGATTCGTCTCTATAGCCTTGAATGTATAAGTGAACGAATGCAATCTTATAAAGCTCAGAAACTATGATTCTTTGTAGTTTTTCTACTGTTCTACCGAAACGAATATCTTCGGCAGCAAGTGTTGCTTTACCTTGTAACTTCTCATCATAACCTAAGAATGCTTTTGGTATTCTTAAAGCAGCAAATAGCTTATCTCTTAAGTAATTTACGTCAGTGATACCGTCATACTGTAATCCACCTAAAGTTTCGATCTTAGTTGATGTATCATTACCTCTCATGGGGATATAAAAATCCTCCATTAAGTTCTGCATGTTGTACTTTAAGTTATATTCACCTGTTTGTTGGTCAATATAAGGAGTACGCTTCATTTTAGAGATAGCCTTCTGCATAAAGTTCTCTACTTCCGCAGGAGGAATACCACCTACGTTCATATAGAATACTCTCTTCTCAGGAGCCCTTACAATTCTATGAATTAACATAGCATCCTCCATCAAAGTATACTGCTTAAATAATTTACGAGCAGGTTCAATATAAGAACGGCCGTAAGGTAAGTAATTTACATCTGTTAATAAACGGAAGTGAGCCATTTCATAATTATCGAAATAAATAGACTTAGCATCATGCTGGTTTGGAGTCTTAAAGTACCCGTAAGTATCAGCAGCTAATCCATCAGGATCATATCTGAATCTAACAGCAGTTGGATTTTCTGGATCGTAGTGTTCCTGTCTTTCAATGTTAAATGCAGCGAATGGAATTACGTTATAAACACCATACTTTTCAGAAGCTTCTAATTTTAAGAAGAAGTCTCCGTATTTACACATGTTTCTAATCCACCAACTCAAGTTAAATTCAACATTCAATACATCGTAAAATAAATTGTAGAGAATCTTTTGAATATTTTCGTCGTTTGATCTAATATGTAGGACCTCTCCCATATCATTCTTAAGAGTTGATTCTTCAGAAAGAATATCAAGAGCAGAAGCAATGATTGCATCTGTGTCCATTGCATCATACTCAGAATATAACTGAGTTCTTAATGTTTGGTAGTTAAAGGAGGATTGGTAGCCGTAAAGTGATGTGGGTGAGGTGGTGTAGATTCTATTGTATCTAGCCATCAAGGAGTTGTTCTCTAACTCTCCCGACATTTGAATTTGGTTTGTATCGGCTACTGATAATTGATTGCCGCCGACGTTACGGATAATAATATCTGTAGAAAATAACCTGCGTAATCTTGAAAATATACTAGTATTAGCCATTGTTTATTATTAATATAAGTATAAATAGTTAATAGATCCAGCTTATATCTTCTTTTCCTCCTCTGCCATTATCCATTTCATATGGATTAACGACGTGAGACGGTAGATATACACCCTGGTGTGTTGGTTTTGTGGTTGAGATATTGTTTAGAGCGTTACGGGTTAGGTCTAATCCCTGTTGACGGAACTTCAAAGCAGTATCTCTGATGTACATTGCTATACCGAAAGCCATTACTAAGTCATCATTATACCCTCCTTGGGCTTCTGCTCTACCATTCTTCCATATAAACACTTTCATCTCTTCAACTAGCCTCTTAGACTGTATAATAACTGCTTTTTCGTTAACATATTCTTGGAATTTACCAATAACTAACGGTCTAGTACGTGCATTCATTGAGAATCCTGCAACCATATTTGAGTTATAATCATATTGATCGAAGTAAGACTCGGCGGTCATATTGCCTCCTTTAGGAGAATAGTATAAATTATCGTAACCTCTATCAATAACAGTCTGAATTGTCGACCATCCAATAGATGCATTTTCAATTATTAGTAATGCTTGGTTATATTCTGATGCTATACCTACTAATAAGTGTCCAAATTCTTTAGTTCCTAACTGTCCTCTATATTCTGCAACCTGGGAATTGTTCTCGATATCCATAACATGGAAGGTTGAGTAGTCTTTTCCATCACCTCTTGCTACGTCTGCTACTACCATGTAGCTTCTTGAGTAGTCTACAGGTTCCCATACCCACAAATTCATATCAACCCCGCGCCTTTCTACCGGTTCTTTGATGTAAGTCTGTTGGTAGAACTCTATATACTCTCCGTAAAAGACAGTATCACCGGAAGTTGCAAAGTCACAATCACATTCCTGTGCTGCAAGGCGTGGATCTCCTAGTAAATTATCTTGAGCATCCCTCCAAACTTGATCTCTCTCCGGGTGAACGTACCAAGGTAACTTAATTGGTAAGAATTCATTCTCTTTTGCTTCAGCTCGAACCCAGGCTTGGTGAAACCAATTACCGGTACCGTAGGGAGTTGATAGTACAATCGCACCGCCACCCGTTGCTAAGGTCTGTTGAGCTGATGCCCATGTCTCTCCGATGTTATCAATGAAGGCCGCCTCGTCAATTAACAGTAGTGATACAGCTTCTGAACGTGCAGCGTCTGAATTTGATGATTTAGCTGTAATTTTAGACCCGTTTGAGAGTCTTAAACTTAATTTATTCTTCTCTTCTGCATCAATTCTTAACCAAGAAGGTAGATTTTCGTACATAAACTGTACTTTTGACACTAGGTTACGTGCAGTTGCTTGTGTAGTTGCTAAGGTTAAAACGTTCTTATCTTTGTGAAAAAGCATTAACCATAGTGCATATCCTGCACCTAAAGTGGAAATACCTAGCTGTCTTGACTTTAAAATGATAGAATAAGGGTTTTCTTGAAAATGTTTTAATACTGTTTCTTGAAAAGGATATAAATGAAATAAAATTCTACCTCTTAATGGGTGCTGAATGTAACAGTATTTTTTCATAAAGTGTACAGGATCAACCACACACCTGACGTATTCCTGTCTTATGATTTGTTTTAAGTCTTGACTCATATCCCTATTAGTAGACCGGAGATTATCGAAACAATACTGACGATGTAGGCTATTTTTTTAGCTGCATTTAAACGTTTATTTTCTTTTTTATACGTTTCAATAATAGAGTCTTTTTCCTTAATAACCTGCTTATAGTTTACTTCGTTTGCTTTATATTCAGCAATAGAACTATCCCTATGAAGAATAATAGTATCTTTTGCAAAGATAATTTCTTTCATTGTTGTGATAGAATCACGGGCAAAACCTAATTGCTTCCCGCAGTAAACTCTTTCCTCTTTTACAATAATTGCTTTTCTTAAAGCATTACAAGGTACACAGCAAGTATCACTTGAAACTTTCTGAGAATAGAGCGGCGACATCGCTATTAGACATAGCACTAATACGCTTAAGATCTTTTTCATGTTGTTTATGTTCTTTAGCAGCTTCGGCTGCGGTTTTACTTAGTTTATTTTCAAGTTTTAAAACTTTAGCTTTTTGTACGTCTACTAAAGAATCTAACTGCTTTATTTTTTGATTGTGTAATTCGATTTCGTTATTTAACGAATCAATCCTTTTTTCAAAAATAGAGGTGTCAGGTAGTTTTTGTTGAGGCTTAATAAAGCGTGTGTAAGCAATGCCTCCTGCAAATAGTAGGACGATAATCCAAATTGTGATTTGTTTCATGACTTATGTATTTTTAACTTCAGTGTTCCGGTGCCTTTTATTACCCGATGCCACTCATGTCTCTTTATAAATATAGACTCATTTAAGGAAGTAGGCAAGCTGTTATCTAGCTGTAACTTCCAATCTGTTTCTCCAAGTATCTCAACGGTTCTATCTTCATCATCTCGATGCCATAGTAATTCTATAGGGTCTATGTTTTCGTTAAACTCACGAACGGTATACTCGTCAGTAACTTCTAGGTCTCTGTAAGGTTTCTCCATGTTACAACTTCGTCTAATTGTTCTTTAGTCCAATAACTATAATAATCAGTAAATTTAAGACTATTTGACTTAAAAAGCAAGTCAGCTAGGTCCTGAACTATCCAAATATAACAATCTGGAAAAGTTGCTGTTACTCCGTTAATTACAAAAGGATTTCTAGGATCGCTATCTAAAACTACTTTATTGTTATGTTTAAAGTTACGATTAAGCATTTTAGTTTTAGCTTCTAATGTTTCTACTTCGTAGAGTTCATAATTAGTTAAGTAGAAAATACAAACTTTATAAACTTGAACGTTTGCATTACCAATTTGAAATGCAATATCATCAAGGTTTGTTTCTTCTATAGTATATTCTTGGTTTGCCACTGCTGCTTTAGCAAATGGACAGATCGGCATATTACTTAATTCCGGTCTTGGGATAATTAAATGGTTAAACCATTCTTTAAGCTTGCTTATCATTCTTTTCGTCTGTTATTGGTCCACCAACAACCCAAGCATCACAAGTTCTAGCAGCAGCACATTTGAACTTTAAGAACCTACAGTAACCTAAATTACCGGCTTCAATAACATCGAAAGGATCTTCGGAACCTTCATCATCACCTATTCCTTTTGCGATACAATCTAAAGTCTTTTTAGTTATGTCGAATGCTGCACAATTGCCGCAAAGTGATTTCTTAGCTTCTTCTGCAGAATCAAGCTTCCACATATCCACTTTAGCCTGCCAAAACTTTTCGTTAGGTTCATTAGGATTTAATGGACCGTATCCATATTCATTAATTGCCTTCTGTCTATTTTGAAGGTTGAGTTCAATGTTTTGAGTAGGTGCAGGACATTTTGCTACCTCTGCTTCACTTAATATGTCTAGTAGGTTAATCATGATTTATTTCTAATTAATAACTCACCTAAAACTTCTAAACGTCCCATTTCTCTTTGAAACTCAATTTGAGTCATACTTGAAGAGATTTTTTTATGTGTTTCGTCAAACTCTTTTTTAGCTGCTTCCATATCTAATTTACCTACAGCTGCTTTTGTGTAGTATGGTAGTTTAACTTTAAAGTGATGCCAAGTTAAAAGAGATAACCCTCCTTTTTCATGAGCAGAGTTAGAAATTTTAGCAGCACCTTTTCCTCTAGTTTCTGCAAATTCTTGAAAAGATTCTTTAACTTCTTTTAATATGTCTAGCAAGTTCATTTTTTTTTCTTTTTCTTTTTTCTCCAACTTCCGCCTCTTTTTTTATACCATTTAGAGGCCCATAAGTTAGCGTAAGCTGATGGATATGTATCAAATTTTGCTCTAGCAGCTGCTGTAGCTCTAGACCATAACTCCTTGTTTACTGGTGTATAATCTGATTCTAAGATTTGTAGTATTTCTGTAACTCTTGCTTTTTTAGTATTTGCAACAACTTGTGCAGATGTTTTTTTCTTTTTCTGTGCAGTTGCTGCTCTTTCAGATTTAGATAGTGATTGTGCTTTGGCTTGAGGTAGACATCGATCAGGTCTTTGTTTATTTTTTGAAGTTCCACAAGCACCTGCAATATCACCGTCTGAATCTATACGTACCCACTTCTCTTTAACCCAATCTCTTAGGCTCCGTTCTTCTAAAACTTTACGGATAAGTAGGCGTAAATTTTCCATACTACCAAAATCCTGAGTAAGATCCTTTTAATCCTAGTAAAGAAGCATATCTTGGTAATCTACATGCCCAGTAACCTGGTTTTGTTTTATCTTTCTTTTCAGCACAGTTATGTCTTTTTGCAAAGTTTGTTCTAGCTGCAGAATCGTTTATTTTTGCTGTTAATCCTGTTGTACCTCCGAAAGAAACTTTCTTTACTTTCTTAGTTTTAGGATTCATTACATAAACGTAGAATTTTTTAGATCCACCTCTCTTAGGTTTTCCTAAAGCTACTTCTTTACCTTGGTACTTAGCTTCTAAAAGAAGTTCTTCATCTAACATTGGTAAGTCTAAAGGAACTCTATCTCCTTCAAACATTCCGTATTCTCCTAAATGAGTTTCTAATAAAATATGCTCGTCTTCTTCTCCAACATTTAAAATATCTCTTGAGTATAATGTTCTTACTTCTTTCCATAAATTAATGAAAGCAGTTGAACCGTATCTAAAAGTATTTTCTGTTATTGGTTTTCCGTTCTTGATATGATATAAGAGGTTCTCTGAGATTGGTTGCTCAAACAAAACACCTTCAGTTAATAAAGGAGCTTTAGTTTCGCAAGTATTACATCCACAGCTACACATATCTATAAATATTACTTGTTGTATGTTAATCTAGGGAATTTATCGGAGAACGATAGTATCTTAATTGCGCCTGAGGCGCGGTTAGTCATATAATCTTCTTCAGATTCAATTAAAATATAATTATCTGTCTTAGTATTCAGCATTAACACGTTTTTACCTTTTAAGTAACTTATTGCTAGTTGATCTGTTAAGTATGTTAGTAATGAAGAAGGTTGTTCTAAGTCCGAGTCTTTTATTGCTTTAACATGACTGTGACCGCCGTAAAATGTTTTTATCGTCTTATTAATCAAATTAAGGACCTCTTCTTTATCTTCAGAATTTTTATAGTATTGCTCTACTGAGTTAGGCCATAAGGTTCCTGATGTTATTTCTAGATCTTCTCCGAAGATTCTTTTAAGTTCTGCGGTTGGTTTGCTTCCGTAACTAGCTATATCAAAACTTACTAGCTGGGCTTTATCAGCTTTAATCTCTACAGCATGGCCCTGGATCTCTACATCGCCTTTTGCATCATCCGAGTCTTTTCTTCCTCCTATGATTTTAGCATCTCTTAAAAATAACACTATTGCTACTTCTCCTTTACCTACTCCTCGACCTCCTTCTAGGTCTATTATTCTATTTTTAAAAGCTTCTGATAACGGTACCGGGTCTGTTAAAGTTAATAAGGAGCTGTTGGTTTCTAGATCTTCGTAAGAGATAGTTGGGTTCTTTAAATATGCATCTAACTTACTTAATTCTTTTAGTTTAAATGCAAGCAGTACAATAAAGTCTACGTAAGCTTTTGGGATGTTTCTATTCTCTAATTGTACTTTGATACTCTCTTCTAACTTATCATCGTCTTTATCTTCTCCTACATTAAGTGCATTCATGTACTTAAGTAACTTTCTCTTATTCTCGGGATCTTGTACTAATGCTAACTGTTTTTTAATTTCTTCATCATAATTTATTTCACCTTCTTCTTCTTGCAATTGCTCTTTTTTTAGCAATTCAAAAAGTAGCTTTGTATCTTCTAGATTATTAATATCAGGATATCCTTTTGGAAATCTCCAACAGTTTTCTCTAATAAATTTTTCAATTATATCCATTATAATTCTAATTCAGGTTCTTCTGCAGCTATTTCTTCAGCTCCTGGTTCGGTCGGTAATGGTTCTTCTAAGGCTGATTCCATGTTTCCACCTCCACCGCCTCCGGTTGATCCACCACCTCCGCCTGTGCTTCCACCGCCGGATCCAAATTCAGCTCCCATGTCTGCATTAACTGCTTTACCGTATCTAAGAATACGAGCGATACTTGATAATGCTCTCTCTTCTTCTCCTAAATTTAATAAATAATATTTTTTACCTTCCACCTCAGCTACCCAAGATCTCCCTAAATCATACAAATAGAAGAACTGATCGTTTTCTAAGATGACTCTAAAGGTGGGTGGTTTTGGTGCTACCCATTCAATGTCTCTTACAAATAGATTAAATTGCGGTGACATTAAATCAGTTAGAATAGATATCAAGTCAGGTACATGATTTAAAACCTTATACTCTTTGTATTTGTTAATACCCTGCCTCTGCAGTTTTCCTACAATGGTTTTTTTAATTATCGACCTGAGTTGGTGTTTATTCATTATGTGCTAAAGTTACGAAGTTTTATCTCATAAAGCCACCCTTGGTAGCAGTATATTCCATTACTTTAGACATCTTTAGAGTTTTATTCATCTCCTCAGATACATTATCAAAATAATGTCTTTCTCTTAGATTAACAGGCTTTCTTCTTTTTAAGTCAAAAGGTGTTAAAAAAGGCTTTCCTTCTGAGTAGGAGAATATTACTTGGTAGATTTTACCGTCAGCAGCCTTAACAACATCACCGATGTTTAAAGCAGCACCTTCATCATCTCTAACAGGTTCGCTGTTATGGATTAGGGGAGTAGTTGTAGTTAGTGATTCACCATCAAGGTAGGTTCTAACTGAACTAATATAATCTTCTGCTTTGCTTAACTTAGATTGAATCCATGCTTTCAACTGAGTGTTATCATCCATAGAATCAAATAAGTCTTTTGCATTTTTAACGATAGAGATAAGCTGTGTTTTTGCCATCTTACCTTCATAGTCTGCATGCATTCCTTCTTTAATACTTCCTTTAGGTACTAACTTAACCTCTTGGCCGGTTTTAGTAATCTCTTCAGCTTCGTCTGCATTGTCTGTAACTACTATTTCTTTTATCTTACCTACTACCTTATCAACGATTGCTTTTTGTAACATATCAGGAAGTCTTTTTTGACCTCCTTTTAGTTCTGGTGCATCATCATACTTAGCAGTCATTTCAGCTTCTTCTTTAAAAGGTCTCGGGCAAGGAGTTCCTTTAACGTGAGTGTGACCGCATTTGCCGCAGAAAGTAGCTTTCTTTTCAGTAAGCTGTTCAGTTTTTTCTATAGATTGCATAAAATTATCTAGCTGTGCTTTATGTCCGGGTAGTATATCAAAGTTAGATTTTAAAAGACTGTATAATCCAATCTTAGGATCTTTAAATTTATGCATCAACTCGTTACCGCTGTGAACTCTATACTTATTAAAAAGCTCCTCGTATTTTGTATATAGATCGTTAAAGAGAGGCTCATACTTACTAGTACCTTCTTCAATCTTCTTTCCCATAGCTTTTAATTTTTCAGCTACTGCTGTCTGAATTCTTTTATCGTGAATAGGCATTGTGTTAAGCTTTAGTATATTTTTCGTATAAGCTCATCGTATCAACAGAAGCGTTGATAGCCGGTTCATTTAGTTCAAAATCTAGATAGTGTTTTGCTTTAACCATTTGCTCCTTCGCATCAGTGATCATCGCTTGCCACCAGGCTGGGAAATCAATTTCTTGTCCTGATTTCTCTAGTTTGTCTGCCATAGCGTATAGTTCCATAGCGTATTTTCCGATACGGTATAGATCTGCTTTAATCATATGTGGTTCGTCATCTTCATGACCTAGATCAATATCTTCTTCCATTAAATCATCAGGCATAATGTCGTCTTCTCTATCTCCGCCTTTTTCCCCCTCGTAGTCAGCTTTCATCTCATTCCAAGCAGCAATTGCTTCATCTTGGGTAAGACCATCAGTTTTCATTGTATCGAAAATCTGCTCAGCATCTTCAGAGGAATAATGTTCTCTTTCAAGAGAAGCTAGTATGGTTGCTCTGTTTCGATCGTAATATCCACTGTCTACTTCTACAGCTTCATTGGCAATTTCGGACATAGTGATGTACTTATGTCTCCAATTTCCCATGTTAAATGAGTTCGTCATATTGATAAATAGCTTTATTTCTTTAACTTTTTTAAGTATTCGATAGCTTCTTCCTTCTGTTTTAAGATTTTATCCCTATTAACTTTAGACCAGCTTTCAACTTCGCCGAGTTCAGTCACAAACCCATCGTTAGTTTCATTTAATAAATCATCAACCCAAATCTCATAATTGTTAATCATTCCATCGATTTCTGAGTTTTCAACTTGTTTTTGATATTCGTCCCACTTCCCTGTACCTTTTAATTCTGTTTCAAATTTAACATGGCAGTCAAAGCAGTGACGGTGGATCTTATAGAACTGATTATCGTATCGATGTTTCATTAAGGCTTTGCAATCCGGGCAGAATAAAGGTGTTAGAGCGACATCTCTTACTGCTTGTAGTTTTGAGATAGTTTGTTTAACTCCGTTCTTAATAGTCCATTGACGACTATCTTCTTCCCAGATCTCGCCTTCTTTACGATCAACGTGGTTTTTAGTATAACCGGAAGAAACAGAAGTTTTTTCTCCTGTCTTTCCTTGAACTAAATTCCGTAATCGTTGAAGATCTGCTTCTCTAAATTCTTTCTTTAAAACCGATTCTGACATAAATTATTTCTTTAATGCTTTTAGAATCTCTTCTTTAATGATTGCTTTTATTTGAGCTTCACTAAATGATTCTTTTTGTTTGATTGTATATCTAACTCCGGCATTTTTCATTACTGTTGATACAATACTCTCAGTTCTTCCTTTACTATTATTTTTAGAGTTCGGAAATATTAAAGTACCATCTACAACTTCATACTGAACTAGGTTAGGTTTACCAGCTCTACTCTTAATGAAATCATCGATTGCTGTCTTAGTTTTAATCGGAAACATAATTCCGGTATCTTTTTCAATTTTTTGTTTTGCTCTTGGAGAAGAAGGTCCGAAGAACTCCTCCATGTCCTTAGGAGTTAGTTTACCGGTTCTAATATTAGATAAGTAAATACCGTAGTTGTCTTTATTCTCTAATGCTTTAACCGCATCTTCAACTGTCGAAGGTGCTTCCGGGGTTACTACTATGTCTTTGTCGGCGGCGATCCAGCTTCCTGGTCCCTGCTCTTCTTCGTCTTCGAATATGTTTTTCATGTTTAGAATTTAGGTAAAGATAATGACTTTGCTCGGTTTCTCCAAATATCTAGGATATTTTCTTTGTCTTTTAAGGAAATTCGTTGCATATCTAGGTAGTTATTAAGAACATCAGCAAAAGGTTTTCTAATCTTTTTGGCTTTTAAATACATACCTTGTAGCATTGCATCAACTTCTTGCTCTAATCTAAAATAATCAGCTTTAGGTAGGTCTTTTATTTTAATTAAATACCTTAGTAATTGATCATCATCCATCTGCTTTCCCGGTCTTACAAGTTTTGGGTCATTTTTAGCTCTCGGATCATCTATTGTAACAACTCCTTTTACGTTTGTCCCTCTCTGGGTGAGATGTTCTAATTCATGACGAACAACATCAATTAGATCCATGTAGATTGCTGACCACATTTTAGGTAGCTCTCGAGGGTCTACTTGAAAATCTATTTCAAAATAAGGAATTTTATAGTCATTATTTATCCCTCCATTTACTCTATAAGTACCTCTTTTAGTTAGTGCTACTTTTAATTTTGCAACTAAATTAAATACAAAAGGAGATCCTTTACTATCTTCTATATTATAATCTTCTTCATACTCTAACTTATCCGGTTTACCTTCGTAATCCGCTTTCCAGGCATACATAATATCCTGAACGATGGATCTAGTTAGTGAATCGTATCTTCCTTCTGCCATTATTACTTTATCAACTTCTCTAGGATCAGGTTTATTTTTTCTACCTTCTTCTAAATTTATTTGTTCTAAATCAATTATATCATCAGGTTTAATTTCATATTGTTCAAAGTCTTGAATCCCACTTTCTTCAGGATTAATATAAGATACATCATCATCTGTAAATTCTCCTGAGTTGTATTTACTTCTAAGTTCATCCCAGGATGAAAATGATTTACTTCGTAAAGGTAGATATAATTTGTTTGTAGTGATCTTATGTATTTCTTCTCCCGGATAGAATTTAATCCAAGTTTTATAATCCGGTGTTACAAAAAATGATTCTTCATCATTAGGTATTTCACCTAAACGATAAACAGTCATAGTTTCGGATATTAAATTTTCTTTTAATTTCCTGGGAACAAATCCTTTAATGTACCTAACTCCGTTATCTCCTCTTAGACTATTCTCCCAGCTTCGGAAAGACATATTACCTCTCTCATAAGCTTCTCTTTCAAGAGCTTTTAAAAAATCATCTTCGTTTACATTTGTAGTATGAATATTACCAAGTCTACCCTCTAGGTTTTGTACGTGGTGAATCATCTCATGAGCAAATGATCTTAAGATGTCTTTAGGATGTCTGCCGGTAGTATAAAGTACAATTAATTTTTGATTAGGATCGTAATGTGCGGTTTTCCCTAATGGATTCTTTGCATTGTCTTCATCCTCTACGAATTCGATTTCAGGTGCAGGATCAATGGTTAAACCTTGATTGTACATGTATTTGGTAAGGTCTTTAATATAGGGAGCTAGTTGTTCTTCTACAAGTCTATATTCAGATCCATAAGGTGCTGACTTTTCGGTATTTTTTAGATCAGATGGTTCTAGATTCTCATTCTTAGAATGAAAATTAATAAACCAATTTGCTTGACGCTTATCATGCGGGGTAGCATTTTCTCTACTTTTAAACTTCCTAGCTTTTTCAATAGTAACGTCACCTCCGTAAGCTTTAGTAATCTTTGCTTTAAAAGTTCCCGGTGCTCCGTCGTTTGTTCTTTTGCCTTTATAGGCTTCTTGTACAGGTTCTCTTTTAGGCATATTTAATGCATCTAAGTATTCTGATGGTGATACACCGAAAGGTAAGAATGGCTTGATTGCTGCTATGTCTTGAACTGCAATTGCTTTTCTTAAATCAGTTGCACTAGCATCACCAATGTTAGCTTCCGGGAAGTTATTAATGGTAACGTTTGGAAGCTTGGTAATACCTTTAAACCGTTCTGCATCATCTTTTCCAAAAATTGCAATATACTCTTGTTCAGGATTATTTTCGAATTCTTTATATGCTTTTAATACCGGTGAGGGTAAATCGCTAATTTCAAAAGTAACGTTATCCGGTACTAAATTTTTCTT
>Ga0102879_1000396_pt1 | contig 19998 bp, 18 predicted proteins | sample Colrivmet1548B02_FD_78187 | JGI IMG/M metagenome (GOLD analysis project Ga0102879, IMG submission 78187) | Estuarine microbial communities from the Columbia River estuary - metaG 1548B-02 | ecosystem: Environmental > Aquatic > Marine > Intertidal zone > Estuary | place: USA: Columbia River... | reverse complement strand
TGTTCTCGGTGAAATCGTACAAAAGTCCGGCTCAACCTTACGAGGGACATTTTAAATTGTCTCAGATTGAAGTAGGGGAGAGCGAGCGCGCAATTGATTTGAAGCCGGGAGATATTCTTGTTCCAAGTCAACAAGATGCGGCGCTGTTTATTCATGCATCCTTGCAACCGAGAGCGGAGGATTCTTATTTGACATGGAATTTCTTTGATTCGTATTTACAGCAAAAGGAATATTTCTCAAACTATGTATTCAAGGATCAAATCGCTGATATTCTGGCGAAGAATCCACAATTACAGGAAGAATACCAACTGCGCAAAGCAACGGATGAGAAATTTAGAAATTCCGAATGGGATCAACTGTATTTCATCTACAGCCGTAGTCCATATTTCGAGCAAACCTTTATGCGCTTGCCGATTTATCAGAAATTCTAAACGAACGTTTTAGAAAGAAGGACAAGAAATGCCGCGGAAATCTTTAATTCGTTTCTTGCATTTCAAGTTGATTCCCATGGAGATTTCATGAGATCCACCTGTAACACCACCTAATTGAGATACCGTTAAATCGTAGCTGTAGCCAATTCTGAATTTCTCTGTGGTGATTCCTAAACTTACAATGAATGCATCGCGGTTGCGGTACCACGCTCCAATCGTAAATGCTTCGTATTTCAAGTAAGCGCCAATATTAAACTGTTGGAATCCATTCTGGTATTGATAGATGACATTTGGCATCAAAGTAGTACTACTTGAATAGCGTCCACGTTGACCAAGTTTGATGTTCGCTCCCATGTGTCCTGTAACGCGAATCGGTAATCTGGAATCTCCAAGAATCATCGACTCATCCGGACGGTTTAAATGGTGCGCGGCAACCCCAAAATAGAAGTTTTTGGTGAATCCAACCATACCAGCAGAAACGTCAAAGAATCCATGAGAACCATTTCCTCTTGGAACATCTCCGGTTTGATAGATAAAACCTCTTCGTGGGTCAATCATGTCCCCAAAAGTTAATTTACTCCAATCTAAATACTTTTGGAAATACGCAGCTTGTCCACCGAACATAATGCGGAATTTGCGATTTACTTTTAAGTAATACGAATAGGTACCAGCAATCATAGACGTCTGAATCGTTCCTTGTCCTTGTTGGTCGTGCATTGCCATGATGCCAACTCCACCGGACAAATTCTTTGCGTAGGTATCGTATGCGGCAGCATAGGTAATGTAATTCCCAGTCAATTGTGGCCATTGGTTACGGTAATTCAATGCAATCCTCGGACAGCCACTTGATCCTGCAAGGGCAGGATTCAAATAAACTGGATTTGAATAGAATTGTGTAAAGGTTGGATCTTGAGCCATGGAATGAAAACTCACATAAAAAAGACCAAGTAGGAAGAGGTTTTTTAAGTTCATAGTAGTAGTTATAGGCTGATGTATCTGCGTGCTTTTTTGCTAACAGAAGAATGAATACGTAGGGTTAATTGATGTGTGTAAGTTCGTTGTTTCGTGCTCGCCAGAGTGCCAAAACCAGATTGTCCGATCAAGGCAAAATTCTTTCCAACATATCCGAAGGATACGCTTCCTGTGTTTAAGTTTCCGTAGGAAAGTCCGAGTTGAGCTTTTCCTGCTTTAAACGTAAATCCACCAAATAGTTGTTGTTGGTAATTGGAATGTTGGTAGATTGCGTAGGGAGCAAAAATCAATTTTTCATTTCTTGAAATGTACTGTGTTCCAGTGATGAGGTTGAGGTTTCTTGATGCTGCCATGGTTTCTCCGTTATTGGAGAAAATATTTTCATTGTGTTTGAAAATGTTCGTGATTTGTCCACTCAAGAAAAAGAGTGGCGTATGTATGGTTAATCCAGCATCTAAATCTCGGTACCAAAGCGTGCGTCCGATGGCCAAATTCGGGTCGAATTGAAACTGGTTTACTTGTCCTGTGTAGTATTCAACGGAACTTTCATTCACCATTTTCTGCTCGTTCAAGGTATGTGTTCCCATTTTGAATCGAACAGCCGGTTCCAAGGAGATTTTGCGCGACAAGGCAATTTTAGGTGAGAAAATCAGGGCAACGGTTCCGTTTCGAATGAGTCCTGTACTAAAGTCATCGTAGTTTGCTTGAATTCCGAATCCCGAACGCATGTTTCTCGAGTAAGCGTCCAAGGAAAGTTGGTTATTTAGTTTAAATTGGGCTGGATTTTCCAAAGAACGAATGGAGCTAATCATCTGAAAACGTGTCTGTGAAGTTGTCCCAACTGAACTAAAGTTTAAGTCGAGATTGCTTTGTCCAGGCATGGTGTAATCATAACTTTGGTTGTTACTTAATCCGATGTCTTTCGATAAAAGCTGATCGATTTTTTTGAATAATTTGATGTTCCCTAAACTAATTACGGCTGCATCCAGTTCTGCATTTAAACTTAACGCTTCGTTTTTGAAATCGGTACGGTATCCACCGACAATCATTCCTTTCAAGTTGTGAAGGTTGATTCGTTCAAATTCCATGGTAGAAATGGGAATTTGCGAATTGGACAACCTGTAATCTGAAGGATCTTCCGCAACAGGATGTGTCGTTTCGTTCGTTAATTCAACTCGAGACAAGGAGCTTTGTTCAGTTGAAGCATTCAAAGAAAGATGATCAGTCGTATTCCTTGTCGTTTCATAAGGAGTAGAAACAGGCGTATAGAGTGATGGTCCGTTAACAGAAGAAACAGACTGATCAGATTCAGTTCTTTTTATCGTTGTGTTGGCTATTTTTTGTTCAGTGCGCGCTGTGTTCTTTTTACCACTTTGTGCATTTATCGAAGTTGTCTGTGTTTCTTGTTTTTGGTTCGAATACAAAAGAGAAATTCCAGTGGTGAAAAGAATCAAGAGGCTCAATAGCGCCAACGCAGGTTTGTATGATCGTTTTTTGTAGAGTAGTTCTTTGCGTTCGAAAACCATGGGAGCCACATCCACTTTGGACATTTCCCATGCATCCATATCCAATTCAAGGTCCGGATGATTCATCAGAAACAATTCTAATTGCTGTTCTTGCTCCGCAGAAAGATTTCCTTCTGTGTAGTCAAATAGCCAGCGATCAATGTTTTCGTGTGTCGGTTGCATTAGGCAAGTTCAAAAATTCCTTTTAACTGTTTTTTTAATTTCAAACGCGCTCTGAATAAATATACTTTTACTTGAGCTGAGGGAATGCTGAGCATGTCCCCAATTTCTTCGTACGTATATCCTTCCAAATCGCGTAACAAGAGAATACTTTTCTGTAGGGGAGGAAGGGATGCGACCATTAAATCGATCACCTGCTTCGATTCATAGGATTGATCTGGTTTTTCAAATCCAGATTTAGCCATAGAATCTAAGTGAAGCTTCTGTGTTTTTTTCCGGTGTAACTGATTCAACATCGCGTTGTGCACACAGGTAAAAAGCCAAGATTTCACTTTTTCTTTCTCTACTTTTTCTCTATTTAACCACAATTTTTCAAATGCATCTTGAACAACATCCTGAGCATCTTCCGAATCCTTCAGAAAATGAACGGCAAAGCGAAACAATGAATCGCTTATTTGTTCTACGGAATGATTGTATTCAGCACTAGTCAAAATTGTAGTATTACAGTTAAAACAAATTGAACTTATCAAAAGTTACATGTCCAAGAAAAAAAAACAGTAACTACTTAACGAGTAAACTTACAAAATTATTGGCAAGAAGAAAAAAAGTAGAGTTAGAACCCGAAATTATCGAAGCCCATTTGGGTGAGTTCTTGGTATTTTTCTTCGTTAAATTCATATAAAGAAGAAGGTTTGTGTGGGACACCACGTTGTTTTTCCTTTAAGTTAGAAAGGATGTTTAATTTTTGAATTTTACGACGGAAATTTCTTTTATCCAAGGGTTTATCCAAAATACTTTCGTACAAACGGTGCAGTTGACTCAAGGTGAATTTTTCAGGCAACAGGTTAAATCCAATGGGTTGAATTTTGATCTTCTGCTTCAATTTTTCCTTTGCAGTTTGGAGGATTTCGAAATGGTCAAAGGCTAATTCAGAAATTTCATTCACAGGCGCCCATCCTGCATTTTTCGCGAAAGAAGATGCGTGAGGCAAATAATCTTCAATTTTCACCAAGGAAAAATAGGCTACGGTAATTACACGTGCATCCGGTTGCGCCCTGATGGACTTCAACCATTCGCGGTCAGATTCCTTGTGAATGCGAAAGGGATCACCAAAAGCACCAACTTGTTCGAGGTAAATGTCTTTTAATCCAGTAAGTTCGTCCAAAACACGGCTTGCAGCTTGATCTAAATTCTCATTGTCGTAGATGAGGTTTCCCGGCAAGGCCAAACGAGGTCCTTTTTCAGCAGAATTCTCTCCACGGTCAATAACGAGGACGGTTAATTTTTCCAAGTCGAATCCAAAAATCACACAGTCTACAGAGACATTTGGATTTAATTCAGAACCTATTTTTTTAAGATTATTATGCACGAAAGAAGGATTTTGTATATATTTGGAAAGTGTAAAAATGACACAAAGACTCAAATTATCATTTTAGAGATATGTATTTTATAGTAGAAAGTGGTTCAACAAAAAGCGATTGGGTTTTAGTTGATAGCAAAAATAACCAAAGTTTTTATTCAACAATGGGCTTTAATCCATATTTTCATTCATCCGATTTGATTGAAACGGAATTAAAGAAACAAGTGGACATCCTCGCAGTTGCCGATGAAGTCCGTGGGGTTTATTTCTATGGCGCTGGATGTTCAAGCGAAGAAATGAATAAAATTGTTGAAATCGGACTCAAAAGAATTTTTACAAATTCAGAAATTGTGGTTGATCACGATTTGCTTGCATGTGCGTATGCGACGTATTCAGGTAATCCAGCCATTTCATGCATCATCGGTACAGGTTCCAATTCTTGTCTATTTGACGGTGAAGAATTAAGCGAAGTTGTTCCAGCGTTAGGATACATTCTTGGCGATGAGGGAAGTGGTAGTTATTTCGGTAAACAATTATTGAGTAATTTCTTGTACCATAAACTTCCTGCTCACGTCGAAGCGGATTTTATTGCAACGTATCAATTAGATAAAGATCAAATCGTGAATCATGTTTACCGTGAGCCGAATGCCAATGTATACATTGCATCATTTATGCCGTTCATCGCGAAACATAAAGATGAGCCTTTCTTTAGTGAAATGGTTTATGCTGGATTTAAGAAATTCATGGAAGTACATGTTTGTTGCTATGAAAATTTCCAAAATACAGAAGTACACTTCGTTGGATCTCTTTCCAAAATATTTGAAGCGGAGTTGGATAAAGCAGCAAGAGAATTAAATGTTACTGTGACATCCATTATTCAGAAACCCATAACTGGACTTGTAAATTACCACCTGAATTATATCCTTAACCGTCAAACTGTGAAATCATGTTAAAATCCATACTTTTTACCGCATTGTCTTTCCTTGCTTTTTCATCGATTGCGCAACGAAATACGCCAGATTGGGCTCAAAATGCAACGATTTATGAAATCAATGTACGTCAATTTTCCAAGGATGGAACATTTGCCCAAGTAACGAAACAACTTCCACGTTTAAAATCTATGGGTGTGGACATCTTGTGGTTGATGCCTATTCATCCGATTGGTGTGAAAAACCGCAAAGGATCTCTTGGGAGCTATTACGCGGTACAAGATTACAAAGCAGTGAACCGTGAATTTGGGGACTTAAATGATTTCAAAGCCTTGGTAAATAAAGCACATGAATTAGGAATGTACGTTATCATTGACTGGGTAGCGAATCACTCTTCTCCCGATAATGTTTGGTTAGAAGAAGGACATCTTGACTGGTATACACTCGACTCAACCGGAAATGTTCAACCAACCATCGGTACAGATTGGTGGGATGTTGCTGATTTGAATTATGACAATCCAGCTATGCGCTCAGAAATGATCAAATCCATGAAGTATTGGTTGACCGACGCGAACATTGACGGTTTTCGTTGTGATGTTGCAGGTTGGGTTCCAATGGACTTCTGGATGGAAGTACGTGTAGAATTACAAGCAGTGAAGCCAATCTTTATGTTAGCGGAAGCAGAGGAAGTTCCATTGCACGATGCCTTTGAAATGACATATGGGTGGAATTTTCACCACATCATGAACGATGTGGCGAAAGGTAAAAAAGATGCCACAGCCATTCAAGAATACGTGAAAACGAATAAATATCCGGGTAACGCTTTCCGTATGAATTTCACCTCCAACCACGATGAAAACTCATGGAATGGAACAGAAATGGAACGAATGGGTGATGCGCGCTTTGCTTTGGCTGTTTTAGCAGCAACGATTGAAGGAATGCCGTTGGTGTACAATGGACAAGAAACATCTCTTGATCGTCGTTTGAAATTCTTCGACAAAGACAGCATCGAGTGGAAAAAAATGGACCTAGTTCCCTTCTACACGAAGTTGCTGAAATTACATCAAACGAATGACGCACTTTGGGTAAATGACGGAACCAATCAAGCGAGATTCGTTGAGACGACAAATCCAAAAGAACAATTGGTATATATCAGAGAATCAAACGGTCATCAAGTGATTACAGTTTTGAATCTCACTAACAAAAAGTCTGAGTTCACTTTTAATTCTAAAAACATTTCAGGTGAATACACAGATTTATTCTCTGGTAAAAAGAAAACACTTCTAGACTCAAACAAAGTTGCTTTGGGTCCTTGGGGTTACCAAGTTTATTATAAATAATATAAGTCAAATACCTAAACCATGACTAGTACGAAACCAAACTTATCTTTTTGGCAAATCTGGAACATGAGTTTCGGATTCTTAGGCATCCAATTTGGATTTGCCTTGCAAGGGGGATACATGTCACGCATTTTTCAGTCATTGGGAGCATCTCCTGAAGAGATTCCAGGACTGTGGATTGCTGCACCTCTGACTGGACTTTTGGTCCAACCAATTATTGGGTTTTTATCTGATCGAACGTGGTCTGCACGTTTTGGGAGAAGAAAACCTTACTTTTTAATTGGTGCTATTTTAAGTTCCTTGGCACTGTTTTTTGTTCCTTATTCTTCTGTCTTGTGGATTGCTGCCGGTTTTCTTTGGATTCTAGATGCTTCCATTAATATTAGCATGGAACCATTTCGCGCACTTGTGGCAGATCAACTCCCTGAAAAACAAAGGTCATATGGTTTTGTGATACAAACGCTCATCATTGGGATTGGAACGTGGATTGCTTCAAATCTTCCCTGGATGTTGACAAAATTAGGATTAGAAGACGATCCCACTGAGCAGGGGATTCCGCTAAATGTCAAAGTTGCATTTGCTATTGGAGCCTTTGTTTTTTTAGCGAGTATAATCTATACGGTAATTACAACAAAAGAATACCCACCTGAAAATGAAGAATTACTGAAAGAAGAGAACAAAAATGGTTCTTTTTTCAAGGATTTTATTCAATCTATTTCAAGCATGTCCTCAAACATGTTGAAATTAGGTTTGATTCAATTTTTTAGTTGGTTTGCCTTTTTTACTATGTGGAGCATGGCTACTCCAGCACTGACTGATTATGTTTTTCATGCACCTGCACCTAATAAAACAGAATACAACTTAGAGATTTCCTCACAAAAACTGGAATTTGAGCACTTGAATGGCGTATATCAAAACGCTGCTGACCAAGTTGGTTCTGACATGGGGGTTTATGGATTAAGCTCAATGGCTTTCGCCTTAATTGTTGTTTTTTATTCTGCCAAAAGAAGCGTGAATCGAAAGTTCATCCATCTTTCATCCCTTGTATTGGGTGGAATTGGATTTATTTACATGAAATTTATTCCAGACCCATCTTATCTTTGGATTTGCTTTTCATTAATCGGTATTTCTTGGGGAAGTATTCTTTCCATGCCTTATGCCATGCTTTCGAGTTCAGTGGATGCGAAAAAAATGGGATTGATGATGGGATTGTTTAATATGTTCATTGTGATTCCTCAAATTTGTGCTGCGCTAGGAGGAATCAATTTCCTCTCTCAATTTTTTGGTACGTCAGCGATTGCACCAATGCTGTTGGCGGGAACGGCACTTCTAATTGCCGGAATCTGTAATCTGTTCATTACGGATAAAAATGCCATTCATGGATAAACTAAAAGCACTCATTTTTGATCTAGACGGTGTCATTGTGACAACCGAACACAATCATTTTATCGCATGGAAACGCACAGCAAATTCCTTGGGGATTGACTTTGAAGAAGAACACAACGAATTACTAAAAGGTGTCAGTAGAGTGGATTCACTCAAAAAGATTCTCGAACTTGGTGCTAAAACCATTTCCACAGAAGAATTTAATGAACTCCTCATCAGTAAAAATGACTTTTATGTCGATTCGATTCAGGACTTGAACCAAACGGATCTCCTTCCGGGCGTATTGAGTTTGTTGCAAGAAGCCAAATCCAAAGGAATCAAATTAGGCATCGGATCTTCTAGTAAGAATGCCAATTTCATCCTGAAGTTGTTGAAGATTGATCACTTTTTTGATGTCGTAATCGATGGAAACGGAGTAAATCACCCAAAACCGCATCCAGAAGTGTTTTTAAACGGTGCAAAAGCCTTGAGTTTAGCACCAGCAGAATGCATCGTATTTGAAGACGCGGCAAGCGGGATAACAGCTGCCAAAGCTGGTGGATTCATCACAATAGCGGTAGGGAATCCAAACATCGCTGAAATGGCGGACACATATTTTAATGATTTAACCGAATTTAGTTTAGAAGCGTATGCGTAATTTGTTTGAAATCGATGCTTGGAAAATAATTGAAAATAAGTTTGATTCTAGCAAACAAAAACAAGCGGAAAGTATCTTTAGTATTGGTAACGGTTCCTTTGGACAACGTGCTAATTTTGAGGAACATTATTCAGGGGATTCCTTGCAAGGAAGCTATGTCGGTGGTGTCTATTACCCAGATAAAACACGTGTAGGTTGGTGGAAAAATGGATATCCAGAGTACTTCGCCAAAGTTTTGAATTCGTGTAATTGGATCGGGATTAACATCGAAGTAGATGGAATTCTTTTGGATTTAAATACCTGCGAAGTAAAGTCCTTTCACAGAGAATTGGACATGCAACATGGGATACTGACAAGGCATTTTAAAGTGATTTTGTCAAATGGAAAAGAATTGGAGGTTCAATCCATTCGTTTTTGTTCCATGGCGAAAGAAGAAATCGCTGCAATTTCTTATACCGTAACTCCCATCAACTTTAGTGGAAACGTGAAATTCACGCCATACCTTGATGGAAAAGTGAGTAACCATGATGCGAATTACGATGAGTTTTTCTGGTTGGAGGATAGCCGCAAAGTCGATGCACAAAAAGGCATCATTTGTGGACGTACCAAAAAGACCAATTTCTCTGTTGCTACAGCGATGCGTTATTCCTTCTGGAAAGACACGGAATTATTGACGATTCATCCGAACGTGGCGGAACGCGATTTTTATGTAGAAAATAACTTTGAACATTATTTAGAGAAAGGTATTCCCTATACCTTGAAAAAGTATGTAGCGATTACTTCTACGATGAATCACTCTGATTTTGAATTGGCAGCAAAAGCCATTTCAAGAGTGCGCGATGCATACACTGGTGGATTTGACAAATTGCGTCAGGACCACGAACAAGCGTGGTTGAAGATTTGGGAAAATGCGGATATCGTCATTAAAGGTGATACGGCTGCTCAACAAGGAATTCGTTTTAATATTTTCCATCTGTATCAAACGTATACAGGTAAAAATGCGAAACTAAACATCGGACCGAAAGGATTTACCGGAGAAAAGTACGGTGGTGCAACGTATTGGGATACGGAAGCATATTGTTTGCCGTTCTATTTAAAAACGGCAGACCCGAAAATTTCTCGTCAATTGTTGGTTTATCGTTACAACCATTTGAATAAGGCCATCGAAAATGCCGAGAAACTTGGATTCAAAGACGGTGCAGCGCTTTATCCAATGGTGACAATGAATGGGGAGGAATGTCATAACGAATGGGAAATTACGTTTGAAGAAATTCACCGTAATGGAGCCATTGCTTTTGGAATTTACAACTACGTGCGACACACTGGAGACCGCGATTATTTAAAACAATATGGTTTTCCAGTTCTTTTAGGGATTGCACGATTCTGGACACAGCGTTTCAACTGGTCTGATAGCAAACAAGCGTACGTAATGCTTGGTGTAACGGGTCCAAACGAATACGAAAACAACGTCAACAACAACTGGTATACGAATTACATCGCTCGTTGGTGTATTGATTACTGTTTGAAAATAAATGAGGAAATTGGTGGTTCAAACAATAAATTGATGTCCGAAAAGGAAATCAAAGGCATGCGACACATTGTCGAAAATGTCTATTTCCCTGTTTTAGAAGGAACGAATATTTTCCTTCAACAAGATGGATTCATGGATAAAGAACAATTATCAGCGAATGATTTGCCTTTAACTGAACGTCCAATTAACCAACATTGGTCTTGGGACCGCATTCTTCGTTCAATCTTCATCAAACAAGCAGATGTCCTTCAGGGATTGTATTTATTCGAAGACCACTTCGATCTTGAAACCATTCGTGAAAACTTCGATTTCTATGAGCCGAAAACGGTACATGAATCTTCCTTATCTCCTTGTGTTCACGTGATTCTTGCAGCGAAGATTGGAAATCTTGCGAAAGCGTATGAATTGTACTTAAGAACTTCTCGTTTAGATCTTGACGATTACAATCACGAAGCGGACGAAGGACTTCACATTACCAGTATGGCTGGAACATGGATGGCTGTAGTCGAAGGAATGGCAGGTGTCCGTGTACACGAATCCGGATTAGAAATCAATCCAACGATCCCAACTGCATGGGATTCCTATACGTTTAGAATTTTATATCAAACAGTTCCCTTGGAGATTGCGATCGATAAAATGAAGGTGAGTGTTAAAAATATTGGAACGACTAACGTTACGTGCTTAGTGAAGAGAGAAATGATTATCATTAACGCTGGAGAAGTGCATGTAACTGAACTATAAAACTTTAGTTATGAAAATTTTTGTTTTGTGTGTGTGTTTATTCGGCTTGACACAGCTGAATGTTTTGAATGGACAAGTAAATCCAACTTCTCGTCAAGTGGTGCTTCAAGCGTTTTGGTGGGATTATTGGAATACCAATTATGCGAATGGATGGGCTAACTATTTGACAGAATTAGCCCCTAGATTAAAAGAGCTTGGCGTTGATGCCGTGTGGATTCCTCCCACAATTAAAAACAATGGAACCAATAGTGTTGGATATTCTCCCTTTGACCACTATGATTTGGGTGATAAATTTCAAAAAAACGCCACGAAAACAAGAATGGGGGACAAAGATGAATTGCTGCGCATGATCGCAGTGATGCATGCGAATGGTATTGATGTCATTCAAGATATTGTCTTAAATCATGTTTCAAATGCGGGCAGTGCTAATGGTGCCGGTGGACAAGATCCTTCAGCGATGGACGATGGTCAAACCAATAAGTACAAAAATTTCCGCTACACCTGTTTTAAAACTCCTGCGAGCGCAGAAACCGCAAGTAATTATTTAGCTCGCGAAGGCAGGTTTCCTAAAAATTGGCAGAATTTTTATCCTAACAATTCGAATGTATGTTGCTCAAATGACATTAATTCTCCTTTTTGGGGTCCGGATGCATCCTATGAAAACAATGCCTTCGGATTATCGAGTAATGCCACGTTTAATCCTACTCAATCCACTGACTACATGCGTTCAAACATGCGGAATTGGCTGATTTGGTATAAAAAACAAGTAGGGTGGGATGGTGTTCGAATCGATGCTGTCAAGCATTTCCCAAGTTATACAGCAGAGGATTTTCTTTGGAATTTACAATACAACGCACTTTATGCGAGTGGTGGTGCTGATATGTTCGCCGTTGGCGAATGGGTTGGAAGTACTGCGCAATTGGACGCTTGGTGTGATGCTGTTCAAAACCGAGCTGGGACCTTTGATTTTAATTTGCGTTTTGCCTTGGCGTCAATGGTCAGTGGAAATGGAAATTTCGATTTAGCGACAATGCCCGGGCAACAACAACTGAATCGTGGTCGCACCGTGCCATTTGTAAATAATCATGACACTTTTAGGCCGACGTTGAATAGTCAAGGAAATTATACGGGTTGGAATACTGGATCTGAATTAAGTCCACATATTGAACCAAATGATGGCAGGAATTCGGTTGCACATGCCATTGTGCTGTCTTTAGATGGTGCGCCACAACTCTTTTTTGAAGATTTATTTTCAATCGGTTATAACGGGAATCGTTTCTCGCATCAACCTACTTCCTTGTCGAATTTACCGTTGGACAGTGACGTAGAAAATTTACTTTGGTGCCATCAGAATTTACATTTTAAGCAAGGAAACTACCTTATTCGTTGGCAGGCTGCTGATGCCTTGGTGATTGAAAGAGAATCGAAAGCATTGATTGGAGTGAATGATCAGTGGTCAAATTGGCAAAATTTGGTAGGTGTGCAGACAAGTTGGTCCGATGGAACCGTATTGGTGGATTACTCCGGAGCGAATGGAAATACAACGAGTATTGTTTACGGAGGTGGAAAAGTGAACATTAGCATTCCACCTTGCGATGGTTCTGCGAACCTGGGAAGAAGAGGTTATTGTGTTTGGGCTCCACAGGGAATCGACACAAATTATGTTCGGCCTGGCAAATCAACAACGCAAGAGTGGGAAATGTCTAACGATTTAGGAGATAATCACGCATCTTCTCTAAAACAGGGAGGAGCCTTACCGAATAACAGTTTGGAATGTCGAACAGTCGGTCGAATTTTCGCAAAAGCTGGTTCCGTCATAACCATTGAATTGTACCCAACCATCGCTACCTTGCCAATCAGTCTTATTCTCATCGATAAGGATTGTCAGGAAATCGATTCCCTTGTTCAAGCGGGTACCATCAATTATACGCATGTGGCAACATATGATGGTTGGTATACACTGCGAATTAGGAATGCTTCCAGTACACAATTGGGACAAAAATGTTGGGTGAAAGCAACGTATTTCGCACCACAAATTGTGCAAACCAACGTTGTCAAAAACAAATGTGCGTGTGCAACATCGGATCCAAATGTAGGTGTTATAGAAAATGAGTTGCAGGAAATCGTCGTGTCGCCAAATCCATTTATCGATGAATTAGATGTTCAATTCCCTCAAGTCAATCATGGAATTAACACCATTCAAATTCTAAATCTAGAAGGAAAAGTAGTAAAGGTTATTCCAGTTGAAACGAATCAAGAAAGTCTTAAACTTGACTTGGTAGATTTATCAAAAGGATCGTATGTGTTACGATTTATCTCGGATGCGGAGGTGAAATCTCACTTGATTATCAAATAATCAATCTTCGTTTAACTCACCTTTTGCATAGGCAAACAATTGCTTTCTCTTGGATACTTCTTCCATGAAGTAGCGCAATTGTCCCTTAGACTGAAAACGTTTTTTATGCTGCCCGAAAAGAAGAATATTCAACACTTTACGTCCAAACGATAATCTCGGCAAATATTCTTCGTCAAACTTCTTTAGTTCGTTCATCGTATCGTGAATAGCTCCTTGTAAACGCATGCTCACGAGTTGACGACGGATTTCTTCCGTTCGCTCGTTAAAGCGGCTCAAATGTTCTCTATCCAAGTTTTTAGCTTTCAAAATGCGCGTTGCTTGAAACTCGATGTCGTTAAATGCTTTGTATAATTCGTCGATTGTCATAATCCTGCAAAGAAAATTATTTTCGTTTAAAATAGCCTAAAAATTCTTTATTTCCATCGCCACCAAGAATGGGGGAGTCGATGTACGCTTGCCATTCTAGTTGATTTCGGCTACACATTTCTTTTATGTTTTCCAAAAGGATTGGGTACTGTCGCACATCTTTGACAATTCCTCCTTTGGATAAAAACGCCCTACCTAATTCAAATTGTGGTTTAATTAACAATACAACATCCGCATTTGGTTTCAAAAAACGAATCACAAATGGAATGACTTTTTCCAAACTGATAAAAGAAACATCAACTACCAATCCATCAACGTCCTCGGTGATTTGTTTTTCGGTTAAGTCACGTGCATGTGTTTTCTCTAAATTCACGACACGTTCATCTGCTTTGATGCGTTCGTGCAACTGTTTGGATCCAACATCTACCCCGAAAACTTTTTTCGCTCCTTTGGATAAAAGTACTTCAGTGAATCCACCGGTACTTGCGCCAAGATCGATGTAGACCTTGTCTGTACAATCGAATTTCCATTCGTCCACTGCTGCGACAAGTTTCAATGCTCCTTTGGAAACCCAAGGAATTTCTTCTGAAATCAATTGAATTTCGGCATCCACCGGAACTTTTTTTCCTGGTTTGGAAATCAGTTTACCATTGACCAAAACGCCAAATTTGGAAATGAGTTCCTCCGCTCTTACACGCGATGAAACCAATTTTCGTTCCATGATAATTTTGTCAATACGTTCTTCTTCCATGTTTATTTGTAGGTATATAGTATGCGTTCTTTCGCTCCTTCTATTTGAAGGTATATTTGTGATCCAGCTTCTTGTTTATACGCTAGTTCGGTGATATCAAATACTAATGTCTGTTCCATCATCGCCACAGGACTATCGCCTTTTTTTATGGGGATTTTTTTCACATCCAAACGGATAGTACGGATAGGAGGGAGTGATTTAGAAATGTTTGCACTTCCGGTCAAATCAAAATCCTCCACGCCAAGAATGGGATGTGCCTTCACAATCACATACAGTCGATTGCCGATGATGTTCGTTGACTGAACTTGAAATAATTCCGCTCCCATGTCAATGGTTTCGTTTTGACGAATAAACGCTTTTGGTGCTGTGACTTCTGTCATTGTCGCTGGTTTTGATTTTTTAACCGTGCCGCACGCGCTAAAAAAAAGGAGGATTGGTAGTAAATAACGCATATTCTTGTGTTTTTTAGTTTGCGAGGGGTCAAAAATAATACCATTTCGCTAAAGTGTCCTATTTTTGTGCACGCAATGAAAACAAAAACACTAAAAAAGAACAAAGTAAACGTCGTGACGTTGGGTTGTTCAAAAAATACCTACGATTCAGAAGTCATGATGGCCCAATTAAAAGCCAATCATTTTGACGTAGAACACGAATCAATGGAAGATGATGCAGAAATCGTCATCATCAATACATGTGGATTCATTGACAACGCGAAACAAGAATCCATCGATACGATTATTCGCTATGCAGAAGCAAAAGCAGAAGGACTTGTCGATAAAGTATATGTGACCGGATGTTTGTCCGAACGCTACAAAGACGATTTGGAAAGAGAAATCCCAGAAGTGGATGCGTATTTCGGAACAAGAGACTTGCCTCGATTACTCAAAACCTTAAAAGCAGATTACAAACACGAATTAGTAGGAGAGCGTTTGTTGACGACACCAAATCATTACGCTTATTTCAAAATTGCGGAAGGATGTGATCGTCCATGTTCGTTTTGTGCGATTCCGATCATGCGTGGGACACACATTTCCACTCCAATGGAGGATTTAGTCCTGCAAGCGAAAAACCTCGCAGCAAAAGGCGTGAAAGAATTGATGTTAATCGCTCAGGATTTGACGTATTACGGATTAGACTTGTACAAGAAACGTGCGCTTTCCGACTTGATTAAACGTCTTTCTGATGTTGAAGGAATCGAATGGATTCGTTTACACTACGCTTATCCGTCTGGATTCCCAATGGATGTGTTGGATGTCATGAACGAACGCGACAACGTATGTAAATACCTAGACATGCCATTGCAACATGGATCCACGAAGATTTTACAAGCCATGCGTCGTGGAATTACCCGAGAAAAAACCGAGGAATTGATTCAAACCATTCGTCAAAAAGTTCCCGGCATTGCCTTAAGAACGACCTTGATTGCTGGATATCCAGGTGAAACGGCAGCTGAATTCAAGGAAATGTATGAATTCGTGGAGAAAAGTCGTTTCGATCGCTTAGGTATTTTCACGTATTCACATGAAGAAAATACACATGCATATCAATTCAAAGATGATGTAACAGCGAAAATGAAGAAAAAACGTGCGGACGAAATCATGGAATTGCAATCAGGCATCAGTTATGAATTGAATCAACTGAAAGTAGGCAAGGAGTTTAAAGTTCTTTTTGACCGTGTGGAAGGAGATTATTTTATTGGACGTACGGAATTTGATTCACCCGAAGTAGATAATGAAGTATTGATAAAAAAATCAGAGTCATTTGTTCGTTTAGGAGATTTTGAGCGTATTTTAATTACCAGTGCAGATCATTATGATTTGTATGGGCAAGTTGTCAAATAAAGCAATCAAATGAACATGAAGTTTAGCATCATCTTAAGTGTCTTTCTGTGTGTCCTACAATCGTGTAATACCGATCGAACAGCTGAAAATGAGCGCTTAGACTTGGTAGCGGCATGTTTAGATGAAGCGCAACTTTCAATGAAGCAACAGGACGTTCAATTGAAAAGCATTCACTTGAATTACCCCAAGCTTTCAGTTAAACGTTTCAATGAATGGATGCAACACATGGTTCAGCGAGATACCATCGGTGTCTTCTGTACAGAACAAGAATACTTGGACATCACCTATAAAGTTGAACATTTCAGTAAAAGCTTGTTGTGTCTTTCGAAGCTTGTCAAAGTAAAATGTCCAATGGGGAATAAGAACTTCCAATTGAATGAAGTTCAAACCTATTTTTTAAAAAACGACTCCATTTATCAAGTGGACTTTGAGGCACATGCCGATTTCACAAAGTCAATCTCAAACAAATTGGAAACAAGAAGCATGAGTCGTTGCACGCAGCCAGACATGAATCGCTTGGATTTTTTACTGCGCAAAGGAAATTTCTTTGTCCATGTTCCCTATGATTTCCCGATGTGCGATACGATCATTCCTTTCCAATTTGAGAAAAATACGGTAAAGGTGGCTTCGCTAACTCCTGTAAAAGTTGAATAGAATTAGTTCACGCTCTCGCTCTCGCTCTCTTTCTCTTTCTCTTTCTCTTTCTCGCTCTCCTTTTGATTTGAACGTCTGATAAACCCAAAAATCACTTTTCCAATTAGGTAAATAATGATGTGCAATCCAGTTGCAATCGTAACGATCATGCCATACATCCCACCATTTGAATGATTTCCATCGTTGATTTCCCAGTAAGCATTTACAAAGTAGCTTAGAAAGATAATTCCATGAAAATACTTCCATCCAATAGGTGGTTTTGAGACCAGCATAACGAGTCCAAAAAGGATTCCCATTCCCCAGAAAAATTGTAGGTCTTCGTTCATGAAATAAAAGTAGTATTTATTGTCATCAAATTACGGAATTCACAGAATTATTGAAGTGCTATAAAATTCTTATCTTCGCCAAAACTTCGATATGCGTGTGTATTTAGATAATGCAGCGACAACACCCGTCGCTCCTGAAGTGGTTGAAGCCATGATTCCTGTCCTCAGAGATACTTTTGGTAATCCGTCTTCAACTCATTCCTTTGGCAGAAATGCAAAAGCATTACTTGAAACGTCGCGTCGAACCGTAGCTAAACATTTAAATTGTTCGTCGTCTGAGATTATTTTCACTTCTGGTGGAACGGAAGCGGACAACATGGCGATTCACACGGCCGTGACGCATTTAGGTGTGAAACGCATCATTACAAGTTCGATTGAGCACCATGCTGTTGGACACACAGCTGATGCGATTGCGGCTCATGAGAAAATTGAATTGGTTTTATTGGATTTGGATTCCAAAGGAAATATTGATTTAGGACAGTTAGAATCCTTGTTGAAAGAAGGGAAACCAACATTGGTTTCTTTAATGCACGCGAATAATGAAATCGCGACCATGATTCCCTTGAAAAAAATCGCTCAGATGTGTCGACAAAACGGTGCGTATTTCCATTCGGATACCGTACAAACAATGGCGCATTTCCCGTTCGATTTATCCGATTTGGATATCGACTTTATCACCTGCGCAGCACACAAATTCCATGGTCCAAAAGGCGTTGGATTTCTCTATGCAAACAAGAAAACGAAAGTTTCATCGTTTATACATGGAGGTTCCCAAGAAAGAGGCCTTCGTGGAGGGACAGAAAACATGGCTAGTATTGTTGGATTGGCAAAAGCAATGGATCTCGCATACGAGGACGTTGAAGCACACCAAAAGCATGTGTTCTCCTTGAAATCGTATATGATGAATGAGTTACACGAGTTGTTTCCAACAGTATCCTTTCATGGAGAAACGGATTTTGACAAGGCACTTTACACGGTATTGAATGTTTGTCTTCCGGCAACAGAGAAAACAAGCATGCTGTTATTTACTCTCGATTTAAAAGGAGTCGCAGTCAGTGGTGGAAGTGCATGTACGTCAGGAGCAACGAAAGGATCACACGTATTGGAAGGAATTCATGCCGATATGACTCGTCCAAATGTGCGTTTCTCTTTCTCACGTTACACGACAAAAGAAGAAATCGATTACGCCTTGCAACAATTGCAACAAGTGTATCAACATAACCTCAGCTAGAAATAGCACAAATGCATGCAAAAAAGGAACATCTTATTCCTCTCCAGTTGGTATCCAAATAGGATAAAACCTACCCATGGGAATTTTGTATTTCAACATGCGCTCGCAGCAGCACAGTATCATCACGTTCACTTATTGTATGTTTGTTTGGACGCAGAATTAAGCGGCAAGACAGAAATTGTTAAAAGCAACGAGTCTTTTCCATGTACGATTGCCTATATTCCTAAATCAACCATTCCATTCATTGGATCCGTTTGGAACTATCTACGCATCATCATGTGCTATTTTCAATTGCTGCGTGAAGAAAAAAACAAAGGATTTCATCCAGAGTTGATCCATGCGAATGTGGTTTATCCCATCGGGATCGTTGCGCGATTGCTCTCGATTCGCTACAAAATCCCCTACGTTATTACAGAACATTGGACCTGTTACCACAAAGTGGTCTTGCCTCGTCCAAGTTGGATTCAACAACTTATCACACGGTTGGTCGCGAATAAAGCAAGCTTGATTTTACCCGTAAGTGAAGACCTCGCCCAAGCGATGCGAAGTTCAGGAATTCAAACGGAAATGAACGTTGTCTACAATGTCATCGATACTTCCCTGTTTGTTCCAGGAGATGCATCCGCACGCAAAGGGAATCAATTGATTCATGTTTCTTCTCTAGCACGTTTGCAGAAAAATCCAAGTTTATTGTTTCGTGCATTTGCTGAATTACGAGAATGGAAGCCGGATTTACACTTACAGATCGTAAGCGACGGAGATTTTTCTGTGTTTCAAGAGGAAATCAAGCAACTGAAAATCGAAGAGTACATCGTCTTTCACGGAACACTCGAAGCGAAAGAAATTGCTGAAGTTTTGAAAGGGGCAGACTTATTCGTTTTAACGAGTCGTTTCGAAAATTTACCGTGTGTATTGATTGAATCCATATCAGCTGGAGTTCCCATCGTTTCAACGAATGTTGGGGGAATCAAAGAAATCGTTCACTCAGCAAATGGACAATTAGTACCATCAGAAGATCAAGTTGCGTTGGTTGCGGCAATAAAAGAGCAATTAGTACGTTTGGAAAAGTACGATTCAAGCATCATGCACCAAGAAGCAGCAGCACAATTTAGTTATCAAGCCATCGGCAAAAGATTCTCGGATATTTATGAAGCCATAATAAGTAAACATGGTTCGTAAAATCCTAGGTAATTTTGGCTCCCTCTTGCTTTCTGCCATCATGAACTTGATGATTGCCATTGTTGTTTCTCAGTACCTTGGAGCAACGGGAAAAGGGGAGCAGAGTTTGGTCTTGACCATGATCGCCATCGTTACGATTTTTGACAACATGGTAGGAGGCGCATCCATCGTTTATTTGACGAATAAATTACGCATTCGTGAGTTGTTTTTCGCAGCATACCTCTGGACGATACTCGTCAGCGTTGTTTGCTATTTCCTGTTGCTTTATATGGAATTAGTGTC
>Ga0102879_1000373_pt1 | contig 20700 bp, 15 predicted proteins | sample Colrivmet1548B02_FD_78187 | JGI IMG/M metagenome (GOLD analysis project Ga0102879, IMG submission 78187) | Estuarine microbial communities from the Columbia River estuary - metaG 1548B-02 | ecosystem: Environmental > Aquatic > Marine > Intertidal zone > Estuary | place: USA: Columbia River... | reverse complement strand
TGTCTTGTTCTAATTCTACCACCATCTTAAAATTATTTAATGAGATTAAAGCGGGGCTATTGCCCCGCCTAAATTTATTTAAGGCTTAGTGAGAAGCTAAATAATTTGCTACACCGTCTCTATTTGCAGACATAGCCTCTTTTCCTTCTTCCCAATTGGCAGGACATACTTCTCCATTTTTCTGAACGTGTGCGTAAGCATCTATTAAACGGATGAATTCTTGTACATTTCTACCAAGAGGCATGTGGTTTATTCCTTCGTGAAAAACAGTTCCTTCTTCATCGATTAGATAAGTGGCTCTGTAGGTAACATTGTCTCCCTCTAAAAGTACCACGCCTGAGTTTTCATCGTATTGTTGTTCTGTAGCATCTAATATGTCTAAAACAGCAGATAAATTTCTGTTGCTGTCTGCTACTAAAGGATAGGTTACTCCTTCAATACCACCGTTGTCTTTTGGAGTGTTTAACCAAGCAAAATGAACTTCTGCAGTATCACAAGAGGCACCAATAACCATAGTGTTTCTTTTTTCAAAATCTGCAAGTGCATCTTGAAATGCGTGTAATTCTGTTGGACATACAAATGTGAAGTCCTTTGGATACCAGAATAATAATACTTTTTTGTTGTTCTTTTGGGCTTCCTCTAAAATATTAATTTTAAAGGTGTCACCCATTTCATTCATTGCGTTTACGCTTAAATTTGGAAATTTTTTTCCTACAAAGGCCATAGTTAATTGTTTTGTTATTTGATGCTGCAAAAGTACAACTAACTAAGTCTTATAAAAAACACCAGCCTACTTTATAACAATAGGGCTATAAGAAAAATTGATAGGGGAACTAATCCTTTTTTAATTGGGCTATTTTAATTTGAAAAGCAGCGAATAATAAAGTCATGAATGGACTCAACCAATTGAATATAGCATAGACAAAATAGTCTGCTACACCAACACCTAATACGCCAGAGTGATAAGCACCACAAGTATTCCAAGGGATAAGCACAGAGGTGACAGTTCCTGAATCTTCTAGGGTTCTACTTAGGTTCTCAGGAGCCAATCCTTTGTCTTTATAAGCTTTGGAGAACATCTTTCCTGGAATAACAATGGCTAAGTACTGGTCAGAGGCGGTTACATTTAGCGCCAAACAACTCGCTACAGTACTGGCAAAAAGCCCAAAGGTTGTCTTGGCCATTCCCAAGAGTGTTTCGCTAATTTTTGAAAGTGCACCAATTCCATCCATAATGCCTCCAAAAACCATGGCGCACATGATTAACCATATAGTTCCTAACATTCCAGACATGCCTTTAGAGGTAAAAAGGTCGTTTAGGGCAACATTGTCAGTGGCAATTTCTGTGCTAACTGTAATGGCGTTTAAGATTCCTTTATAGCCGTTTTCAAAGTTGAGTTCTTTAGCTCCAGACAAACCAGCAATAATTTCGGGTTGGAAAATTAGGGCAAAAACACCTCCTAAAAGCGTTCCAATAAGTAAAGCAATTAGGGGTGGCGTTTTTTTAAGTATCATTAAAATCACGCCCAATGGCACAAGAAACAACCAACCACTAATATTAAAGGTGGCGTCTATACTATTGAGAATGGACGCTGTGTCTGCTTCTCCTGAAGTATCCATTGTGAATCCTAATACAACAAAAACAATTAGTGTGACTATAAGTGTGGGAACTGTTGTGAGCAGCATATACCTAATATGGGTAAACAAATCACCTCCAGCCATAGCTGGCGCTAGATTTGTTGTGTCACTTAGTGGCGACATTTTATCTCCAAAATAAGCCCCAGACAAGACCGCACCTGCTGTCATTCCCATAGGGATTCCAAGGGCATTTCCAATACCGATAAGGGCAATACCCACCGTTGCAGATGTAGTCCACGAGCTACCTGTAGCAATGGAAATTATAGCACATATAATGACACAAGCAGCCAGAAATATGGTGGGGTTTAGAATTTGTAAACCATAGTAAATCATGGCCGGTATAATGCCACTCACTAGCCAAGTACCAGATAACGCACCCACCATCAGTAGGATAAGTAGGGCCCCAGTAGTAGATTTTAAATTTTCCGCCACTTCTGCAAGCATTTTTTCATAAGATACTTTGTGGTAAAAGCCTACTACAGCTGCTATAGCACCACCGATCAGTAAAATAAATTGGTTGGAACCGCTTAGGGCGTCGTCTCCAAAGACAAAAACATTGTAGGCCAATAAAACCACTAATAATACCACAGGTATTAAGGAAGCTTTAAGAGAAATAGATTTTGGAGTAGACGCTTTTGACTTCATAGTAGTTTTTTAGTAAAGCGTAATATTACAATTTTAAGCGCCTTTATGCAAGGCCACTTTTTCTATACAATCCAAGATAAGTGCCAGCGTTTCCTCTGGCAGATGGTCTAGGCCAATCGAAAAACGAATTAAACCTTCCCCAAGACCCATTTGTTTTTGTTCCTCTGGAGAAATCTCAGAGGAGGTAGAGCTTCCTGAGGCAGAAAATAGGGTTTTGTAAAACCCTAAACTTACGGCCAAATATCCTACGCCTGCGTCTTGCATGGCTTCCATTAGAGCGTTTGCTTTTTCTAGACTACCTGCGTCTAAGGTCATTAATCCACCATAACCAAAACCTGCTTCTAATTGTTTCTCAAGCGTTTGCTTTCCTTTGTGATCCTCAAGTCCTGGATACATGACTTTATATCCTGCCTGTTGAAGTCCTCGAGCAATACACCAAGCATTTTCTGAATGTTTGGTCATTCTAATAGGCAGTGTTTTTAAATTTTTATGAATAGAGGCGGCCCTTTGGCTGTCTAAGGTACTTCCAAAGAGCATGGCTGCTCCCTGATTTACATCCCTTAGTGAGTGACAAAAATCTTCTGTAGCACAAACAACGCCTGCGACTGCATCTGAGGTGCCATTAATAAATTTTGTAAGACTGTGTATGACAATATGTGCCCCGTGTTTAATGGGCGCAATCATTAAGGGAGTAAAGGTATTGTCTACCACAAGAGTGAGTTGGTGTTTTTTTGCAATTGCAGCCAGTGCTTCTATATCACTAATTTCTAAAAGCGGATTACTCATTGCCTCACAGTACAACACTTTTGTTTTAGGTGTAATGGCAGCTGTTACAGCTTGGAGGTCAGTAGTGTCCACAAAACTGGTTTGTACGCCGTATTTAGGCATGAAGTTTTTTAATAGGGCATAGGTGCCTCCGTATATGGTTCTGCTACTTACAATATGGTCTTCTGCGGTACACAACTGAAATAGTACGGCAGTAATTGCGCCCATACCACTGCCAAATACATGGGCAGCTTCACTTCCTTCCATTGAAGCTAGGCTGTTAGCTAGCATGTGGTTGGTTGGTGTACTGTGTCTGCTGTATAAAAAACAACCTTCTTTGGTGCCTTCAAAAGTATCCGACATATCCTTTGCAGTATTAAATGCATAGGTACTACTGTCTGAAATAGATGGATTTACACCACTATGGGCACCAATATTAAGTTGAGATAAAATAGATGCTGCACCAGATTTTGAAGTTTTCATAAGATTAATTTCAGTAAATCTATTGCTTCAATTGAATATTTACAATTAAAAATCTATTTTACAGAGAATTTATCTAAATATTATAAATTTATGGGAAAATAAATCTTTTTAAACACCTAAATGATTATTTTGCTTTTAAAATTATCTAAAAATGATGGACCAGATTGACAAAAGTCTTTTAAAACTACTCCAAGAAGACAGTAAAAAACCCAATAAGTATTACGCCAACCAACTTGGACTCTCTAATACGGCTATCTATGAACGCATAAAAAAATTAGAGCGTTCAGGGATTATATCTAGGTATGCTGCCGTTTTGGATAAATCAAAAGTAAACAAGAATTTTGTGGCATTTTGCCATGTTAAATTACAGCAACACTCTAAAGATATGGTGCTTCAATTTGAAAGAGAGATTGCCCGTTTAGAGGCTGTGGTAAGCTGTTTTCATATCGCTGGTGAATACGACTATTTATTGAAAATTCATTTAGAGGATATGGCTGCTTACAGGGATTTTATGGTGCGTAAACTCACGACTATTTCAGCCATTGGAAGTACCCAAAGTGCCTTTGTGATTAGTGAAATAAAAGATACTGCACATATACCTTTGTAAGCTAAAACTTATGTGGTAATTTTGTTATAGTTTACTTAAAATAAAAAATATGGATGCTTTTGATGTAGCCGTGATAGGTTCAGGACCTGGAGGTTATGTAGCAGCAATTCGCTGTGCACAATTAGGCCTTAAAACGGCTTTGATAGAAAAATATAATACCTTAGGAGGAACCTGTTTAAACGTAGGATGTATTCCTTCTAAAGCTTTGTTAGATTCTTCCCACCATTATGAAGACGCTACAAAACATTTTGAAACACACGGGATTGAAATTCCAGGAGAAATTATCGCTAATCTCTCTAAAATGCTTGCTAGAAAAGACAGTGTTGTAGCTCAAACTACCAAAGGTATTGAGTATCTAATGGATAAAAATAAAATCACTGTACTTCACGGTTTTGGTAGTTTTAAAGATGCACATACTATTTCTGTAAAAGACAGTGAGGGTAAAACTACCAGCATTTCTGCAAAGAATACTATTATTGCTACTGGATCAAAACCCAGTCAATTGCCTTTTATTACCCAAGACAAAGAACGTATAATTACCTCTACAGAGGCCCTTTCTCTCCCAGAAATCCCAAAGCACTTAGTGGTCATAGGTGGAGGTGTTATTGGTCTTGAATTGGGACAGGTATACAAGAGATTGGGCGCAGAAGTTACTGTGGTAGAATATGCAGACCGTATTATTCCTTCCATGGATGAGGCACTTTCTAAGGAGCTCGCCAAGGTGATGAAAAAGCAGAAAGTGAAATTTCTTTTGTCACACGGAGTGAAAGAAGTCACTAGAAAGGGAGACATAGTAACGGTTAAAGCAAATGATAAAAAAGGCGCAGAAGTAGTTTTAGAGGCAGATTATTGTTTGGTTGCTGTTGGGAGAAGTCCTTACACCGCAGGCCTAAATGCAGCAGCAGCAGGCGTAAGTCTTGATGAAAGGGGTAGGGTAGTTACGAACAGTCATTTACAAACAGCCACACCACATATATATGCAATTGGCGATGTAGTAGCTGGTGCCATGCTGGCGCATAAAGCAGAAGAAGAGGGCACTATGGTAGCTGAGATTATAGCTGGCCAAAAACCTCATATTGATTATAATTTAATCCCTGGAGTTGTATATACCTGGCCAGAAGTTGCTGCAGTTGGAAAAACAGAAGCACAGTTAAAGGAAAGTAACACGCCTTATAAAGTGGGTCAATTTCCAATGAGAGCCCTTGGAAGATCTAGGGCAAGTATGGACCTAGATGGTTTTGTAAAGATTTTAGCACACAAAGAAACCGATGAGGTTTTAGGGGTGCATATGATTGGCGCTAGATGTGCAGATTTAATTGCAGAGGCTGTAGTAGCCATGGAATTCAGAGCATCTGCTGAAGATATTTCAAGAATGTCTCACGCTCACCCCACCTTTGCAGAAGCCATAAAAGAAGCTGCTTTAGCGGCAACGGAAGACAGGGCTTTGCATATTTAATAAATCTTTTACTGTATAAGAAAAGCCCGCTATTAGCGGGCTTTTCTATTATAATAACTTTTATGTTCCTACATTATCCTTTATGACTACCGTCACAATAAGGTGGGTTTGATGTTTTTTTACAGCTGCATAAATAGGCTGTTTTTTCTTCAGAAACACTGAATTTTAAGGATGGTGTAGCATTGTTTTTTCTGTGAGAACCGTCACAAAAAGGTTCATTTTCTGTATGCCCACAGGTACACCAGCTGTAGTTTTTATCTTTTTCTAAGGCCACAGGAATAGGCCCTGAATTAACATCACTCATAATTTTTATTTTTTTTAAATATACGAGAAATATAATCTTTTACAAATCCCTTTTTGTATTCATATAAAAATGACAGACTGACACAGCATAGCACAAAAAGCAATCCCCCGGCAAAAGCTTCGGGTACATTGAGCGATTTTTTAAAAAACTTATACAGGCCAAAACCGTGAAAGCTTCCGTATAAGATTACTGCGTGAATGACATAGATACTCAAGGTGTTTTGACCAATGGCTAAAAGTGTTTTGTATTGAAGGAATTGCCTCCCCAGCATGAACACACCAAGAACCCAAAACACATCTCCGAGTCTAATAAATAGGTAATTGTTGTAAGCAACAGCGCTGAATACCTTCCACCCAAATTGATCGCCTAGAAATATAAAAAATCTGGAAGAGTCATATTTTAACCAAGTACCCAAAATAAATAAGCCAAGTATAGCGAAGGGATAAAACATTTTTTTATGACTTAGTTTAACCAAAATCACAGCCATAAAGGCGCCGTAAAAGCTGTAGCCCACCCAAGGAATAAAGGTGAATAAAGCACCATTTTCACGGGTAAAATAATGGCTTAAAGCTACTGGCCAATTGGACCAATCCAATCCTTTAAACCAAGGTTCAAAACTAAAAATAAGCGTAGCCAATGCAAATACAACTATACTGAACCCCTTAATGGACCAATGGCCTATTAATTTATACGCAAAAATTAAAATGAGAATGGCCAAACCAATGCAATGCAATACATCTACATAAAAGAAACTAGGATAAATATGCCCGTTTAGCAGCCCCTGTAAATTAAGTCTCAATAAATACCCCAAAACAATCAGTTGCACCCCTCTTTTTAAGCCCTTTTTAATTCTTTTGTTGACATAGGTAGTGTGGGTGTTTTTGAATAAAAGATAGGTGAAAATTAGCCCAGATGCCGTAAAAAAAACCGGTGCAGTAATGCCCCTAAAATAGGTCCAAATTTGAAACCAGTCCTGATCTTGATCTCTGAATTGTGGGGCGAGTAATCCATCTATAAAATGTCCTTGCAACATCATGAGAATGGCCCAAGCTCTAATGGCATCTATAAAATGTAATCGCTTTTGCTCCATAAGGGCTAACTCCAAAATTAAGGGTATCTTTACGTTTCAAAAGTAGCAAATAAAAACACGTCAAACCCAATAATTAGTTCTCGTGATTACCGCTTTTAAAAACCATCTAAACACCCAATTTAAGGAACTTACAACAAGTCCATTTTTGCTGGCTTGCAGTGGTGGGGTAGATTCAGTAGTGCTGGCCCATTTGTGTTCGCAGTGTGGTTTGACTTTTGCTTTGGCCCATTGTAATTTTAATTTACGTGGGGCCGCTTCCACGGCCGATGCCCAATTTGTAGCCAATTTGGCGCTTGAATTAGGTGTGCCGGTCTTCCAAACAAGTTTTGACACCAATGCTTATATAAAAAAACATAAGGTTTCAATTCAAATGGGTGCTAGAACACTTCGCTACAATTGGTTTGACAAGCTCATTAAGACAGATAATTACCAGTATTTACTCACAGCACATCAGCGTGAGGACGCACTGGAAACCATGATTATTAATCTTTCTAGGGGGACAGGTATAGAGGGATTGTTGGGTATTCCTGAGAAAAGAGATTACATTAGAAGACCCCTAATTTGTTTTGCTAAAGCCGCCCTATTGACATTTGCCAATGAGAATCATATACTATGGCGAGAGGACAGCTCTAATGACAGTACCGATTATCTCAGAAATAAAATTAGACACGAAGTATTGCCTCTAATGGCTGATTTGCATCCTACTGCTTTGGAAAATATGATCCAAACACAGTCGCATTTGAAAGAGAGCTCACAACTGGCTTCCTTGTATTTAGAGCAGCTTAAAAAAGAGTTTTTTCTTACCATTGGCAATGAAGTTCATATTACTATTGATCTATTGTGTGCAACGCCACATATTTTAGCTGTTATGTATGGATTATTCTCTCCCTATGGCTTTAATGACGCCAATGCAGTACTTGATCTGTGTCAGCGTGAAAATGGAAAAAAATTATTGTCTTCTAGTCATTTGTTGTTAAAAGATAGAAGTACACTTATTTTAACACCCCTTTTAACGCCCAGTGAAGCGTCGTGTATAGCAGAAGAATCAGTGTCTATTTATCCAGGTGAATTAGGTATTAAAAACCCCATTCAATTGAGTATTTCACAAACCAAAGAAGTTTCATCTAAAGCCCATCATGAATTTATTTTAGTAGATGAAGACACCATCACTTACCCATTAAAACTCAGACATCCGAGAGAAGGAGATTTATTCTACCCCAATGGAATGAAAGGGAAAAAGAAGGTGTCAAAGTTTTTAAGAGATGAAAAAATAAATGTAATTTCAAAGGCTTCTATTTGGTTGTTAACAGACGCAAAAGATCAAATTATTTGGGTCGTTGGGTATAGAGCAGATAGACGGTTTGCCTCAAAATTAAATACAGATAAATCATTATGTTTCAGGATTTTATAAAAAAAATAATTCTTTGCGCTTTTTTATTCATCAGCTCCCAAGAGATCGTATTTGGTCAAGATTTTTCTTTTCCAATGTCTGCTTCTGAAGACCCTGTACAGTGGACACCATCAATAGTTAAAGAAAATGACAGTATTTACGTCATTTCATTAATTGGAACTATTGAAAAAGATTGGCATTTGTATTCTCAGTATTCTCCTGAGGGTGGTTCTCAACCTGCGATTTTTAAGTATGAAAATCAGAATGATTCCTTTTTGTTATTAGGGATTACCGAAGAAAGCCAGACATATGGCGAATATTCTGATGTTTTTAATGTAACAGAACTTTTTTTTAAAGATAGTGTGATCTTTAAGCAACGTTTAGAAATTAAGGACAGAGGGCTTTCAGAAATTTCATTTTCGATAGATTATCAAGTCTGTAAAGAAGTTTGTATTCCAAACATGGTTCGCTTTACAGTTGCTTTGGAAACCGGTAAAGAGGTAAGCTCACAAGCAGCTGTCATAAATAATGGCGACCGCGAAAAAACAACTGCTTTGCTCTTAGACCTTAAATCCAAAGATCGATTGGGTTCATTAGTACCAAAAGAAACAGCGGGTGGTGTGAATGGTTGGTGGAAGATATTTTTATTGGGCATGCTCGGCGGGTTTATTGCACTGCTTACGCCATGTGTTTTTCCCATGATTCCATTGACAGTATCTTTTTTTACTAAAAGTTCCGATGACAAGAAAAAAGGAATTACAAATGCACTTTGGTATGGATTTTTTATAGTGCTTATCTATGTTTTACTATCACTTCCTTTTCATTTGTTTAATTCTCTAGATGCTCAGATTCTAAACACTATAGCTACAAATATTTGGCTAAATCTCTTGTTCTTTGTTATATTTATATTCTTTGCTGGCTCATTTTTTGGTTTTTACGAATTGAATCTACCTGCCTCATGGAGCAATAAAATAGATGCCTCTGCCTCAAGGATTGGTGGTGTGGTTGGGGTCTTTTTTATGGCGCTTACCTTAGCTCTGGTCTCTTTTTCATGTACAGGTCCTATTTTAGGGGGTCTCCTTGGTAGTACTACCTTAGCGGGTGGAGATGTTGCAACTAATTTAACAGTGGGCATGTTTGGTTTTGGACTGGCATTGGCTTTGCCTTTTGCCTTATTTGCTTTGTTTCCAGGTCTATTGAGCGGCTTACCAAAATCTGGTGGCTGGATGATTACCGTAAAAGTGTTCTTAGGATTTTTAGAATTGGGCTTGGCATTTAAGTTTCTGTCCAATGCAGATTTGGTGGGACATTGGGGTATCCTAAAGCGTGAAATCTTTTTAGGAATTTGGCTGTTGCTATCTATAGGCTTGGCAGCGTATTTATTAGGGGTATTCGACAAGGTGAAAAAGCCCATTCATTGGTCTAGATTTCCTTGGATTGCAGGATGTATCGTATTTGGGTCTTTCTTGTTACTGGGGATTTTTAAAAAGCAAAACCTTGCTTGGTTAAGCGGTTTTCCTCCCCCAAGTTTTTACAGTGTTTACGCACAAGAGTCTGACTGTCCTCTAGGACTAAATTGCTACAAAGATTTTGAGACAGGGTGGCGCGTATCTCAAGAAGAAAATAAACCCATTCTATTAGATTTCACAGGATGGGCTTGTGTAAATTGTAGGAGAATGGAAGAAAACGTTTGGAGTGATCCGTCGGTTTTTACCTTGATTAATGAAGAATTTGTGTTAATCTCTCTATATGTAGATGACCGTAAGGAACTCCCTCACTCAGATCAATTTGTTTTCACCTATCCAAGCGGCAGGCAAAAGCCTATTGAAACGATTGGTCAGAAATGGGGTACCTTTCAAACGGTTAATTTTAATGCAGCTTCACAGCCTTATTATGTACTTTTATCACCATCATTGGAAGTATTGGCTCCAGCCATTCAATACACAGATATACCCACCTATAAAAAATGGCTTTTAGGAGCCCTAAACAGATAATTCCATAACAGGTTTTGATTAGATAGTATCATTATGAAAAACATCAAACGAATATTAGTTTCTATTGTACTCATTGCTTTTTTATCTTTAATTATTGTTGTTGTTGTGGTACAGTCAATGGCACCGAATTATAAAGGCTCCAAATCTTTAGCCGGATTATCAGAAGAAGTTCAAGTGTACTATGACGCCTATGGGGTACCCCATATTTACGGACAAACTGAAGAAGATGCTTTTAAGTCTCTTGGCTACGTTCATGCCCAAGACAGGCTTTGGCAAATGGAAGTACTCAGAAGAATTGGTTCTGGCAGGCTTGCGGAACTCTTTGGATCAGATTTAATAGATACAGACCGTCTTTTTCTCACTTTAGGGATAGATGCATCTAGCGAAAAGGCCGTTGCCCAACTAGACACATCTAGTCCAGAATATAAACTATCCTTGGCTTATTTAGAGGGGGTAAATAAGTTTGTAACTGATGGTGCCACTCCTGTGGAATTTTATTTAACGGGAATGGAAAAAACACTTTTTGAATTAAAAGACATATACAATACCCTTGGTTATATGTCATTTAGTTTTGCTGTTGCCCAAAGGACTGATCCCCTTTTATCTAATATTCACCATTCACTTGGCTCCAATTACCTCAATGATTTGGAAATTGATTTTGATCCAAACACTGTGTCTATACCAGTCTTTACAGCAGTAGAAGATCAAATAGCAGCACTTTTAGAAAAAGTTCCTGCACCACAATTTATTGGTAGTAATGCCTGGGTCATAGGTGTGGAAAAGACCAAAAACGGTGCGGTCATTTTTGCCAATGATCCCCATATTGGTTTTGCACAACCCTCAGTATGGTTTGAAGCTCATATTGAGACGCCTCAATATGAAAATTATGGGTATCACTTGGCTGGAATTCCATTTCCTCTTTTAGCGCACAATAGGAAAATGGCCTATGGACTCACTATGTTTGAGAACGACGACATTGATTTTTATCAGACCCAATCTCATGTTACAGACAGCAATGCTTACTTGTATGAAGGGGAGTGGCTCCCTTTTCAATTACAAGAAAAACAGATTAAAGTCAAAGACGCCAATCCAATATCTTTTCAAGTAAAGTCTACCCTTCACGGTCCCTTAATGAATGATGTTATAGATGGATTATCTGCAAACAAGCCCCTTAGTATGTCTTGGGTGTATACACAGAGGCCTAATAAAGTATTAAATGCCCTGTATAGTATATCGCATGCAGCAGACAAAAATTCATTCAAAACAGCTTTACCTAATATTCATGCGCCAGGTCTTAATGTGATGTACGGCGATAGTGAGGGTAATATTGCTTGGTGGGCCACTGCAGCACTTTACGAACTTCCTCAGGGGGTGTCTTCCAAATTTATTTTAGATGGAACCAATGCAGCACAGGAGAAAATAAAGTTTACAGATTTTTCTGAAAATCCTATGTCTGAAAATCCACCATGGAACTATGTGTATTCTGCCAACAATGCCCCCTTATTTCCTTCGGGAAAAACATACCCCGGATATTACTTACCTGAAAACAGGGCCAAGAGAATTGTTCAATTGTTAGATCCAAAAAGTGATTGGGATAAATCCAGTGTTTCAGAGATGATTTTAGACCACACCTCTTCAGTAAACCCTGGCATTATAGCAGATTTTAATCTGGCATTAAAAGAGGACACTTCATTTTTTGCTTCTTTGACTACAGACGAACAATGGGCTTACAATGATTTGCAATCTTGGGAAGGTGATTATCCAGAAACAACTACAGCAGCTGCTTTATTTCACAAGTGGGAATATTATTTTTTAAAGGCGGTATTCTTAGATGAGCTTGGAGAAACCCAATTTAAAGCCATTCAAACCACGCATTTTTTTAAAAGGGCTATTGCGCCTATGGCTAAAAAGGCAGAGAGTATTTGGTTTGACAACAAAAAAACTGCTGAAATAGAAACTAAAAGTGAATTACTGAAATCTTCCTTCAAAATAGCTTTCAAAGACCTTACGGATGGTTTTGGAACTGATCCAAAACAATGGAAATGGGGAAAAATACATACCGTAGAACACGAACATCCTATTGGTAAAATTGCAGCCTTAAGAAGTTTTTTTAATGTAGGACCTTTTCCAATTAGTGGTGGTAAGGAAGTAATTAATAACACTGGTTTTAGTTACACAGAGGCAGGTGGGTTTAAAGCGAATCAAGGTCCTTCTACCAGAAGGGTGATTGATTTCTCAGACATAGAGCATGCACTTGGAATATTGCCTACCGGGCAATCAGGAAATCCGTTTAGCGCTCACTATGAAGATCAGGCACAGCTTTACAGAAATGGTGGTTTTAGAACCCTGCTGCTCAATAAAGAAGAAATTATTAGTCAGTCTTCAAAATTGGTCTTAAAGCCCTCTAGATAAATTCACCTTAAAATTCATTTATCCCAGTCAGTTTGCTTTTTATAGAACTGCTTCTTACCCACAGATACTTTTAGCTACCTTATTAAAAAAATATAAGATGCTTACAAAACTGTATGGGAGTGCTGTATTTGGTATTAGCGCTGTAACCATTACTATAGAGGTCCATATAGCCCTTGGTATTGGGTATCATCTGGTTGGAATGCCAGATAATGCAGTCAAAGAGAGTCACTATAGGATTGCAGCAGCACTTTTAAACAATGGATATAGAATACCGGGTAAGAAGATTACGATTAATATGGCTCCTGCAGCCTTGAAAAAAGAAGGGGCTGCTTACGACCTCACACTGGCTTTTGGCATATTATTGGCTTCTTCCCAGTTAAAAGGAGTTGATTCAAAAGACTACTTAATTATGGAAGAGCTTTCCTTAGATGGAAGTATTTTACCTGTTAAAGGTGTTTTGGCAATGGCCATTCAAGCTTTGGAAGAAGGCTTTAAAGGGATTGTAATCCCCAAGGAAAATGAGGCAGAAGCAGGGCTAATTGTAGGGATAGCAATTATTGGGGTGTCACACCTTACTGAAGTAGTTCACTTTTTTAGCCATGCGTATCATCAGTTGTCATTTTCTAGCCATCAGGCCTCTAATCACAACATTAAAGGGGAGGGTCTAAAAGATCAAAAGTCACTGTCTGGCCTAACAAATAAGCCCTCGCTTTGCTTTAGTGACGTTAAAGGGCAGGAAGGGATTAAGCGCGCCATGGAAGTAGCTGCAGCAGGAGGACACAATATTTTACTCATTGGACCTCCTGGGGCAGGAAAAACGATGATTTCTAAAAGACTTCCATCTATTTTACCAGAGATGAATTTTCAAGAGGCCTTGGAAACCACAAAAATTCATTCTGTAGCAGGAATACTGGAAACCCATGGATTATTATGTCAGCGTCCATTTAGAAGCCCACATCATTCTATTTCAGACTTAGCCTTAGTAGGAGGAGGGAGCTTTCCCCAGCCAGGTGAAATTTCTTTGGCCCACAATGGAGTGCTTTTTTTGGACGAACTTCCAGAATTTAAGAAAGGTGTTTTAGAGGTTTTAAGACAGCCCTTGGAAGACCGTAAAATAACAATATTTAGGGCCAAATATACCATAAGCTATCCAGCCAGTTTTATGCTAGTGGCTAGCATGAATCCTAGTCCATCGGGTCATTTTTCTCAACAAAACACACTGTATGACTCTAACGCTCAAGAGGCCCAGAGGTATGTTTCAAAGATATCTGGCCCTCTTTTAGACAGAATAGACATTCAATTAGAAGTTCAGGCGGTTTCTTATGAAAAATTGTCTGACACTTCTTTTTCTGAGAAGAGTGCTGTTATCTTGGAAAGGGTACAGAAATCTAGAGATATTCAATTGAAACGTTTTAAAACCATAAAAGGGGTTTTTCACAATGCACAAATGGATGTTAATGAAATTCAAGCTTTTTGTGTTTTAAATGATGAAAGTCAATTAATTATTAAATCAGCCATGAAACGTTTGCGCTTTTCTGCTCGGGCATACAGCCGCATTATTAAAGTGGCTAGAACCATTGCAGATTTAGAGGGCGCAATTGATATTCAAAGTGTACACATAGCGGAAGCCATTCAATACAGAACAATGGACAGGAATACGTATTAAATAATGACTTGACTTAAATGGAGGGCCACTCTTTTTAAGTATTAAAACATAGTTGCATTATTTTAATGATTTATAATTCTCCTTAATTGTATTGGTGTTTTCATGAAATAAATAATACAGTTAATTTGCTTTATTGAATATGATAAAAAAACACACTTAAACAGTTCTTATTCAGCATTTTAAATTACATTTTAAGTGCTTGAATACATCCCAATACAGTAAGACCACTTCTCTGAGAGTGAGAATAGGTTAAATTTGATAATAATATCAAATAGAATCTTATAATCTGACGCTCTAATGGCAAAAGAATTAAATAAATACAGTAAACACGTTACCCAAGATCCAACCCAGCCTGCTTCACAGGCAATGCTTCACGCTATTGGTCTTTCTAAAGAAGACCTTAAAAAACCTATGATAGGAATTGGGAGTACAGGATATGAGGGAAATCCTTGCAATATGCATTTGAATGATTTGGCTAAAGAAGTAAAGTTGGGGGTCCAGAAAGCCAATCTTACTGGACTTATCTTTAATACCATTGGGGTAAGTGATGGTATTTCAATGGGGACCTTTGGAATGCGCTATTCGTTGCCTTCTAGGGATATTATTGCAGATTCTATGGAAACAGTAGTTCAGGCAATGAACTATGATGGTTTGGCTACCATAGTAGGCTGTGATAAAAATATGCCCGGTGCTTTAATGGCAATGATAAGATTAAATAGACCTTCCATAATGGTTTATGGAGGAACCATAGCCTCAGGCTGTGCAAGAGGAAAAAAATTAGATGTTGTATCAGCTTTTGAAGCATGGGGAGAGAAAGTAGCTGGCACTATAGATGAAAAAGCGTATCAGGAAGTAATTGAAAATGCCTGCCCTGGAGCTGGTGCTTGTGGTGGAATGTATACTGCAAATACAATGGCTAGTGCTATTGAAGCTTTGGGGATGACTTTACCGTATAATTCTTCTAACCCTGCCACAGGCAATGAGAAACCATTGGATTGTGTAGCGTCTGGCGAAGCCTTAGGCTTACTAATAGAAAAGGATTTAAAACCATTAGATATAATCACCAAAAAGTCTTTAGAAAATGCGGTGAAATTAATCATCGTTTTAGGAGGTTCTACCAACGCGGTATTGCATTTTTTGGCTATTGCAAAAACAGCAAATATAGATTTTACGCTAGAAGACTTTACCAGAATTTCTAGTGAAACCCCGTTTCTCGCAGACCTTAAGCCTAGTGGTCAATATCTTATGGAAGATTTACACCGTGTGGGAGGTATACCTGCGGTAATGAAATTTATGCTTCAAAATGACATGCTTCACGGTGATTGTATGACGGTTACTGGAAAAACAATAGCAGAAAACCTCCAATCTGTTCCGGATCTTATAAAAGACCAAGATGTCATAAGACCCCTAAATGCACCAATAAAAGAAACTGGACATATTAGGATTCTTTACGGTAACCTTGCGGAAGAAGGTGCAGTAGCTAAAATTACAGGAAAAGAAGGGGTTTATTTCAAAGGGCCTGCTAAAGTGTACGAAGGAGAGTTTTTAGCCAATGATGGTATAAAAGCAGGAGAAGTTAAAAAAGGAGATGTGGTGGTCATTCGTTACGAAGGCCCAAAGGGAGGACCAGGAATGCCAGAAATGTTAAAGCCTACAGCAGCCATTATGGGTGCGGGTCTTGGCAAAGAGGTCGCTTTAATTACAGATGGACGTTTTTCTGGAGGTACCCACGGATTTGTAGTAGGACACGTGTCTCCTGAAGCTCAAGTTGGAGGAACCATTGGATTGGTTCAAGATGGAGACATTATTACTATAGATGCTAGCTCAAACACCATTTCGTTAGATATAGATATAGCAGAACTCAATAAGCGGAAAGCATTATGGGTAGCCCCTGAACTTAAAGTCAGTAGTGGTAGTTTATATAAATTTGCGAACATAGTTTCTTCTGCATCTAAAGGATGCGTAACAGACGTTTTTTAATTAATTATGCAAATGACAACAACGACAAATTCATCTAAACAAATGAATATAACTGGAGCAGAGGCCATTATTCATTGTCTCTTGGCAGAAGGTGTAGATCTTATATACGGATACCCTGGTGGTGCTATTATGCCAGTATATGACGAATTATACAAATTCCAGGACAAACTCACCCACATACTGACCAGACACGAGCAAGGGGCTACTCATGCAGCTCAGGGTTATGCAAGAGTGAGTGGAAAGGTAGGGGTGGCCATTGCTACCTCAGGACCAGGAGCAACTAATTTAGTCACTGGATTGGCAGACGCTCAAATAGATTCTACGCCAATGGTTTGTATTACTGGCCAGGTGGGAAGACATTTATTGGGTACAGATGCCTTTCAAGAAACGGATATTATAGGTATTTCTACTCCAGTGACTAAGTGGAACTATCAAATCACTGAAGCGAGCGAAATACCTGAGATTTTAGCCAAAGCCTTCTATATTGCCCGATCTGGAAGACCAGGACCGGTACTCATAGACATCACTAAAAATGCGCAATTTGAGTCTTTAGATTTTATCTATGAGAAATGTACTAAGGTAAGGAGTTATATTCCTACCCCTGTGGCCTCCAAAGAAAGTTTGTCTGAAGCAGCAGCCTTGATTAATACGGCTAAAAAACCATTCATCATTTTTGGACAAGGGGTTATATTGTCAGAGGGTGAAAAGGAATTTAAGGATTTTGTAGAAAAATCTGGTATACCAGCCGCTTGGACTGTGCTAGGATTGTCTGCATTAGAGACCAGTCACCCGCTGAATGTAGGTATGGTAGGAATGCATGGAAATTATGGTCCAAATATGCTCACCAATGAGTGCGATGTATTAATCACCATTGGGATGCGTTTTGACGACAGGGTGACAGGAAATTTAGAGACTTATGCCAAGCAAGCTAAAGTGATTCATTTTGAGATTGACCCAGCAGAGATAGATAAAAATGTAAAGACTACTGTAGCGGTACTAGGAGATGCTAAAGTAAGTTTAAGAAATATACTCCCATTAATCAATAAAAACACTCACGAAGATTGGTTGAAAAATTTCCATGAGCACTATGAGATTGAGTATGAACAAGTGATTAAAAACGATTTATATCCAACCAAGCCCGGCCTTACAATGGGAGAGGCCATAAGAATACTCAATGAAAAGAGTGGAAACAAGGCTATCATAGTTACAGATGTAGGACAACACCAGATGGTCGCTTGCAGGTATGCCGGCTTCTCTCAAACAAAAAGTAATGTAACTTCAGGAGGCTTAGGTACTATGGGCTTTGCACTTCCTGCTGCCATTGGCGCAAAAATGGGTGCTCCAGACAGAGAAGTAGTTGCTATTATTGGAGATGGAGGCTACCAAATGACCATCCAAGAATTAGGAACTATTTTCCAAAATAAGACTGCCGTAAAAATCATGGTACTCAACAACGAGCATCTCGGTATGGTTAGACAATGGCAAGAATTGTTTTTCGAAAGTAGGTATGCTTCTACTGTAATGAGTAATCCTGACTTCGTTAAGATTGCTGCAGGTTATGATATAGAGGCAGCAAGAGTCAGTGAAAGAGATCAATTGGCTGGGGCCATAGAAAAAATGATGGCACATAAGGGACCTTACTTTTTAGAGGTATGTGTAGAAAATGAACATAACGTATTTCCAATGATACCCACTGGAGCATCCGTTTCAGAGATTAGACTAAAATAGCACAAGATGGAGAATGCATGGTATACCATCTCTGTTTACTCAGAGAATAACGTAGGATTATTGAATAGAATATCAGGAATATTCTTAAAGCGACACATCAATATAGAAAGCTTAAATGTCTCTAAATCAGAGATTGATAATGTATCTAAATTCACAATAGTTGTGTTTACTACACCCAAATGGGTGCATAATATTGCGGGGCAAATAGAAAAGCAGATAGAGGTGATTAAGGTTTTTTCTCATACAGATGATGAAATTATCTATCAGGAGGCTGCTCTATTTAAAGTAAACTCAAGTTTGCTATTTGACGAAAGAGAGATTCAAAATATTATAAAAGACAGCAATGCTCAAATTGTCACTGTTTCCAGAGACTTTTTTGTAATTTCAAAATCTGGAAGAAGGTCAGAGGTAGACACGCTTTACGATCAGCTAAAACCATTTGGTATTATGCAATTTGTGCGGTCTGGTAGGATTGCTGTGTCAAAATCAGAAATGCAGATATCGTCCTTGTTAAAGGACTTTTAATAAACAATTAAATAAATTATAACAAGAAATTTTTATCATGGCAAATTATTTTAATACCCTATCTCTAAGAGAACAACTGACCCAATTGGGAAAATGTAGGTTTATGGAATCTTCTGAATTTTCAGATGGGGTGGAAGCCTTAAAAGGAAAGAAAATTGTAATTGTAGGCTGTGGCGCTCAAGGGTTAAACCAAGGTTTAAACATGAGAGATTCTGGTTTAGATATTTCTTATACCTTAAGGGCTGAAGCGATTGCGCAAAAAAGGGCTTCTTTTATAAATGCTACTGAAAATAATTTCAAGGTAGGTACTTATGAGGCGTTAATTCCTCATGCAGATGTAGTCATTAACCTAACTCCAGATAAACAACACACCGCTGTGGTGACTGCTGTAATGCCACTCATGAAGCAAGGGGCTACATTATCTTATTCTCATGGATTCAATATTGTAGAAGAAGGAATGCAAGTACGTAAAGATTTGACCGTTATTATGGTTGCACCTAAGTGTCCTGGTTCTGAGGTGAGAGAAGAGTACAAGAGAGGTTTTGGGGTACCTACACTTATTGCAGTGCACCCAGACAATGACCCTCAAGGTGTTGGTTTAGCTCAAGCCAAAGCCTATGCAGTAGCTACTGGTGGGGATAGGGCAGGTGTGTTAGAATCTTCTTTTGTTGCTGAGGTTAAGTCCGATTTAATGGGAGAACAAACCATTTTATGTGGTCTGCTTCAGACTGGGTCTATTTTGTGTTTTGACAAAATGGTTGAAAAAGGAATGGATAAAGGATACGCAGCAAAATTAATTCAATACGGGTGGGAAGCCATTACGGAAGGATTAAAATACGGTGGTATTACTCATATGATGGACCGTTTGTCTAATCCTGCAAAAATAAAAGCCTACGAATTGTCTGAGGAATTAAAAGACATTATGAGGCCTTTGTTTAACAAGCATATGGACGACATTATTTCTGGTCATTTCTCTAAAACAATGATGGAGGATTGGGCTAATGACGACAAAAATCTTTTAGAATGGAGGGCTGCTACAGGAGAAACTGCTTTTGAAAAAACACCTATTTCTTCTGAGACTATCACGGAGCAGGCGTTTTACGATCACGGTGTTTTAATGGTTGCCATGGTTAGGGCAGGAGTAGAATTGGCTTTTGAGGCCATGACTGCTTCAGGTATTATTGAAGAGTCTGCTTACTATGAGTCGCTTCACGAGACCCCATTAATTGCCAATACAATTGCAAGAAAGAAATTATTTGAAATGAATAGGGTTATTTCTGATACAGCGGAATATGGTTGTTATTTGTTTGATCATGCTTGTAAGCCTTTATTGGCAGATTTTATGACGCGTATTGACACAGATGTGATTGGAACGGCTTACGGGAGAGGGACTGACAATAAGGTGTCTAACACACAATTGGTGACTATAAACGCAGCACTAAGAAATCATCCTGTAGAAATAGTAGGTGCTAGATTAAGGGCATCTATGACTGCAATGAAACCTATCGTTTAATATTGTATTAATAAATGGTATTAAAAAGCCCCGCTCATTGAGCGGGGCTTTTTTTATTGTATCAATGGGTGTTATAGTTCTTTATTAGGCTTCTAATATTTTAGCGGCCAACCAATCGCCTACGGCCGATGTCTTTTGAGGGGCCACGCCTTCTGCTAAGTCTTCAGTGACAAAACCAGCCTCTAGAGATTCATTGACTACTTTTCTGATTAAAGCAGCTTCTTCGTTTAGCCCAAATGCGTCTTCAAACATCATGGCAGCAGAGAGTACTGTAGCCAATGGATTGGCTATATCTTTTCCTGCAGCTTGAGGGTAAGAACCGTGAATAGGTTCAAATAAAGAAGTTTCTGTTCCAACAGAAGCAGAAGGCATGAGTCCCATAGATCCAGATATCACTGAAGCTTCATCTGTAAGAATGTCTCCAAATAAGTTTTCAGTAATGAGTACATCATAGGTATTAGGCCATTGTACTAATCTCATGGCCACAGCGTCAACAAATTCATAG
>Ga0102879_1000369_pt1 | contig 20802 bp, 17 predicted proteins | sample Colrivmet1548B02_FD_78187 | JGI IMG/M metagenome (GOLD analysis project Ga0102879, IMG submission 78187) | Estuarine microbial communities from the Columbia River estuary - metaG 1548B-02 | ecosystem: Environmental > Aquatic > Marine > Intertidal zone > Estuary | place: USA: Columbia River... | reverse complement strand
TATGGATGGAATGTTTGAAAGAACACCTTTCAACCAAGACATCGGTAATTGGGACGTAAGTAGTGTGACTGGTATGTATGCTATGTTTAATCAAGGACATTCATTCAACCAAGATATCGGTAATTGGGACGTAAGTGGTGTGACTGGTATGTATGCTATGTTTAATCAAGGACATTCATTCAACCAAGACATCGGTAATTGAGACGTAAGTAGTGTGACTGGTATGTATTATATGTTTGATGGTACAACTTCATTCAACCAAGACATTGGTGATTGGGATGTGAGTAACGTGACTAATATGAATAACATGTTTAATGTTGCCACTAAGTTCAACCAAGATTTATCACAATGGTGTGTATCTTTTTTTCAACAAATTCCAGATGGATTTTCGTTTGAAAGCGGACTTACCCCAGCAAACCATCCCGTGTGGGGCACTTGCCCTTAACGAATAACAAAAATATAATAAGCCTCTTCTTGGAAGGGGCTTTTTTATGCCATCTAATTTCCCATTCTCCTCTCAAAAGGTATATATCTGATGTAGAAAGATTTAGTATACGCCCATTACTAATCCACACATCCCTATACTCAGGGTTATATACCCATTCTATAGAGACACCTCGGAATAGAAAGCCGTGTTATTTAGACCAGGTGGGGTCTAAATCGATGAGAACATCTTGAAATTTTTAAGGAATTAACTGACATAAAACTGCCAGAAGTCTCATTTTTAAGTTGTAAGTAGCGAAAAATTGAATAAAAAAAGACCCCTACGTTTACGTAGAGGTCTTAAATTGGGCGCCCTAACCTGGACTCGAACCAGGGACCCTTTGATTAACAGTCAAATGCTCTAACCAGCTGAGCTATTAAGGCTTGATTGCTCTCTTTCAAAAGCGAGTGCAAAAATAGATTAATCCTTGAATTTCAAAATATATTTTTCAATTATTTTGAAATAATCGTACAGCTACCCAATTTACTCACTTTAGCCGTTATTTTTTGATCTGGCTCTATGAAAACTGCAGGAGTTGCAGCACCTGCCAGTAAGATATCGCCTGCTCTAAACGGCTGATTATACTTAACCGCCAATCTCGAAGCATTACATACCGACAAATAGGGGTTATCCAGAATGGCATCACTGCGATCTTGTTCTATTACCTCCGTATCAAACATAAGCGCTATATCTAGCCCATTTAAAGAGGTAGGTAATGGTTGCCAAGCGCCTACTACAAAAGCAGACGAGGAACAGTTGTCTGCTATAACGTCTTCTAATGAGAATTTAAAATTTTCGTATCGCGAATCTATTATTTCTATGGCAGGTGCACACGCTTGTATATACTCCGGTATTTCGTCAAGGGATATTTCTCTATCCAAATCTTTTTTTAACAAAAAGGCTATTTCAGGCTCTGCCCTGGGGTGGATAAAAGCACTTAAGTCCATTTCTGATCCACTCTTGTACCACATAGCGTCTGTCAGTCTACCCCAAATCATGTCATGAACACCCATTTGCTCCATTTTGGCAAACGAAGTAAATCCTAGTTTCAACCCTACAAATTTTTCGCCTCGAGCATAGCGTTCTTCCAATGATAACCGCTGTATTTCGTATGCTTGTTCTTCTGAAATACGCTCGCTTTGGCTAATTTGCACAATTGCTTTTGCATTTTTAGCAGCAAGATCTAATTGTATTGCTATTTCATTTAGGATCATGACCGCGAAGGTAAATATAGAAATGTGTATTAGTTGAATATATCCCAAGTAATGATTAGGAAATTGAAAAAACTACTTTTGCACCATGAGTTTATTAGTGATAGGAAGCGTGGCTTTTGATGCCATCGAGACACCATTTGGCAAAACAGACAAAATTATTGGTGGAGCTGCCACTTATATTTCACTAAGTAGTAGCTATTTTACCCATGATGTAAATCTAGTGGCCGTAGTTGGCGGAGATTTCCCAAAGGAAGATATCACATTGTTAGAAAAACACGGCGTCAATACAGAAGGTTTACAAATCAAAGAAAATGAGAAGTCATTTTTTTGGAGTGGTAAATACCATAATGATATGAATAGTCGGGACACGTTGGTTACCGAGTTAAATGTATTGGGCGATTTTGATCCAATTATACCTGCCACCTACCAAGGCAGTGAATATGTAATGCTAGGTAATCTCTCGCCAGAAGTACAACGGACCGTGATTGAGCGCATGGAAACCAAACCAAAACTAATCGCAATGGACACCATGAACTTTTGGATGGATATTGCTCGCGAAGAATTGGATAAGACCATAGCCCTTGTTGACGTACTTATTATCAATGATGAAGAAGCTCGTCAATTAAGTGGTGAATATGCACTTAAAACAGCTGCTAAAAAAATAATGGCTATGGGTCCAAAGTTCCTTATTATCAAAAAAGGGGAGCATGGTGCACTCTTGTTTGGTGAAGACAAGATCTACTACTGTCCTGCTTTACCTTTAGAATCCGTATTTGATCCAACAGGAGCCGGTGACACTTTTGCCGGTGGATTTATTGGACACCTCGCTGCTTCAGACGATATTTCGTTTGCCAACATGAAAAGAGCTGTGATATACGGGAGTGCAATGGCTAGTTTCTGTGTAGAAAAATTTGGAACTGAACGAATCTTAAACTTGAGTAAGCTAGAGATAAATACCCGCGTTCAAGAGTTTATTGATTTAAGTCAAGTCGAGATCAGTTTGGCGTAAGGAAGATTTTTTCTTCACACATTCTTCTCCCAGAGTCTTGCTTCTCATGGCTAGGGCTTCCCATTTATTTATTTATTTTTGAAAAATAATGGATAGCACTGATCAACTGCTACCCTAACGCTATTCATATTGGAAAATTCAATTTTAAAAACCAAGATCTGGAAACAGAAATCTTCTCCTGAACGAACACTCGTAGATGTGCTTACCCAGGAATTAAATGCACCTGAAATAATCGCTAAAATGCTAGTGCAGCGAGGTATTGATTCTTCAGACAAGGTCAAAAAATTCTTCAATCCCAGAATTGGCGATATGCACGATCCTTTCTTGATGAAGGATATGGACAAGGCTATTGAACGCATTCAAACTGCACAACAACAAAAAGAAGGCGTTTTAATCTTTGGAGATTACGATGTAGACGGGACCACTTCAGTGGCCTTGGCATATTCTTTTTTTAAGGATAAATTTGACAAAATAGATTACTACATCCCCGACCGATACAAGGAAGGTTACGGCATAAGTAATGACGGTATCGAATACGCTAAGGCAAATGGCTTAAGCTTAATCATAGCCTTAGATTGTGGTATTCGCTCGATTGACAAGATAGATTATGCAACTTCAATGGGAATAGATTTTATTATCTGCGACCACCACCTGCCAGGTGCAGAGATTCCAAAAGCGGTTGCAGTTTTAGATCCCAAGCGAAGTGATTGCGAATATCCATTCAAAGAATTGGCAGGATGCGGCATCGGATTAAAACTAGCACAAGCATACAGTCAGGTAAACGACTTGGACGAGCGCGAATATTTACAATACCTAGATTATGCCACCCTTAGTATTGCGAGTGACATAGTGCCGATTGTGGACGAGAATAGAATTATCGCCCATTTTGGATTAAAAATAATAAATCAACAACCTAGGATTGGATTGCGCAAACTCAAGGAGATTTCAATTAACAAAGACGAACTCACTATCGGAGATTTAGTGTTTTATATAGGACCTCGTATAAACGCCGCTGGTCGTATGGACGATGCTAAAAGTGCAGTTAAAATGCTTATAGCTTCCGACGAAGCAACAGCCGACGAATACGCTAATGAGCTACAAACACAAAATGCCAGTCGAAAGCTTGTAGATCAAAAAATTACCGCAGATTTTCAGGAAATTATTGCTAAAAAACCAGCACTGCTAGATCGTAAAACGCATGTATTTTACAAAGAAGATTGGCACAAAGGAGTTGTTGGTATTGCGGCGAGCAGAGCTATTGAGTTATACTACCGGCCTACTATTATACTCACCAAAAGCGGGGAAGGTATTTTAGCCGGGAGTGCGCGAAGCATAAGCGGTTTTGATGTGCATGCTGCATTGGAAAAATGCAGTGAACATTTAATTCAGTTTGGCGGGCACATGTATGCCGCAGGAATGACACTAAAGGCTGAAAATCTTGATGCGTTTCGGGAAGCATTCGAAAAAGTGGGTGAAGAAATGCTTGATGAGGAAATGCTGACCCCAAAAGTGTACTACGATGCTGAACTTGATGCAAACGAGGTAGATATGAAATTCTTAAACATCCTGAACAAAATGGCTCCTTTCGGCCCGGGGAATATGACACCCGTTTTTTACGCTAAAAACTTAAAAGATGACGGGACGGGTAAAATAATAGGTCAGACACAAGAGCATATTAGATTAAACATAAAGCGCTCCAAAGATGCAATAGCAGCAGTTGGATTTGGCATGGCTTCTCAATTTGCTGACATAAAAAAAGCAGACTCTTTTGAAGCCTGCTTTCAGATTAACGAAAATGTCTTTCGTAACGTATCATCTCTTCAACTGATGTTGAAGGACATTAGAATTACCAAGGATGTCTAATATGTTGTCTTTTAGTTAGGCTAATATCGTATGCTAAATAACCCACTAATGCCATATTAGTAGCTTTACCAAGTCTATCGTCTTTGTAAATATTAAGCATACCGAAATTAGATCGGGCTCCGACGATAAGTCTTTTTCCGTTTTCACCGAGATTAAAATTGACTCCGATACCTGCAGTGATGCCTACATCTATACTACGTGGAGTTAAATCTGCGGCTACAATGGAATCAGCAGTACCAATATACGGAGCGATTACATCTGGATTATTATACGAAACTACACTTAACCCGTAGGCAAAATACGGTCCTCCCTCAAGAAAAAAGTACGATTTTGGCTGGCTAACTCTATACGGAATAAGTTGTTTCTTTTTGAAAGGCATCATATATTGAATCGTGATTGGAATTTGCACATATGAACCACCACCTGCTAGCATAATTGTAAATCCATCTCCATCTATTTGATTGGTTGGATAGAGCATAGCTCTAGAATCAAAAAGAATGTCACCTTCCATAATCAATTTCTTATAGATTTGGTGCTTATAGCCCAAACCAGCTAAGATACCCACTCCAGAAGTAGCTCCCTCATATCCTTGCGCCATTGATAGACCAGCGCCACCCTTTACTTGCAACCATTGTTGAGCATCACTCTGAACTGAAAAACCAGTTATAATAAGTAGGCTTAAAAGTATTTTTTTCATCTTTAGTTTTAATTAATTCGACAAATATAATTGAAAACACATATTTGCTATTCATTAGACATTACTTTTGAACTATAAATGCGTTTAAGGGCCGAAAATCTTATAAAACAATACAAAAAACGGAAGGTGGTAAATGATATGTCACTTGAAGTAGAACAAGGTGAAATCGTTGGTTTACTTGGTCCGAATGGTGCAGGAAAAACAACTACTTTTTATATGGTAGTAGGGTTAGTAAAACCCGATGCTGGAAGAGTTTTTTTGGATGACGAGGACATAACCAGTAAAGCCATGTACCAACGGGCTCAACGTGGGGTAGGCTATTTGCCACAAGAGGCTTCTGTTTTCAGAGATTTAACCGTAGAGGATAACATACGTGCAGTACTCGAAATGACCAACAAAAGCTTAGAAGAACAACGAGATAAAACAGAATCTCTTATCGCTGAGTTTGGATTAGAGAAAGTGCGAAAAAACTTGGGTAAGGTGCTTAGCGGTGGTGAGCGCAGAAGATGTGAAATAGCGAGAGCCTTGGCTACCGATCCCAAATTTGTTTTACTTGATGAACCATTTGCAGGCGTAGATCCTATTGCTGTGGAAGACATTCAAGAAATAGTGCAAAAACTGGTTACCAAAAATATTGGTGTACTTATAACCGACCACGATGTACACGCTACGTTAAACTTAGTAAATAGAGCTTACTTGCTTTTTGAAGGTAGATTACTTAAAAAAGGAACGGCAAAAGAACTAGCTGAAGACGAAATGGTGCGTAAAGTATATTTGGGCAAAAACTTTGAATTGCGTTAGGAAATACTAACCAAAAAGATTCAAATTACAAAAGCACTCTATTCTCAAAACATTCGTTTCTTAACATCCCTTCCCATTCCCAGGCTTCTTCATATATTTTTCCATGCCTTGGTTGTTTGGGTTACCGTGTTTTTTGATAAACTTATCTGCTTTACCTTTATACCTTTTCTTGCCGGGGGACGCTTTGCTGAGTAAGGTATTGATTAGCCCTGCTTGAGCTGTTCCATGCAATCTATCACGAATCCATTGTTGGTTTTCTGGCTTATACCAAAAGAAAAAGCGGTGTTGATTTTCTTTGTCTTTTTTCGTTTTAGGGACGTAATATTCTTCTAGTCTGTAAGGATGATATCCAGAATAGTAGATAACCGTAGCCACCGTCATAGGCGTGGGTGTAAAGTCTTGTACTTGCTCCAGCTGAAAACCCATTTCTTTGGTCTCTGCGGCTAAATTTGCCATATCTTCTTCCTTACATGCAGGATGACTAGAGATGAAGTAAGGTATCAGTTTTTGGTTTAGGTTAAACTTCTGGTCTATCTTGTCATACATCTTCTTAAAACTATGAAAATGCTCAAACTTAGGCTTTCTCATTATTTTAAGCGTATCATCCGATGTGTGCTCTGGAGCTACTTTTAATCGACCGGAAACGTGTCGCGTTTGAAGCTGCTCCATGTATTCCAGCATATCTTTTTCATCTCCTTTTTTATTGTAGGATTTGGTTAGCAAGTCGTAACGAATTCCAGAACCCACAAATGCTTTTTTGATTTTTGGATGAGCATCTATTTTTCTATACAAGTCTGTCATGGGTTTATGACTGGTTTCTAGATTATCACAAACCACGGGATGTATGCAACTTGGGGTATTACACCTGTCACAAATAGACTGGTCTTTACCCTTCATCTTATACATATTGGCACTTGGGCCAGCAATATCACTCAAATAGCCTTTAAAATCTGGCATCTCAGTTACTTGCTCCACTTCTCTCATGATAGACTCTTCTGAGCGACTAGCAATAAACTTACCTTGATGCGCCGAAATGGTACAAAAACTACACCCACCAAAACATCCTCTGTGTGTGTTGATAGAGAACTTAATCATTTCATACGCAGGAATAGGTCCTTTCTTATTGTATTTAGGATGAGGCAATCGTGTATAAGGAAGGTCAAACGCAAAATCTATTTCTGCTTCCGTCATTGTTTCAAAGGGCGGATTAATGATCAGATTTTTGTCGTAGGTATTTTGAATGATGCGTTTTGCTTGTACACTATTACTTTCTTGTTCTACATGCTTAAAGTTAGATGCGTAGGCTTTTTTGTCCTCCAAACAAACTTCGTGTGCATTGAGCTCAATATCTTTCCAATGCTTGTTCTTAGGAACTCCATCTTCTACTGGTCGCTGGTAAGCAGTTTGCTTTACCATGGTAAGCTGATGAAACGGCACACCTTTTTTAAGTAGTTGTAAGATTTCGCGCAAAGGTTTTTCACCCATACCATATACCAAGAGATCTGCTTTACTCGTCTCTAGGATATTGGGCATTAGCTCGTCTTTCCAATAGTCGTAATGTGTAACCCTACGCAAAGATGCTTCAATACCTCCTGCTAAAACAGGAGTATCGGGATATAAATCTTTCAGAATTTTACAATAAACCGTAAGTGCATAATCCGGACGAAGCGTATTTAACCCTCCAGGCGAATACGCATCTGTGGCTCTTCGTCGCATACGAGCTGTATAGTGATTCACCATAGAATCCATATTACCAGAAGTCACTGCAAAAAATAATTTTGGTGCACCTAATTTTTTAAAATCACGTAAATCATCTTGCCAATTAGGTTGTGGAATAATTGCCACGCGAAGTCCTTCGCTCTGAATAATACGTCCTATAACAGCCGCTCCAAAAGCGGGATGGTCTATATAGGCATCGCCAGTAATCAGAATTACATCGAGTTCACCCCAGCCCCTATCTTCTACCTCTTTTTTAGTAATGGGCAGCCAGGCGGATAATGGTCGTTGCGTGATAGACATGATTTTGTTGCAAATGTAACGTTTTGAGTATACTAAGTGTTTGTTATAAAACGTAACTACCCAAGCTTAAGAACGCTCCGTTTTTGTGGTAACTGCTCCAATTAATTGCCAATAAAATGAGTTTACTGTTAGCCTAATTATGGATTAACACATACCAATTTAGTGACGTAGCAATGCATAACCACACAAAATAGGGTACAATAAGTAAGGACACGTAACCTAGCAAACTCCAATTGCTCACTAATAAATAGCCTACCAAAGCGGTTAAGGCTATTATAACTAGAAGTCCTGGCAACGCCAAGTGAAAATAAAAAAATAGTGGATTCCATCCGACATTCAGAACGAATTGCAGTGCAAAGAGTCCCCAGACAGTAGTATCATTTTCGGCTTTGAGCCAATAGGCCATGTAAACACTAAAGCACACCATGATAAGTGTCCAAGCGGCGCCAAAAACCCATCCGGGAGGTGTCCATGGTGCTTTATTTGTAGATTGATAATATTCTCCACTTGGCCCCTCTCCCATTAAGAAACTGCCAATACCAAGTGCCGCAAAGTTGATGATTAGGAAGATAATTATGTTTTTGGTAAAAGTTGTCATGATCTCGCTTTAAGTGTTACGAAGTTAGAAAATTAGGATAAGTTATCAGAGAATATTCCTGCACAAAAAACACACCCTATCAACATTACGTCCTTAAAAGATTTATATACTATGGATCAAAATATTAAACATCCAAGAATATCAATTCGTAAATATAGTGACTTTGATGTAAATTCTATTAGATACACAGGATTTCAACACCAACGATGCTCTTAAAATAACAGTAACTATTCATTTTCACATTAACTACTTTGCCATAAGTCCTTATAACAAATCTCTATTTCCCTATGCTCATTTATTATCTTTTACTTAATTATTTAAAAACTACGAATGTGCTCATTAATTTTATTTTACCTATCATAGCGTTATTTGTTAGCTTTGATCTCATTAAATGAGCGTTAAATCAGTATTCTCTGAGCATACAACCTATTTTGAAATATGTTTAGACAGTATACATATCAAAATAAAATTCAACTTTTATCCTTGAACAAAACATACATTTCATCTATGCACCATATTTTTACGATTGTATTTCTTCTCTTGTATTTAGTGGGATCCTCGCAAACTATAGATCCTTCTCGATCTGTAAATTGGACTTTAGCTGGGCTAAAAGACACGACAACATTAGGTTTTTTGAGCATAAACCTAAACGATTACAGCTTAGATAAAAGTGGCCTAACACCTAATGATTCCGTTATTAACGCAATACTCAATGCAGTACCTGAATCTGGTGCTATTCTAAATTTTCCGGCAGGCAATTTTCTTTTTTCAAAAACCATCCGGATACCTAGCCATGTTATTTTGAGAGGGCAAGGCGCAGAGAGTACCCTATTCACTATGAGCCTTAACGGCAGCGGGCATTCTATTATAATTGAGGGCTCTTCTTCTTTGAATGATACTAGCTCAATCATCGCTTCTGCATCAAAAGACAGTTCTGTTTTAAGAATTAATGACTCTAATCTTTTTTCAGAAGGCGATTGGATTAAAATTCTACAAAACGATAGCGACCTTGTTACCTCTTCTTGGGCTTTAAATACGGTAGGGCAAGTAGTGCAGATTCAAAAAATTACAGCCAATACTATTGTACTCAAATCTCCACTACGTATGAATTATGATTTAGCTCGATCACCAAAGATTGTTAAAATAATTCCTTCGGAAAACGTGGGTATTGAATGTTTGAAAATTCACCGAATCGACAGTACAGCTCCAGAACAATCAAGCAATATTACTTTTTCTTATGCGGTAAATTGTTGGGTCAATGGAATAGAATCTGAGAACTGTACCTTCAGTCATATCCAAGCTAGTCATTCTAGTAATCTTAGTTTCTCAAAATCATACTTTCACCATGGCTTTAATTATGGCGGAGATGGGAGAGCTTATGGGGTAATGCTTCAAGCGACTTCCAATGAATGTCTGGTAGAAAATAACATATTCAATCATTTGCGACATTCTATGATTCTACAATCTGGCGCAAATGGAAATGTATTTACATACAACTACTCATTTGACCCCTTCTGGAATACAGCTCCAAATAATGCTGCTGGAGATATGGTATTGCATGGCAATTATCCTTATGCTAATTTATTTGAACAAAATATTTGTCAGAATATCATAATTGACAATTCACACGGTCCAAACGGCCCGCACAATACGATTTTTAGAAATAGAGCTGAAGGATTTGGCATATTTTTTAGCGCAGATAATTCTCCAAATCAAAATATAGTAGGTAATGATATCCCGAACATCAATTTTCCTTATTCCATAGTCAACTTCACTATTCAAGGAATAGGTCATTTTTTGTATGGAAACAATAATAAAGGAAAAGTTTATCCAGATGGAACAGACACCCTATATGAACCGAGTCTTGCATACAATCAAAAACCTCGCTTTGTATCGTTTTTACAATGGGCTAAATTAGGCACTCCTAACAAGATGGGAGATGCATCTATACCATCTTACGATCGATATCAATCTGGGACTATTTTTAAAAATGCCTGTAGCGAGGATATTTATGTTGAGATTTTAACCCCAGATGAAACTGTAAACAATATCCTAATTTTCCCGAATCCCATTCACTATAAATTAACTATAGAAAGTAACGAATTTATAGATAAATTAAATGTAATTAATACTCTGGGCCAGTTGGTGTATACACAGAAAAATGTGGGATTTATGAATCATATTAACTCGGTCGAATGGCAAAGTGGGGTCTATTTTGTAGTCGTTTATTTCTCTAATAATCAATCGACCACACAAATAATTTTAAAACAGAATTAAGTCAACAGATATATTTTAAACTCTTCCTTGTAACGGACTGCAAAGAACCCTCTCACCATTCACAAAAGCAGGGGAAAAGCTAATAGATCATCTAAATAATAAAGCACACTATGATAAGTGCCCATGGTGCTTTATTTATATCTCCACTTGGCCCCTCTCCCATTAAGAAACCGCCAATACCTAGTGCCGCAAAGTTGACGATTAGGAATATAAATACGGTTTTGGTAATTGTTATCCCGATTGCTCCTTGTTTAATTTATGATTAGGCAGGGGGTGATAAATTCAAGTCTGCTTGATAAGATTCCCCCAGTCTACTGGCGTCTATACTTAGTCCAACGGCAGAATGATCTATGATATACGCAAATTTTTCGCCCCAGCGTACCTCGTTGGCTTTATACGAAGTACGTGAATACACTAACTGTGCTGATGACTCATCAAAGGCCTTAATCGTGATAATAAATTCAGCATCTTTTTTTCGCAGTATGTCATCTGTTACCCCATACATAGGACTTTCTTGGGTGATGGGATGTACGACGGTCCATGCGCTAGTTAAAAAAATTACGGAATTCCGTTCCAAGTCCAGTTGAAAAAAGTCTCTCATTTCAGAATTATCTTTTAACCAAGATAGAGATATATTAGCCTCTACCTCAAGCAGTTGATTTTTGTGTGGATTGAGTAACCGAAACATAAATCCATTGATATTTTGATAAGGAGCTATCACAGCGTTACTACTGTATTTTATTTTGGCAGTGGGCTTAGAAAAACGACCGTACAACATACCAGTAGCCAAGGCAAAAAGTAAAAGACCAATCATCGATTCTGTAGCTGCTATACTATTGGTGATTAAACCAATAGGAGCAACTCTACCATAACCTAACGTAGTGAGCGTTTGAGCACTAAAAAAAAAGGCTCCTAAAAAATGCTCAAACTCATGTGAGCCTTCTATACCCGTGAGGTACTCTACCCCGACAAGAAAATAAAATAAAGCAAACAAGATATTGATTACAAAATAGCTCAACAATAAAAGACCAAAAAAACGAGGCCATGAAACACTAACTAAATAATGAAAAAAATTAACCCTTTCTTTAAATGGGAGATTAGTCATTTGTACATTAAACAAGCCATCTTTATTCAATATTCGATATCGTCCTGCAGATGCTTTAACACCTAAACCTAAGTCATTATATTTTTTGTGATCTGAATTCAATAGTAAATCTTAAGACACAAGATTAGTTTATTTAATGCTCTGATTTATATTTTTTATGGGTAATTATTGATTGAACTAAGGAAGTTAATTGCCGTGAAGTATCAAGTTAATTTTTATTCCATTCCCATCAATCCCTAACATACAATAGTTTATCTACACGCTTCAAAATAACTGAAACCCAAATAAAAAAAGGCTAGTCAAATTAAGACTAGCCTTTCTCGCGTAAATCTACTGTTGCAGATTACGTGATTTATTTATGCCAATGAATATTTTTATAAATCAAATCTATCTAGATTCATCACTTTTACCCACGCATTCACAAAATCTTTTACGAACTTATCTTTACTATCTTCACTGGCATATACTTCGGCCAAAGCTCTAAGCTCTGAGTTAGAACCAAAAATAAGGTCTGCACGACTAGCTGTCCATTTTACTTTTCCGGTAGTGCGATCTTTTCCTTCAAAGAATTCTTTTTTGGTATCTATGGCTTTTACTTCGGTATTCATATCTAACAGAGTTATGAAGAAGTCATTGCTTAAAACCCCTGGTTTAGCTGTCAATATACCTGTTTTTGAGTTATCGTAGTTAGCACCTAAAGAACGCATACCTCCAACCAAAACAGTCATTTCTGGCGCTGTTAGTGTGAGTAATTGTGCTTTATCTACAAGTAGTTCTTCAGTAGATAAGGTATATTTCGTTTTAAGATAGTTTCTGAAACCATCCGCCATGGGTTCTAACACTGCCATACCTGCTTTGTCTGTTTGGGCTTGAGTAGCATCCATTCTACCTGGTGTGAATGGTACTGTAATCGTGTAACCTCCATCTTTGGCTGCTTTCTCTAAAGCAGCGCTGCCTCCCAATACAATCAGATCGGCCATCGATACTTTTTTAGCACCTGATTTCGCATTGAAATCTTTTTGTACTGATTGTAAAACGGCGATCACTTTATTTAACTGAGTAGGATTATTTACTTCCCAGCTGCGTTGTGGCTCAAGGCAAATTCTAGCTCCATTTGCACCCCCTTTTCTGTCTGAACCTCTATAGGTAGACGCAGAAGCCCACGCCGTTGTAATGAGCTCACTTACGGATAAGCCTGAATTAAGAATAGTTGATTTTAATGTTTTAATATCCGTTGCATTAATTACTACACCATTTGATTTTGGGATAGGGTCTTGCCAAATAAATTCCTCTTTTGGCACTTCAGGCCCCATATAAGTGGACGATGGTCCCATATCTCTGTGTGTAAGTTTAAACCATGCTCGTGCAAATGAAGCATTAAACTCCTCTGGATTTTTATAAAATCTGCGTGATATTGGTGCGTAAATAGAATCAAATATGAGTGAAAGATCCGTGGTTAGCATAGTAGGGTTATGGTATTTTTTAGAATCAAATGCGTCCGGAAATTGCACTTTTGCATTTTTTGCTTCCCATTGATGCGCTCCTGCTGGACTTTTAGTAAGTTCCCATTCGTTTTCAAATAAACTTTTGAAATAGCCTTGACTCCATTTTGTAGGTGATTGAGTCCAGATTACTTCTAAACCTGAAGTAATAGCGTCCGGACCTTTACCTGACTTGTGATTATTTTTCCATCCAAAACCCTGTTCTTCAATATCAGCACCTTCAGGCGCTGCACCCAAATGCGAACCCGGAGCTGCACCATGTGTTTTACCTAAGGTGTGCCCCCCCGCGATAAGCGCAACGGTCTCTTCATCGTTCATCCCCATACGGCCAAATGTTTCACGAATAGCCTTAGCCGCGGCTACTGGATCCGGAACACCATTAGGTCCCTCCGGATTAACATAAATAAGACCCATTTGAACTGCAGCGAGTGGCTTTTCAAGTGTGCCATCTTTGGTATATCGCTTATCATCCAGCATTTCTTTTTCAGAACCCCAATACACATTTTTTGCCGGCTCCCATACATCTTTTCTACCACCTGAGAATCCTATCGTTTCAAAACCCATAGATTCTAAAGCTACGTTTCCTGAAAGTACCATCAGATCTGCCCATGAAATTTTATTACCGTACTTTTGCTTGATAGGCCAAAGTAATCTTCTAGCTTTATCCAGGTTGGCATTATCCGGCCAGCTGTTTAATGGGGCAAATCGTTGTTGACCTTCACGAGAACCCCCTCTTCCATCTCCTGTACGGTAAGTTCCCGCACTATGCCAAGCCATACGTATAAATAGTGGGCCATAATTACCATAGTCTGCTGGCCACCAATCTTTAGATTCTGTAAGTGCTTTTTTAATATCTTCTTTTAAAGCGTAATAGTCAAGACTATTAAACGCAGCTTCATAGTCAAAATCCTCTCCCATGGGGTTAGAAAGATTTGAATATTGACGAAGCACAGATAAATCTAATTGGTTAGGCCACCAATCTTGGTTATCATTTGCATCATTATGCTTTTTCATGCCATCAAATCCAAATGGGCATCCGCCTTCATCTTGACTTGCATCACCACTTTTGTTGCACGATATGGCAACTGTAGCTAATAGTGTTAGTAAAAATAATTTCTTCATAATTTTTAAGTTTCTGATAATAATATTTTCAAAGATGAACCAGACCATCGTAATTTAAATATTTATATTTCTTATATACGTATAACCGAGTCATACCTTAAGCTAAAAAAGATTCTTACTTAAGATTTACGGATGAATAAAAGTGAATACTCCGAATAAAATATTTCCTTTGCCTAAAGCGTTTTAAACACTTGAAGCAATTAACCCCATATTTAGTGCTTTTGATGGCATTTTACCTTACTAACACTTCGTGTAGAAAAGATAAATTCAACCTAAACGATACCGTGAAAGTAAACGCCGACACTTTATGGTTTGACACCGTATTTACGAAAGTAAGCCTACAAAAACCACGATCAGTAACTAAACAAATATTAGTACATAATCCGTACAATGAGAGTATTCGAACTTCTATTCAACTGGCAGGTGGCGCAAATTCTCACTTTAGGTTGAATGTAGATGGGGAGCCTGGTTACCGTTTTAATGATGTGGAAATACTGCCAAAAGACAGTATTTTTCTTTTTGTTGAAGTACATCCAGACCCCAATAACAACAGCCCTGATTTTAATCCGTTGATTATCAGAGATTCTATTATTTATACCACAAACGGTAAGGAAAGTAAGACCATGCTGATTGGCTGGGGGCAAGACGCTCATTATTTTTTTAGAGACAGTATAGATAAAGACACCACCTGGTCCAATGACAAACTACCCATTGTAGTTTACGGATATTTTTATGTTAAACCAGGAGCCAAACTTACGATAGCCAAAAACATGAAAATCCATTTTGCTCCGGCGAGTTGGCTTTTTGTAGAAGGTAAACTGGATATGAAAGGGACCAAAGATGAACCTATTATTATGCAGGGAGACAGGCTACAACCTGATTGGGAAGAAACAGCTGGCCAATGGGGCGGGATATGGCTTAGCCACCCGAGTTATGGCAACCAAGTGGAGCACAGCATAATAAAGAACGGTATAGTGGGAATCTATTGTGATTCGAGTTCGGGTAAGGCAGGACAGCCCAATGTTACCATTAAAAAAACGATGATACGCAATATGAGCGTGGATGGCATTAGCGGAAGGGGGAGCACCATAGTGGTTGAGAATACCGTAAGTGTAAACTGTGGCAGATTTACCTTTTTTGGACAGAACGGCGGAGACTACTCCGTCAAAAACAGTACCTTTTATAGCACGACCACCTCAGGAAGACAAGATGAAACCTTTGTATACCTTAATGTAAGAAGGGATGAACTAACAGGAGCTATTTTAGAACGCTACAATTTAAAATACCAATTTATCAATAATATCATTTACGGCACAAGAACAGACGGAGAGATATATGCAGACGTTGATTTTAACCCGACCTATTTTGACACTAGCTCCTATATAAACTATAACCTAATAAAAACGAAAAGGTCCTTTTTTGCCAATTCATTGTTTAACAATGTGATTGATAAAAACCCTAATTTTTTGCAGATTGATAAATACAATTTTGACTTGGACACTGCATCCGCAGCTAAGGACAAAGGCATTCTGCTTTCACCTCCTATATTAGATGACTATTATAACAGGCCTCGAAAAGGCAATCCTGATTTAGGTGCTTTCGAGAGTAAGTTTTAAAATCTATTTATAGCCTTATAGATCTGCCACCTTAAGCAGTTTTTCTATCATACTATTCCACGTAAAGCGTTCTCGCTCTAATTTTATGTTGTCTACAAATGCAGCTTCTCTTTTGTTTTGATAAAAATCTAAGATAGCATCTGCTATTTCGGTAATACTTGTTGTGGTAACATAACCTACTTTTTGATCGGGAACCAGCTCTGCTAAGCCACCCACATTTGTAACTAACATAGGCTTATTATAGTAGTATGCTATTTGGGTCACGCCGCTTTGCGTAGCTGTTTTATAGGTTTGTACAACCATATCTGCCGCACAGAAATAAGCACTTACTTCGCTATCTGGGATAAAATCATTCACTTGAATAACTGCATTTTGTAGCGCATTTTCTTTAATAATCGCTTCATATTCATCTTGCTTATCGTAATACTCTCCTGCGATGATCAGTTTTATGCCTGCATCTTGAATTCGTTTGTCTGCAAATGCCTGGAGTAATATATCAAGTCCTTTGTATTTTCGAATAAAACCAAAAAAGAGCAGATACTTACCTGAGGCATCTAATTTTAGTTTAGTACGCGCATCTTGTTTGGACATTTCATCTCCGAAGTTCTCGTACATGGGGTGGGGATTATACACCGCAGCTTTACGAATATTGAATTTTTGCAAGTCTTCTAAAACGGACCTACTCATAGTGACAAATCCATCTGAGCATTTTAGAAAGTATGATGTTAGCGGTTTATCAACAATATTCTTTTCATGCGGAATAATATTATCTGCGATTGTGACTATTTTAGTTTTTTTGTTTTGATGAATAAGCCGACCTACCGTTCCTAAACAGGGAGCTATAAATGGTGTCCAATACCTAAAAATTACCAAGTCGGGTGCTTCAAACTGAACTTGCTTGCCCACGTTGTACCAACTAATAGGGTTTATTGAATTGAGAGAAACTTCAATTGTTAAGTGTTCTGCCCTAGGTTCAGTCGCGTATTGGGATTTACCTGGAAACAGAAATGACGGATATTGAAGACTAAATGTTATAATTTTAACCTTATGCCCTGCCTCCTGTAGTTTAGTAGCAAGCAATTCATTAAAAGTAGAAATACCGCCGCCACGCAGCGGGTATGCCGAGCCTATTATGACAATGGATTTTTTCAAAAGCCAATACGTTCAGAAATCTCATATTGATTTCTATTGGGAGCATTTCGACTAATCATTTCTGCCAAGAAACCGCCCATAAACAACTGTGAACCCACTATAAGCATGGTCAGCGCCAAATAAAACAATGGATTATCTGCTACTAATGTATGTCTCATCCCGTTTGCTAAGGCAATAAACTTTTGAATGAGTACAAAAGCCGTTAGACTAAAACCCAGTACGAATGCTACAGCACCCCAAAAGCCAAAAAAGTGCATCGGTCTTTTTCCGAATTTAGAAACAAAAATAATACTCAATAAATCCAACGGACCACGTACAAAACGGCTAAGGCCGAATTTAGTCGTACCATATTTACGTGATTGGTGCTGAACTATTTTCTCTCCTATTTTTTTATATCCTGCTCTATGTGCCATTACGGGGATATAGCGATGCATTTCTCCGTATACTTCTATACTTTTTACTACTTCATTTTTGTATGCTTTTAGCCCACAATTAAAGTCATGTAAAAAAATACCACTCATTCTGCGGGTAGCCCAATTGTACAACTTAGTAGGGAGCGTCTTGGTAATGGGATCATACCTTTTTTGTTTCCAGCCGCTTACCAGATCAAAGCCTTCTTCCCAAAGCATTTTATGCATAGCTGGAAGCTCGTCCGGGCTGTCTTGTAAGTCTGCGTCCATTGTAAATACAGAATCTCCTTGTGCCAAGGCAAATCCTTCATTAAGTGCCGCCGACTTCCCATAGTTTCTTCGGAATTTAAGCCCTTTTACTTCCGAAAATGAATTTTTAAGCTGCTCGATAATGCTCCAAGATTCGTCTGAGGAACCATCATCTATAAAAATAACTTCATAGCTTAATTTATGCTCATCCATTACACGCTTTATCCAAGCATGCAATTCAGGCAGTGATTCTGCCTCATTCAGCAACGGTATAACAATAGAAATATCCAAAATACTATTCTATTACAAGACTATCCTTAGGCTCTTTATCGCGTTGTACTAAAGCAATGATAAGGGCAATTACGGCGTACCACAAAAGCCCACCGCCCGTAGATTGAAGTTGAGCCATAAACCCTTTTGGCTTATTCGCTGCTTGAGATCTGGCATCATCCATAGCTTTATCAATAGCATCTTGCGGTGCACCCATTTTTTCCATAAAAGCTTCTGTGCTATTCAAAACCTCTTCCGCCATTTCGGCTTCCCAGTTTGTATCTATCACATTTACAAACACTACATTAAAGGCTAATGTAAGAACCGCCGCTAATACTCCAGTAAAGAATGCGGCATTAAATGCTTTTCCGAATGAATAATAATCAAAATTTGGCTTGCAAGCCTTGGCGCCCATTATTAAAAAATAAATGGGCAGTGCGAGCATATTGACCACTATTAAAACCATCCAACCTTTTGGTTTTGCAAGAAATAAAGGATCAATTGCGTAGGTAACAAAGAATATAAGTAGACCTACTACTGTCATAGTAACTCCTTGTTTTAAAGCGGGTTTGTACTGTTCTAACATTTTTATTTATTTAAATGAGTGTGATTATTATTAAACACCGCAACTACTTTTCCTTTTAAGGTTTGGTTATATTGATGTGAATTTTTAGACAACGATTTATTAGACGAAGCATCGAGTACCCAAGTTGCTTTTGAATCAAAAACAGTAAGATTAGCAACTGCCCCCACCTCTATTTTAGGTAAATCCTCTTGAATACAGACATTAGCATTCGCGGTGATTGCATTCACAAATAGAGATAGTTTAAGATCTGAACTTAGATAGCGTATATACCAAGCGTAAAGCAACTGAAGCGTTAATGCTCCATAATCGGCATAATCAAACTCCAATTCTTTATTCTCAATGTTTTGTGGAGTGTGATTGCTACAAATCGCATCTATAGTTCCATCTTTTACTCCTTGGATCAGTGCAAGTCGGTCCTCTTCTGTGCGCAGTGGCGGGTATAATTTAAAGTTTTCATCAAAGTTGAGTACTTCCTTATCGGTAAAACATAAATTAGCGATGGCCACATCGCAAGTGATTTGCAGACCTTCTTTTTTTGCATTTCTAATTATCTCAACCGATTCTTTACACGAGATGGCACTGAAATGCAGTGGAGCATCGCAATACTTTGCTACCTCTATATGCTCTTTAAGTTGGATATATTCTGCTAGAGCAGGGCTTGTTTTTAGTCCGGTATGAACCGTATTTTCACTTTCATTTACCATACCATGATGTTCTAGCGACTTATCACTTGGACGCGTAATTATTCTGCCCCCAAACGGTTTAACGTAAAGCAATGCTTTTTTAAGTAAGCCATTACTTACTTTATGATCCCCATTCGTAAACGCAACGGCCCCAGCCGTGTGCATATCATAAAGTTCGGCTAGATTTTCTTGATTGTCCATAGAGGATAAAACACCGGTAGGCCTGATGTCTACCATATGATTTTTTCCTGATTGTATCACATACTTCACCAGCGATTTGTCAGATATTACAGGCTCACTATGTGGCAAGGTTACTATCTTGGTAAATCCTCCTGCACCAGCCGTATCTAGTAAACGGGCCAGTGTATCTTTATGCTCATTACCTGGGTCTGTAAGGTGACATCTAGTATCCACCCAACCTGCGCTAACGAAGATTTCTTCCCCTGTTACTTGTGTGGCATCGGATTTTATTCCCTTACCTATATCAGTTATGATACCGTCTGTTATTAGAAGATCTATTTGACTTAAATGATGTGCATGCCCATGTTGGATGAGCGTGGCATTGTGTATAAGGTACGATTTTGGCACGCGTGTTTATGATTTTAAGAATCTTAGCAAAAGTATCTCTATAAGCAGAAATATCAAACAAAGTAGTACGAAGAGTTTCCACAGCGGTGTTCCACTTTGGAGTTTCCCGGTTACACTCTTTATAGAAGCTGAAGTGGATGTCATAAAATCGAGTTTTGCTGCACCCCAAGAATCATATAATTCTTCCTTGGTGGCATACCGTTGTATAGATTCCTGCCTGCTTACGTTTAAGGCCACTTCAGCCTGCTCTATGTTATTTTTATTTCGCAAGCTATAAACACCTGCCTCATTCAATTCATCATTAAGCCAAAAACGGTGTCCCCCTTTGTTTAAAGCACTTTCTACTAGTACAGATTTAGTTGGGGATACCAATGACAGGGTATTCTCTGCAGTACTTGCTCCCTCAATAGGTATTGCATTTGTGCCAAACATTGAATAGGCTAGTTGTTGTTTTTCACTGCGGCTAAATGACATTTTGAGCATACTTAGCACGAAAAGCTCATGTTGTGCCATATTGCTATAGGCTTTGTCCATGGGCATTGCAAATTGAAACACGC
>Ga0102879_1000351_pt1 | contig 21327 bp, 20 predicted proteins | sample Colrivmet1548B02_FD_78187 | JGI IMG/M metagenome (GOLD analysis project Ga0102879, IMG submission 78187) | Estuarine microbial communities from the Columbia River estuary - metaG 1548B-02 | ecosystem: Environmental > Aquatic > Marine > Intertidal zone > Estuary | place: USA: Columbia River... | reverse complement strand
TGGAGCCAGTAAATACATTTTGGCACCGGCTGAGGTTCTAGGTCGGCAAATAACAAAAGCGTCTGCTTTATTGGATCCACAAGGTGCTTCAGGTTGGTATGTAACTTTAGATTTTGATGGTGAGGGAACCACAAAATTTGGCGCAATGACCACCCGTTTGACCTCACTGCCTTCTCCACAAAATCAAGCAGCAATCGTTCTAGATGGTTTGGTTTATTCAGCACCTCGTATTAATGAACCAATCAATACTGGTACAGCGCAAATTACTGGAAACTTTACGCAGCTAGAGGCTCAAGATTTATCAAATGTTTTAAAGTATGGCGCACTTCCACTGACATTTGATCGTGGTGAAGTTCAACAGGTTTCACCTTCATTAGGTGCTGATCAATTGCGTGGTGGTTTAATCGCTGGAGTGCTTGGTCTGTTCTTGGTAATTGCTTATTCAATGCTTTACTACCGTGGATTAGGTCTCGTCTCTGTAGGCTCTTTGCTGGTTGCTTCAGCTATCGCTTTTCTTTCAATTTTATTACTGGGTGAGTTAATTGGCTTCACATTAACCCTTGCTGGAATTGCCGGAGTAATTGTTGCAATTGGTATTACCGCAGACTCATTTATCGTTTACTTTGAACGTATTCGCGATGAAGTGCGCGAAGGTAAATCACTTAAATCTGCAGTTGAAACTGGTTGGTTAAGAGCTCGTCGAACTGTGATAGTTGCGGATGCGGTTTCGATGATTGCTGCGATCATGCTTTACTTCTTCGCTGTTGGTGGTGTTCGTGGCTTCGCGTTTACATTAGGACTAACCACGGTTATTGATTTAATTGTTGTTTTCTTCTTCACTAAACCATTGATCACTGTGTTGGCAAGATTTGATTTCTTTAGTGAAGGTCACCCACTATCTGGATTTTCAGCTAAGTCACTAGGAATTGTTAAGAAGGAAGTTGCGCAGACAGGGGAGGCTAAATAATGGCTAAGTTCTCAGGTTTAGGCGGAAGACTTTATAGAGGAGAAACTTCTGTTGATTTCATTGGCAAGCGCAAGATTTGGTACTCAATTTCTGGGTTATTAATTCTTGCCTCAGCTTTAACATTATTTACTCAAGGACTACATCTTGGAATTGAATTCAAGGGCGGTTCCTCTTTTACTGTTACCTCCACAAACGCATCAGTGCAGACTGCCGAGAGTGCTTTAAGTGAAGCTGGTATTACTTCACAGACCATCATTCAAAAAGTTGGAAATGACAAGATTCGAATTCAAACTGATGCGCTAACTTCAGTTGAGCAAAACGCAGTGGAAGCTAGTCTGTCATCTAAGTTTAATGTGACGATCGATTCAATTGATTCACAAATTATTGGTCCTTCCTGGGGTGAAGAGATCACTCGTAAAGCTCTTTACGGTTTATTTGGATTTTTAATTGTCGTAATGCTTTATCTGGCAATGGCATTTGAATCGAAAATGGCTATTGCAGCGATTATTTCAGTAGTACATGACGTCTTTATTACGGTCGGAATCTATGCACTAGTTGGTTTTGAAGTTACTCCGGCTACCGTGATTGGCTTCTTAACAATCTTAGGTTATTCACTTTATGACACTGTTGTGGTTTTCGATAAGGTCCGTGAAAACACCAAGGGAATTGCAGCAAGTGGAAAGAGCACCTACTCACAAGCGGCGAACTTGGCAGTGAATCAAACTTTGGTTAGATCATTCAACACTTCTCTTATCGCACTTCTTCCAGTTGGCTCTATCTTGTTTGTCGGCGCAGGCTTGCTTGGTGCTGGCACATTAAAAGATCTTTCTCTCGCGTTATTTATTGGCCTTGCAACTGGAACTTATTCTTCAATATTTATTGCTACTCCAATTCTTGCAGTTCTACGCGAGCGTGAACCGGCTATGCAAGCTTTGGCAAAACGTGTTGGTAGCCGTGGTGAAAAAGGTTCAGTTACTAATGCAGTTGTAGCGCAACCAGATCGTGGTCCGCGTAATCAACCAAAACGTAATCGTCGCCGCTAAATAAATTGATTTAAATTAGGCAGCCACAGCGCTATGACAAGTACTCAATTGTTGAAGCCGGTGGCCGATGGCCTGGCAAAATCTCACCCAGGATATTCCAACTCAGATCTTGAACGAGCATATGTTGCTGCTGAGAAAGCACATTCAGGCCAATTAAGAAAATCAGGTGAACCTTATATAACTCACCCTGTTGCAGTGGCGCAAATTCTTACCGAATTAGGAATGGATCTGCCAACTGTTATGGCAGCTTTATTGCATGACACAGTAGAAGATACTTCTTATTCAATCGAACAAATAAAAGCTGAGTTTGGTGATGAAGTAACTTCATTAGTAGATGGTGTTACTAAATTAGATAAATTAACTTATGGCCCAACGGCAGAGGCTGAAACTCTTCGAAAAATGGTTGTCGCAATGTCGCGAGATATTCGAGTTCTGGTCATCAAACTTGCTGATCGTTTACACAACGCTCGTACCTGGGAATTTATTGCCTCTGAAACTGCCGAACGTAAGGCGCGGGAGACTATAGATATTTACGCACCGCTTGCCCACCGTCTTGGAATGAATGCAATTAAGTGGGAGTTAGAGGACCTTTCATTTAAGATTTTAGAACCAAAAAAGTTTGAGGAGATCGAAAGGTTAGTTGGAGAACGCTCACCAGCTAGAGATCTTTTAACTTCAGAGGTTATTTCTGCGATTGATTTAGATTTAGCAGGGGAAACCATAAAAGCACAGGTAAGTGGTCGGCAAAAACATTTTTATAGCGTTTATCAAAAAATGGTTGTCAGAGGCCGCGAATTTAATGATATTTATGATCTAGTCGGCATTCGAATTCTTGTGGACTCAGTTAGAGATTGTTATGGCGCGCTAGGTGCTATTCACGCAAGGTGGAGTCCTGTTCCAGGTCGCTTCAAGGATTATATTGCTATGCCCAAATTCAATCTTTATCAATCACTTCACACAACTGTAATTGGACCCAACGGTAAGGCAGTTGAAATTCAAATTAGAACTTTTGATATGCATGCTCGGGCTGAGTATGGAATTGCCGCGCACTGGAAGTACAAAACAAAGAACCTTGACAACGGTAAAACTCCAGAAGCTTTATGGCTAAAACAACTTCATGAATGGCAACAAGAAAGTGAAGATGTTGGAGATTTTCTTGAAACTCTTCGCTATGACCTTAGAACACCAGAGGTATTTGTATTCACGCCAAAGGGCAGTGTGATTGCACTGCCATCTGGATCAACGCCAGTTGATTTTGCTTATGCAGTACATACTGAAGTTGGTAATAAATGCGTTGGGGCTAAAGTTAATGGAAAGCTAGTGCCGCTTGAATCGCATCTAGTTAATGGTGATGTTGTAGATGTTGTTACAAACAAAAGTTTAAATGCTGCTCCTAGTCATGATTGGCTTAATTTTGTAACCTCTTCAAGAGCTCGATCTAAAATCAAAGCTTGGTTCTCCAAAGAGCGACAAGAAGAGGCGATTGAAGCAGGTCAAGAATCAATCGCTAGACAAATGCGAAAAGCTGGATTGCCAATCCAAAAAATCTTGGGCGGACACGCACTTCTAGAACTGGCTCATGAACTTAGATATGAAGATATTGAATCTTTGTATGAAGCAGTTGGTAATGGTCGAATCTCTGCTCATTCTGTGATTGAAAAGTTAATGGCTCTACTGGGCTCAGGAGATAACCACCCAGAAAATGATTTGACTCCTTTGGTTGCACCCGTTAAACGCAGCAGAAAAAGTGTTACTGGAATTGATGTTGAAGGAGCTGGTGATGTTTTAGTAAAACTAGCCAGGTGTTGCGCGCCGGTTCCGGGGGATCAGATCACAGGATTCATCACCCGAGGCAGTGGAGTTTCCGTGCATAGAGCAGATTGCATAAACATTACAGATCTTAAAGTTCATCAGGGCGATCGTATGGTTGGTGTGAAATGGAATTTAGCTGCGAAGAGTACGTTCTTGGTCAACATCCAAGTTGAGGCATTGGATAGAGCTCGGCTTCTATCTGATGTTACAAAAGCACTCTCTGATCAACATGTGAATATTTTGAGCGCTTCAGTGGTTACTAATAAGGATCAAACTGCGATCTGCAAGTTCTCATTTGAGATGGCAGATGCATCCCATTTGGATGCGGTATTGAGTTCAGTTAGATTAATTGAAGGTGTTTATGATGTTGATCGAGTCTTTAATAATTAACTTGTGAACTCAGTTAATCCTTTTTCAGCTTGCTCTAACCAAGCTCTACGAGCTGCAGCAGCTTCTCGTGCCACCATGGCTTTGGCTGTTTGACCAGCAGCTTCTGCTTTAGCAGCTTGCTTCTCATAGTTCTCGATTGCTTCAGCTAAGCCCTGTACAACCTTGTTTGCTTGAGCTTTAGCAGATGGATCACTCTTTCGCTGATGATTGCGCTCTAGATCAGAAATTTCATCTTCAACTTTTTTGATTCGGGCATCAAAAGCGGATCGTTTTTTGCGATCTGTCATTCCTATTTTTTGCCACTTACCCATCAAGTCATAGAACTTTTTCTTCGCTGATTTAAAATCAGTAATCGGAAGCAAAGCTTCGAACTCAACAATCATTGCTTCGCGCTTAGCTAGATTTTCTACCATTGAACCCTTGCGTTTTGCCATATCGGCATTCTTTGCAGTAAAGAATGTATCTTGCGCAGATTTAAAACGTGTCCAAAGCGCGGTATCTGTAGATTTCTTTCCACGACCAGATGCTTTCCACTGATCCATTAATGATTTGTACTTATTTGCTGTTCCAAGCCAGTCCTTTGAATTCGCCAGCGCCTCTGCTTCTTTAACTATTACCTCTTTAGTGGAAGCGACTTTTTTGTGCTCTGTATCCAAGCTTGCAAAATGCGTTCTACGTCGTTTATCAAATTTATTTCGAGAAGATGAGAAGCGCTTCCATAATGCTGCATCGATTTTCTTATCTAGACGTGGTGCTTTCTTCCACTCCTCTAAAAGTACTTTCAATCTAGCAGTTGTTACTTTCCAAGCAACTGAATCAATCAAAGTTTCAGCTTCAGCCACAATTTTTTCTTTTACGGCTGCGGCTTCGTTTTTGCGCGCTTCTTTTTCAGCTGATTGCGCTGCCTTACGTGCTTGATATGCACCTTCATGTTCGGTAATTAATGATGGAATTTTTTCAAGTGAAGCTGAAAGATTCGCAAGGTCACCTACGCCATTTAAATCAGAGATCTGGGTGCGTAATTTATTTACAGCTTCATGGGCATCACTTGGCACCATAGCGCCGGACCGAATTCGTGCTGCAAGGAGTGCAACTTCGGACGCAGCCATTTCGAATTTTTTAACAAAATATGCAAGTGCTTCTTCTGGTGATTTGCCTGGATAGGAGCCAACAGCGCGATCGCCAGTTGGAGTAATTACGTAAACAGTGCCATCTTCGCCAACTCGACCAAATTTTGCTGGATCACCTATAAGTGCGGATGCTGCCCCGGTATTCGAAAGGTTTGGTGTTGATAAGTTTTCCATTATGTTGACCTTTCGTTGCACGATTTCTGTTTAACAGATTTCGTTATGTGGGGGCGTGGTAATCATTAACGCAAATGCGCCATTAATTACTGGGTTTAGTACTGGCTAAAAGATAGCCTAGGCACCATCTTTTAGGGAAATTTGAAGCGAAAATACGGATGAGCGAAAGGGGTGAGCGGTGTTAATTGACCGAGTAATCGCACCTTATTTTGAAACGAATTGTTGGATTTTAGCCCTAGGTACTGGGCAAGAATGCATCATCGTAGACCCTGGTATGGCCAAGCCCAATCTAGTAAAGGAGATCGAAGAAAAGATTTCCGATCTTAATTTAAAACCGGTGGCTGTATTAATCACACATGGACATTTAGATCATACCTTTTCTGTTCTTCCGCTAACAAAGCAAGTTCCGATGCGAACTTTTATAACTGGTGCAGATCGTTTTCTTCTTACAGATCCCATGGGCGCACTAGATCGTGGTGGTGTTAGTGAACAATTTCTGAAAGCTTTTGGAATGGAAAAATTCAAAGAACCTGATGAAGTTGTTGAACTGGAGGATTTTTTAACATTTGAAGTTGCTGGTATGCAAATCACTTCAATTTTTGCCCCCGGCCACACCAAGGGTTCAGTAATTTTCACTGTCGATGATCAACAATTGATTTCCGGTGATGTGCTTTTTGCTGGCAGTATTGGAAGAACTGATTTACCGACTGGTTCAGCCAATGAGATGAGAAAAACCTTACGAGATCGAATTTTGACACTACCAGATGGCCTAAATGTCCTGCCTGGACATGGTGGGCAAACTACAATCGGCACAGAGCGAGTAAGAAATCCTTACCTGCAAGATGATTTTTTAGATCAGAACGGGCGGTGAAAACTTGAGTAAGTTTCAAGCGCCCAAAGGAGTCAGTGAATATTTCCCGCCTAACTCAAATGAATTCGAGTATGTGCGAGATCAGTTACTAAGAACAGCCCGTCTTGCAGGCTATAACTTAATTGAATTACCAGTTTTTGAAGATACCGAAGTATTTACGCGCGGTGTGGGCGAATCAACGGATGTAGTTAGTAAAGAGATGTATACCTTTGAAGATCGCGGCGGTCGTTCAATTACATTAAGACCCGAAGGTACGGCTGGGGTAATGCGTGCAGTCATTGAACATAATTTAGATAAAGGCCAATTACCAGTAAAACTGTTTTATACAGGACCCTTTTTTCGTGCTGAACGTCCGCAAGCCGGTAGGTATCGCCAGTTCTATCAGGTCGGAATTGAAGCGATTGGTTATAGCGATCCAGAGATTGATGTTGAAGTAATTGCAGTTGCTGATTCAGCGTTTAAAGCGTTGGGGTTAAAAAAGTATAAATTGAATATCACATCACTTGGTGATGCAACTAGTCGAGATGCGCACCGAAAAGACCTAGTTAAGTACATTGCAGGAATGAATTTAGATGAAGCCACTCAAGCGCGTGCACAACTAAATCCACTGAGATTATTCGATGATAAACGCGAAGAAATAAAAGCGGCAATGGCAAAAGCACCACTTTTGCTTGATTACCTCAATAAAGAGAGCAAGCAACATTTTGAAACTGTGCAGGGGTTGTTGAAAAATATTGGTATCGAATTCAAAATAAATCCGCGAATGGTTCGTGGCCTTGATTACTACACCGGCACAACTTTTGAGTTTGATCATGAAATGCTTGGCGCTCAATCTGGAATTGGTGGCGGTGGCAGGTATGACGGTCTAATGGCATCACTTGGTGGAGCTGATGTGAGTGGTATTGGTTTTGGTTTAGGAGTAGATCGTATTTTGATGGCTTGCCAAGCAGAAAATTCATTGCCTGCAGTAATTAATCAAATTCAACTTTTCATCGCGCCAATCACTGATGCTGGCAAAGCCGCTGGATTCAAATTATTGGCTGAATTGCGTGAAGCAGGAATCACTTGCGATATGGCTTATGGAGATCGTGCGCTAAAGGGTGCAATGAAGGCTGCTGATAAAAGTGGCGCTAAATTCGGATTAGTAATAGGTGATGATGAAATCACCACTGGGAATTGCCAATTGAAATTGATGAGCAGCGGTGAAGTGATTTCTAGTAGCCTTGATGCTTCAGATCTAGTTCAAAAGATTGGAAAGTAATCCTTAATGTTGCGCACTCATGATGCTGGATCTTTAAACGCTAAATCGGTTGGAACTAAAGTAGTTCTTGCCGGTTGGGTGGCTCGTCGCAGAGATCACGGTGGCGTTGCGTTTATTGATTTGCGTGACTCAACTGGGGCAGTCCAGGTAGTAATTAATGATGAAAAAGTTGCGGGTGAGCTTCGTGCTGAGTGGTGTGTTTTAATTTCAGGAGTAGTTAAATCACGTCCTGCTGGAAATGAGAATAAAGATATTCCAACTGGTGAAATCGAAGTGGTCTGTGAAGAACTGAAGGTTTTAAGTGAAGCAGCCGCCTTACCTTTCCCAGTTGATAGTGGTGATATCGGTAATATTTCAGAAGAAGTCCGACTTAAATACCGATACTTAGATTTAAGGAGAGAAGGACCAGCTAAGAATTTAAGATTACGATCCAAGGTAACCACTGCAATTCGCGATGTAATGGCGCAACAGGATTACCTGGAAATTGAAACACCTTACCTAACTAGATCTACTCCTGAAGGTGCCAGAGATTTCTTGGTGCCAGTTAGATTGCAACCAGGATCTTGGTATGCGCTTCCGCAATCACCACAGCTTTTCAAGCAATTACTGATGGTTGCTGGCATGGAACGGTATTACCAAATTGCAAGATGTTTTCGAGATGAAGATTTTCGGGCCGATCGCCAACCTGAGTTCACGCAGCTAGATATTGAAATTTCATTTGCTGATCAAGCCGATGTGATCGCAATCGCAGAGAAAGTATTAGTGAATGTCTTTGAAAAAGTTGTCAGTTATAAGATCCCGACTCCAATTCCACATATGACTTATCGCGATGCTATGAAAGATTATGGCTCAGATAAACCTGATCTGCGTTTTGATAACAAAATTACTGAAGTTACTGATTTCTTTAAAGAAACTTCTTTCAGAGTATTCCAAGCCGAATATGTCGGTGCGGTGGTTATGCCAGGCGGAGCCAGTTCACCGCGAAGAGAGTTAGATGCTTGGCAGGATTGGGCTAAAGCAAGAGGGGCTAAAGGTTTGGCTTATATTTTAGTGGGCGAGGATGCAACCTTGTCTGGTCCAGTTGCTAAGAATTTATCGGAAAAAGAAAGTGCTGGGATAGCTAATCAAGTAGGCGCTAAAAATGGTGATGCTATTTTCTTTGCTGCTGGATCAACCATTTCCTCGCAAAATTTATTGGGTGCGGTTAGATTGGAAATTGGACAGCGTTGTAATTTAATTGATGAAAAAGCATGGAAATTTGTTTGGATTGTTGATGCACCAATGTTTGAACAAGTTGATGCTGAAAATCCCTCTGCAGGTTGGACAGCTGTTCACCATCCATTTACTGGTCCAAAGCCTGAGTTCGCTGATACTTTTGATAAAGATCCAAAGGATGCATTGGCTTATGCGTATGACATTGTTTTAAATGGTAGCGAAATTGGTGGCGGATCTATTCGTATTCATCAAAGGGATGTTCAACAGCGTGTATTCAAAACTATTGGCCTTTCTCAGGAAGAAGCAGAAAGTAAATTCGGATTTTTGCTGGAAGCTTTTAATTATGGTCCACCTCCGCATGGTGGCATTGCACTTGGCCTAGATCGTTTATGCGCATTGTTGGCTGGCGCTGCATCGATTCGAGAAGTGATTGCATTCCCTAAGACAGCTAGTGGGGGAGATCCATTAACAGGGGCACCAACACCAATTACTCCTGCACAACGCAAAGAGTCTGGGGTTGATACTCCAGCCGCTGCCAAGTAGTTACCCTCTTTTCAGGTATTCTTCCCAATATGGGTCCAGGTGGAATTGCAACAATAATTGCCGCATCCTCCCTTGCTGTAATTGCAGTGGCTGTTGCTTATACAGTGGTTCGAGCCTCCAGATTGATTGATGAAATCACCAAAACTTTAGCAATGATAAATAGCCCATTGAAGAGTTTAAGTAATGCTGGAAAATCAATTGAGAATTTAACAAAGAAATTTTCTAGCGCTACTGAAAGCTTTTTAGATGAAAACCCAATGGCTATGAAAGCAGCAGCTGCAATTGTTACTGCAGCAAAGCTTAAGAAAAAGGGTAAGAAAAAAAGTAAAGCAAAGGAGTAGCTATGGACTCCGCAGATATCCGCGCTAGATGGCTGAAATTTTTTGAATCAAATAACTCCTTAAAACTTCCACATACCGTCGTGCCTTCTGCTTCATTGATTGCAGATGATCCAAACCTTTTGCTAGTTAATGCCGGAATGGTTCCTTTTAAGCCGTATTTCCTAGGTGAAGTTAAACCCCCTTATAAACGTGCAACCTCTGTTCAAAAATGTGTTCGTACTTTAGATATCGATGAAGTTGGTAAAACAACTAGGCATGCTTCATTTTTTCAAATGTGCGGAAACTTCTCTTTTGGAGATTACTTCAAAGAAGGCGCTATTTCACTAGCTTGGGAGCTACTAACTAAATCAACATCTGATGGCGGGTATGGATTTAGTGAAGACAAACTTTGGGTAACTGTTTACCAAGATGATGACGAAGCTGCGCAGATTTGGGAAAAACAAGTTGGGGTTCCTAAGAATCGTATTCAACGCAGAGGTATGGCGGATAATTTTTGGTCCATGGGCGTTCCAGGACCATGCGGTCCTTGTTCTGAAATCTATTTTGATCGTGGCAGTGCCTATGGCAAAGAGGGCGGACCAATCGCTGATGAAGATAGATACCTTGAAATTTGGAACTTGGTGTTCATGCAAAACATTAGAGGTGAAGGTGGAGATAAGAACTCTTTCCCAATTGTCGGTGAATTGCCTGCTAAAAATATTGACACTGGCCTTGGTCTTGAACGAACTGCTGCGCTCCTACAAGGTGTTGAAAATATTTATGAAATTGATACCACCAGAATCATTCTTGATAAAGCATCCGAGCTGACCAAAGTTCAGTATGGCAAAGATGAAAAAAATGATGTGTCATTGCGAGTCGTTGCCGACCATGCCCGTACCGCCATGATGTTGATAGGAGATGGTGTTACACCAGGCAATGAGGGGCGTGGATATGTTTTAAGAAGAATGATGCGTAGAACAATTAGAAATATGCGATTACTAGGTTCCCAGGACTTAGTTATGTCGGAATTGGTAAAAAGCTCTATCAAAGCGATGGGACCACAATACCCAGAGTTAGTAAGTGATTCAGAGCGAATCTTAACTATTGCTCAATCTGAAGAAGATAGTTTTATTCAAACTCTAAAGAGTGGAACCAGCATCTTTGATTTAGCAGCGGATCAATTAAAGAAATCTAAGTCAGCTGCCTTATCGGCAGATACTGCCTTTAAATTGCATGACACCTATGGATTCCCATTTGATTTAACACTTGAAATGGCGCGCGAGCAGGGCTTAGGAGTTGATGAAGTCGGATTTAGAAAATTAATGAATGAGCAACGCGATCGGGCAAAAGCTGACGCTAAAGCCAAGAAGAGTGGGCACACTGATTTAACTGAATACCGCGCAATCATCGATAAATCTGGTGCAACAAAATTTGTTGGTTATGAAAATATTTCAGCCGAAGCGAAGTTAACAGGGATACTTTTTGATGGTAATAAAGCAAAGGAGATTGGTGCCGGTTCAGAGATTGAAATTACACTAGATAGAACACCTTTCTATGCTGAAGGTGGTGGGCAGTTAGCAGATGGTGGAAGAATCAAATTAGCTAGTGGTGCAATCATTCAAATAGAAGATGTGCAAACCCCAGTGCCCGGATTAATTGTCCATCGCGGAACTGTGGTTAGTGGTGTTGTTAAAGATGGCGATCAGGTTATTGCTGAGATTGATCTAGAGCGTAGATTGGCTATATCTCGCGCACACACTGCAACCCATATGGTTCATAAGGCGTTTCGTGAAGCATTAGGTGAAACTGCTACCCAAGCAGGATCAGAGAATGCTCCCGGCAGATTTAGATTTGATTTTCCTTCCACAGCAGCTGTGCCAACTTCTGTATTAAATGATGTTGAAAGCCGAGTTAATGAATTATTAATTGCAGATTTGCAAGTACATGCTGAAGTAATGTCACAAGATGCTGCCAAAGCGATGGGAGCGATGGCATTATTTGGTGAGAAATATGGCGATCAAGTACGAGTTGTAAGTGTTGGTGATTGGGCTAAAGAGTTATGCGGTGGAACCCATGTGAGTAGATCTGGGCAATTAGGGTTAGTAAAACTGCTTTCAGAATCCTCTATTGGCGCTGGCGTGCGCCGAATCGAGGCTTTAGTGGGGCACGATGCTTATCAATATCTAGCACGTGAGCATGTACTTCTTAATTCCTTAACTGAAATTATAAAAGGTGTTCGAACAGAAGAATTGCCACAACGCATCTCTGAATTAATCGAAAAGATGAAAGGCATGGAGAAAGAACTCTCCTCAGTTAGATCAGCCAAAGCAATGGCAAGCGCTGCAAGCCTGATAAAGAATGCAAAAGCATTAGGCGGTGTAAATTTAATAATCGAGCAATTAGCAGATGAAATTTCAGTTGAAGATATGAGAAGTATTGCTTTGGATCTAAGAAGCAAAATCAAAGATGGGGTAGTTGTTTTAGCAACTGTTGTTAGCGCTAAACCGTTAATTGTTGCATCTGTTTCCCCTGAGGCAATTAAGTTAGGGATTAAAGCAGGAGAACTGATTAAAACTGGTTCTACGATTCTTGGCGGCGGTGGCGGCGGTAAGGATGATTTTGCGCAAGGTGGGGGCACGGATTCGACAGTGATTGCGAAAGCTTTAACTGAAATAACTAAGGTTATTAGTGGAAAGATTAAATAAGCATAGGTGTGGCAATGAATAAACCGATAGATCAAGGACGGCGGATCGGTTTTGATTTTGGCGAAAAACGAATTGGCGTGGCAACCTCTGATGCAGCCTCAATCCTCGTCTCACCTCATGCAACAATAATTAATGATCATCAGTTGCCATTGAAATTAAAAGATATTTTTGCAGAAATAGAACCACTTTACGTTGTTATTGGTAATCCAATACATTTATCGGGTTCTGAAAGTGCTAAATCTGTTTCAGCGCTGGAATTTGGAAAATTAATTAAATCGTTTTTTTCCGGTCCTATTTATATGGTCGATGAAAGAATGAGTACCCAAAGCGCTTATTCGCAAATGAGAGAAATAGGAAAAAGTGAGAAAGAGAGTAAATCTGTTATTGACCAAATAGCTGCTGTCACTATTTTGGAATCTGCATTGCTTAATGAAAAATCAGGTAGTGCGGTTGGAATTCTGATTTGAAGAAGCTTATTTCAGCCCTAGGTGTTGGCTTAATTTTTACCCTACTAAGCGTATCGATCCATAACGCGTTTCTACTAAATGATTATAAAAATACCACTGCAGTAGATAAGGTTGAAATCTTAATTGAACCTGGAGATTCTGGAAGTGAGATTGCTCAGAAGTTGCGAGAAGCCGGAGTTATTAAAGCTGAAAAAGTATTTTACAAAATTGCCATTAACGATAAAAGATCTAAGTCAATTACCCCAGGTATGCATGAAATCGATTTGGAGATCTCAGCCAGTGCAGCTTTAGATCAATTATTGGACCCAAAGCGAAATCGAGGGTTATTTGGTTTCATTGAAGGGTTGCGAAAGAGTGAAGTATTGGAGTTACTCGCTAAATCTAAGTTGGTTTCGGGAAAATACTCTGGAACCACAAAAATCAGTGAGCTTTATGGAACCTCAAATATCGAAGGTTTCCTCTTCCCAGCGCAGTATTCGATTTATCCTGGGAGTACTTTCGATCAAGCAATTGATCAGATGGTCGATCGATTCTATGTTGCAGCGAAAAATTCAGCTATAGATAAGGGATTTAAAAATTATTCTCCTTATGAACTACTAATTATTGCTTCCATGATTCAATCAGAAGGGGATCTTAATGATTTCCCAAAAATAGCTCGGGTTATTTACAATCGATTAGAAATCGGAATGCCTCTTCAAATTAATGCCACAATAGATTATGCAACAAATACGAGAGGCAAAATTAGACTCCCATACAAGCGCTTAGAAACAAACTCTAAATACAACACGTATAAGTATCGCGGTTTACCTCCAGGTCCTATAAGTAATCCTGGGGAGAAGGCTTTACAGGCAACGGTTAATCCAGCCAGCGGGGATTGGCTCTATTACGTTACAGTCAAACCAAATGACACCAGATTCACTAAATCCTTTGAGCAATTTAATATCTGGGCTAATGAATTTAGGAAAAATGAAGATGCGGGGTTGTTCAATTGATTAAATTAGCAGTAGCTGGCAGCCCGATAGGTCATTCTCTGTCACCACTTTTACATTCAACTGCATATGAAATTCTTGGTGTTAAAGCTGAATTTGGTTCAAATGATGTTAAAGAACAAGATTTTGGCAATTATTATTTTGAATGCAAAAACGCAGGATTCCGTGGGCTAGCACTTACGATGCCATTAAAAGAAATATCAATTGGATTTGTAGATAGAGTTGATCCAATCGCAAAACAGATATCTTCTGTCAATACTATAATTTTTGAATCAACCGGAAGCATCGGTATATCGACAGATCTTTTAGCTTTTAAGAATCTGCTTAAGCCATATTTTGGTAAGAAAATAGCGATTCTTGGTGCTGGCGGAACTGCTCGTGCGGCGCTGGGGGCATTAAAAGGTACTGGGACTGAAGTAACAGTTCTAACCCGATCATTAACTAGACATGATCAGTTACATGCTGCCGCAGTTGATCTGGATATAGATTTTCTTGATTGGCATAATTTTGAAGAGATCCAAGACAGAGATTTAATAATTTCTACTACGCCAGCCGGAGCAACCGATGGATTATCAGTGATTTCAACTAAAGCAGATTTCTTTGAGGTTATTTATCATCCTTGGCCAACTGAATTAGCCAAGCGATATCAAAATTTAGGTAGGCATGTAATCGGTGGTTTATCGCTCCTGGTTGAACAAGCACTATTTCAAATCAATTATTTCTCACAAAAAGAATTTGATTTTGATCAAATGCGGACAGATTTATTAAAGGTTCTATACGAGGCGATTAAAAAGTAATCCACAGCCTTACATTTAACCAGGAGCATTCAATATCCTAAAAGGATGATCCTAGAGATTCTTGCAAATGCTTTTTTTGCCAAAATTGCCTGGCATGACATTCGTACGCAGAAGATACGAAATTCAGATTTGATTGCTACAGGATTTATCTTGCTTTTGCTGTACTGGAAAAATTGGTTGATATCACTTCTTAATTTCTCTATATACCTGATTCTATATTTGTTAAGCCGGCGTAAATTGGGTGAAGGAGACTTAAAGTTATCAATTATTTGTGCTCTTCCGCTTTCCTCAGCTTTTCAACTAATGCACGCTGTAACTATCACCTGGTTTATAGGCGGTGTTTTCGCATTAATTAAACCAAGAACTTCCATCGCCTTCGCCCCATTTATGATTTTAGGAACATATTTAGCAAAGTTTTCTATTCCTCAAGGGTAAATTGGCAACGGGTTAAGAAGATGATCTGAGAGAATACTCCTATCAAATTTGATTGGAGATAGAAGTGCTTAGATGGCTGACAGCTGGTGAATCGCACGGACCTGCTTTGTCGGCAATCATTGAAGGAATGCCTGCGCATGTTTTAATTACTAGTAAAGATATTGACATAGATTTATCGCGTCGTCGTCTGGGATTTGGAAGAGGCGCACGACAAAATTTTGAGGCGGATAAAATCACAATTACAGGTGGGATCCGACATGGAAAAACACAAGGTGGTCCGATTGCAATTCAAATAGCGAACTCTGAATGGCCCAAATGGGAGAAAATCATGAGCGCTGATCCAGTTCCTGACGAAGAGATAAAAGATTTGGCAAGGAATGCACCGCTAACTAGACCGCGACCAGGACATGCTGATTTGGTTGGCATGCAAAAGTTTAATTTCTCAGATGCCCGACCGATTTTGGAGCGAGCAAGCGCCCGAGAAACAGCTGCCCGTGTTGCACTTGGAGCTGTTGCCCGAGCTTTTCTTAAACAAAGTGTTGGTATTGAAATTTTGAGCCATGTTGTATCGATAGGAAAGGTAAGTGTTGCCGAAGATTACCAATTGCCATCTATAAATGATCGTCAGCGAATTGATGAAGATCCAGTTCGATGCGCAGACAAGAAAGTGAGCGATGAGATAGTTAAAGAGATTGAACAAGCCCACAAAGACGGCGACACATTAGGTGGAGTAGTTGAAGTGTTGGCTTACAACTTGCCGCCTGGCTTAGGTTCTCATACTCATTGGGATAAACGTTTAGACGCTCGGTTGGCTGGAGCGATGATGGGTATTCAGGCGATTAAAGGCGTTGAGTTAGGTGATGGTTTTGCAACTGCCAAACGAAGAGGCTCAGTTGCTCATGACGAAATTGAAAAAAATGCAAAAGGTGAAATTGTTCGTCGAACAGATCGCGCTGGTGGTACTGAAGGCGGTATGAGTAACGGTGAAATTCTAAGAGTAAAAGTAGCTATGAAACCAATCTCAACAGTTCCTAAAGCCTTAGACACAATTGATGTTGCTACCGGTGAAGCAGCAAAAGCGATTAATCAAAGATCAGATGTATGCGCAGTTCCAGCATCGGGAATAGTTGCTGAAGCTATGGCTGCATTAGTACTTGCAGATGCAGTATTAGAAAAATTTGGTGGCGACAGTGTTCAAGAAACTAAGCGCAATTTTGAGCATTACATAAAGAGCTTAGAAATAAAGTAATGCTCGAAAAAATCGTGTTAATAGGTCCGCCCGGCGCTGGCAAATCAAGCATTGGTAGGGCATTAGCTAAAGAATTGTTATTACCGTTTATAGACAGCGATGGTGAAATTGAAAAATCTGCAGGCAAAAAGATTTCTGAAATATTTGTTGATGATGGAGAACCGCATTTTCGTGCTTTAGAGGTGGAGAAGGTAAAGGAATTGCTGCAAGAATTTGAAGGAGTTATTTCACTAGGTGGAGGAGCGCCAATAAATTCAGAAATTTCACAAATCCTAGGAGCGGCCAGCTATCCAGTAATTTTCATTGATGTATCAATTGCCCAAGCAGCAACTCGAATTGGATTCAATAAAGACAGACCCCTGTTGCTAATTAACCCAAGGCAGCAATGGATGAACTTAATGAGTGAACGTCGTCCGATCTATGAAAAATTGGCAACCGATACGGTTTCATCCGATAGTAAGAAACCCCATGAGGTAGCAAAAATAATCGTAGAGAAAATCAAAGCAAAGATATGAAAATCATCAATGTAAAGGGTGAACACCGATATGAAGTTAAGATTGGTGTGAATTGGACCGGTGAGATCAAATCCATATCAAACACACACAAAAAAACATTAATTCTTGCACCAAAATCGATTGCTTCGAAATATAGATTAAAGGAAAGTTCAAGTGTTAAGGTTTTCATAACTCCTGAAGGAGAGAATCAGAAAAGTTTAAATGTATTGGATAAAGTGTGGAGTAAATGTGCAGCAGAGGGGATTGCCCGTGCTGATGCAATCATCGGTATAGGTGGTGGTGCTACTACTGATCTTGCTGGCTTTGCAGCATCATCTTGGTTAAGGGGAGTAACTTGGTATGCGTTCCCAACCTCGTTGGCAGGAATGGTTGATGCTGCGATTGGTGGCAAAACTGGAATCAATGCTAGAAGCGGTAAAAATTTGATTGGATCTTTTTATTCCCCAGCTGGGGTTTTCATCGATCTATCATTTCTAAACACGCTACCAAAGCGAGATATATCAGCAGGAATGGCAGAAGTTATTAAATGTGGTTTTATTGCAGATTACAAGATTCTAAATCTTGCCCAAGATGATGATTTGGATTACCAACAACTCATTTCGCGTTCTATTAAAGTTAAAGCAGATGTGGTTTCTAAAGATTTTAAGGAGAGTAAATTACGGGAGATACTTAATTACGGTCATACCTTAGGGCATGCAATTGAGAAGAATAGTGGTTACAAACTAAGACATGGTGAAGCTGTCAGTATTGGAATGGTATTCGCTGCAGAATTAAGTAGGCAATTAGCCGGACTCTCAGATGATGCTGTTCTGTTACATAGAGAGTTGCTTAGAAATTTTGATTTACCTATTTCTTACCCAAGCAATAAATTTAAGCCTTTGCTTGCCCTATTAGCGAATGATAAAAAGGTAAAGAACTCAAAGCTGCGGTTCATTGGAATTAGTAAAATAGGCAAACCTGTTTGGTTTGATGATGTTTCGCCAGGCACGCTAAGTAAGGTTTATGAGAGAATAGCCAAATGAAAATACTTGTATTAAATGGTCCGAATCTTTCCAGGCTGGATCTTCGTGAGCAAAAGCATTATGGCGATCTTGATTACAGTCAATTAAAGAAAGCAATTGAAGAGAAAGCTAAAGAATTGTCCATGGATATTGAGATTAAACAGAGTGATAGCGAGAGTGAAATAATCTCTTGGCTTCACGAGGCCGCAGATAAGAAGCAACCCGTAATTTTTAATCCAGCTGCTTTTACTCATTATTCATATGCAATCAGAGATGCAGTAACTATGCTCTCTGCGCCAGTTATTGAAGTTCACCTATCAAACCCATTATCGCGGGAAGAGTTTCGGCATACTTCAGTAATTAGTGGGGTAGTCAAAGGTTCGATTGCAGGATTTGGTGTAGATAGCTACCACTTAGCCTTAATTGCGATGCAAAAGCTTGTTGGCTGACAAGGTAGGCTTGGAGAATAGTTTTTAAGAAATACTTAAAGATTTTCAGATATTAGATAGGGCAGACGTGGCTACCACTAACGATTTAAAAAATGGAATGACCTTGAATCTAGATGGTCAATTATGGAACGTAATCGAATTTCAACATGTTAAGCCTGGTAAAGGTGGAGCTTTCGTCCGGACCAAAATGCGTTCAGTTCTATCCGGCAAGGTTGTTGAAAAAACATTTAACGCGGGCGTTAAAGTAGAGGTTGCTCAAGTTGATAAACGCGATATGCAATTTCTTTATAAAGATGGTGAAGATTTCATGTTTATGGACTCTACAAATTACGATCAAATCTCAATTAGCAAACAGACCGTCGGAGATGCGGTTGATTATTTATTAGAAAATGCCGATGCAATTGTGGCAATGCACGAAGGTAATCCTTTATTCATTGAACTTCCAGCATCTGTGGAATTGAAAATTACTTATACAGAGCCAGGTTTACAAGGTGATAGATCATCTGGTGGAACAAAGCCAGCAACAGTTGAAACAGGAATTACGGTTCAGGTTCCACTTTTCATTAAGCAAGATGAGAAGGTATTAGTTGATACAAGAACTGGCGCGTACCTCGGGCGAGCTAACTAAAAGATGTCTGCCCGTAGTAAAGCTCGCAAACGGGCGTTAGATTTTCTGTATGAAGCAGATATCAAGAAGGTTTTAGCTGCCGACCTATTTACTGCACGTGGCGCTAATGAACTATCGCAAGAACCATATGTTTTAGTGTTAATAACTGGCGTAGCTGAGCACTTGGCGAAAATTGATGAATTGATTATTACTTACGCACAAGGCTGGGATATGGATCGCATGCCACCGATCGATCGTAATATTTTGAGAATAGCCATATTTGAAATTCTATGGGCCGCAGAGATAGATAACCAAGTAGCCTGTGATGAAGCTGTTGAGCTTGCTAAATCACTTTCAACCGATGAATCCTCAAGCTATATCAATGGTGTCCTAGGAAGGATTATTAAGCTCAAGGATTCAATCGCCATTTAGGCAGTTAGTAACTCTGCCTCAGTTAAGTAATCGAGCGTTGCTGCATCAGTTAAACCCAGCAACAGTGATAAGAATTGAAGATCATTTGCTCTAATTGTTAACAACTGACCATTCCAATCTTTTCGACGATCACTAACCAATCTTGTAAACCTTCTTATCTGTTCAGTGTTGGCATCTGTGCCACTTGAAATCCTCACCAAATCCAAGGTTAAGCTTCGAGCGGAAACTATTGGCGCAATCTCTGGGAAAAGTTCACTGACCGGTACCTGATAAAACTCCATCAAAGAAATCGCTTTCTTCAGTGAAATTGCTCGATCTCCTCGTTCGTAGGAACCGATCACAACTGCCTTCCACTTGCCATTTGAGTGGTTTTCTACATCTTGCAAACTCCACCCTTTTGATTTTCTGATTACTCTTAAGCGTTCTGCTTGGTTATTTTTATTCATAGCAGCAGATTAGCCACACGCGGATTTTCATGATTTTCAATATCCACAGCCCCTCTGCTAACATACGGCGATTCCTTTAACGATCCGTCCAGAGAGGCGGCGAAGGAGAAGTAAATGGGTATTTTGTTATCTGGCTCCGACATCGATCGGGCAATTAAACGCATTTCACATGAAATCATTGAACATAATCAAGGGATTTCAAATCTAGTTTTAATGGGCATCCCAACTCGCGGGGCTTACTTAGCCGATCGCATTGCTGCTTTTATCAGCGAGATTGAAGGAGATGTGGCCTGTGGTGTTTTAGATATCACCCTACATCGCGATGATTTAAGGCTGCGTCCACCAAAACCGATTCTTCCAACCAAATTACCGGCCGGTGGCATAGAGGGCAAAGATTTAGTCCTAGTTGATGATGTGTTGTTCTCTGGTCGGACCATTCGAGCAGCATTAGATGCAATAGGTGAGTTAGGGCGACCAAAAACGGTTCAACTAGCTGTACTTGTTGATCGTGGTCACAGGGAATTACCGATCAGAGCAGATTACGTTGGTAAAAATATCCCCACCTCAATTACTGAGAGCGTAAAGGTTCATCTCTCTGAGTTAGATGAAGAAGATTTAGTGGAGTTGATCAAATGATCAATGGACACCTGTTATCGGCTGCAGATTTAACCAAGGAAAGTGCCCTAAATTTGTTATCAACGGCAAAAGAGTTAGCTCAAATAACCGATGGTCCAAATAAGAAATTGCCTACCCTGCGGGGAAAAACTGTTGTGAATCTTTTCTTTGAAGACTCCACGCGCACGCGAATTAGCTTTGAGACTGCTGCAAAGAGATTATCCGCGGATGTAATCAATTTTTCAGCTAAAGGATCATCGGTAAGTAAGGGTGAGAGTTTGAAAGATACAGCTCAAACTTTGCAAGCGATGGGTGCCGATGCTGTAGTAATTCGTCATGGCAGCTCTGGTGCTGCTAAACGTTTGGCTGATACCCAATGGATTCAAGCTGCAGTTATAAACGCGGGGGATGGCACACATGAACATCCTACGCAAGCACTCTTGGATGCTTTCACAATTAAACAGCATCTAAGAAATAATGAGAAAGATCTATCTGGTGTAAAAGTGTTGATCGTTGGAGATATTCTGCACTCCAGAGTTGCAAGGAGCAATGTACTTTTGTTAACTAAACTAGGTGCGCAAGTTACATTGGTTGCACCACCAACTTTGTTGCCAGTAGGTGTATCAGATTGGCCAGTAAAGATCTCATATGATCTTGATGAGGAAATACCAAAATGTGATGTGGTGATGATGCTTCGAATTCAACTAGAACGCATGAATGATTCATTCTTCCCATCATCACAGGAATACTCAAAACGTTTTGGTCTAAATTCAGTTCGCCTAGCCAAACTTTCCAAGAGCGCAATTGTTATGCACCCTGGTCCAATGAACCGCGGTCTTGAAATATCAGCAGAAAGTGCGGACGATTTGAAATCAGTAATTATTGATCAGGTGA
>Ga0102879_1000347_pt1 | contig 21528 bp, 15 predicted proteins | sample Colrivmet1548B02_FD_78187 | JGI IMG/M metagenome (GOLD analysis project Ga0102879, IMG submission 78187) | Estuarine microbial communities from the Columbia River estuary - metaG 1548B-02 | ecosystem: Environmental > Aquatic > Marine > Intertidal zone > Estuary | place: USA: Columbia River... | reverse complement strand
GAAAGTCCTTTTTGACCGGCAGCCAAATTTCTTCTATAAAATGCATTGCTTTCTTCGGCGGTTGAAAAACCAGCATATTGACGAATTGTCCATGGTTTTCTAACAAACATTGTCGTATAAGGGCCACGTAAAAAAGGGGCAAATCCAGCTCCAAAATCCAAATGTTCTAAATTCTCAATATCCGATTTTGAGTAAGTTGGTTTTAGTAGAATATCTTCAGCAGTTTTAAAAGCCTCTGATTTCTTTTCAGTACTTAAAACTTTTGAATTCTCTTTATCGAATAACGTAATATGTTGTAAATCTTTTCTTTTCATTATTCTTTACCTAATCTATCTTGCTCTATTTTTTCGGCTAATCTTTTTTCAATGATAGGCGTAATCAAAGTTTTTCGGGGATTTACTTTTACAAATGGAAACAATTCTAAATCGTGTTTCATTTTGTCGTCTTTGTTGGGATATTTGTTGGTTCCTAACAAAACTTCTTTCCCTGAATCGAACAATTCTTGTTCTTTATCGGCGCTTTCTTGAATTTTTCTTTTGATTATTCCTTCATTCAATTGTTTCAGAAAACCGCCATTTGCTTCAATATCTTTAAATAAAACCAGTGCTTTTTCAGCCAATTGATGGGTAAGGCTTTCTATATAATAAGTTCCATCGGCAGGATTTTTAACCTTGTCGAAGTAGCTTGCATTTTTTAGTATTAATAGTTGATTTCTCGCTATTCTATCACCAAATTCATTGTCTTTATGGTACAACGCATCGTAAGGAAGATTGGCAATTGCATTGGCACCGCCAATTATTGCCGACATACATTCAGTAGTAGTTCGCAACATATTTATATTATAATCGTAAATTGTTTTGTTTCTTTTTGTTGGAGTTACAACCAAATGACACTCTAAATTAGGATGGTATTCTTTAGCAATGCAATTAAATAATATTCTGTAAGCACGTAATTTTGCTATTTCAAAAAAGTAATTGGTTCCCACAGAAATCTTAAAAACTATCGGTTGGTTGAAAGTGGTTATTCGGTTTAAATATTCGTTTGCATGAGCAAGTGAATACGCCAATTCCTGAATCCTATTTGCTCCAGCATTTTGGTACAAGGAACTATTTATACTTATAATTGAGCTATTTGAAACTTGTTTTGAAAGAAGGTTTATAGTTTCAAAATTGTCTTTTTCTTCTGTTTTAAACCAATTTCCTTCTTTTGCTAATTGACCAATAGGATCGAGATTGTAATATATTTTTGCATTTCTCGATTTTGCTATGGTTTCAATTTTGGAAATGTAATTTACTGAAATGAAATTCAGGTTAAAGTAAATTTCACAAGTTTCTAAAGGGAGTTTTTCTAATAGTTTTGCAACATCAATTGCTTCATCTTCGATGGTGAAAATAATACTTTCAGCCCCACGTTCAATTGATTCTAAAGCTCTTTCGATTGATTTTTCAAGGTCGAAAACAAATATGTTTTGGCAAATTTTAAATCCGTTTGCATTTGGATTTACGGGTAAATTTTCTTGTAAGTCGTCTTGGTTATAAAAAGGTTTGACCTTAATATTTTCTGTGGAATTCCAAATTAGTGCATCATTATAATCTTCGCCTTTGAGTTCGAATTGTATTTTTTGTTTCCACTGTTTGGAAGAAATAGGATCAAATTCAGAGAATAATGAATGTTTCATTTTGTTTATTTGTTTATCGTATCTCCTTCATATTCAATGATAAATACATCTTCATTTGGTTTTTTCATATGATACTTTTCACGGGCGTATTTTTCTACTTGGTCTTGATTTTTTAGTAATTTGATATTCTCTTTATCTTTTCTTATTTCGTCTTGGTAGTATTTTTTATTGTCTTGCAATTCCTTCATTTGTTTATTGAGTTGCCTTTGATCCATGTAGGAATAATTGTCTAAAAATACCATCCACACTGCAAATAGAAGTGATATTAAAAGGTACTTGTTGCTCACAATTTTGAGCCAAGGTTTTTTTTGTTTTGTTTCTTCTAACGGATTTTCCATAGTAATTCTTAATATTTATAGCCCTGATGGAAGCGATATCCCTTGCTTTTTAGCAAGGATTTAGCGAACAGCAGGAAATTGCTCCAAAAAAATATTGGTATAAAATTAATGAAAATTTTATAAAATTCTTTGATTTATTACCGCTCGGACCACATCTATGGCAACAGTGTTGTATTTATCGTTTGGAATAATGATATCGGCGAATGCTTTTGTAGGCTCGATAAACTGTTCGTGCATTGGTTTCAGTGTAGTTTGGTAACGGCTTAGGACTTCGTCCATGTCTCTACCCCGCTCCGCAATATCTCGTTTTAGCCTTCTGATTAAGCGTTCATCTGAATCGGCGTGAACATAAATTTTCACGTCAAAAAGATCCCTTAATTCGGCATTGGCAAGGATTAAAATTCCCTCTACAATCATTACTTTTCGAGGATGAGTGAAAACGGTATCGTCTGTTCTATTGTGAGTTACGAAAGAATAAACGGGTTGGTTGATGTTATTTCCCGCTTTTAATTCTTTTAGATGTGCTACTAAAAGTTCAAAATCGATGGCTCTAGGATGGTCAAAATTGATTAAAGAACGTTCTTCGAAGCTAAGATTATGGTTTTCTTTATAATAAGAATCTTGGGAAATAATTCCGACTTCGGTTTCGGGTAATTCATTCATTATTTGGTGAACTACGGTTGTTTTTCCACTTCCTGTTCCGCCAGCAATTCCAATTATTAACATAGATTTTATTTTAGTTAAGCAAAAATAACATTTTATATTATGAAATTAATAATTTGAGGTGAGTTTTCTAACTAAATTTCAATCGCACAAAAACATGTTTGATTCCTTTTTTGTCGGAATCTCTTTCGTCTATTTCTAGAATATCGGTTAGTGATTTTAGAAGAGGAGTGAGTTTGGTATAACCATAATTTCTTGGATCGAATTCGGGTTTTTTCTTTACGATCAAGTTGCCAACATCACCTAAAAACGCCCAACCATCGTCGTCACAAATGGCTTCTATGGTGGCTTCAATTAATTCTATGGTTTGTAAATCGATTTTTTGAACGACCTCTTTTTCAACAATTTCTTTTTCAGGAGTTCCTTTTTCAACTACTTTTTTAGTGTCGTTTGTTGCGATTTTCGTTACTTTCTTTTTCACTGCACCCTGTAAAACTTCGATATATATAAATCGGTCACAGGCCACAATGAAGGAGTTTGGAGTTTTCTTTTCTCCCATTCCAATTACATTCATGCCTGATTCTCGGAGTCGGATCGCGAGACGAGTGAAGTCGGAGTCGCTAGAAACAATACAAAATCCATCTACTTTATCGGAATAGAGTAAATCCATGGCATCGATAATCATCGCAGAATCGGAGGAGTTTTTTCCTACGGTGTAACTGTATTGTTGGATTGGGGTTATTGCGTGTTCGAGTAAAACTGATTTCCAACCGTTGGCATTTGGTTTGGTCCAATCGGCATAAATTCGTTTGGTTGTTGGGGTTCCATATTTTGCGATTTCTTCCATCATTCCTTTTACATTGCTGTAAGGAATGTTGTCGGCATCGATTAATACGGCTATTTTTAGTTCTTTATTTTGATTCATTATTTATTGTATTTGCATTAAAATTGCAATTGACATTGTTGTTGACATTGAGCAATTTTAATCAAAGGTACGATGTTTCTTGTTGAAACGGATGCTCTAGCCCAGATAGAAATGGAAATCCTGCGCTTTTTAGCGCAGATTGTAATGAATAGCTGGAAATTGCTCCAAAAAAAACATGATTTTAATCTGTTATTAAGGTATAAATATTTATTTTTGCGAGATAGTTAGAATAATAAAATTTTCAAAAACGAGATGGTAAAAGATATTTTCGAAAGAATTCAAAAAAATAAAGGTCCATTAGGGAAATGGGCTTCACAAGCTGAGGGATATTATGTTTTTCCAAAATTAGAAGGGGAATTGGGGCCGAGAATGAAGTTTCAAGGCAAGGATATTTTGAATTGGAGTTTGAATGATTATTTGGGTCTTGCTAATCATCCAGAAGTTCGGAAAGCCGACACTGATGCGGCGATTGAATATGGTGCTGCATACCCGATGGGAGCGAGAATGATGAGTGGTCACACCAATTATCACGAACAATTAGAGCGTGAATTGGCTGAATTTGTAATGAAAGAATCGGCTTATTTATTGAATTTTGGTTACCAAGGAATTATGTCAACTATTGACGCTTTAGTTACTAGAAATGATGTTATTGTTTATGATGTTGATGCTCACGCTTGTATTATTGACGGGGTGAGATTGCATAGTGGAAAGCGTTTTACGTACCGACACAATGATGTGGAAAGTATGGAGAAAAACTTGGAGCGTGCTACAAAATTAGCTGAAACGACTGGTGGTGGGATTTTATTTATTACCGAAGGCGTTTTTGGAATGCGAGGCCAACAAGGGAAATTGAAGGAAGTGGTTGCGATGAAGAAGAAATACAATTTCCGATTGCTTGTGGACGACGCGCATGGTTTTGGAACTTTAGGAAAAACGGGAGCTGGAGCAGGAGAGGAGCAAGGAGTTCAAGATGGAATTGATATTTATTTTTCTACGTTTGCAAAATCGATGGCGAATATTGGTGCTTTTATAGCTGCAGATAAAGAAATTATAGATTACTTAAAATACAATTTACGTTCTCAAATGTTTGCAAAAGCATTACCGATGATTCAAACGGTAGGTTCTTTAAAAAGGTTGGAATTATTGCGTAATTCACCTGAAATTAAAGATAAATTGTGGGTGAACGTGAATGCGCTTCAAAATGGGTTAAAGGAAAAAGGATTCAATATTGGCGACACCAATACGTGTATTACGCCGGTTTACCTTGAAGGAAGTATTCCAGAAGCGATGGTTATGGTTAATGATTTGAGAGAAAATTATGGTATATTTCTATCAATTGTGGTTTATCCTGTGATTCCAAAAGGGATTATTTTATTGAGAATGATTCCAACGGCTTCGCATACTTTAGCTGATGTTGAGGAAACTCTAACGGCATTTGAGGCAATTAGAGAGAAATTAGAAAACGGAACGTATAAAGAAATAGCTGAAAAAACTACTGTTAATTTAGACGCTTAATTTTAAGAGTTTTAAAGTTAAAAGTTAAAATCCATTCGTTTTCGAATGGATTTTTTTTATAAATTTTTTATAAAAGTCTTTCTACGACAAATAATTTTAGGATCGAAGTTTTTCCAAAGTAATTGAATGGCAAGATTGTCGGCTAATTCGGGTGTTCGAATACAATTTTGAATTCCTTTTTTGATGAAAGTAGTGTAATATTCTTTAAAAATTATGGCATGTACTCCTTTGTTTTGATAATCTGGATGAACTCCAATAAGGTAAAAAGTAACGTCTTTACTGTTTTTTCTAGCGTTTAATAAATGAAATAAACCAAACGGAAATAGTTTGCCTTTTGCTTTTTGCAAAGCGATTGAAAAACTAGGCATTACAATTGCAAATGCGACTAGATTTCCGTCTTTATCTTCCACAAATTTAATGTATTCAGGATTAATAAAACTGATGTATTTTTTCTTAAAATAGGTCTTTTGAACATCATTAATTGCTACAAAAGAAGCCAATTTTGCATAGGAGAAATTAAATAAATCAAACATTTTATCAACATAAGGAAGTATATCTTTAGTTTTAGTAAAACTCAGTGCTTTAAGTTGGTATCTTTTTTTTATTAATTCTTGGGCTTTGTCGAATTGCTCTACTTTGACATTTTCAAATGGAAATTTATTTTCAACATATTCTTTTTCTGTTTGGAATCCTAATTTTTCAAAATGTTCGGCATAATAAGGATGATTGTACCAAGTAATCATCGTTCCTATTTGGTCAAAACCTTCAGTTAAAACCCCCACTTTATCTAAATTGGAGAATCCCATTGGACCTTCAATGTGCTCTAAATTGTTTTTTTTTCCCAATTCAATTACTTTTTCAAGCAAAACTTTGGTAACTTCAATATCATCGATAACATCAAACCAACCGAAACGTACTTTTTTCTTTTGTTGGTTGTTTACCTCATTCCAATTTACAATTGCAGCAATTCGCCCTACAATTTCATTGTTACTATAAGCCAAATAAAAAAAGGCTTCCGCATTTTCAAAAGCAGGGTTTTTAGATTTATCGAAAGTTTCTAATTCATCGGCAATAATCGGTGGTACCCAAAATTTATTGTCTTTATATAATGAAAATGGGAATTTGATGTAATCCGTAAGTTCTTTTTTTGTTTTTGCCTCTTTAATTGTAATCATTTGCTTTTATTTTGGGGCAGGAACTTCGTCTAGACGTTTTTTACTTTTATCTTTAGATTTTACTTTTCCTTTTTTATCTGCTTTAGATTTTTTTTCGGGAACTCTAAGTAATATTTCGTTGTAATTTTCATCAAAACGCCAAGATATTCCTATTCCACCTACTAATAATGTAGGGGTATTTTTAAAATTAACTCCAATATTTGCATCCAATTGAATATTCTCATGAATTAAATAGGCAGCACCACCTCGAAGAACATTATCAGCATAATAATTGCTAATATATCCTTGAGTTTCTATAAAACCAATCCATTCTGGAGAAAATCCTCTTGTAAGTGTTGCTATATATCCGTAGGATGGAAATTCAGTACTGATTTTGTCAGCAATAATATTAGTAACAAAAACTGACCTACCCAATTGGTTTTGAGTAATCAGAATTGCTTTTGGACTTATTTTTGGATCGGAAGGAAATGAAAATTCGTTGTTGGTTAAATTTAAATTCATTCCTGCATATATTCCAACTGCAGGAATCAAACTTCTAAATTTGAATTTATGGTTTTTGTCCCAACTAAGCACATCTATTTTTGCCTCATAATTTTTATTTGGGTCATAAATTAAATATTTTGCTCCAATTATTGATTGCTTGAAGGCTTTTCGATTGTAATTATCTTCATAACTTTCGAAGTGATCATTTTGATATTGTAAATCCAAATTGAATTCTAATTGTTCTAAAATCGCTCCATATCTAATATTTATATCAGTTCCCATTCCCTTTGCCTGATATTCTAATAGTTCGTGTTTTTCATTTACGCCATAAACGCCCAATTCGGCTTGAATTACTGTTTTTCCAACAGAAAAAGCTGACATGGATTTTCCTGGGCGATTGGAATTGATAACATCTGTATATTGAGCATTACTATCTAAAAATGATAACAAAGTCAACGATAGCAGTAGAAAAGTAATTCGATTCATAAAAATGTGTTGTATAATTTATTCAAATGTACCATATTTTATTATTTATTTAAGAATCATATTTTAAAATTCTATCGAAATTTGTAAAATGATTTATTAAATTTGTAAAAAATTTTTTATAGATGGAAATGGCTTCTTTCACAGGTTTTATTGAAACTTTATGTTACATATTATTCTTTTACTATGTACTTAAATTTTTGGCACGTTTATTTTTACCTTTTATGGTGAAAAAAGTAGTTGAAAAAGCAGGTCAAAATTTTCAACAACAATATCAAAACCAGCAAAATCATAATAATACTCAAGATTCTAATCCTTTGAATTCTACCGATTCAAAACCTCGTGAAAATAAAAAAGTTGGCGAATATGTTGATTTTGAGGAAATAGAATAATTGATTTACTATTTGATTTCATAAATTCCTATATGTTTGATTTATTTTTTACTTTTACAAACATCTAAAATTAAAAAATGAAAAGATTAGAAAGAATTTATCCCCATGCAATTGCCATTTTAGGTTTTATTTTAATTTCTCTTATTTATTTTTACCCTGTACTTCAAGGAAAAAAAATTGCCCAATCTGATATAGCACTTTATACAGGAATGGCAAAAGAGCAAATAGACTTCCGAGCAACTGAAAATTCGGAGCCTTATTGGACAAACTCTGCTTTTGGTGGAATGCCTACCTATCAATTAGGTGCAAATTATCCCCATGAATATATTAATAAAATAGACAGCGCGCTACGTATTTTACCAAGACCAGCCGACTATTTATTACTTTATTTTCTATGTTTTTATGTACTATTACTAGTTTTAAAAGCCGATCCTTTGAAAGCTTTTTTTGGTGCACTTGCTTTCGGATTTTCAACTTACTTAATTATAATTCTTGGTGTTGGTCATAATTCTAAAGCCCACGCTATTGCATATATGCCGATGGTTGTTGCGGGAATACTATTAGTTTTTCAACGTAGATTTTTAGTTGGAGGCTTGTTAACTATGTTTGCTTCCGCCCTAGAATTGAATGCCAATCACCCACAAATGACTTATTATTTACTGTTTTTAATTCTGACAATTACAGTTTTTTATAGTTATAAATTTGTAAAAGATAAAGAATATAAATCGTTGTTTACTGCATTTGGAATTTTTGCTATTGCAGGAATTTTAGCAATTGGTGCCAATGCCACTAGTTTATTGGCTACAGCCGAATATACTAAATACAGTACTAGAGGTAAAAATGAATTGACATTTAGTCCTGATGGTTCAAAAAGCACCACTGATAATGGTATGTCCCGTGATTATATTACAGAATACAGTTACGGAATTTCAGAAAGTTTCAATTTGATTTCACCACGAATTTTTGGTGGTTCCAATGGAGAAAATATTGGAACAAATACCAACATGTATGAATTCTTAATTGGAAAAAGTGTTCCAGAAGAACAAGCCAAAGAGTTCGTGTCAAGTATGCCAGCCTATTGGGGAGACCAACCTATTGTTGCCGCTCCTGCCTATATTGGGGCAGTAGTTTTCTTTCTTTGCTTGATTGCATTATTCTTAGACAAACGCAAAATAAAGTATGTTTTTGTTGCCGGAGCAGTTTTTTCACTATTGCTTTCTTGGGGTAAAAACTTCCCTTTATTAACCGATTTTTTTATTGATACAATCCCGTTGTATAACAAGTTTAGAGCGGTTTCTTCCATACAAGTAATTTTAGAATTGTGCATACCTGTTCTTGCAATTATGGGATTACAATCGTTTTTTAAAGAAGAAAAAGAGCAGCAATTAAAAGGACTTTATCTTTCGGGAGGAGTATTTTTTGGAATTATTGCTTTTTTAATCGCAATAAAAAGTCAGTTTAGTTTTTCAGGGGGAAGTGACGATTATTATCTCCAAAATTACGGACCTGAGTTTATTAATTCTCTGAAAGAAGATAGAAAAAGCCTTTATTCAGCTGATTTATTGCGCTCAGGATTCTTAGTGCTTTTAGCTTTTGGGTTACTTTGGTTCTTTATAAAAAATAAAATTTCAAAATCGATGGCTATTATTTTAGTAGGAATTATCATGATTTCCGATTTATTTTTCATTGATAAAAATTATCTAAATGCAAAAAGTTTTGTTTCTCCTAGTGAAGTAGACGTTCCGTTTCAACCCACAGCTTCTGATTTAGAGATTCTTCGCGATACGTCTCATTACCGAGTTTTTGAAGTAAACGGAAACATGTCAAGTTCTAGAGCATCCTATTTCCATCAATCTATAGGTGGTTACAGTGCAGTGAAACCTCGAAGAATGCAACAGTTATTTGATTATCAAATTGCCAAAAATAATATGGAAGTTTTGAATATGTTGAACACAAAATTCATTATTCAAACCGATAAAGAAGGTAAAGAATTCCCAACGGTTAATCCGAATTACAATGGAAATGCGTGGTTTGTTCAAAAGGTGAAATTCGTAAATTCTCCAGATGAAGAAATGAAAGCTTTGGATAAATTAGATTCTAAAAATGAAGCGGTTGTGAATCAAAATGAATTTGGTTCACAATTAAAAAACAACACATTTGTAAAAGATACTTTATCAACCATTAACCTAATAAGTTACAAGCCAAATCATTTAAAATACGTTTCGAATAATACCAATCCTGGATTGGCGGTTTTTTCTGAAATGTATTATGCTGACGGTTGGAATGCAATTATTGACGGTAAAGCGGTATCTCATTTCAGAGTCGATTATGCTCTTCGTGCTATGGAAATTCCCGCCGGAAAACACACAATAGAATTTAAATTTGAACCTCAAGTAATAAAAACAGGAAGCACAATTGCTTTAATTAGTTTTATCCTGATGATTTTATTATTAGTAGGAGCTGTTTATTTTGAGCAAAAGAAGGCTAAACAATAATTGATTAACTGAAATTGGATAACAATAAAATTTTAATTATTACTTACTATTGGCCACCAGCAGGAGGGCCAGGAGTTCAGCGTTGGTTAAAGTTTGTGAAATATTTACCTGAGTTTGGTTTTCAACCGATAGTTTATATTCCAGAAAATCCATCTTACCCAATAATAGATGAAAAACTAATTTCGGAGGTTACCAATCAAGCAATTATTTTGAGAAATAAAATTGTAGAACCCTATCAGTGGGCCTCTTTTTTATCAAAGAATAAAACTACCAAAATCAGTTCTGGAATTATACCGAATAAGAAAAAGCAAACCTTTTTAGATCAGATTTTACTTTGGATTCGTGGCAATTTATTCATTCCTGATGCTAGAGTATTTTGGGTAAAACCATCGGTAAAATATTTAGAAAAGTATATTTCTGAAAACGGAATTACGACAATTATTACTTCGGGACCGCCGCATAGTTTGCACTTAATTGGATTGAATTTAAAGCGTAAATTAAACATTAAATGGGTGACCGATTTTCGGGATCCTTGGACAACGATAGGCTATCATAAAGCATTAAAATTATCTGAATTTGCAGCCAATAAACACAAAGAGTTAGAATTTAAAGTGCTAAATGCTGCCGACTTAATATTGGTTACTAGTCCATCAACAAGAGCAGAATTCAAAAAAATTACTTCTAAACCAATTGAAGTCATTACCAACGGATATGATGTTGAAAAAATTGGCAATCAAATTTTAGATAAAAAATTTACATTAGCTCATATTGGCTCTTTTTTGTCAGAAAGAAATCCGAGGATTTTATGGGAAAGTATTTCTGAATTAATAAGAGAAAATCCAACATTTGCCTCTCATTTTCAGCTTAAATTGATTGGCGCTGTGAGTCAGGAAGTCTTAAATTCAATTGCTTTATTTCAGTTACAGAATTATGTAAATAATTTAGGATATATTTCTCATGATGATGCAATTATGCATCAAAAGAAGTCTCAAGTTCTTCTGTTAATTGAAATTAATTCTGAAGATACTAAGAGTATTATTCCAGGAAAATTATTTGAATATATGGTTTCTGAACGACCTATTATTGGCGTAGGCCCAAAAGGATCTGACTTTGCTGAGATAATTATAGATACGAATACAGGAATTTTTGTAGATTATTCAGAAAAAGAGAAACTCAAAAATTCTATTGCAAACTACTTTACCCTGTTTCTTGAAGGAAATCTTAAATCAAATGCGATTGGTTTGCAAAAATATTCTAGAAAGAACTTGACTGAAAAATTGACTACTTTATTAAAAAGATAACAATTACATAATTTAACATTCTCATTCAGTAAATAATTTTTTTATAATTGGATTACTGATTACCTTCGTACTTAAATATTTGTATTTATTAAAACCATGAAAATATTATTATATCTTTTTTCTTTTGTCATTTTAGTTATATTTTCTTCACAATCAATTGATGGTCAAGTTTATAATGCTAACTATGCAGCTGTAGTAAACCAATGTTCAAGTTCTAATATTCTAAACAATTTAACTGAATACGAAGCATTAGGAGTTAAAAGAAGAGGTACTGTAGCTCTTGACAATACCTTAACTTGGTTAAAAAATAAATATGTAAGTTATGGTTATACTGCCAGTCAAATAACTGAAGATTCTTATACTTATGCCGGTTCTACAGCAGTTTGTAAGAATCTTGTGGTCACCAAAATTGGTACTGTATATCCAAATACCTTCATTATTATCGATGGACATTATGATTCAATAAACGGAACAGGAACCAATGATAACGGTAGTGGATTGGTTTGTATTTTGGAAGTTGCGAGATTATTACAAAATATTCCAACACAATATTCTATTAAATTTGTCAATTTTAGTGGGGAAGAGGATGGGCTATTTGGTAGTCAGCATTTCGTTTCATCAATTGTAAATGCTACCACCCCTAAAATGAATATCAAATTGGTTTTTAATTTAGATGAAGTTGGAGGAGTGGCTGGAATGGTAAATAATACAATTACTTGTGAAAGAGATATGTCCTCACCAACATCTAATAATGCCGCTTCGGCTGTAGTGACAAATGAATTGATTAATTGTGTTGGTCTGTATTCACCATTAAATACCTTTTTAGATCGTGCCTACGCCTCAGATTATATGTCTTTTCAGAGTAACAATGAAGTAATTACAGGTTTTTTTGAAAGAAATGAAACCACCCACAAGCACACACCTACCGATTTTTTAGTTAATATGGATCCAACCTATAATTATAATGTGGCCAAAGCAGCAATTGGTGCTATGTTGCATTTTGCAGTAGTTGACACTTCAATGTCTAATGAAGATTTTGAATCGAGTTTCCAAGGATCAATTTATCCCAACCCAGCAAGTGATACACTATATGTAAATTGTGGAAAATTAGATAGAAATTACACGTTTAAATTGATTGATTTATTGGGTAAAACTATTTTGACTAAGTCTTTTGAAATAGCAAATCAAAATGAGTCAATTACAATTTCTGAAGTACCGAGAGGTATTTATTTGGCAGTAATTGAATCTGGGAATAAAAAATATACTAAAAAAGTAATTATTAACTAATTTTAGTTTTTAATTAGTTTTCCAATTGAATTGTTTTCATTGCTGTTCACCTTAATAAAATACAATCCTTTTGCTAAATCTGAGGTGTCAAATGTAAAATCTGTGCAATTCTGAATTGAATTTTCTCGAACAATTTTACCTGAGTAATCTATAATTTGGTATTTAATATTTGAACTAATATTTGATAATGAAACGGTTACGATATTACTACTTGGATTTGGATACATCTGAAAAAAAGCATTAGAATTATCGGGTAAACCCATAGTATTCAATGAAATACTCCTGTTTAACTCATCCCAACTTTTATTCAAGTTTTCCACATATAAATTTACAGTATAATTTCCTAAAGTTGCATAAGTGTGTGTTGGACTTTGCAAATTACTTGTAGTTCCATCGCCAAAATCCCAAAACCATGAAGTTGCACCAGTACTAGTATCAGTGAAATTAACTGCTAATCCATTTGTAATTGAGGTGAAATTAGCTGTTGGTTTATGTTGTTTCCACAAAAATGAAGTTGATTTATCTAAAACTATTGGCCAATAAGAATTTCCGCCAGATCCGTTACTCCAGGTTCCATTTGAAACTCCGTAAAACTCATGTCCAGCTCCAGCTACAAAGTAAGTTTCATTATTGGTAAAATTCAAAGCGTTCAATTTATTCTTAATAGGATTACTTCCATCAGCAGTTGGTAAAGAAGAATATCCGAAAGGGCTTCCAGTATTAAATGAAACAGTTGTGTCTGCTTCTCCATGAACTAAAAACACGGGTGTATTATTATTTGAAGTAATCAAATTAGTATTTTGAATTCCACCCCAAAAGGAAATAATTGCATCTGGTTTTCCGTTATAAGTAAGATTTGCTCCAATATCTAAACCGCCTAAATCGGGAGCTGTATGAGAAAATGGAGGCGTAATATTCGAGTATTGTACCACTCCAGTTTCAATTGGTTTTTCTGAAATTTGATCTAAATAAATGCTATGTAAAGCAATAAAAGCCCCAGCGCTACTTCCTACAAAGTAAACTTTATTAGGATCAATTCCATAAGTTGAAGCATTAGCTCTAAAATAACGAATGGCAGTTCTTCCGTCTTGCAAACCTCTATAAACTGCTCTAGTTGAATGCATTGCAATATTACTAGTTACATTAAATCCTAATCGGTAGTCAATTGTAGCTGTCACATACCCTTTTCTTGCAAAATAATCGCAAAAAGCCATCATATCATCTACATTTTTACTTCCTGAAAAAAATCCTCCAGGGTGCGCAAAAATAATAACAGGTCTATTTGTAAAAGTATCCCCAGTTGGACTATAAATATCCATCTTTAAATTTTGTGGAGTTGTACTCGATTCGACAGTACCGAATCCATCAACAGATGGGGCTGTTCCATAAATTACATTTTGTGTAATTGTAGAGGTTGGAAAAAGTGAATTGGTATACCGATATCGTTGAGAAAATCCCAAAATGGGGATAATTAGCATTGATATTATAAAGATTTTTAATTTCATTTGAATTCTATTTATAAATTCAAATATACTAAATTTTAAAAAACTGCAAATGTTAAAGTTTTTCCTTTAAGTATTTAGCGGTAATTGATTCTTTATTTTTTACAATTTCCTCAGGTGTTCCAAAAGCTAAAATTCGACCACCTAATTCTCCTCCTTCAGGGCCTAAATCAATAATATGGTCAGCACATTTTATTAAATCTAAATTGTGCTCAATCACAATGATTGAGTGACCTTTTTCAATTAATGCATCAAATGAAGTAAGTAATTTTTTGATATCATGAAAATGTAAACCCGTAGTAGGTTCATCAAAAACAAATAGTGCTTTGTCTTTAGTATTTCCTTTAACAAGAAAAGAGGCTAATTTAATTCGCTGTGCCTCACCACCAGAAAGCGTTGATGAAGATTGGCCTAATTGAACATATCCCAAACCTACATCTTGAAGTGGTTGTAACTTTTGAACTATTTTAGTACAATTTGTTTTTTTGAAAAACTCCAAAGAATCATCAACCGTCATTGTTAAGATATTGTCTATATTTTTTCCTTCAAAAGCAACTTCAAGTACTTCCTTTTTGAATCTTTTTCCTTTACAAGCATCGCATGGAAGCTGTACATCTGCCATGAAAACCATTTCCACATTAATTGCACCTTCCCCTTTGCAGGTTTCGCAACGTCCGCCATCAACATTGAATGAAAAATGTTTGGGTTGGTAACCTCGAATTTTCGATAATTTTTCTTTAGCAAATAAATCTCTGATGTCGTCATATGCTTTTATATAAGTCACAGGATTGGATCGAGAACTTCTGCCAATTGGATTTTGATCTACATATTCAATGTGTCTAATCTTGTGATAATACCCTTGCATGTCAGTAAATTGTCCCGCTTTATCACCTATCCCATCTAATTTTTTTTGCATCGCAGGAAAGAGAATTTTCTTCACTAGAGTACTTTTTCCACTTCCAGAAACTCCTGTAATTACAGTTAGAACTTCAAGAGGAAATTTTACAGTTACATTCTGTAAATTATTTTCACGAGCACCTATAATTTCTATATATGAAGTCCATTTTCTTCGGTTTTTAGGCACTTCAATTTTTAAATTTCCATTTAAATAGTTAGCTGTTAAAGTGCTCTCTTTTAGAATTTCTTCAAATGTACCTTGAGCTACTAATTCGCCACCATGGGTTCCGGCTTCAGGACCTATATCGATTATCATATCAGCGGCTTTCATGATGTCTTCATCGTGCTCAACAATAATAACGGTGTTACCCAAATCTCGGAGTGAAAGCAACACTTTTATTAATCTTTCGGTGTCTTTTGGATGTAATCCAATACTTGGTTCGTCTAAAATATACATCGAACCAACTAAGCTACTCCCTAACGAAGTTGCGAGATTAATTCTTTGTGATTCTCCACCCGAAAGTGAGGCAGAATTTCTATTTAAGGTTAAATAATCTAGCCCAACATCCACTAAAAACTTTAATCTACTATTGATTTCAACCAATAGTCGTTTGGCCACTTTTTGATCAAAATCAGATACCTCTAATTTATCAAAAAAGGCAACCAATTTCTTAATTGATAGTTGAACCAAATCTGAAATGGTTTTTCCACCAATTTTAATATAAGATGCTTCAATTCTAAGTCTATTTCCCTTGCAACTTTGGCATTTTGTTTTACCACGATACCTAGAAAGCATCACTCGATTTTGAATTTTGTAATTTTTTTCTTCTAATTCTTTAAAGAAATCGTTTAATCCAGTAAAGTAAGAATTTCCCTCCCAAAGCAAAGTTTTATTTATTTCAGATAGTTCAAAATAGGGCTTGTGAATTGGAAAATCGAATTTATAAGCATTATTTACCAATTCATCTCTGTACCAACTCATACTTTCTCCTCGCCAGGCGTAAACAGCGTTTTCATAAATTGAAAGTGATGTATTTGGAATTACTAATTCTTCATCAATACCAATTACACTTCCGTAGCCTTCGCAAATGGGACATGCGCCGTAAGGATTGTTAAAACTGAACAAATGAACATTGGGTTCCAAAAATGAAATTCCATCCAAGTCAAAATTATTGCTGTAACTTATTCTTTTATAGGTAGTTACTTCTTGTAAATAACATTTGCCTTTACCCTCGTAAAATGCGGTTTGAACTGCGTCCGCAAGACGGTTGTAAAAATCTTCTTCGTCTTGAATTACAATTCGGTCAATTATTAGTAAAACTTCCTTTTTAGCTAGTGATTTAGATTCCAGTTGATCCAAACGAACCATTTCATTATCAACTAATATTCTAGAAAATCCAATTTTTAATAGCGCCGACAACTTGTCTTCTAATTTCCTTCCCTTTTCTAAATGAATAGGCGCAAGAAGCAACCATTTACTATCAGTTTCAAAAGTTTTAATTTCATTTATTACATCAGAAACTGAATCTCGTTTAACCTCTTTTCCAGAAATAGGGGAGTAAGTTTTACCAATTCTAGCATACAATAATTTCAAATAATCATATATTTCGGTAGAAGTTCCAACTGTTGAACGCGCATTAGTGGTGTTTACTTTCTGTTCAATCGCTATTGCTGGAGCTATGCCTTTAATGTATTCAACTTTAGGTTTATCTAATCTCCCTAAGAATTGACGTGCATAAGAAGATAAACTTTCAACGTACCGACGCTGACCTTCAGCATACAAAGTGTCAAAAGCCAAACTTGATTTCCCAGAACCAGATAATCCAGTAATGACCACAAGTTTATTGCGAGGAATAGCTACATCAAGGTTTTTCAAGTTGTGAACTTGAGCACCTTTAATAATAATATTTTTTTTGGGTTCTAGTTTTGAAATATCAGTTTTAACCATGGTTAATTTTAATGACTGCAAAGATAAATAAATATAACTACACAAACTTCTATCAAAAGTTAAACTATTAATTCGATATAATTTTTAGATACTTTTTATTGAAATGTTATAATACTATTATTTTTTTTATGGTATTCATTTTTATTGATTTTGCTTTTTTTGTCATTTTTTTAATCTTTTTCTATTTTTGTTAAACAAAAAATATACGAAAACGAAATAGTAAAACTTTACATTACCTCAACAAACTAGTTACTTTAGACTTTAAATATTGTAAATTAAATCACTTTAAACTATTGTAATTACTCATTTTGTATGCATTTTTAATTTTTTTTGTTTTGTATAGTTTTTATATAGTACCATTTAAATCAATTTAAATAGATCTCTAGTAAATTTGAATATTAACTTTTTAAACTATAATCATGAAAAAAATTACTTTATTGATTTTCCTTTTAGTTTCGGCTTTAGGATTTTCTCAAACTCCTGTTACTTTTAAAGTCGACATGACTAATTACACCGGTTTAACTGCTACTGATGTTGTTTATGTTTCTGGTACATTTAATGGTTGGTCAGCAAATGCAAACCCATTAACTAGAGAAGGAACCACAAACATTTGGTCTGCAGTTTTACCAATTCCTCCTGGAAACATAGAATATAAATTCCAAATTAATAGTTGGGCTTCTCAGGAAAATTTAATTTCTGGTACATCTTGTACTCTTACCACTAGTGGTTTTACCAATAGATTTTTAGTGGTAGGATCGACTGCTATGACAGTTCCAACTGTTTGTTGGCAATCTTGTAGTTCATGTAATTCAACTCCTCAAAACACCAATGTAACATTTAAAGTTGACATGTCAAATTATGTAGGCTTAGTTGCAACTGATGTTGTTTATGTGGCTGGAACATTTAATGGTTGGTCTGGAAATGCAAATCCATTAACTAGAGAAGGAACTACCAACATTTGGTCTGTAGTACTGCCTATTGCTCCGTCTACAATTGAATATAAATTTGAAATTAATAACTGGGCAGCTGATGAAGCACTTACAGCTGGATCATCTTGTACGGTTACAGCCAGTGGTTTTACTAATCGAACTTTAGTTGTTGGATCTACTGCTATTGTAAATCCTGTTGTTTGTTGGGCTTCTTGTGCTGCTTGTGTAACTAATCCAGTTATTGCTCCATCACTTCCTATAGATTTTGAATCTACAACAGTAACGTATGCTTTTACTGATTTTGATGGTGGTGCAGGTTCTAAAATTGCTAATCCGAACTCAGGTGGAATTAATACATCAGCTAATGTTGGTAGAGTAGTTAAAAATGCAGGTCAAACATGGGGAGGAACTTCTATGATGTTAGCATCTCCTATTAATTTCACTGTAAACAAAATATTTAAAGTAAAAGTTTATTCTCCTAGAGTAGGCGCTAAATTTTTATTAAAAGTTGAAAATGCTACAAATGGCGCAATAAATTTTGAAAAAGAAGTATTAACCACTGTTGCTAATGCTTGGGAGGAATTATCTTTTGATTATAGTTTAATTCCAACTACAAATTCATATCAAAAATTAGTTTTCATTTTCGATAATGGAACTATGGGTAATGGAACAGCTAATTTTACCTTTTTAATTGATGAAATTCGTTTAGTTGCTCCAACCGTTGTTGTTGTTGCTCCAACTCTTCCAATAGATTTTGAGTCTACTACAATTACTTATGGTTTTACTGATTTTGATGGTGGTGTGGGAACTAAAATTGCTAATCCGAATTCAGGCGGCATTAATACTTCTGCTAATGTAGGTAAAATTGTTAAAGGAGCTGGTCAGCCATGGGCTGGAAGTTACCTAACTTTAGCTGGGCCAATTGATTTTTCTGTAAACAAAATATTTAAAGTTAAAGTTTATTCTCCAAGAGTGGGTGCTAAACTTTTATTAAAGGTTGAGGGTACGGGTACACCTTTTGAAAGAGAAGTTACAGGAACTGTTGCTAATGGTTGGGAAGAAATGACATTTGATTATTCAGCTGTATCAACTACTAATCAATACACAAAATTAGTATTTATTTTCGATCTAGGAACAGTTGGTGATGCATCTGCTAATTTCACTTTCTTAGTAGATGATATTCGTTTAATTGCTCCTACAGGACCAGTATTAACTCAAATGAGTTTACCGGTTACATTTGATTCTTCGACTGTAGATTATGGATTAATTTCATTTGGAGGTACAGCTTCAACAGTAGTTGTTGATCCAACTTTAGCAACTAATAAAGTTGCAAAGGTAATTAAAAATGGTCCAGAAACATGGGCTGGAACAACTATTACAGGCGCTGCTGAACTTGGATTTAGCCCAGCTATTCCTTTTACTGCAACTGAAAGAAGAATGAATGTGAGAGTGTGGTCTCCAACTGCTGGTATTCCAGTACGTTTGAAAGTGGAAGTGAATCACCAATCAACTCAATCTGTTGAAACAGAAGCGTTAACTACTGTTGCTAATGGATGGCAAGTAATGGAATTCAATTTTAATAATCAAGCAACTGGAACTGCTGCATTTAACGCTGCATTCCCTTATGATAAAGCTTCTATTTTCTTCAATTTTAATATTCCAGGAACAGGCCAAACTTACTATTTTGACAATATTAACTTTGGGGCTGCTGCCTTAGGTGTTGCTTCTTTTGATGCTTCAAATATCAGAATGTATCCAAATCCAACATCTACTGTTTTCACAATTGAAGCAAATGATGCAATTCAAAGCGTTACATTATACAACGTTCTTGGTCAAGAAGTTCTTGCTAAAACTTCTAATAGTAATTCTGTTACTTTAGATGTTGCCAACCTTCAATCTGGTGTTTACGTTGTTAAATCAATGATCGGTGGAGTTGCTGCAACTTCAAGATTAGTTAAAAATTAGTTTAAATATTAGTTAATTGTTTAAAAAACACGTTCTGAAAAGAACGTGTTTTTTTTATATAATAATCTTAGAATTCTGTAATAATGAATTTAATAATTATTGAGTTTTATATTGTTTAATTTGATTTTTTTTTATCTTTATAATCAATAAAAAAATAATAAATTACCATGTTTAATAAAAAATTCTATTTTTTAATAGTATTCTTAATAAGTTATCATATTTCATTCTGTCAAGAGTTGCCTCCAATTGTAAAATACAATCCTGGAACTTATGGTGCTGGAAATCAAAACTGGATGATTTCACAAGATAAAAATGACTTTATTTATTTTGCAAACAATGAAGGACTTTTAGAATACAATGGTACAACATGGAGCTTGTATCCATCGCCAAACGAAACGATTATTCGTTCCGTTAATGTAATAGATAATAAAATTTATACAGGTTGTTACATGGAATTCGGTTACTGGATTCGACAATCAAATGGTCAATTGAAATATACTTCTCTAAGTAAATCATTAAAAAACAAGATTCAAGACGACGAACAGTTTTGGAACATTTTAAATTACGATCAATGGGTGATTTTTCAATCTTTAAATAAAATATTTATCTACGATACCAAAACGGGAAAATTCAATATTATAGCGCCAAAAAACGGAATTGTAAAATCATTTAGAACCAATAATTCTATTTATTATCAATCTCCCGGCGAAGGTCTTTTTGAAATAGAAAACGGTAAAAGTAAATTAACCTCTAATAATATTGTTTTTCAAAAAGGAAGAATTGTATCGGTTTTTTCAACTATCGAAGGTTTATTAATTCAAACACAATCTGATGGATTGTATAAGTTGATTGCTGGAAATGTTGCCAAAACTAGTATTAATTCTGATCCAGATATTACATCAAGTTCAATTTATAGTTGTAAAATTTTATCCGATGGAAGTTTTGCTTTGGGAACTGTATCCAAAGGTATTTTTATTGTAACTAAAGAGGGTAAGGTAAAATACCATATTACTCAAAATAAAGGGCTAAGCAATAACACCGTTTTATCGCTATTTGAAGATTCTGATAAAAATTTGTGGCTCGGTTTAGATAATGGTATAAATTGTATTAATATTCAATCTCCAGTTCGAAGTTTTGTTGATAATACAGGTATTCTTGGAACTGTTTATACTTCGATTGTTCATCAAGGGAAATTATATATTGGAACTAATCAAGGTTTGTTTTTCAAGACTTTTGGATCAAATGATGATTTTCAATTTATCACAGGCACCAAAGGACAAGTTTGGTCTTTGTATGAAAATCAAGGCACTCTTTTCTGCGGTCATGATTCGGGAACTTTTATTATAAATTCAGGTGTTGCAAACTCTCTTTTCTCTCAGTCGGGTTCATGGAAATTCTCGAAAATCCCAAATCATAATAATTTATTGCTTCAAGGAAATTATTATGGAATATCTGTTTTGGAAAATATCAATAATAAGTGGGTTTTCAGAAATAAAATTACAGGATTTGATTATTCTGCTCGCTATTTTGAAATTACCAATTCTCTTGATGT
>Ga0102879_1000325_pt1 | contig 22201 bp, 19 predicted proteins | sample Colrivmet1548B02_FD_78187 | JGI IMG/M metagenome (GOLD analysis project Ga0102879, IMG submission 78187) | Estuarine microbial communities from the Columbia River estuary - metaG 1548B-02 | ecosystem: Environmental > Aquatic > Marine > Intertidal zone > Estuary | place: USA: Columbia River... | reverse complement strand
CTGCAACGCCACAACCGGCTGCGGATAATCCTCGCCCAACGTCACCCCGTATAATACACGCTCCATATCCGTCATCGTCCATGGCTGATGAATCAAATGATTCGGTAACCCCGCTATCTCAGGCACCCACCGACGTACAAACTCACCGTCCGTGTCGTGCTCCAACCCATTCTTCACCGGATTATAAACCCTCACCGTGTTCGCCCCTGTGGTCCCCGCCTGCATCTGAAACTGCGTGTAGTGAATCCCTGGCTCGTAATCCAAAAAATATTGCGCCAAATGATATACCCCCAACCGCCAATCAACGTCTAAATGATGCGTCAAAAAACTCACCAACATCGCCCGCATCCGAAAATTGATCCAACCGGTAGTCGCCAATGCCCGCATGTTCGCATCCACCAACGGATAACCCGTTTTGCCCTCCTTCCAAGCCTGCAATAACTGCGCATCGTTCTCCGCACCCAAATCCTCAAAAGCCCTGTTCACCGCCCGATACTCGTAAGTGCACTCCTGCTCAAACTTCTGTACAAAGTGATCATGCCACTTGATCCGCGATAAAAAAGCCGTAATCGCCCTGCCATTCTTTTGCTCCTTCGACAGCGATTTCGAGGCCTGATAAATTTGCTTGATCGACAAATTGCCCCACGCGATGTACACCGATAATCGACTACACGATTCCCTGCTTTGCAAAGGTTTCGAAATATGGTAGTGGTATGATTTATGTCGTTCCGACAAAAAACCCTGCAAATACCGCCATGCCATCGATTCACCGCCTATTTGCATGCCCGCCGACGCCGATTCTAAACTCTTAATACGGTCCTCTGGGATCGCGAATTCCCTGACCATAGGCCCCTGAAGCGCCTCCACAAAAAATCCCAACTCCTCAGGATATAGCTGTTTTCGATAGCTATTTTCTATCACCGGCTCATACATCGTCACAAACCACCGCTTGTCCCAATCCACGCGATCTTTGATACCCCGCAAAACCCCATTCCGCTGATATTCTTGCCAAATAACCCCTTTGCCTTTCAACAATTGGGCGATGGCTTTATCGCGCCGAAACGACTTTTCGATGCCCGATTCCTCGTACGAAAGCACCCGTGTAATCTCATAAGCATCAAACAGGGTCGAAAACACCGCCTCCGCCTCACCCCAAAACACATCTACCTGCCTAGCCTCAGAATCCTGCGACAGCCGCAACCATGTTCGATTCATATCCATCAAGGACTGCCACTGAAAACGTAAATGTCGTTCCGAACAATCCGGATGCGCCACCAAACTCGGCTCAAAAATAAATATCACCCGATATGGCAAACCCGATGCCTCCGCTTCTGCCAGAGGCGCGTGGTCGCTGACGCGCAAATCACGTTTAATCCAGACAATCTGCATTTTGGGCTTTTTCATCAGCAATCCTTAATAACCACGAACTTCTTTATACTCTCTGCGCAACGATTTCTCAACCTTCTTCCAGTAAGAGAAAAACGACGGAAAACTTCCTTCCACTTCAGGGGCCAACCAATCCCTGGGAATCTCATTTCCCCGATAATGTTGGTTCAACGGGTGCTCTTGATATACAATTTCTACATTGCCAAAAGGTCCCAACGCCCCAAGCAAATCATCAAATTCACCCACAAAGACTTGCACGTTGGGAATTTCGATCGCCAGCGACAGCATAAAATCAACACAGTGCGATGCAATGGGATATCGCTCAAATACACTGGGCTCGAGCAACAGCAATCGGGTTCCTGGTAGCAACGATTGAAATAGAGGATCGAGTTGGTAATAATTGTGAATGACAATGCAGCCATCAATGATCTGCTTATCCTGCGATGCGTTTTCGAGCATTGAGTTTTCCTTCGTCGAACTTCCCAACCCAAACATCGGTAAGCCATATGTTGTCACTGCCAATTGCAAAGACGTGGCATCGCATTCAGAAAACGGCAGTGCTTCCGCTGCTTGCAAAGTGGGCTTCAACACCTCCGGGACAGGCTCCTCCGCGAGTTTTTCATACTCGACGTCCAAATAAGTACCCCCTTGATTGGTATTCGTATACCGATTGATATTCTCTTGGTTGGCGATGTATTTTTTATTGGAAAACGTGCCCGACACCCACTGCCAAGAAAGTGCATTGGAACCCCAATCGCCATCGAGCAAATGAGCATACATCCACTGCGCAGGCAAACGCCAATGAGCGCCGGCCAAATTGGCTGTTAAAAAAGCCGTATACATTCTCAGGTGGTTGTGCATGTAGCCCGTTAACAAAAGTCGCTGTATGCCAACATCAATCCCTTCAATGCCTGTGTTTCCCGCCGCGATCGCGGCGGGAAACACCCGGTGCAACACACCCTCCTGCTCCCTGCGAATATCCACATTGATCCCATCGCCCAACCCCTGCCATACCCGTTGAAAAAAATCGCGCCAAGCCAACTGCTGCACAAACCCAAACATCTCCTCAAAACTATGTCCCCGCTGCAACAAATACGCCCACACCATACGTGTAGAAATCACCCCGCGGGATACATACGGGCCCAATTCACTCACACTGCCCGACACATAATTTCGGGTTTTACCATATCGCTTCACATCAATCGCTGCCAACAGCGATGCCACCTTCTCTGAGTGTCCAAGGTTATTTATTTCTCCCATCATCGCTTACTGATTTTATTGTTCGATATCGACTTTTGTCGACTGCAATGAAACCGTTGTACCGCCTCACTGCGCAATTTTTGATGTTTGATGCTCGCCCCACTATTCACCCGCTTCCTCCACAAATTGAAACTACTTCTCTTCAACTGCTTGCGCATCAAAGCAATCACCTGAGCCTCCGAAAACCCAAATTGCGCCTTGATTGCCTCAAATGAAGTTCTATCTTCCCAAGCCATCTCGATGATGCGATCTTCCATCACATCGCGCAGTTGCTGCTCCGAAACCGCATCGGGAATAGCCTTCGCTTTTGTATTGCGCTCGTTGGCCACCCAGACCTTGCCCACCAACTCAACAGACCCTGCAGCCGGGGCCTTGGTCTCCGTAGCCAATGTTAATTCCTGTTTATTCATCGTTTAATCCCTCCAAAAAACTTGTTGCCACCGCCGACAATCGCTCTCGCTTTTCTGTATCCATTTTATCATACGATTTCACCATCACCCCCATTCGAGGATTCTTCAAAAAGAAATCGCGGTGCTTGTCGATGAATCGCCAGTACAACGCATCCCATACTTCGGTCCAATCGCCCTTTTCAAAATCCCCCATCTTCATCAAATAATTGCTCCCGCTGATATATGGCTTGGTGCTCATCATCCCGCCATCCGCAAACTGTCCCATCCCGTAAACATTGGGCACCATGACCCAGTCATAGGCATCCAAAAACAACTCCATAAACCATCGATACACCTCATCAGGATCAAAATCGCACAGCAACATAAAATTGCTAAGCACCATCAACCGCTCGATGTGATGACAATATCCATTCTTCAATACCTTCTTAATCACCACATCTACAGGCGTAATCCCGGTAGTCCCATCGTAAAAAGATTGCGGAATTTTCCGTGTGTATCCCCAGTAATTAAGGGTTCTTTGTTGACGTCCAACCGACAAATACAAGCCCCGAATAAACTCCCGCCACCCTAACAACTGTCGAACAAAACCCTCAATGTCGTTCAAGGGCAAATCGCGCTGTTGGTATTCATGCAAGACCGCTTCCAATACATCTTTGGGCAACAGCAATCCATTATTCAAATACACCGACAGCAAACTGTGATGCAACAAGGGCTCTTTGGCCACAAGCGCATCCTCATAGGTACCAAAACCCAACAATCGGTGCTGCAAAAAATCATCCAACCAACGCTGCGCTCCCGTGTGAGATACCGCATAGTGAAAATCACCTTGGATATCACCCGGAGCAGAAGGAAAATGCTGCTGCACATAGTCCACAGCCTCTGACCAGTATTTCTCCTCCTCATCCGTTCTAACATTGGCCAAATCCGGCACAGGTTGATTTTTGGGGAATCGCTGTCGGTTGTCCTCATCAAAACTCCACTTGCCACCCGAAGGTTTGGCGCCATCCATCAACACCTGAAACTGCTTGCGCTGGGCCGAATAAAAATTGGCTTGCAAAAAGTGCTTCTTTCCAAGAAAATATCCCTTCACTGTAGCTCTATCGAGCAAAAACTGGGGCGTATCCACAAATTCGAGATTCACATTATAGGCCTTCGCTGCAGCCGTCAATCGCCTTACCAGCCAATCATCTTCTGGGCGATATAACCCCAATTGGGTAATACCTTCCTCGCTCCAAGCACGCACACACGCATCCAATTCAACCTCACCGTTTTCAACACCCAAGTATCGCACTGTCAATGCCCGCTGGCGCATCCCATCTGCATAACATTGCATCGTGGCACGATGAAACACCAACTTTTGTTTGTGAAAAGCATACTGATGAAAAAACAATGCCTCCTCTACAATCACCACCGTCTCAACCCAGCTAGGCAGCTGATCAAACAACTGATGCGGAAAAACCAGCCAAAGCGATGTCTTGAGGGTAGAAGTCACACCAAACTAACAAGTGTTAGTGTAATTGGTTTTGTGTGTTGGTCGCAAAAAAAGGGAACAATGCAAAGCACTGTTCCCTTTTTTGAAGCCACGTTCACTTATGGACTTACCAAATTCAAACTGATATTAAAATACAAGGGGTTCGACAACTGATTCACCATCACGTATGGCGCATCGCTGGCCAAACCAAATGCACGATAAACCTCTTTGCCTTCCTGCAATCGATCTACATCGTAGCGATAGTTGATGCGGTATCCGGCTTGGATCGACAACCAAAGGAAGTCTTTCAAAGAGAATTCATAAACCATGCGCAAACGAATTTCGCCCCTGCGGATTTCCAAATCCTCGTTTCTCATGTTACCACTAGCCGCATCATCACCACGCCATAAACGATAACTCTGTCCTTCCAACTCGTAACCCGCAAACAACATGTTTCTGCTGTTGATGGTCCTGCGAACATGAGCCCGCGCAGGGAATAAAATTTCAGTACCCCATTTGTTGGCCACATCGGTGGAATTATAAAAAATGATCGGAATGTAGTTCAACTCCCCAACCCGATAGGTTCTGGCCACACCAACACCCCACTGCTTTTTCTCAGACGTACGCTTGCCGTAAATCAACGCTGCAGAATACTTGGTGTATTTCAACGGCATGAACTTGCCAAATTTGTAATCGCCACTCAAATCAGCCGAACCCTGAAACAACAAAAATTTCACATCATTCAATGGCTTAAACAACGTAGTATTTAAACCCATCGTACGGAGACCATTTTCGCTCAGTGCACGAAGCATGGGATTCTGCAATTGATCGGGCTGCTCAAATTTGTAGCGCTGCTCCCAATAATTCGCCCCCATCTGCCACACCAAATCGGTGCGAGAAATTACGGGAATATTACACCCAAAACGAATCCCATTCGAAGTCATCACGTGGGCACTGTCTGGCATCAAATAGGGCTGTTTCAGCGTTCTAATCGAATCTGCATTCATGTGATACCCCATCTGATAGTCGTATCCAAAACTGATCAATTTGGCAGGACTCAACCCCTCAATTTTCGGATTACAAAATCGCTTAGAGCCCTCCGCCGCGAAGCCTACATTGTCGTACTGACTGTAATCTTCCTCCGCTTCAACCGCCGGAACAGTAGTATCCTTGGGTGCTGCAACATCGGTCTGGGCTTGTAAGGCATTACCAACCAAAGACATCACCGTCAGCATCAACAGGCGCTGAGCTGCGGACAACATTAATTTGCTTGCTTGCATGAACCGTTACTTAACAATCATGCGCTTCCAAACATCGGTACGACCTAACGCCGACACCCCAATATAACCGCGAATATCCAACGTATTGGCATTGGTCATTTTGATGGTACAGCTGTAAGTGCTACCGTTCAAAGGATCGTAAATGGTACCATCAGCCCATTCGTTGTTGCCTTTGTAAACGAAATCTTTTAACATGCGATAACCTTTAAGAGGCACATTTTTCATGCTAGGATCTGGGTTGTTCTTATCCGTTTTTGGCTGACCGGTTGTAGGTTCGATGGGTTCCTTTAACCACACAAACTTACCGTAGTATTTGGCACCAATTTTTTCAACTTTCACACGGGCTCTGCCATTGCTTGGCTCCCAAACACCCATCAAGCGATCGGCTTCTGGATTTTGATGAACAAAAGCAGTTAACACGCCGGCCACCAAGACCAACAACATAGGTACAATGAACTTTTTCATATCTGATTTTCTTAATTTTTAGATTTCCGTAATTGGTTGATGAACCTTATTTGTAGGATAATTCAAAGTCGAAGTCGCCTTTGAACGACATATTGGCCTCCAAATCCTTTAACAAGCTAGCATCCACAACGAGATAAAATTGCTTCTCGGCAAAATACTCTTCCGCGGTAACCTCATTAGATACGGATAACACCGCATCAGACGTACCTGGCTTTACAGGATTCAAAAACGCCAATTCCTTCATTTGCAAATCCGGATTATCGCTCGCTAAACTCACCACAAAACTACCCACCCCATCAAAATTGGCAGAATCCACCGCGCGGATATGGGCCGATTTCAAACTGGCGCCCGTTACTTTCACACCTTCCGCATAGCGATCGCCTAGAATTGCTTTCAAATCAACTGCAACAGTGTATTGGGCTGGGTTAGGGCCTTCAAACAAAGGGCCCTCTAGCGTAAACGCTACATCTTTCAGTGAATAGGTCGTTTTTTCGCCACCACCACCGCAAGCCGACATCAGTGTCAAGGCCAACGCAGCCGTAAATCGTATGAGTTTTTTCATCCCACCAAACTAAAGCCATTGACCCATCTGAAGCCTAATTATGGAAATTATCCATAATTAGGTCACTGAGAACATGTCAATTAAATACGCAAACCTAGAAACCAATACCTCTTTTGGGTTGTTATAATAATATGTCGAAAAAAGCCATCGTTGTAGGAGCCGGAATTGCGGGCATCGCCACATCCATTCGTTTGGCCAAGCAAGGATATACCGTTGATGTTTTTGAGGCCAGCCAACACCCCGGTGGCAAAATGAGTGCGTTTGAAAATCAGGGGTATCGCTTCGATGGGGGTCCTTCTTTGTTTACGATGGCGCATCTGGTCGACGAGCTTTTCACCCTTTGCGGAGAGAAGCCAGGCGAATATTTCAACTACCAACAGCTCGACACCATTTGTCATTACTTTTTTGAGGATGGCACTCGATTTCAGGCCCACAAATCCTGGGATGATTTTGATAAATCGTTGCAGGGGATCGCGAGCGATAGCGAGCGAAAGGCACTGAAAAAACAGCTCGAGAAGGCCGCATTCCGATACAATACCACCGCACCCTTGTTCATTGAGCAGAGTTTGCACAAAGCACGCAACTTCTTCAATTTCAAGACCCTCAAAGGCCTGTTTTACACCCCAAAATTGAACTTATTTCAATCGATGGATAACGAGAACCAGCAGCGGGTGGGTAACAAATACCTGGTACAATATCTCAACCGGTTCGCCACTTACAACGGAAGCGATCCTTACCGCGCACCCGCATTGTTGAACATGATTCCTCACCTCGAGCAGCAACTGGGTTCGTATTACCCCAAGGGAGGGATGGTGAGCATTCCAACATCGCTATATCAGTTGGCGGTTAAACAGGGCGTTACCTTTCACTTTGGACATCCCGTGCAGGAGATCATCGCCCCGAATCATAAAGCAAAAGGGGTTCATGTCTTGAATCAATCATCTGGTGAAAGCCTCACGCTACTGGGCGATGTGGTGGTGAGCAATGCCGACATTTACACTACTTACAACAAGTTATTACCCCAGCACACTGCTCCAAAGCGCACCTTAAAACAAGAGCGATCTTCATCGGCCTTAGTGTTTTATTGGGGCATTGCCGCCACGTTTCCCGAGTTGGATCTGCACAACATCCTGTTTTCCGGGGATTATGAACAAGAGTTCAAGGACTTATTCGCAGGGGGCGCACCCTACGAAGACCCGACCATTTACATTAACATCAGTTCAAAGTGCGATGCCAAGGATGCACCCGAAGGCTGTGAAAACTGGTTTGTAATGATCAATGTACCCAGTCATGTGGGACAAGATTGGACCGCAATCACCGCGGAGGCACGCAAACATATTTTGGGTAAATTGCATCGGATACTTGGGAGAGATATTGAACCATTGATTGCCTGTGAAACGGTGTTAGACCCTGTATCAATTGAATCACGCACCTCCTCATACGGCGGGTCTTTGTATGGCACATCTAGCAACAATCGCTTTGCCGCTTTCTTGCGTCACAAGAACTTTTCAGACGAAATCAAAGGACTCTATTTTTGTGGTGGGAGCGTACATCCGGGCGGCGGGATCCCTCTTTGTTTGAACAGTGCTAAGATTGTTTCGGGGCTGGTTGAAGCAGATTTTGGATAATCCCAAAAAATGAAAAAACGACTATGCCATAATGCTGACGATTTTCCGCCGGTGAAGAAAGAGTTAAAAATCGCAACAATTAGAATGAATATCAATCATGTATACAATGTAAATTCGAACATTGCACATGATGACCATTCTGTACGACGACCAATGTAAATTTTGCACCCAAATCACCTTTTGGGCAGTGGGTCAGAATCCCAAGATCAACGCGATGGGCGTGCGCACCATAGAAGCCAAAGAACTATTAAAAAGCCATGGCATTCAATACATCGATTTACAAACGGTTTACTTCGTGAGCGATAAGGTTTCTGTGCGATCCGCCGCGGCCTTCAACATCCTTCGCCATACCCAAGCACCTTGGCGATGGCTATCAATTTTTCGATTTTTACCAATCGCCTTAACCGATACCATTTACAAATGGGTCGCCAAAAATCGCTATCGCTGGAATTAGAATTTCCCAACCCCCATTTTCATTAATTTATTATTTGTTGCTCATTTGTTGCTCAAGAAATTCGAGCAACAAATGAGCAACAAAAATGTCATAAAAAGCAATTTACGACACCAAATACCACTCATTACAAAAATCGAAATCAAGAAAAAATACCAACTAAAGCATTGATATAAAATACTTTATGACAATAAAAAACCGGATCGAAAATGGGATAAATAAGGCATTACTTGCCGATACATCAATAAACAAATAAAGATAAACGCTGTAACCCTTACACACAAAGACTTTTCAGAATTATTTCGAGCAACAAATGAGCAACTACTCATCAGATTTCGAAATTATTGAGCAACACAACAGCAACAAAAAAGAACGGTAAAACGAAGATATTATAAAAACTTGATAGTTGTATTTTCTTATCGAATTTTATCGTTTTTTACATTCACACCCCCTATTCAAAACACACCCCGATGAACAGTGAACATTTGAACAAATGAACACTGGGGAATAGTGCAGATGAACTAAGTTCGACAATCTAATTTCTTCCAACTACAGCGAAGCGAATCCCCCCCCTGTGAGGAATCAATTCTCCCTCGGCACCTAGATATCATCACGAACTGGCAAAAAACCTTTGTCGCCTAGCAGTTTAATTATGCTTCTGATCAAATAACTATTGTCAAATCGTAAAACATACTTGCGAGTGCCATCTTTCTCCGGAATTAACATTTTACGATCGATTAACTTTTTGATTTGCCTGGATACTTCAGCATTTGCTTTTCCTGGGAAAATATCTTTTATGTCGGATGCTGAAATCACTTGTTTTTCTATGACCCGCTTTAAAATCTTAGCCTCTACATCTGTAATAAACTTTCTCTCTAAGGAATGATTGATAGAAGGAAATAAAATCTCTTTACTGAGAAAATCATAGTCTAACAATTTATCAATCTTTACAATTTCATCTTTTAATCCCTTTAAAACATACTCAATCCAAGCTGTAAGGCCTTCATCCGACCCTTTATCTGCTTCAGATAAAAAAGCATAATAGTCATTCCTATTGCTGCAAAACACTGCAGTAGGGTTAATAATCCTACCTACATTTACGTTAAAACCAGCTTTTACCAGCATCGCGTATGTAAACAACCTCACCGTTCTACCATTACCATTCCCAAATGGGTGAACCCAAACAAACCGATGATGCGCAATTGCTGTTTTAAGCAAATCATATTTGGGGCTATCGACTTTATTTACAAACTCAAACAATTCATCCATATAATCTTCAACTGCCAACCACTCTGGAGGCTTATGTGAAGATTTGTTTATTTGCAAATTCACTTTTCGATAATCCCCAGGAGTCGCATCGCCCTCACCATTGGGTGGTGCATCTAAACCATCAACAATTTGTTTGTGAATCTCGCTAAGAAATGCTCTATTTATTGGGTAATCGTTAACATTTGTTTCAATAAATGCCATCGCTTTTTCAATATTCTGAATTTCACGAATACTTGGGGCAACTACCTTTATGTCCGATATTTTTGTTTCTATGTACTCAGTGATAGTAGTGTTATTACCCTCAATTCTTGCTGATCCAATGCTCTCTACAGTATGGAAGATATGCTTGAGTTGAAAAAATACTCTCGGATGGGTTGAACCAACCAACTGCTTCCTACGCAGATAATCTAACTCGATTATCAAATCAGTTAATGCAGAGTCAAACGTTGGCTCTACCAATTTCAAATGATAATGTTTAAATACTGCTTCTGACATTTGAATTATATTTTGAATGAATTAACAGATACTTCTTCAATGAATTAACAATAAATTTTTGTAATACTTGTTTTTCAATACTTTACAAGTCTACATCAATTTTCAACAATTAACAAACACCGGCCATGACATTTGCGATCTTGCTATCTGACAATTAAACAGTGAACTACAATTAACTAGTACCTCTCCTTCAAAAAAGCAATACAAATCAATTCCAAAAGAAGGCAAGAATTATTCGCTATTCCACCAACCATCTAACCTGATTCCGAACACCTTCCACCTCAATGAAGTAGATTCCGGGCGATGCAGCAGTGAGCTTAATTTGTTGCTGGCCTTTTTCGATGCGATGCGATGATATTTTGCTGCCCACAGAGTTGTAAATAGTTACATTCCGGGTTTGCTTGTTGTTGGCGATCTTCAATATCACCTCGTTGCCCGCGCCAGTCGGGTTGGGGTAAAGGTTCACCGTGAGGTTCTCACCCAGTTGGCTCGTGCTAAGTAACCTTGCACTCACCGCGCCCAAACTGATTGTATCACGACAGCCGCCAGACACCCCAATCAATCTGGGGTAAAACTTGCCCGTATCCTTGTAAGTATAACTCACCGCTGTGCCCCAAGCCGTATCCTTGGGTGATTGCTTCGTGTCACCAAACAACCATTTGTATTGAGTGGCCCCCGAAATGCTGTTCTTGCCATCGAAATTCACCAATAATGGCACTTTGCCCGATGTGATGCTCAACGAGCCACTGATGCTGAGCACCGCTGGTGCGATACTAATCTGTCCTTCACTCTGATAATCGCAACCCGCCGCATTCTTGCTGTGTTTGTTCACCTTGAAGGTGCCCGCGCTAGAGTTCCTCGGGTTGATTCTACCCATACTGTCGATCGCCAAACCCGATGTGGGAGAATACCATACGCTGGTGCTAGAAGACTTAAATGCAACTGGGGCATCCCACAACTTTGTCTCTTTGCAGATGCCATCAATTCTTCCCAAAGTGGTTTTTACGGTATCCGTCACCAAGAACGAATCTGCATAGTTAAACGTACAGCCGGTTTTGATGTTCTGATAAAGATAGTTCAGAACCAACTGCTGGGGATAGGTTTTCAATGAATCAAGTCTCACAGCGGTTACAGCATTCTGCATTGAACCATCCAAGTGCCATTTGCCCCCTTTCGGACTCACGTTCACCGCATTTAAGTCGAACACCTCCATGCCTTTACACATCGTATCAGAGAGAGCGTCTACCTTCAACTGGGTTGTATCAACATAAACATCGAAGGCTGCTACGAATGGCTTCTTTGTGCAACCATCCGAGAGCCTAACGGTCCATTGGCCAGATTCCTTCATTTTGTGATTCAATTGCACCGTATCGCCATTGAACGTATACAACCATTTGTAATGAACCGAATCGCCCCCATTGCCCGATACAAATGCACGCAGCGTATCAACCATACAATAAACTGAATCATAGGCCACATCTATCCTCAACGAATCCCTGACCTGAATAGAAAAAGTGTCGTAATAGTTATTGCAGGCAGGCTTTTGGATTGTGAGCAGATATTTGCTTTTCGCATTGGGCTTGGCGATGTAGGTGAGTGTCCTGCAGGTATCGCAGGTGACTTTGGTGGTGGGGCTAAACCATTTCACCTTGGACAAATAATCTTTGTTTGAAAGAAATCGAAGGGTATCGCCGGCGCACACCGTGGTATCTGAAAATGGCGTACGATCAACATTTTGATAGATTTTCACCCATCGACTCACAGAATGCTGAACCCCACTGTCGCAGCCATAATCACCGAATTCATAGTTAAAGGTGATTTTTACCTTGCCGGTGTCGGTGAACTTCCAATCAAAATCCGCGGATTGACTTGCGAGCTTCCCGTCTACGTAACAGGTGATCTTTTGCAATTTTCGCAAACCCGCCTCCAAGGCAAAATTGGTGTTTGCCCCTACGCAAGCCACGGCAACACCCGTATCATCCACTCCATACCAATGCGCACCCTGCTTGTTCACCCGAATACGAGATTGCAATGAATCCCAACCGGAATACAAGGTCATTACACCCGCAGCGAAGGCTCTTTGGTCAGAAATGTCAAAAGTGTCACTGGATTTGGTATGAATAAAATATCCATTGAACCCTGAGGTTGATTTTATATTAATTACATCCTGTTTGGTATTTTGAATGGAGCCCCAGTAAATTGTGCCGAACTTCTTGGTTAGGGTGTATGATTTGCCATTCACCTCAATTTTGTTATTACCCGGAGAAAACACCACCGCTCGATTCATTTGATTCGTTCCCACTAGCGTTGGAATGGGCACCGAAATTTCTTTCGTTAAGGCATTCGTTGGGGGAATGCTTGCAAAGTCCAAAACGTTGGCATAGACCTTATCATCGGGCGCTCCAAAAGCCGATTGATTTTTAGCGCCTGATACATATTGCGTAATGGCAATGGGCTTAAGCGATTGTATCAACAAGGGCTTATAAAAAACCGTATCGGCAATGACCGTATCTCTATCAATAATCGTCATTTTACCATTGATCCAAATTGTATTGTCTTTGTAGCTAAACAGATGATACGTATTTCCCACGTGGCTCTTCCCTTCCGATGCTACTACAAACTCATAACCCCAAGATTTTATCGGGTGCAACTGTTCGATTTCTATACCGTCAAATGGATAAACGCCCTTGTCGATATTGTAATAATTAAGTCCCGTTGTGAATCCTAAACCAAAATTGTTGGAAAAAACTGCAAGTTTTTTATTACAATCGGCAGATGTGATTTTACCGCCGTTAACAATGTGTAATTTCCCCCTTGGTTGTTTTAGCAAAATCTGAATAGTCTCACCTTTATTGAGTGTTTTCGAAAATTTTCTGCCCAAATCAGTATCAAAGTTCAAATCAAATTGTACCGCTGTTTGATCGTCAAAGGCAACAACAGTAAAACAATACACATTTGTTTTACTGTACTGACCAGAATTGAAATAGGAATCATGACAGGTCTTGGGATGATACAAAACATATTGGCTTCCGCAGTTTGCTTTCTCAATGGATTGATAGGAACCCGATGGACCTAAACCTGTGAGTTTTGTTTCATTTGCCCGTGATCCCCATATATTCTGTGTGGTTATAGTTATGGGCTTGCTGGATAGTGCAAACAATGTGCGTTTAAGAATGGTATTCCTGCTCCCAACAGAAATGGTAAAGAACTTTTTGTACATCATCAAATCCACCGACTTATTGGCTGTTAGATTAATGGTTGTATCATAATCACTATAATTGGTAATCCTTACACTCTGACTACTAGCACTGTGAATTGACACGATATTCACAGCTCCTGTGATGAATAATCCACCATAAATCGGATAGGTATGTTGAGCTTGAATATTATTTATGAAAAATAATGAAACCAATGAAAATAATCGCACCAACATTTTTGATCTTCCTACTAAATTTTAATGATTACAATCACATGGCGTTTTGTGATTTTGACAACCGTTTTGTTTGACGGGATGAACAGTATGAATCAAATTAAAATCAGTCCATTGGCGAATGCCAGGTGTTTGAACAGTTAAATTTGCGGAACTTGTACTAGGCAAAGAACTTATATTGACTGTGGCAGAATTTTTCCCCGTGATGATTGAATAATTATTAGTATATGACCAAGGGAAATAGGAGTAAAATGGACCTACAAGAGAATCTGCGAACGTTGTAGCGGCGATTGTTGAAATGGTATCGAAAGAATTCATTGTACTCGAATTCACTGAAAACAATGGCAACATTGACCACCCGGTCAAACAACCCGTACTAATTCTATAATTCGAATAACTCATCCCATCAAAATTAGGAGATTTATATTTATTAAAGTAAATATTAGAATACTGAACAAAATAAGTTGCCTTTGTAAATTGAATATCAAACGGGAATTGGCCACTGTGATGTATTACTTTCCCCGACAAGAAAATACGATTTGACCTAATTATCAAACTCTGAAAAAGCATGGTATCCGTATTAATCAAATTATTTTGACAATTTAAAACTGCATCCAATTTAATTTGACGCCCTCCTAACAAAGTTCCGTTTATGGCCGAAATAACACAAAACGCAGCCTTGTTTGGAGGCCCAGCATTGAAGATTGCATATAAAGTATCATTTTCGATTGTTACTTTAGGTGAAACATAATTTGTATTAAATAAATTCTGTTGCCAATGAATTACACCATTATTTGGGTTTAAACACATCAAAACTGATTGTGCTTTCAACCCAGTACCAATAGCGCAATTTACGGTGATAGAACCTGCTATTATCAAACTATCATCAGATTTTATTGCCAAATCATTTATCAAATCATAAGACTCTGTGGATACAACCCCAGGTATGGTAATATAAAATTTTTCTATAAGAGAAGGATATGTCTTTACTATTAATGCCGTACGATTAGTATTTTTAATAAACGCAGAATTACCTTTGGCACCTACAAAAATAAAATCCCCATTGGGACTCTCTGTAACCCTTGCAAAAATACCAGAATCAAAATAGCTATAGCATTTCTGAGGAACTCCTGCGTTATTTAATAATATTGATAATGGCTTAAGAATATTGGGAATAGAATTTAAAAAATGGTAACCACATGCAATATAACCATTATTATTATTTAAAGGCTTAATATCCATAATTACAATGGAACTGGTATTCGGTGAGGATTTGATTTCAAGGCAATTTAGCGAATCTACTTGCCCGGAAGAATCTATTTCATTAAAAAACCATTTTAATGGCCCTGAGGCTCCATCTATCGTACCAATCGAGACTGTCTTACCTGAATTCACTGACTTACAGGTTATGAATTCCCTAAAAATCGCAGGATCGTCGGAAGTATATGTATTTTGATGAGTCAAAGTCACATCGAATTGCTGACAAAGACCATCAGAGATAATTAGATAAGTTGCAAGGAAAAGGGAAATTTTCAAAGTTTTTAACATGGCACGAAATACCGCACAACAAATCATTGAAAATTGATGAATATTCATCAATTTTACAAAAAGTTCACAAGCTATTTTTGCCATCTCAACACTACTATGTCAAATAATATCATTCCATTATCTCAAGCGTCAACTGAAACCCATGCATTTCAGAATTCACTTCAGTTCCAAGGGCTTACTAAATCTTGCGCTATTGACAAAGACGCCTACAACCAGTTACTATCTCAACCAGGAGTGGCGGAAATCAGAACCTATTTCAGCCTCAACAACAATAATACTCTCAGTATTGTTGTCGTTGGAGTTGATAATAACGGTAATGACATGACCAATGGTATAATCTTGGGAGAATCGAAGCATTGCCCTTATTACTGCCCACCAAACTCTCCGTTGATGTAGTGGAACTTTTATTATCGTTGAACAATTGGACGAATAATATTTTATTAAATATTACGGCCCTGCGTTTAATCTATTATTTTATTACGGAAAAGAAGTTAAAAAAAGGATCCTTCCAACCATCCATATTAGGATTTATTTTAATTCTCGTATTGGACAATTGGCTCTCTTGCATACCTTGTGATGGAGATAATTTCTATTATTCCAATGTAGCTTCAATATTTTTGGCGCATTGTTTTACAAAAAATATTGCGCCGCCTAAACAATTCCTCGGAATAATTTCCATTGGCATAACACTCTTTTTAATAGATTCCAAGGCCCTAATCCAAATTTGCTTCATACTTACTATGCTGATTTTACTATTTGAAATTAAAAACAATTTATTAAAATCTTCAAATCAAAGGAGAATCACTGTAGTTTTAATACCTATTACAGCCTATATTTACTTTGCAGCGCAGGAGTACACATTAGCTCAAGTTGGCCAAGACTGGGCAAATTCCAAACTACTCATTTATTTCTCCATTGGCGACTATATAGTTTTTACAACAATGATAATCATCATCAATGCAAATCTCAGAAGATTATTTTTTAATTAATTTAGCCGCTATAATTATCCCGGCATTTATACTACTGATTAGTTCAATTGTGATTAGTTATTTAATGCTTCGGCGTTATTCAACCGCAGTTAAGAGACTTTTCCAAATGAATTTTAACGGTGTAGAAAACGAACGTAAACGAATAGCCAATGACATACATGACCAAATTGGTTTTTCACTAACACAAGTACGCAACACCTTGCATGAGGCCGCCAGATTGCAAACCAATCAACGCGCTTTGAATGAATTAAAAACTGCTCAGTTACTGATTGGTGATTTACACTTTTCGCTCCGAAGTTTGGTTGAGAACATTTATCCCAGAGAACTCATGGTAGACAATTGGAAAGATAGCTTCAAAGGCCTCGCCAATGCGATGAGTGTTGGACCAATTCATGTTGAATTGGAGATAGAGTTCGACATAGAATTATCTCAAAAGCAATTGCATCAAATGTTCCGTTTAAGTCAAGAAATGCTTTCCAATATCATAAACCATGGCAAAGCTAACTGGATTGCATTTCAAATTTATCATGACCATAAATCGGTCAACCTCAATTTCACATACCGGAATTCAGAAACGAATAAAATGACAAGAAATTCATATTTTCAAAGTGGTAGAGGTTCTTTCATTATTGAAGAGAGAATGCGTCTGTTAGATGCCAAACTCAGAAAGCATTCGGAAGATGGATACAATCATGAAAACATCACCTTCAATATCGTCTAATGACATTTCTTATAATCGATGACCATCCAGTTATTTTAGAATTCCTAGAATCTCTAATAAAGCAAACTGAATCCAATGTCGAAATAATTAAAACGTACTCTGTTGAAGATGCGCTTTTAATATTAAAATCAAATCAAATTGATCGGGTTATTTGTGATCTTCAAATCAAATCAGGCAAAAGCTTAGTTATACCTGAATTTTGTTGTAAAAATGAAATCCCATACATGGTCTTCAGTTCTTATATAAATAAATCTCTAATTGATTCATTGAAATCAATGAAAATTACTGGCTATGTATCGAAAGGTTCAAGAACAGAAGATCTTTTAACAGGGATTAGAAAATTAATTGCTTCCGAAAATTACTTATGTCCTGAAGTTGAGCAGGAACAGTTCATCAAGGACGACACAGACACGCCTAGACCATTACTTTCGAAAGCCGAAATAAGAATATTAAAGGCATATAATAACGGCCTTAATACAGATGAAGTTGCCGAACTCTTGCATCTAAAACCCGTTACTGTAAGGAACCATCGAGCTCGTGCATTGGAAAGAAACTTGTGCGGATTCCAAGAACTAACTCGCAGATTTATTTTCTGGGAGGAATAATTCAAATCTTTGAACTTTTTATTTTAAAAAATTCTCAATTATTGATGAATTTTCATCAATTCAAATCGAAATATTTACTCAAAATTGCTATGCGAAAAATTTCCTTAATTGGGACAAACCGCAAAGCAGTTCGCACATAGTAATGTGACTGAGGTGGCGAAGCTGTAGGGAATACTCAAAAACCCTAGTTCTCAGAACACTTAGTCCAACGCCAATAAAATAATGAATAGACAAAAACTACAATTTAAACAAGTGCTCTTTTTATGAATAATTTAATCCAAGACAAATTATATCATCAAGTTAATCAATACTATAAAAATATATCATCAAGGAAATAAGCACTAATAAATCATTATAGCAACAACTAAATAAAAAAATAAGCATTGACAAAAATTGATGAATTTTCATCAATTACAAAATAAAAAACAACTGTAATATCGCTGTACAAAAAAATAAAAATCCTATGAAAAAAGAACTAAATTCTCTAATCACAACTCTGACATTAATGTTAATTGCGCCAACTATGTTGTATTCCCATGCAAGCTTTTCAAAAAGAAATAAATGTAGAAATAGCGGGAAAGAATATAAAGCAAGCGCGCGGGTCAATGGACCAATGTGTAAGAAACAAAAAGCCTCAAACAACGCATGTTCAGGAAATGCCCTCGCACACGAAACAATTTATAGACAAAACACATCAAGCCTTGAACCAATATGTTTGTGTCAGTCTGGGATTAATTATTGGATAGGCGCAGATGCCGAAGCAGGTTCAGGACCAAATATAGGCTTTGCCAAAGCATGGAAAACACCAGACTGTCGAGGATACAGTGCAGGAAATAATACCATAAAATCTTCAACCATTAGTAATTCTCTCGTAAACGGCAATGTGAGATCAAATGTAAATTCTAGCATTTTCGAGTTTAACTACACCAATAACTCGATTACCCTGAAAAATCTATCCGGATTTCTAGAAATTAATTCTTTGGATTTCATTAATGAGTATGCAAGTATCAATATAAAGGTATCAATAATTAATAATCCGGTTGGCGACACTAATGAGTTTGAAACAATAATATTTCAATCCCAAGCAGCAATAATTAATGGAATGCTAAATATATCAGGCGACGCAGGTGGATTTTTATATTCGGATTTTAATTCTCAAACCCTTCTTCATGGGGCAATTTATTCCTTAGAAGGAACTGATAAAATAATACAACTAAACAACACTATTGACTCTAGCATGAATATTGAAGTCGAACTCTCAGTAGACGTAAGTAACATATTGGAGGATGAGAGTTTTGTCAATCCCAACATGACTTTTTCGCTAATCCCATACCCTGCCAATAATCAATTAAAAATCAACATACAAGCAAATTCAACTCAAAAGGGGACCTTGCAAATTAGAAATGAAAAGGGGGAAAAAAACATCATTAATATCCCAAACATACTAATAGATCCCAAAAAAGGATACTACACTACCATCCCCTTAAACAACAATTTCATATATAAAGCTCCCTTAGTGTTAATTTTTTGGAATGACAACAAAATCCCAATTTCTGTCAAAACACTATCGATTCAATGAATAATAGATCTAATACAATTGTTAAACTATTCAGCATTTCCGCCTTTTTTATAACTTCATTGATAAATGCACAACATATGTTAGTTAGTGAAATCACTCCTCGCTTATCTACTACCTCAATGATGAATGGAGGAACCATGCCAGCGAATTTGAAAATTCAAAAGCATACACCCAGCGCTACATTTGGGCTTCATTATCAAAGAAGTATTACATCAGAAATACTGCCTAGTTACAAAGCCAAACTGGGTATTGGTTTATTGTATTACATAGATAATTACAAATCCATCTTTCAATTCGACTATTCTCCAAATCAAAAGCAACAAAAGGAAAGTGTATTTAAGCGCCAATACAGCAGGGCTACGCCGACTATTACTGTGGGTCTGTCAAGAATAAATTCGCCATACGAATTCAATGCACGAATAGCATACGATTACATGGACTTTTTTCACACAGAAACTACATTTGAAACACAATATGGTAATGTTTTAGGTGGTTACGACACATTGATTATGGTAATTAATTCATTGGACAACAGCTCCACAAAATGGCATTTTCAATTAGAATTTGCGAGACAATTATTTAATAATGAAAGGAATGTAGGTGCCAATGTTGGCGTAGTCCTGTATTTGAATGGCATCTCTGTTAAAAATGACAATTTAATAACTTGGAATGGCAATTTATATAAATTCACATCGCACTACAAATCTTGTGGAATTGGGTTGAATCTTAAATTTAAATTTAAATATAAATAAATATTATTTAATTATATTTTAACTCATTCACTCTACTAACCAATCAACCAAATCTAGATTTTAACGCGATTTATAACACTCCCCGTATCCAAGACCAGAGGCTTAGTTAAAAAATCACTTAATTTTACTAAAATATATAATGTTAAATAACGAACAGAAAAAAAGAATTGCCGAAACTCTACAAAAGAGAAAACAAGACTTGACTTGCCCAATGTGCCAGAATAAGAACTTTATAATGGCTGATGGATATTTTAATAACAACATGCAAACTGATTTTGGATCAATTTCCATAGGTGGACCAGCGATTCCAACAATTGGCATAATATGCGACAATTGTGGCTTTGTAAGTCAACATGCCATTGGGGTATTAGGGCTATTACCAAAAGAAAATTCTAAAAGAGATGAGCCATCCAAATAATACAAGTAAAACAGGCATTTCTGTTGATTTTAGTGATGAGCTGTCCAAAAACTTAACAATTCATAAGAATGTCAAACAAGAAATCATCATTACAACAGAAGATAAAATCAAATTGGTCCTTATAAAATCTAAGGAAATTTTGACATCGCAGAGAGATTGGTGGACCCCTTGTGGCTTGTTTATTTCGGTTATAACCACTCTAATCACTTCAAACTTTGAGGACTCATTGGGCTTAACAAAAGAGTTATGGCATGCCCTATTTTTAGTACTTGCTATTGTTAGTGGTGGTTGGTTAATGACCCCTCCCCGTATATCAGACAACCGAAACTAGAGTTTCAGGGGTATTTTCATGCAATATAATAAATTCTTTTGGTGTTAAATCATTGATTGAGCTGTGTGGACGGAAATGGTTGTATTCCCACCTAAAATCTTCGATTTTCTTTGCCGCGTCCTCCAAGGATAAGAACCAATTTACATTCAGACATTCATCTCTGAACTTTCCATTGAATGACTCTACATAGGGATTATCTGTAGGTTTTCCGGGCCTTGAGAAGTCCATGGTTACGCCATTTGAATACGCCCATAAATCAACATCTTTTGATACAAATTCAGTTCCGTTGTCACACTGAATACGCACAGGTTTACAACCCTCAATGGTACAAATACGACTCAATTCCTCGACTACATCAATGCCTTTGAGTGATTTGCCAACGAGTAACCCATGACAGATTTTACTGTAGTTATCGACTACAGTTAATACCCTAAATCGCTCCCCATTGAACAGCGCATCTTGTACAAAATCCATGCTCCACACCTGGTTAATAGCTTGATGGTTCAATCTTTCTAAACGATGATTAGCACTGCGATTTCGTCTAGGTCTTTTACTGCGTAGATTTAATCCCTCTGACCTGTAAATACGATAAACTCGCTTGTGATTGTCCGTAAATCCTTCTCTTCTAAGTAATGTGAATATTCTCTTAAAACCATATCGAATTCGGGTACTGGCTATTTCGCGAATTCGCATTTTCAAGGCCGTCTCATCTCTACGATGATGCTTATAAAAGAACATGGAACGAGCAAGTAAAACACATTTGCACGCCCTGGTCTGCGATATTTGATATTGGTCAACCATCCACAATGCCATTTCCTTTTTATACGTGGGTTTTATAACTTTTTTTTTATAACATCCTGAAGCATTTGTTTGTCCAGACTTAAATCTGCAACCAACTTCTTCAGTTGCTGATTTTCCTCTTCAAGTTGCCTGAGTTTACGGAGTTCTGACACACCCATCGTTCCATACTTTTTCTTCCAGTTAAAGAAAGTGGCTTGGGAAATTCCCATTTGGCGAGAGATCTCATCAACCCGCGTTCCAGTCTCGAATTGTTTGATCGCAAAAACAATCTGAGCTTCAGTAAATTTTGATTTTTTCATGGTAACAAGTTAGTTTTTTTTCTGTTTTTTGTTACCCTGAAAACTCTAGTT
>Ga0102879_1000302_pt1 | contig 23046 bp, 21 predicted proteins | sample Colrivmet1548B02_FD_78187 | JGI IMG/M metagenome (GOLD analysis project Ga0102879, IMG submission 78187) | Estuarine microbial communities from the Columbia River estuary - metaG 1548B-02 | ecosystem: Environmental > Aquatic > Marine > Intertidal zone > Estuary | place: USA: Columbia River... | reverse complement strand
TAAAATATTCTCTTATTAAAAAATCCTTGGCATTCCAAGCATCAAACCAATTTAAATTAAAGGTTCCATCATTATTATTTAACCAAATCTCTAGAGTGATATTATCTCCCTCTCCAACAACCAGAATATCCTTTAAACCATCATTATTAAAGTCCTCACTAGAGACTTTAGTAGCACCTCTTTTTATAGAGTGGATGTTATGGGGTACTACACCAACAAAATTGATGTTAAACTTCGAACTTGAGTCATCATACTTCCAAATAGAAACATTATTGGCCTTAGGGCTAGACATTTCACCACCATAATCAGCCATAATTATTTCATCAAGACCATCATTATCTAGATCTGCAAAATCCCAAGCAAATGGATTACCCCCAATCTCGTTCCAAATTGTCTCGTCCTTTGAGATTATATTTTCAAAAAGCTCAAATACTCCTGGAGAAGTTTGAATAAAAACGCTAAGACCATTACTTCCCGTCCCTCCTAAGTCTATTAGCCCATCTCCATTTAAATCTCCACCTGCGGCACCGTGGAAATACATCATTTGATTATCACTAGTAACTCTAGTCCAAGAAATATTCTCCCCATTTATTTCCCCAAAAAAAAGATCTCCACTCCAGTCTTTTGCATTTTGACCTATCTCATTACCATCCCCACTAATTATATACTTATTGTCAATCACCTCTGTGTTTCTGATAGACCAGGCCTGAATTCCATTGTCAATTTTAAAAAAATGCCATCCATCTTGCTCATATCTGTAAATACTAGCACCCATTCTGGGTATGTCATCTTTGTTCGACACAATATTATTAGAGTAATTTGGCATAAATATTATGTATTTACCTGTATCATTTTCAAAATACGCAGCACCAGCAGCAGCACCACCTATACCTTCCAGGATTTCATTTACACCAGTGTTAAGTGGATATTCTAGTAGTTGGTGTAATGTTTTTATTTGTTCATAGTTTCCATCATTTGGAACAAAAAAAGCTACAAGTGGACCATTACTTAACCTTTTTGTTAAATCAATTTCAATTGGATTAGCACTTTCTTCCACTCCACCATAGAATAAAGTCGAGATACCATTCCAACCTCTGAATGAATATCCTGTGTTTGGATTTGCAGATACATTAAATCCAGTTATCTTTTCATCATCTACTTCGTCGTAGACATAGTTTTCAAATTTTATTTCTCCTTGTCCAGTAATAACCAAGCCTTGGATTTCATCCTTACTTAGAAAATTAGCGGTTAGATTCATATTTGTCTCTGTACTCAAAATTAGTGGATTAGATGAAGTTAAAACATCTCCACTCCAGCCAAGAAATATTGATTGGTCATTTATGGATAATGCAGCTAGCTCGACAGTTTCACCTTGAACTAATTCAATCGAATAATCTTCGATTATATTGTTGATTTTTCCATTTCCAATAATTGTTATTGAGACTTGGTTTGATTGCTTTATAAAAATTGCTGTAACTCCTAAAGGCTCTACAATATTCATCTCGATGGATTCATCTGTTGACTCAATATCTCCAATCCATTTTTCAAACTTCCATCCCTCAGAAGGCTGTGCCGTAAGTCTTACTGTTGTTCCAGAATCATATTCAGTGGTCCTGCCTGTGTTAACTATCTCCTCAGTAACTGTTCCTTCACCCTCAATGTTAATAGTTAGCGGATACTTACGCTTTACAAACTTTGCCTTAATGTTCTTTGGTGAACTAATTGTTACTTGAATAGGATTGTCATTTGAGGTAAAGTCCCCTGACCATCCTGCAAAAACCCATTCTCCTGCTGGTACTGCTGTTAACTCAACCTTTGTTCCAGAGTCGTAACCCTTCCCAGTATTGATTACCCTTTCGCTAACTGTTCCTTCACCTTCTTTTGAAATGTTAAGTTCGTACTGTTTCTTAGTAAATGTAGCCTGTATATTTAGGTCTGATGTGACTGTCAACACCAAAGGATTCTGGGTAGAACCGTTTGACCACTTAGTGAACTCATATTCTGTGCTTGGAGTAGCGGTTATAGTCACCGTACTACCTTCTTCATACGAACCAGACTGTGGACTTACTGTTCCTCCCTCAGTAACTGAAGTAGTAACATCATACATAACAGGTTCTTTGCTGCAAGAAAAAAGAGCTAGAACTAGAAGAAGTGAGAGACGTTTCATAACAGAAGTTTTATTTAAATTATTTTTTCTAGGATAATACTCCTATTAATGAATTTATAGAAATACAATTTCGCGGGACCTCGTTTTTCTGTTTTGATAAACTAACTTGTGGGCTTGATGTTAATAAGATGAAAAAAATAATATGCCTATTGTTAGGCTATTCATTACCCAAATGAAATCTTGCTTTGCAATAAAAATTAGTTGTATAATTGATTGGGGGTAAATTTATTTCCATTCAATTCCCATCTTGCTGGAACACTTCCAAATACTCCGGGCCATCTATATTCTTCACTATTAAAATGACCTCTGTCTTCCTCAAACAGTTCAATTTTACCATCATTGTCTATATCCCCGATTCTAATCCATACTAATGCGTGATCATTTAACAATGGGCTTTCAATGAATTCATCATTTGAATATATATAATTTGAATCTCGATTTTTATATATCTCAATTTTTGAATTTCCAGGGTTTGATAAAAAAACAATTATTTCATCAGAGTTGTCATTGTCTAAATCATAAAACGCAAAATCATAAACTGGACCAAAATCAGAGGTTGTTATTTTAGTTGAGTTTTTAAAATCATAATTCATCCCGTTTCCCCAATAGATCCTAAAATAATCACCAGAGTTCGCACCAATTAATAAATCTAAATACCCATCTTTATTTAAATCATAAAACTCGGAAGCTACAGGACTGTCAGTGGGAGTTTTATAGTTCAAAATAAAATTTGATTTAATTTCAAAACTCCCTTTCCCTTGATTAACTAATAAAAAACTGGTTTCAACCATACTAGAATATTGACTTCCGCCATTAATTGCTCCAACATATATATCTATATCACCATCATTATCAAAATCTCCAGAAGATGCGGTATGATAAAATCTTTTTGGTAAGTCAAAAGTCGAAAATTCAAATTTTTCTCCCTTACTTAATATTATACTTGGTGAACCTCCCGGAAAATTGTTGTGAATACTCGTATCGGCAAAAAAAACATCTGGTACCCCGTCGTTGTTATAATCCCCAATTATTGATTTTCTGGTAACAACGGGTCCAATGTTATTGGCTATTAAATCTTTATTGTGTATAAAATTCTTATTGGTTCCGTCATTCAAATATATTTCAACAGGATAATGAGTCTCTATTTCATCACTACCATATGGAGCAAATAATATGTCATAATAACCATCGTTATTAAAGTCAGCAATATTACCAGTGGTATCATACCAAACGTATGTACCATCTGATTCAAGTGTAGGTCTATTGTTTGATTTAGGGATTGAATACAAATCTATCCAAAGTGGATTTGATCTTAATTTGTATGAAGTTTGATTGTAATTCTGGAAAAATTTTTCAGCTTTTTTTTCTTCTGTGTTCTCATTAACTTCTGTAGGGTCTTTTGTACAGCATAGTAATGTAAATCCAATTAGTAAAAGTGATGCAAATCTTCTCATAATTAAAGTATCTTGTGTAATACTACTCCTTACAAATGACAACACCAAAGAAGCTCTTATTTGATATACTATTAACGTATTGAGAGGATATTTTCCTGGATTTAGTTGCATCAATTAGAGTAGAAAACGTTGATTAAAACTCAAGTACTCAATCCCACCTCATCTGAATACCAACCACTTCTGAAAAAAGCACATTTTTGCTCAATTGATTTGCGCCGCCCTTTATGGGGCTAGCAAATTAGTGGTACATATTTTCACTATCACGCCTTTTTACACTAAGCTAGGAGCCCCTCCTAAAAGGGGCGACTCACATATACTATTTGGCTCTTGTTGCTCATTGATTGCTTCGGTTTGGGACCTCCGCAATCAACACTTTGATACTAAGTATTACACTTGATTAAACAATCCCTTTTTTATTGGTGTATACATTAGATGTATTGGACCGATTTAGCCACTTTACTGACTTGCAAAGTCTTGGTATTGCTAGCGTTACAAGCTTTAGCTTTATAGCCTCAATCATCGCTTAGCCATTTTACTAATTCCTAGCTTGGTTGTATTTTCTGTGTAGTTGCTGCATTGCTGTCCCTGAATGACGGTTTATCTCATTATAGGCTAGTTCCAGCTCCGAGTGTTCGTTGAGGTAATTCTTGATGGTTGCATAGGATAGTCCGGTTAGGGACTCCAGAATTCTTTTAGTTAACCTTTTATGTCCTAGGTCGTAATCAACTATCGCCTCATAAATGGTGTCATAGTTGTCCCTTCGCTTTTCAAGACCAATAACCATATTAAGCTGGTCTATGCGGAATTGCTTTCGCTCATCCAACGGAATTCCTGTGTAGTCATAATAGGGGTTGTATAAATACCGTATTGACTTATTTGGTTCAAGCAATAGAGTGTCCTTGTTTATCATAGCAGACCTTACATAATCCTCATACATACCCACTGAGATTACCCCTCCTAAAGACTTCTTGCGAAGCTTGTTAGCGAAGTCCATCAAGAGCGCGTATAGGTTATCATCATCTATCCACTTATACGCATTAGCAATTTGGAGCAAGAGGTTTTGTGTGACGTATTTGACTTCTTGCTCCTTGATATATCCGGGCGGTATAAATTCTTGGAAAATGCCGTAGTTCTTTTTTAAGTCTAGTATTAACATACCTGGAAGACCTACAAGAGTAGTCCGCCAATGATGTTCTATCGCATACTTTGTTAAGACGACAGGGAACTCAAAATCTTCGGGGTGGAAATGGGATTTTACTTTCATTACGCTCAAGTAATTTTTGGTTACAATGAGGTAACTGATAAGTGCTATTTCTGTTCCGAAATATGCAATCTGGGAAACTGAAAGCAGAAATGGATGAATCTAATTGAAGCCATTTCGGGTTGATTTCATTTAAGTCGATAATTAGCTCTTCTGGGAATTCATTTTACGTTGAGGTAAAAATTTTGTGTCAATTATGTGTCAAATTGGTGGCACAAAATTCATTTTGTGTCACATCAATTAAGAAGTAATTCTTAAATTGGGTTGTCAAGTTCTTTTAAACAATAAGGCTAAGCAACTGATTACAGAATTGGGGTAATCCCAATTGTGGAAAGGGCTCAAATAAAAATGGGCCCAACAAAATTAGTTGAGCCCAATAGCAAATCTGATTGATGCTTAAGTGACCTCGACAGGATTCAAACCTGTAACCTTCTGAGCCGTAATCAGATGCGCTATTCAGTTGCGCCACGAGGCCGTTAGCTTAATAAAGCGGGTGCAAATATAGAGTAAATATTCGTGTTTTACAAAAATTAAAGGAGGCCTGTAAGCTAATTTTTGGGGCTTTTGGAATTGCTAGCTTCCAAGGCTCTGGAAGTCACGTAATAGCGATAACCGATGAGCAGGATTTGCCAGCGAGAAGCTTTGGCTAGATCAACACGTCTTTTAGTCAGACTGGGTAAAATCAGTTTGTTGGCTTTGGCCAAAAGGGGAAACATCCAATTCATGGACGCAAGATAAATACCTTCACTTATCTTTGGATTAAAATTTATTAAAATCATGGATTATTTGTTTTTGGTCGTGGGACTTTTGGTATTGGTGGCGGGTGGTGATTGGTTGTTAAAGTCCGCAGTCGCTCTTTCACTAAGGCTGCGGGTGCCCAAGATAGTCATCGGCCTTACGGTGGTCTCGTTTGCTACCTCTGCCCCCGAATTAATCGTGAGTGTTAAATCAGCCTTAGACGGTTTTCCTGATTTAGCGGTGGCCAATGTGGTGGGCTCGAACATCGCTAACCTGGGCTTGGTATTGGGCATTACTCTGATGTTGGGAAGTATCGAAGTCACCCGCAGTTTTTACAAGACGGACTGGCCGGTGATGATGTTTGCTTCCTTGTTGTTGTTTGGCACTTCAGTTTTTGATGGTCAGATCAGTTCAGCAGAAGGTTGGATGTTTTTTGGTTTGTTAGGGCTTTTTGTTTGGTACATTGTCAAATTTCAGAAGACTGCGGTGGTGGATGAATTGCCGGAGGATGATTTGCCGCTTTCCTTATCTAAAACATGGGGTTATCTGCTGATCGGTGGAGTAGCCCTTTGGGGGGGATCAGAGCTCTTGGTGCAGTCATCGGTTTCCATAGCTACTGCTTTGGGGGTTTCGGATCGAATTATTGGGATCACAGTGGTCTCTGTGGGTACGAGCATACCTGAGTTAGCCGCTTCAGTGATTGCTGTATTGAAGAAAGAAAAGGCGATTTCTTTGGGAAATCTTTTGGGTTCCAACATATTTAATGTTTTTGCCGTTTTGGGAATCACCGCGATCATCACGCCGATACAAATTGTCGATCGGGGTTTGGTGGATCAAGATATGATTTGGATGTTGGCGTTTGCCTTAGTGGTACTGCCCTTGGTGTTTTTGCCCAAGGGGCTCAGGCTCAATTGGCGAGACGGTTTGGTGTTGTTGGGGATGTACGGTGCCTTTTTATACCAAACACTCGGATAGGAGCAAAAAAAAACACCGCCGAAGCGGTGTTTTGCCATAGAGTTCATCGGGATTAAATCTTAGCAGACTTAACCGTTTTGATGATGCGTGAGGCCACTTTGTAGGGGTCAGCGTTAGACGCAGGTCTTCTGTCTTCCAAATAACCTTTCCAGCCGTGCTCCACAGCGTAAAGCGGAATACGGATCGATGCTCCGCGGTCAGAAATACCGTACTTGAAGTCGTGGATAGAGGCAGTTTCGTGTTTGCCAGTAAGACGTTGGTCGTTGAATTCACCGTAAACGGAAATGTGTTCTGCTGTTACTGGTCTGAATGCTTCGCAAATAGCTTCAAAAGTTTTGCGGTCTCCACAAGTTCTGAGTGTGGTGTTAGAGAAGTTAGCGTGCATACCAGAACCATTCCAGTCACCTTTGATCGGTTTTGGGTGGTACTCAATATAGAAGCCGTACTCTTCAGTCAAACGATCGAGCAGGTAACGCGCAATCCAAATTTCATCTCCAGCTTTCTTGGCTCCTTTGGCAAATAATTGGAATTCCCATTGACCGCAAGCTACTTCTTGATTGATCCCTTCAAAGTTTAGTCCGGTTGCGATACACAAATCAGCATGGCGCTCTACCAGCTCGCGACCGTGGGTGTTTTTACCACCTACTGAGCAGTAATACAAACCTTGTGGTCCAGGATATCCACCAACGGGGAAGCCAAGTGGCAACAAAGTTTGGGTGTCCATGATGAAGTATTCTTGTTCAAAACCAAACCAGAAATCATCGTTATCGTCATCGATCGTTGCTCTAGCGTTGGATTCGTGTGGTGTTCCATCAGCATTGTATACCTCATTCATCACTAACCAACCATTATCGCGGGCTGGATCAGGATATACAGCTACAGGTCTTAGGATACAGTCAGAGGAACCACCTTCTGCTTGTTTGGTCGAACTTCCGTCAAAAGACCAGTCTTTTAAGTCTTCTAATTTTCCGCTGAAGTCATCGACTACTTTGGTTTTACTTCTTAAGTTAGCGGTAGGAAAATAACCGTCCAACCAGAGGTATTCTAATTTTGATTTGGCCATGGTAGGGTGTTTTAGGTTTATTGCGGGTCAAAAATATAAATTTTAGCTCATCCTGGCTGAAGTTTGTGGGGGTATTTATTAAAAATTGCCCCATATTTTTCAACACCCCTCCTTTGATAGGGGGTATTTTGTGAAAAACATATTTTTTTGTGTTTATTTTGTAGAATTAATCATTTAGCCATGTCGCAGAACAATCATCCTTTAAACTCACTTACTTCATCGGCACTAGATGGGGTGCGAAGATCTTCTTATTTCGGCGATCGCGTATTTGGTCAACAGCCTATGTTGCAGTACTTAACCAAAGACGCACTCGAGGCAGTTCAGTCTGCAGTGGTGTCAGGATCTAAAATCGATCGCAAAATAGCCGATCAAGTAGCCGAGGGAATGAAAACCTGGGCGATTGAGCGAGGTGCTACTCACTACACCCATTGGTTTCAACCGCTTACCGGGGCCACTGCTGAAAAACACGATGCGTTTTTTGATTTAACATCTAGTGGCCAACCTTTAGAGCGATTTGGCGGTGGGCAGTTGGTGCAGCAAGAGCCAGATGCGTCTAGTTTTCCCAGTGGAGGAATACGCAATACTTTTGAAGCTAGGGGATACACGGCTTGGGATCCAAGTTCTCCAGCTTTTATCTACGAATCCACCTTGTGTATTCCGACCATATTTGTCTCCTACACCGGAGAAGCTTTGGACAACAAAGCACCTTTGCTCCGGGCATTAAATGCGGTGGATGAGGCGGCTACCGAAGTGGCGCGTTATTTTGATAAGTCAGTAAATAAGGTATACGCTACCTTGGGATGGGAGCAGGAGTATTTTTTGGTGGATAAAGCCCTGGCGCAAACCCGTATCGACTTGATGTCTGCGGGGCGTACCTTGATCGGTCAGGCCTCTGCTAAAGGACAACAATTAGATGATCATTATTTTGGCGTGATCCATTCCAGGGTTTTGGCCTTTATGAATGACCTGGAGATCGAGTGCATGCATTTGGGTATTCCTGTGAAGACCCGTCACAACGAGGTGGCCCCCAATCAGTTTGAGTTAGCTCCAGTTTTTGAGGAGGCCAATCTGGCCGTGGACCACAACCTATTGTTGATGGATGTTATGGAAAAGATGGCGGACCGCCATCAGTTTAAGGTGTTGTTCCACGAAAAACCATTTGCCGGAATCAATGGCTCGGGTAAGCACAATAACTGGTCGCTGTCTACCGATACCGGAGTGAATCTACTCAGTCCAGGGTCTACACCGATGAAAAACCTCCAGTTTTTGACCTTTTTCATCAATACCATTAAAGCGGTGGATACCTATGAGTCTTTGCTCAGGGCTTCAATTAGCTCCCAGAGCAACGACCAGAGGCTAGGTGGTCACGAGGCGCCGCCTACTATTTTTTCTGTCTTTATCGGCGATCAACTCAGTGCTGTATTGGATGAATTGGAAGGCGTTTCTCTAGGCAAATTATCCCCTGAAGAAAAGACGGAACTCAAACTTAATGTAGTGGGTAAAATTCCGGAAATCCTTCGGGACAATACGGACAGAAATAGAACCTCGCCCTTTGCATTTACCGGCAATAAGTTTGAGATGAGGGGGGTTGGTGCTAAAGCCAACTGCGCTAAACCGATGACGGCCCTCAATACCGTTGTGGCCGATCAGTTGCAGTGCTTTAAAAAAGAGGTGGACGATTTAATCGATAAAAAGAAACTAAAAAAGGACGAAGCTATATTTAATGTGCTTAGGGAGTACATCAAAACCTCCAAACGAATTCGTTTTGAAGGAGATGGTTATGGTCAAGCTTGGATTGACGAGGCGTTAAAAAGGGGATTGAGCAATGCTCGCCATACGCCTGAGGCCCTTGAAGTGCTTGACAGTGATTTAGTGATCGGTCTTTTTGAGCGCACCAAAGTGTTGAGCAAAACGGAGCTTAAAGCCCGACATCAAGTGGAATTGGAGGCCTATGTACTCCATACCCAAATAGAGGGGCGAATCTTGGATGAGTTGGTATATACCCAGATTATTCCTGGAACCATAGATTATCTGAATGTTTTGGGAACCCGGGTGATGCAGGATCAGACTATTTATGGGGTGGAGCAAGCTAAATCACACACAGCACAAGGTTTATTGACCACCATAAACGATCATTTGTTTCAACTCAAGGCAGAAACCGATCAGATGATTGAAGCGCGAAAAAAAGCCAATGTGTTGTCTGATGTTTCTGCCAAGGCTCATGCGTATGCCCAAGATATTGCCCCTAGATTTGAACGCATTCGCTTGCACGCAGATAAGTTGGAACGCTTTGTGGCAGAGGCGCATTGGCCATTGACCAAATACAGGCAGCTTTTGTTCTTGAAATAGGTTGTTTTTAGGGCATTTGCCTTATTTTTGTGCAAAATTTATTCATGACTCAATCAGCAAGCGACAGGTATCACCAGCGGGGTGTTTCAGCCACGAAAGATGAGGTGCACCAAGCCATTGCGCAAATAGATAAGGGCTTGTTTCCCCAGGCTTTTTGCAAAATTGTTCCGGATTATCTCACTGGTGATGAAGATTATTGTTTGGTGATGCATGCGGATGGAGCGGGCACTAAGTCTGCTTTGGCCTATATGTACTGGAAAGAAACCGGTGACTTATCGGTTTGGAAAGGGATTGCCCAAGATGCCTTGATCATGAATATCGACGACCTGATTTGTGTAGGAGCTACCGACCACATCATGTTGTCCTCCACCATTGGGCGCAATAAAAACTTAATACCTGGTTCGGTGATTGGCGCTTTGATCAACGGAACCCAAGAATTGATCGATGATTTAGGCCGTTATGGGATTACCATACACTCCACGGGCGGGGAAACAGCAGACGTGGGAGATTTGGTGCGTACCATCATTGTCGATTCAACAGTTACTGCCCGCATGAAACGAAGTGAAGTCATCGACAATGCGCGTATTCAGGGGGGTGATGTTATTGTGGGACTCGCCTCATTTGGACAGGCTACCTACGAAAGTCAATACAACGGCGGTATGGGCAGCAACGGACTTACCTCGGCCAGGCACGATGTCTTTGGACAAGGTCTCGCTCAAAAATATCCAGAGAGCTTTGATCCACAAGTACCCAGTGAACTTGTGTACAGCGGTAAAATGGGTTTGTTGGATCCTGTACAGGGCAGTCCGCTCAATGCAGGCCAGTTAGTGCTTTCACCCACTAGAACGTATGCACCGATTGTTAAAAAGGTATTGTCTCAACTTGATCGCTCTTCGATTCACGGAATTGTTCACTGCAGCGGTGGTGCGCAAACTAAGGTGTTGCATTTTGTAAAGGGGGTTCACGTGATCAAGGATCAATTATTTGATGTGCCGCCATTGTTTCAGTTGATTCAGGAGCAATCAAAAACGGATTGGAAGGAAATGTACCAGGTGTTTAACTGTGGCCACCGACTAGAATTTTATGTGCCGGAACACCAAGCTCAGGCCATTATTGATATTTCAAAAAGCTTTGGCGTAGACGCCCAAGTGATTGGACGCGTGACTGAAGCGCCTCAGGCAAAAGTAAGTATACACAGTCCCTACGGACAATTTGACTACAGCGCATAGGCGCCAAAAATTATGATATTACAACAACTACAGGCCGTCAAACAGCGGTTTGACGAATTGTCAGACCTCATCATTCAACCCGATATCATTTCGGACCAGAAGCGGTATATCGAAATCAATAAGGAGTACAAGGACATGAAAGCGGTGATGGAAAAGCGCGCTGAGTATCTTCAGCTGCTGGACTATCAAAAAGAAGCTGAGGAAATTTTAGCGGATGGAAGCGATGCTGAAATGGTAGAAATGGCCAAGTTTCAATTGGAAGAAGCCAAATCTGGGATTCCTCAATTGGAGCAAGACATCAAATTGCTTTTGGTGCCTAAAGATCCGGAAGATGCCAAGAATGTGGTAGTGGAGATTCGCGCGGGAACGGGTGGTGATGAAGCGAGTATATTTGCCGGTGATCTGTTTCGCATGTATACCAAGTTTTGTGAATCCAAAGGATGGAAGACCAATGTGATTGACCTCAGCGAGGGCACCAGTGGTGGATACAAAGAAATTCAGTTTGAAGTCATGGGTGAGGATGTATACGGCACCCTCAAATTTGAGGCTGGAGTTCACCGCGTACAGCGCGTTCCTCAAACTGAGACACAAGGTCGTGTACATACGTCCGCAGCAACGGTCATGGTATTGCCCGAGGCAGAGGAGTTTGATGTACACATAGACCCCAAAGATGTGCGTATTGACTTTTTCTGTTCTTCAGGCCCAGGAGGTCAGTCGGTAAACACCACCTATTCAGCGGTTCGTTTAACCCACTTACCCACTGGCCTAGTGGCTCAGTGTCAGGATGAAAAATCACAGCACAAAAATAAAGACAAAGCATTTAGGGTATTGCGCTCCAGGCTGTACGATATGGAACTCGCCAAACGCCAAGAGGAAGATGCTGCCAAACGAAACTCTCAGGTCAGCAGTGGAGATCGATCTGCTAAAATTCGCACCTATAATTATCCACAGGGTAGGGTGACGGACCACCGCATAAATTTGACTTTATACGACTTGCCCAACATCATGAATGGTGATGTAGGACGCGTTATGGAGGAATTAAAGATGGTAGACAATACAGAACGACTTAAAGCTCAAGCAGATGTCTTCTAATACCTTTCATAACTATCCCGCGGAACAAAAAAAGCTCACCGCGTCGATCAGACAAAAAAAGTCGTTTTTGTGTGTGGGCTTAGATGTGGATTTGGATAAAATTCCACCTCATCTACTGAGGGAGGAAGACCCTATTTTTGCCTTTAATAAAGCCATTATTGACGCCACACATCCCTACGCAGTAGCCTACAAACCCAATACGGCTTTTTATGAGGCGTATGGAGCTGCTGGTTGGCAATCCTTGGAAAAGACAGTGCGGTATATTCAGTCGATAGATCCAACTCTTTTTACTATTGCGGACGCCAAGCGCGGAGATATAGGAACTACGGCTGATCGTTATGCTCAAGCATTTTTTCACGCCCTGGATTTTGACTCTGTCACTGTGGCCCCTTACATGGGCAGGGATTCTATAGAACCATTTCTGTCACATGCTGGGAAAACAACTATTTTGTTGGGTCTTACATCCAATCCAGGATCGGCAGATTTTGAAACCATAAGTGTCGGCGATCACCCTATGTATCAAGAAGTGATGCAAAAGGCATTGACCTACAAAAATAGTGAACGATTAATGTTTGTCGTCGGGGCTACACAAACCCAATACTTAGCCGCTATTAGGCAGATATTGCCTCATCACTTTTTCTTAGTACCCGGTGTGGGCGCTCAAGGAGGAAGTTTATCAGAAGTGTGCCGATATGGGCTTAATCCAGCGGTAGGTTTATTAGTCAATGCTTCCCGAGCGATTATATACGCAGGTGAGGGGGTTGATTTTGCTCAGGCTGCCCGAGCGGCTGCTCAATCGCTTCAAATAGAAATGGCGGAGGCACTAGACGTGTATTTTAAGTCATAGGGCCGTAAATAAGCAAAGCCAACATCGCTGCTGGCCCTGCCTACTCACTCAAAAAAAACTAAACTATCCAGATGTAATGATCTAGATATGTCATGAAGTAATCGCGTTATACTTTAACAACGCGCTGTATTTCAATTTATTGTGTGAGTAAGTGATTTATTTTGTGAGCTGACGTGCCCAGGTGCGGTACATCCTTTTAAATGTCAAGGTTTCTCGTTTAACGAGTCGCACATAATCTATGTCTGGGGCTTTGTCGTTCTCTAGCCCTCTGCAATAGGAGAGCAAATTTTTAATTAACGATTGGATATAAGCCAAGTGGGATTTTTGATCTATCTGGGTAGCATGGATCAATCTTTTTATCGACTCACTAAGTTGTGCGCAATCAGTTCTTAGATCGATGGCAATGTGCTGTCTCAGGCTTAGTGAACGATAACCTATACTGTAATGCGCCTCTAATACTTCATCTACCAACAGGGCATGACCCATCCTTTGCAGTTCGTCTACTTTTAGGAAAATTCTTTGGTTGTATTTCTCAGCGTTCATTATTTCAAAATTACAAGGGAAACACTTATATTTACCTTTTTATTTAAGGATTTAACGCATATTTGTTTTATTAAATTAGGAGATATCCACTATTTTTTATGATTTCCAAACTTGATGAAAAAGACTGGGTAATTCTAAATCACTTACAGCGAAATGCCAGGTTGTCGCTGACTGAATTATCGCGTACTGCGGGGCTTTCTGCCCCCACGGTGAGCGACCGCATCGCTAAAATGGAACAAGAGGAAGTGCTCACAGGCTATCAAGCATCGGTTTCCTACATAAAAGCAGGTTATCAGCTAAAAGCCATGGTGATGCTACGCGTATTCATGGGTAAACTACCTCCGTTTCTTGAGGTAGTTAAAAGTTTCCCCGAAGTCCTAAACTGCTACCGCATCACAGGAAATGAAAACATCATCATGGAAGTGGTGTTGGAAGACCAGTTTCACCTGGAAAGATTTATCGATAAAATGATCAAATATGGAGAGACGCGTACCCATATCATTCTTTCTGAGGTAGTATCCAATGCCCCCATACAACCCAAAACTAAGTCGAGATGAAGCGAATATTGATTTTATGGGTGACATGTACCCTGATTTCATGTGGAGAAAAAAAGTACCACGATGAGAAACTAGTCCCGATAGCTCAGGTTTCTGACAGTTTATTGCAAGCTGCGATGAAGTATCAACTCAATTTAGATCGGGAGTTTATGGATGCCACACAAACACCTTTAATCGAAAAGGATCGAGTTGATTTTGTTGGGCTGGACTATTTTCCCTTGAATCCTGATTTGATTGTGAAGGCGGCGCTTGTGCGAACTCCACAAACCTTGCCGTTTATGATGCCCACGACCACCGAACGCATGACCGAAGAGCGAATCTATGGCCAATTGCTGTTTTCATTAAATGGGACGGATTATCGGCTTCCAGTGTATCAGAGCAGTGAATTGATGAATACGGAGCAGTACAGCGATTATTTATTTCTGCCGTTCACCGACCTCACTAATGGCCAAGAAACCTATATCGGTGGTCGGTATTTGGATTTGCGCATACCTCAAGGAGACGAAATCATAATCGATTTTAATCGGGCTTATAACCCTTATTGCGCCTATAACAAAAAGTATTCTTGTCCCATTGTGCCCCCGGCTAATCATCTTCCCATTCCCATAGCAGCCGGAGTTAAAGCCTTTAAAGCTACTGCCAAAAACAATTAACCCACACCGTGGGCGTGGGTTAATTTGATCATGATTTGATTTGGTTTAGAATGCGTAGATGGCGGCCAGAACAAAAGAACTCAAACTCTTGTTGGCGGCTAAACTGTTATTTAAGAATACAGGTTGGGAAGCACTGTCCAGTCGGAGTTCTGGTTTAATGATCAGGTTGCCAATTTGTGAGCTACCAGTTAAAGTAAGTGCCAAAACGGAGGTGTCTTCAGCTTCTCCACCTATGGCGCCAAAGGCGCCGCTTTCTGCAAAGTATTCACCCCTAAGCCCTAATGTGAACGTCTCAGACGTTTTGAACTGTGGATATAAGGCAACACCAGAGAAACCTGTTCCGTCATTGTCGTAACTGGCTGCGTTAATGCCTAAATAAACAGATTCGCTGAGGTCAAATCCCCCGGTATAGTCAATTTCAAATCCTCCGTTGTCTGAAAGCAGGTTGATGTATTGGCCTTTGTACCCCAATTGAGCACCCCAAGCATAGGTGTTGGTCGGGTTGTATTCGGTCAAGTCAGTGGGGTTGAGTACCGCTAACATAGCGCTGAAATCTCCGCCTAGATCAAAATTGGCCTTTAAACCAGTATGGCTAAATGGGCCATAAGAAAAGAGGTATGAAGTGCTGTAGTTGACGTTTACCGCGGGTGAAATCACTTCATAGCCCAAGAAGGTATTGAAATTACCTAAGGTTAGCGTGACCGCATCGCTCACTTTCCAGTAAGCGTACAATTGGTTGACGATATTTCCTGTGGCGCTGTTCATCGGAGAGTTGAAAATTGCGTCTGTTCCTCTGGGGCCAAATGCTAGATCAGCGACAAATCCTACTTTTTCCTCCTCGTATCCCAATACTATGTTGGCCATTCCAAGCGAAAATCCGTTGAGGTTGGCAAATGAGCTGCCAGGTGCTTGTGCATTTTCACCGCTGTTGGGTGCATTGAGGTTGTTTCTGAAATAGGTGTCAATAGTTCCGCTCAAGGATAAAGCGGGTTTTTCTTCCTGTGCTGATGACAAAGCGGTTACTGAGATACATGCGGCAAAGAATATTTTTTTAGCGATCTTTGAAAAGTGTACTGAGGTCATGTTTATTTGTTTAGCGTGAGTGTTAAATGATATACTTTCTGAGGTACCCCGCGGAGTGTACTGCCATACACTCCGCATTTTTTTTATGGGCACATCAATAATTTAATGTTGGTTCATTCTGAAATCAGAATAAGCATCCATACCGTGTTCGTGTAGGTCAAGACCTTCCAGTTCTTCTTGTTTTGACACGCGTAGACCGATGGTTTTCTTCAGGGTAATCAAAATGATCCAAGCGGAAGCGACACAGAAGGCGCCTACAATACCTACACCGGTCAGTTGGTAGATGAATTGATCAACTCCAGCTTTGGCCCCAAAAAGCCCTACGGCTAGTGTGCCAAAAATGCCGCAAATCAAGTGAACAGCTACTGCACCCACTGGATCATCCAATCTTAGTCGGTCAACTAGCGCAACGGCCACGACGATGATCGCTCCGGCAATCAGCCCAATAATCACCGCGTCATTGGGGGACATTTGGTCCGCTCCCGCAGTGATTCCGACTAAACCGCCTAATATACCGTTGAGGAACATGGTCAAGTCGTAATTTTTGTAGCGTATAGCTGAAAGGATAAAGGCGCCAAATCCGCCAGCTGCTGCAGCCAATGAAGTGGTAACCAATACCAGTGAGGTGGCACCTGGATCTGCAGAGAGCACGGAGCCTCCGTTAAAGCCAAACCAACCCAACCAAAGAATTAATACCCCAGCAGTAGCCAAAGGAATATTGTGTCCAGGAATAGCGTTTATTTTTCCGTCGGCACTAAATTTTCCGATGCGTGGGCCCAGTAAAAAGATAGCGATCAGTGCCGCCCACCCACCGACGGAGTGTACTAGAGTAGATCCAGCGAAATCATAAAAGCCTCCGTTTTCTCCACCTAATGTGGTCAAAAATCCGCCGCCCCATTGCCATGAACCTACAATGGGATATACAATACCCACATAGATAATGGTAAAGATCATAAAGGCGCCGAGTTTTACGCGTTCAGCAACAGCACCAGACACAATAGTCGCAGCTGTGGCAGCAAACATTCCTTGGAACAAGAAGTCTGTCCAGTAGGTATAGCCACCCGAGGCGTAATCTGGGGTAAGTCCGTTTTCTGGAAGTGGCAAGCCAAATCCAGCAAATCCAAGATAACCGTTAAAGTCACCAGGATACATCAAGTTAAATCCAGCTACGTAATAGAGCAGAAGGCCGGCACAAATAATAAAAATGTTTTTGAAAAGAATGTTGATGGTGTTTTTTTGGCGGGTCAAACCGATTTCCAGGAAGGAAAATCCTAAGTGCATAAAAAACACTAAGGCGGTTGAGACCATCATCCAAATATTGTTGGCGGTAAATAAAGCGGTGTCCATAATCTATCTGTGTTGGCGTGTTAGTTTATTCCGGCGTGGCCGTTTTCTCGGGTTCTAATTCTGTAGGCTTCTTGAATCTCAGAGACAAATATTTTTCCATCTCCTACATTGCCTGTTTGGGCTGCATTGAGTATGGTTTCAATAGTGCGCTCTAAAAAATCATCAGACACCACAATAGTGAGGTATCTTCTCTGTATGTCAGAAGTGCTGTACGAGATCCCTCGGTATACGTGGCCCTCTTTTTCATTTCCGACTCCAGTAACATCCCAGTAGCTAAAGAAGTTTACTTCGATGCTGTGTAGCGCATCCTTGACTTCGTCAAATTTGGATTTGCGGATAATTGCTTCGATTTTTTTCATGGTGTTGGTTTTTTATTTTTGGCAAACATATACATATATAACATACACCCCCCATTTTTTAGGGGTAATTTGATAATAATTATGAATTAATCAATTTATACCCCTATAAATTATGGGGTATATACATTTAAATTGTAATTTATTATCTAATTGAATCAAATAAATGGGGGGGGTAAATAAAAAAAGGGCGCCAACTGATGTTGGCGCCCTTAAAAAGAAGGGGGGTCGAATTTATCGTTTAAATAAAGTCAATTTGAGTAGGAAGAGCAAAGCGATAAAGAGGGCAAATGCCCAAAGTACCCGGGCGGAACCAGGGTAGTTTTTTTTATGGTGCATTAACTCTTTTCGGTACGACCAGATGGTGATCGATACAAAAGAGACAAAAAAAAGTGCGGCAAAAATGAGTTGTCCTTTAGTGAACATATCTGTATTTTTGGCAAAGGTACATATAAATCTCCCTGATGAAAGACAAGATTACAGCCGTTCAGGCATTTCACACCGCATTTGGTTTGGGTTACAGCCAAACTCCATTGGCCACTTTAGGCGTGGATAAAAACAATTTGCGCTTCCGGTTGATGGACGAGGAAAATAAAGAATATTTGGAAGCGGCTATGGCTGGTGATTTGGTGGAAGTAGCGGATGCTTTAGGAGATATGCTCTATATATTGTGCGGCACCATTATTGAGCATGGACTTCAGGATAAGATCGAGGCGGTATTTGCCGAGATACAACGCTCCAACATGAGTAAATTGGGCGCCGATGGACAACCGATTTATCGAGAAGACGGTAAAGTGATGAAGGGACCTAATTACAGCCCACCTGATCTGGCCAGAGTACTTTCTAGTAAGCCTTAACCCGCCATCCAAAAGGATCTGGCGCTAAGTTGCGCTGCAGGTCAGTTAGTTTTTGCTTGAACAAATCAGCATAACTATCCGGTTGTTCCTGGAGCTCATATTTTTGCTCTTTATAGCCAAAACCTTTGATGGGACTCACTACGGCAGCAGTTCCAGCACCAAATAATTCCTTTAGACTACCGTTTTGGTAGGCGTCTAATATTTCTTGCACTTTAATAGGGCGTACCACTAGGTCAATACCTGAAGCCTTGGCCATGTCGATTAAGCTTTTGCGGGTCACTCCATCCAAAATACTATCGCTGGTGGGTCCTGTGATTAATTGATCCCCAATACGGACAAAAATATTCATGGTACCTGCTTCTTCGATGTATTCGTGGGTGGCTGCATCAGTCCAAACCACTTGTTGAAACCCTTCTTCCTGGGCAAGCTTGGTGGGATAGAATTGCCCGGCGTAGTTTCCCGCTGCTTTGGCATAACCAAATCCACCTTTAGCAGCTCTTGAATAATGTTCGGCAATTTTTACGCGCACCTCACCAGCAAAATAAGCATTGACGGGGCTGCAGATAATGATAAAGGAGTACTCTGTCGCCGGATTGGCCGCCACACCAGCTTGGGTGGCGATCACAAATGGTCTGATATACAATGAATTATTGGCACCCGGTTTGATCCAATCTTTCTCCAACTTGAGCAAGGCGCTTAGGCCATCCATAAAGTAGGCTTGTTCGAAACTAGGCATGCACAAACGCTCACAGGAACGGTTGATTCGTTTGAAATTTTCTTCAGGGCGAAATAGCCAAGCTTCCCCTTGATCATCTCTGTAGGCTTTCATGCCCTCAAATACCGCTTGACCATAGTGGAAAACTCTAGCAGAAGGGGGTAGGCTAATGTTTTGATAAGGAATGATTCTCGGAATACTCCAGGCCCCATTTTTATAGTCGCTGATCATCATGTGATCGGTAAATATTTGTCCAAATCCCACCTGATTAAAATCGACTTGATCGATTTTTGATGTAGGTGCTTTTTCTAGGGTAATGGGCGTTCCGAAATCCTGCATTATATAATAATTTGATCTACCAAAATTAAACATTTATTCCCCTGATTTCTTTTAATTTTTGTGATTTAATCAGCACCTTTGTCAACCTGACTTATATTTATGGACGTGCGTCAACACCAAATTCAACCTACTGCAGACGGTTCAAATACCTTGTTTATGCCGGGTTTGGGGGAAACGTACCATTCCAAACACGGAGCTTTACAGGAAGCCTTGCACGTATTTATTCAGGCGGGTTTTCACGCCACTACCACGGAATCGTTGCGCATTTTGGAAATAGGATGGGGCACAGGATTAAACGCTTTGCTCACTTGGGCTGAAGCCCATAAAACCCAAAGAAAAGTAAGTTACACGGGTATTGAGGCTTATCCTGTGCCGTGGGATTTAGCCCAAACCATGAATTATCCACAGTGGGTTGATATCGATGGATCTGCTGAGTTATTTGAGCAGATGCACCTGATGCCGTGGGGTGAAAAACAGGAATTAGACGCCCATTTTTCATTGGAAAAACAACAAATGCTTTTTGAAGAGATTCGGTTTGACCCACAATTTGATATGATTTATTTTGACGCTTTTGGCGCTCGAGTTCAGCCTTGGCTTTGGGAGCAACCGATCTTTGAAAAAATGTATGCGGCCTTGGTAGACGGTGGTGTATTAGTGACCTATGCCGCTAAGGGAAGTGTGCGTCGGGCCATGATAGAGGTGGGTTTTTTGGTAGAACGATTACCTGGCCCTCCGGGTAAACGAGAGATGCTTCGGGCTATTAAACCAATATAATTTGATATATGAAAGAATTTTGGGACCAACGTTATGCCCAAGAGGCTATGGCCTATGGGGAATCGCCAAATGTTTTTTTTAGGGAGCAATTAAATTCCCTGGCTCCAGGACGAATTTTGCTCCCTGCAGAAGGGGAAGGGCGAAATGCTATCTATGCCGCCACTTTAGGTTGGGAGGTTTGGGCTTATGATTGGAGTGAGGTCGCTAGAGCAAAAGCTTTAAACTATGCTTCTAAACAAGGGGTGACCATAGAGTATCATCTAGGGTCCTTGGATGAACTACCCCAACGCACCTCCTTTTTCGATGCCATCGCATTGATCTATGTACACTTCCCGGATCATATAAGACAGAGACAAATGCGGCTTTTGCAGTCTTGGTTAAAGCCAAACGGAAGGCTTATTTTAGAGGGTTTTTCTAAAAAACATCCCCAGTATCAAGCCCTTAATCCTCTGGTAGGAGGTCCTAAAAACGCAGACCAGTTATATGACCTAGATGATTTACTGTCCGATTTTGATCAGTGTCACTCGCTTCTAGCGGTCTCCCAAGAAATTGAACTCCAAGAAGGTTTTTGTCATTGTGGCACTGCCCATGTGGTCCGTTTACATCTAGAAAAATTATGAAGTATTTAATCACAGGAGCCACCGGATTGGTCGGCACTTCATTGGTCCATGCCCTTTTAGACAGAGGTGTGGAGGTGAACTACCTCACCACACAAGTGAAAAGCACGCCTAGATTTTCTAGGGCCCGCGAATTTCACTGGGACCCTATAAAAGGCCTACTGGATACCCAAGCATTGGAAGGAGTCTCGGTAGTCATTCATTTGGCCGGTGCTTCGATTGCTAAGCCCTGGACAAAAACATACAAAAATGAGATCGTTCAGAGTAGGGTCGAGGGATTGAACGTGTTGGCACAAGCGATTAAGGAAGGCCATTTTCCCGTAGTTAAATTGGTTTCTGCTTCAGCAACAGGGATCTATCCCAGCGATCTTGACCAGGTATACACCGAAGATAGCTCAGCAGTGGCGCAGGACTTTTTGGGAGAGGTGGTTCAACGCTGGGAAACTGCAGCAGATCAATTCAATAAACTGGGGATAGAGGTTATTAAATGTAGGTTTGGCCTTGTTTTTTCCCTGTCCTCAGGTAGCCTTCCTGCTATGGTTACCCCTGTTCGTTGGGGGATAGGGTCTGCACTAGGCGATGGCCAGCAGTGGCAGTCTTGGATTCATCTGGGGGATTTAACTAAGTTGTTGATCTGGTGTGCTGCTGAGGCACAACCAGGTGTATACAATGCGGTGGCCCCTAATCCATTGAGGCAAATCGATTTAGCTCAGTCGATTGCTCGCTGTTTGCGCAAGCCTTTTTGGGCACCTGCGGTACCTGGTTTTGCGTTGAAATTGATTTTAGGTGAACGATCCGCCTTGGTGTTGTCCAGTCAACGGGTAAGCGCGGATAAAGTGACTCGTGCAGGTTTTGTTTTTGATTTTCCTGAAATCACGCAAGCCCTGACAGATTTATTGGGTCCAACTAGGTGACAATTTGACATTGACAGTTGAATTGGCCCTAGATTTGCCCTGTACAGAATCAAATTATGTCATCCTATGAGCGAAGATTTAAACCAAATGGAAGCACAGCAAGCGTCAGAAACTGAACTTAACGAACAGTCCGCTGCGGCCCCAAAAAGCGAAAAAAAATCCAAGAAAGATAAACAAGCAGAACTTGAACAGGCTTTGGCAGAGGAAAAAGATAAATTTCTTCGCTTGTTTGCTGAGTTTGAGAATTATAAAAAACGCACCGTAAAAGAGCGAATGGATTTATTCAAAACCGCTGGACAGGAAGTGATTACGGCTTTATTGCCTGTGGTTGATGATTTCGAAAGAGCGTTGAAAGAAATTGCTAAATCAGAAGAAAAGGAACTTTTTGTGGGCGTTGAATTAATCAGTCAAAAGCTCACCCAGGTGTTGCAAAGCAAAGGATTGTCCTTAGTGGAGGTTGCAGCTGGAGCGGATTTTGATGCGGACATACACGAAGCGATTACCCAGATTCCAGCGCCAGACCCATCATTAAAAGGCAAGGTAGTGGACGTTGTGGAGAAAGGATATAAATTAGGAGACCGAATGATTCGCCACCCCAAAGTGGTTGTAGGACAATAACATCATGAAGGAAGATTTTTACGTCATACTTGGCATTGACAAAAGCGCTAGTGCTGCCGATATCAAAAAGGCCTACCGCAAAAAGGCTATTGAATACCACCCGGATAAAAATCCAGGAGATTCAAAAGCGGAGGAGCTATTTAAAAAGGCAGCTGAAGCCTACGAGGTCTTAAGCGATCCAGACAAGCGCGCTAAATACGATCAATACGGTCATGCAGCCTTTGAAGGTGGATTTGGCGGGGGTGGTGGTATGAATATGGATGACATATTCAGTCAATTTGGCGATATCTTCGGATCAGCTTTTGGCGGTGGAGGTTTTGGTGGTTTCTCCGGTTTTGGCGGTTCAGGAACCCGAAGAGTCAAAGGAAGTAACTTGCGCATTCGCGTCAAACTTAATTTAGAAGAAATTGCTCAGGGCGTTGAGAAGAAAATCAAGGTGCGCCGCAAGGTGATGGCCGAGGGGGTTAAATACAAAAATTGTACTACCTGTGGTGGATC
>Ga0102879_1000286_pt1 | contig 23560 bp, 26 predicted proteins | sample Colrivmet1548B02_FD_78187 | JGI IMG/M metagenome (GOLD analysis project Ga0102879, IMG submission 78187) | Estuarine microbial communities from the Columbia River estuary - metaG 1548B-02 | ecosystem: Environmental > Aquatic > Marine > Intertidal zone > Estuary | place: USA: Columbia River... | reverse complement strand
TTCGTGGCGGGGTTGGCGGGGTCAATTTCGTCAAAAACAATATGCGCAGTCATGCCCATCGGCAAATCTTGCAACGCGGCAAAGGCGCTAAAGTCGCTGCCCGTCAGGACATCATGCGTCGCGGTCACGTGAGGCAGCCCTTTATGACTATCAACAGTCGCCCGCCCATGACCGGGGATGTGCTTGAGCACCGGCAACACACCGCCATCCAAAAGCCCGTCAGCCGCCGCAACCGACGCAGCAATGACGGTTTCAAGATCGATACCGTAGCAGCGATTACGCAAAAACGGGTGCGTGTCAGGGCCAACGATATCAGCGCAAGGCGCACAGTTCGCATCAATACCCACGGCACGCAATTCATCTGCAATGATCCGATTGCGCAGCCACATGGCGCGGATCGGATCGCTGGCTTGTTCCATCTGATCAAGTGGAGGCAACCATTCATGCCAATGCGGTGCACGCATACGCTGCACGCGGCCACCCTCTTGATCAATCAAAATCGGGGCATCGCGCCCCACGGCCTCGCGCAGGTCAGCCGTCAGTTGGCGCAACTGGTCTGGTGTGTCGATATTGCGCGCAAAAAGTATAAATCCGAACGGGTCGGAATCGCGAAAAAACGCCTTTTCCCAATCAGTTACGGATAGACCTTCACACCCCAATATTGAGGCATTCAACGCCATTTAGCGCACCACAACAGGGATACAATCAATGTTTTCGGCGATCATCGCAGCGCAGAAACGGCGGGCGTCATTGACCTCGGCGAAACCTTCGGCGCGCAAACGGTAGAATGTTTTGCCACCCGATGTGGCCTCTTGGATCACGCGGCTTTTGCCGTCCATGATCTCGCCAAAGCGCCCTGTCAGACGGGTCCACTCGGTTGCAGCCACATCAGAGGCCGGAAACGCACCAAGCTGTACGAGGTTCGTACCAGCCGCAAAGTTCGTCTCAGTCACAAGATTGGCCACTTCCTCCGCAGGAGCAGGGCTAAGTGCTGCGGCAAGTGCGTCGTTAACGCCGCTTGCATCAGCCGCTACGGCTTGGGTGCTCGCACGGGCCATCGGGCGCAACGATACGGATACGGCTGACGCTGAACCGCTTGATTCCAACACGGCCTCTCCTGCAACGCTCAGCGTCGGGGCAACGTCTTCGCCATCAGCAAGGTCGGTCAAAGGCTGCGCACCGTCAGCAATCTGATCGGCCAAAGCGAGAATATCATCTGTGGAAAGTGGCGCATCGACAAGCTGATCGGCGTTCAAAGTCGTTGGCGTCACCTCTGCGGTTGCAACAACAGTCCCAAGCGGATCGACACTTGCGAAGACTTCATCGGCCTCGGCCATCGGCTGCGCTTCCAGATCTTCTTCCGAAAGCCCCCGTGTGACAGGCGCTAAGGCCACTGTATCTTCAGGTGGTTCAGCCTCTCCAACGGCAGCAACCTCGTTGACGGAAAGACCTGTATGCAAGGTCACTTCACCACCGGGATTTTCGGGCAATGACCGCATGTCGCCAGTCATGGCACGCACGACAGGAATACCCGTCACATCACGCATCACAAGCTTATAACCCCAGACACCAACCCCGATGATCAACGCACAAGATATCGCCGCACCTGCGTAATTCACAAGGACACCGGCGCGCGCTGCACCGCTCAAAGGGGCTTGCCCCTGATCATAAACTGCCATGTTCGCCTCACTGCCCGGTCACTGCTAACGCGGGTGATTGCCTCGATTACACCCAAACAGTGGCACGCTTTTAGCGCATCTCTTCCGCTGGGGTTAAACCGAGAATACCAAGACCGGACGCAATAACAACCGAAACGGCGCGAATGAGGGCGATTTTTGATTGTGTTGTGTCATTATCACCGTCCTGCAAAAACCGCAGGCTGACGTCGTCGTTGCCACGGTTCCACAAGCCATGCAGATCAGACGCCAAATCATAAAGATAGAACGCGATCTTGTGAGGCTCGTGACCGTTTGCCGCGATCTCAACCAAGCGCGGCCACTCGGCCAGCTTCTTGGCGACACCAATCTCGGCTTCGTGGGACAATTTGGAAAGATCCGCACCTGCAAGCGCTGCGTCGGACACATCAACACCCGCCTCAACGGCCTTGCGCATCACGGATTTCACCCGCGCATGAGCGTATTGGACATAGAACACAGAGTTATCTTTGGATTGCTCGGTCACCTTGTCAAAGTCGAAATCAAGCGGGGCGTCGTTCTTGCGGGTCAGCATGTGGAAGCGGGTCACATCTTTGCCTACGGCATCCACAACATCGCGCAGGGTTACGAACGTCCCTGCCCGTTTGGACATCTTGAAAGGCTCACCGTTCTTGTAGAGCTTCACCAGTTGCGTCAACTTGATATCAAGCGGCACACGTCCATCGGACAGCGCAGACACCGCTGCTTTCATCCGCTTTACGTAACCGCCATGATCGGCACCAAAGACATCGATTAACTGGTCAAAACCTCGCTGCACCTTATCGTAGTGGTAGGCGATGTCGGGCGCGAAATAGGTCCAAGCGCCATCAGATTTCTGCACAGGCCGGTCGACGTCGTCGCCGTGATCTGTCGACTTAAACAATGTCTGCTCGCGTGGTTCCCAATCGTCAGGCAGCTTGCCCTTTGGTGGTTCAAGCGTGCCGCGATAAATCAGGCCTTTGGCGTCGAGTTCGGCAATCGCTTTTTCGATCAAGCCTGTGCCATATAAGGATTTTTCGGAATAAAAGCTGTCCATGACCACACCCAATTGCGCGAGGTCGGCACGGATCATATCCATCATCCGTTCCGTCGCAAAAAGGCGGATTTCTTCCAGCCAATCGTCCTCTGGGGACTCCAGATACTTGTCGCCAATCGCGGCCTTTAGCTCTTCACCGACCTCAATGAGGTAATCACCCGGATAGCTGCCCTCAGGCCAATCAACGCTGAGATCATGCGCCTCCTGGTAGCGCAAATAGACCGAGCGCGCGAGCACGTCCACCTGTGCGCCACCGTCGTTGATGTAATATTCGCGGGTCACATCATAGCCCGCGTAATCCAGCAGGCTCGCCAAGGCATCGCCAAACACAGCCCCCCGCGTGTGGCCCACATGCAGCGGCCCGGTCGGGTTGGCGGACACATATTCAACCAGCATTTTTTGCTTTTGACCAAGGGTCGAGCGGCCATAGGTAGGGTCCGTCAATGCTGCTTTCACAACTCCCTGCCAGAGTGCTGCATCAAGACGCAGGTTCAAGAAACCAGGGCCTGCGACCTCTGCCAAAGCGATCCTTGGATCGGCAAGCAATTTCGCGGCCAACCCATCAGCAATCTGGCGCGGGTTCATGCCCGCAGGCTTGGCCAAGACCATCGCCGCATTCGTCGCCATATCGCCGTGCGCTGCATCGCGCGGTGGCTCGACGGACACTGCGCCCATCTCAAGACCCGCAGGCAGCGCTCCTTCAGCAACCATCGCATCAAGGCAGGTGATCACAAGACCACGAATATCAGCAAATAGGTTCATTTCAGGCGTCCTTCGGTCGGCGTTTTCAATTTGGTTTCATGTCGTTTAGCACGGCTATCCGCGCGGTCAATGTCAGGCGTCGGCTGGCGGTTGAATGTTGGCCACCTCTGGGTCGCTTTGCGGCGGGCGCATTGCGATGATCCGCACGTCAACAGCGCCCTTCACCTCTTCATCCTTGCGGATAAACGAAATCACGCCTTTGGGCGAAATCCGCGCAACGAGCATACTGTCTTCACGCTCAGAGCGCCAAGTCTCAAAGGTAAACTCTTCGGTCAGGCGCGTCACGCGGAACGTCCAACCATCGCGCACCAGCTTGTTCATGCCCGCATGGGTTTCCTCTGGGCCAAACTTGCGGCCACCAAGGGTGCGTGGCAGTTGATGCCGTGCGCTCTCGCTCTTTTCGCGCATGACTTGGAACACGTTATCACGGCCAAATTCGGGCGCGAGGTCGGTCGCCACAAGCGTGTTATAGGCGTCATTGCTGGTCGCGGCTATCAAGGTCGCGAAGCTGACCAATTCAAGCCGCTGCTCTGCCGCCTCGGACAGAATGTCGCCAGAGAATGTCTCGATCCCAGCCGTCCGCGCAGCGCGCAAGTTGCCAAAGTTCGGATCTGCCATCAACACAGGTACGTCGGCCTTCTTGATTGCCTCGGCCAAGGCCGTTGTCCAAGGCGAGCCCCCGATCACGATAACCCCCGGAATATCCGCGCCGGTCAGCCCCAAGAACCTGGCAAATGGTGCCAGTGTGAAGCCGTGCAAAACCACGGTGACGGCCACAAGCACAAAGGCCAACGGTCCGATTAAGGCCGCATCGGGGAACCCCAAGGCCAGTAAACGCTCGCCGAACAATCCTGCTACGGCGACCAACACAACACCGCGCGGGCCAGTGAAGGCGATCAATATCTGCTCTTTCATTGGGATGCCCGACCCCAAAAGTGAGACAAGTACCGTGATCGGACGCGCCACCAAAATGACCGCGCCGACAAAGAGGACGGCTCGCAAATCAAGCTTGGCCAATGCTGCAACATCAAGCCCTGCCGCCAGCAAAATGAACACGCCCGAGACCAAAAGAACCGTCGCGTGCTCCTTAAAGCGGCGCAATTCTTCGTAGCTTGGCAAGTTCGCGTTGGCGATCACGATCCCCATGATGGTTACCGCAAGCAGGCCACTTTCATGCAACACATGGTCGGATACCCCAAAGATAAACAGCAAAAGCGAAAACAGCACAGGCACCTTCATGAACTCAGGGACCCAGCCGCGCTTGAACGATTTCGCAAGGCCGTAACCCGCTGCCAAACCAAGTGCTGTGGCAAAGCCAATGCCGACCACCAAGTCCCATACGGCCTCGCCCGTCGTTGTTGCAGTGTTCAACACCAGCACAACTTCGAACGCGAACACGGCGGCCAATGCCCCGATAGGATCGTTTACAATCGCTTCCCACTGCAGCAAAGCGGCGGGTCTGCGCGACAAACGCGCTGTGCGGAGCAGCGGCGCAATTACAGTCGGACCTGTCACGATCATGATGCCGCCAAAGACGGTGGCACTTTCCCAAGACAACCCCGCCCCGTAGCGCAACGCCATTGTCGACATGAACCAGCCCAAAGGTGCACCGACAAATACCAGCCGTTTCACACCTTTCACCGCATCTTGCAGCGAATGAAAGTTGAGCGTCAGCCCGCCCTCAAACAGAATAATCGCAACTGCAATCGAGATAATCGGCCCCATCAGTGGTCCGATATCGCGCACAGGATCAAAGACGCCCAGCACAGGACCAATAAGGATACCTGCAAGCAACATCAGCACAATCGCAGGCATCCGTAAGCGCCATGCAAGCCATTGCGACCCGACACCCAAAGCCCCCACAAGCGCAAAAGCCATCACTGGCGCCATTGCGTCCGTTGCTGTCTCAACTGCCATCGATCACTCCTGCGGGGATTTCTTCCCCGCCAATTAGTCGTTTATGTTCTTGGATCGCAAAACGATCTGTCATGCCAGCAATATAGTCCGCAACAATCCGCGCCAAGGCGATCTTATCGGGGGCGTCAGCCACATCCTTGCGCCATTGCTTGGGCAATTCGTCGGTGTTCTCCATGAAGAATGGGAACAGGTCATTGACCATCTGCGTCACGACAATCCGCATCTCGACCACCGCAGGTGCGCGGTACATCCGTTCGAACAGGAACCTACGAATAACCTTCAAGTCGGCCCAAAGTTCCGGCGAAAACTGCACCATCATTCGGCCTGCGTGGCGAATATCATGCACAGATTGCGGATTGAATTCGGTCAAGTTGCGGCTACTCACCGTAATAACGTCTTCAACGAGCACGCCAAAGAAACGGCGCAAGGCCTCGTGGCGGCGGCGGTAATAGTTCAGATCTGGATATTTTGCATCCACCCGCGCAAAGCAGTCCTTCAAAATCGGCAATTCGGCCAATTCATCGGTGCTAAACAACTCGGCCCGAAGACCATCGTGCAGGTCGTGGTTGTTATAGGCAATGTCATCGGCCAAGGCCGCCGCTTGCGCCTCTGCACTCGCATGGGTGTGCAACTCCAAATCGTGCAGCGTGTTATATTTGGCTAAGGCCCAAGGGATTTCTCCGGTCACGGGGCCGTTATGTTTGGCGATGCCTTCGAGCGTTTCCCATGTCAGGTTCAGCCCGTCCCACTCCGCATAGTGGCGCTCCAAATCGGTCACGATCCGCAGGGCCTGCGCGTTATGATCAAAGCCGCCGTAGGGCTTCATCAGCGCATCAAGCGCCTCTTCACCCGTGTGGCCAAAAGGTGTGTGACCAAGATCGTGGGCCAGCGCCACGGCCTCGGTCAGCTCGACATTCAGCCCCAATGCGGCCGCAACCGTGCGGGCGACTTGTGCCACTTCAATCGAATGGGTCAGGCGTGTGCGGAAATAATCGCCCTCGTGCTCGATGAACACTTGGGTCTTATGTTTCAGCCTGCGGAACGCACTGGCATGAATAATCCGGTCGCGATCACGCTGAAACGGAGACCGGAAATAGCTCTCTTCCTCAGGAAACAGACGGCCGCGCGCATTGCTGGGGTCCGTCGCATAGGGGGCTGTCATAATGAATTGCCTTTTTGCCTGTCTTGCCGTGTTTGCCTGCGCTAACTATATTGCAAATGTAATCAAACTGTAAGGCTCGCAAAATGCTGACGCTCCCCCCAACTGTGACACCCCGCGCTTTTGAACGGCTTGCCGAAATCGGTGCTGCCGCACAAGGCAAAGCACTACGCGTGGCGGTCGAAGGCGGCGGATGTTCGGGGTTTCAATATGAAATTGATCTCGACGAGCCAAAAGAAGACGATCTGATTCTCGAAGGTGCGGGAGAGAAAGTGCTGATCGACAGCGTGTCCCTGCCTTTTTTGGCCTCAGCCATCATTGATTTCAGTGAAGAATTGATCGGCGCTCGGTTCGTGATTAACAATCCGAACGCCAGTAGTTCATGCGGTTGCGGCACGTCGTTCTCTATTTAGAGGCCACGTGCCGTACGGAATGATACCAAGCGGCGGGATTTTTCGTCCCACAAATCAAGGCTTGCGCACTTAAAGCTCTCCCAAATTGTCATGCGGCTTTGGTCAACCAGCTCTTGGTGATCGCGCAGAACCTCTGGCAGACGGTAAAACGGAATACGCGAATACAGGTGGTGTACGTGGTGAATTCCGATGTTGCCTGTAAACCAACGCAAAACCGCTGGCAGATCATAGTGCGACGAGCCGTGCAATGCCGCCTCATGCAGATCCCAATCTTCGTTCTTATCCCAAAGCGTCGTCTCAAACTGGTGCTGCACATAAAACAGCCAAACGCCGATTGAAGCCGCGACAAGAGTTGTTGGCAAGAACACAAGGAAAACAGCGCCAAGACCGATGAACCAGTAGATCGTGAAGAGTGCTGCAGCAGCCACAATATTCGTGCCCATTGAGCTTACCCAATATTTCGCGCCAGATTTCATCAGGCCAATTGGCAGACGGTTTTGCAGCAAAAACAAGTAGCTAGGCCCCAAAACGAACAATGTCAGCGGATGGCGATATGCGCGGTATTGGACGCGGCCCCAAAAGCTAAGCGCCTTAAACTCATCAACCGTCAGCGTCATCACATCACCAATACCGCGGTGATCCAAATCACCGTGGCTGCCGTGGTGGATCGCATGGGTGCGCTTCCACACATCGTAAGGCGTCAGCGTCAAAACACCCAACGCGCGACCGATCCAATCGGACAATGTGCGGTTCGCAAGAAATGATGAATGTCCGCAATCGTGCTGGATGATGAAGAGACGCAACAAAAACGCGCCATTCAATGCGGAAATCAGAAACGCGGCAATATAACTGTATTGCAGCGCCCAACAGGCGCCGACCCAAAGTGCAAAGAACGGGATAATCGTCACAGCCAATTCAAAGCTCGACCGCCAATTGCTTGGGTTGCGGTACTTCGAGAGGTCCGCAATCCACTCGCGTGCAGATTTCGTTTCGGGTGCAGGTGTCATTAACATGGGTTTTTGTCGCTCATGGTTATTCTTTGCCCCGTCGATAAAGCACAAAAGCGTTTAAGCAAAGTTTATTTATGATCACGAACAAACACATCATCTTGTGGGTCCCGCTTGCACCAATCGCCCTATTGGGGCAAAACGGCTGCAAACCTGGGGGATGCCATGAAGATAGCGACGTTCAATATCAACGGGGTCAAAGCCCGCATTGAGGCCCTCACGACATGGCTGCAAGACAGCGCGCCCGACGTGGCTGTCTTGCAAGAAATCAAATCCGTCGATGAAGGATTCCCGCGCCAAGCCATTGAAGAACTTGGATATAATGTAGAAACCCACGGCCAAAAGGGTTTCAACGGCGTGGCCATCTTGTCGAAATTCCCGCTTGAAGACGTCACGCGCGGCCTGCCAGGCGATGACACCGACGAGCAAGCTCGCTGGATCGAGGCCACGGTAATCGGCGAAAAAGCACTGCGGATTTGCGGGCTTTATTTGCCAAACGGCAATCCTGCGCCTGGTCCAAAATATGACTACAAACTCGCATGGATGGAGCGACTTTATACCCGCGCCCAAGCTCTTATGGCACTTGAAGAACCTGCGCTAATGTGCGGAGATTACAACATAATTCCGCAATCCGAAGACGCAGCTCGCCCCGACGCATGGATCGAAGACGCGCTCTTTCGCCCCGAAAGCCGCGCGGCTTTCCGCCAATTAGTTAATCTCGGCTTCACTGAGGCCTTCCGCGCGCGGCAACAAGACGCAGGCCACTACTCTTTCTGGGATTATCAAGCTGGCGCATGGGATCGCAACGACGGCATTCGCATCGATCACTTCCTTCTGACCCCCCAATGCGCCGATTTGCTCAATGATTGCTGGATCGAAAAAGACGTGCGTGGCCGCGAAAAGCCTTCCGATCACGTCCCCGTCTGGGTTGATCTCGCGATTTAGGCGGTCACGTCGTGATCATATAGCCAGCTGAGGCGGTTCAAAAACGCGTTGGGTGCAACAGCGCCAAGTACCTTTAAACCCGCGAACGCAACATGCCGTTGAACACCTGACAAATGGTAATTGCGGGCATTGGAATTCGCCGCCTCAATCGCACGTTTTACTCGTGATTTTCTTGCGTTTTCAAAGATTTGAAGACCCACTTTAATATCGCCCGAAGCACAAGACCGCGCCAAAACATAGGCGTCCTCAATTGCCAAATTCGCACCTTGCGCAAGAAACGGTAATGTTGGATGGGCCGCATCACCGAGGATGGCGGTCTTCTCCCCGACCCAATTGTCAGCCACTGGATGACGGAACAAGCCCCAAAGGTTAACCTGCCCGACCTTCTCCAAAATCGCCCGCAATTCAGGCGCGGCGCCTGCAAATGCTGCGCGCAAATGCGCAGGATCATCGGCGTGCGACCAGCCTTCGGCCGCCCATTCCGACCGTTCTTGCACCGCAACAATATTAAATCGCCCGCCAGACAAAGGATAGGTCACCACATGCTGGCGCGGCATCATCCAGATTTGTGCTTCCGCAGCGGCTTCATGCGGAACAATCGCCCGCCACGCGACTTGACCAGTAAAGAACGGATCAGACTGCGCGTTCAACCGCCCGCGCAATTCAGACCGCAGCCCCTCGGCGCCGATTAACAAATCATGAGGCGGCAAATCATCAAGATCAGGCACCTGCCCCAGTTTCACCACGACACTCGCTTTCATAGCAGCCTCGGCCAAAACCTCGATCAAACTCGCACGGTGCAAAAACAGGTAGTTCGGCGACTGTCCCGACAGATCAAAGCGCGTCACAACGCGCCCGCTAATCCCGTCCATCGGCACAACAGCCCGCGCCACGACGCCCCGCGCCACAAGCGCATCCCAAACGCCAAGTGCGACCAAAGCGCGGCCCGCATTTGGGGTGATCTGCAAGCCAGCTCCAACTTCTGTCAAGGCCTGCGCCCGCTCTGACACACAAACGCTGGCCCCTTGCTTTGCAAAGGCCAGCGCTGCTGTCAGTCCTGCGATCCCGCCGCCGATAATCTCAACGTGGGTCGTTTTCATATCAATCGTCGCGGTGTACTTTTTCGCGACGCTCGTGACGCTCTTGCGCCTCAAGGCTCATCGTCGCGATTGGACGCGCATCAAGACGCTTAAGCGAAATTGGCTCGCCAGTGATCGAGCAATAGCCGAATTCGCCCTCTTCGATGCGACGCAAAGCGCCCTCAATCTTGTTGACCAATTTACGCTGACGGTCCCGCGTGCGCAGCTCGAGCGAGCGATCTGTTTCCTCAGAGGCGCGGTCAGCCACATCGGGAATGTTGCGTGTCTGATCTTTCATGCCCGCCACAGTATCGCGGGTGTCTTCCAAAAGATCGGCTTTCCAGTTCAGCAACTTGACGCGGAAATACTCGGTCTGGTTGTCGTTCATGAACGGCTCATCGTCGTTCGGAACATAATCATCTGGCAGGAACGTTTTGATTTTCACCTTCGTTCCCTTGCGCTTGTCGGTACCTTGCGATTTGACTGTCTGCGACATGTTCAACCCCCTATTTTGCGCACGTTTACTCTGACAATTACCAAGTGTCACCCCCTGATTTATGTGAGCGCAAACAGTTGAAGACCGCGCGAAATCCACTTAGGGTCACGCCAACCCCAGTTAGGAATAAACCATGCAATTTCAGGGCACAGACACCTATGTCGCCACAGACGACCTTACCATGGCAGTTAATGCAGCCGTCACGCTAGAGCGGCCGTTGCTCGTCAAAGGCGAGCCTGGCACAGGCAAAACAGAGCTCGCCCGACAGGTAAGCGCGGCCTTAGGTCTACCCATGATTGAATGGCACATCAAGTCCACCACCAAAGCGCAGCAAGGCCTGTATGAATATGACGCCGTTAGCCGCTTGCGTGATAGCCAGCTTGGCGACGAAAAGGTGCATGACGTCGCCAACTATATTCGTAAGGGAAAACTTTGGCAGGCGTTTGGCGCCGAGGGGCGCGTCGTGCTGCTGATCGACGAGATTGACAAAGCCGACATCGAATTCCCGAACGACCTTTTGCAAGAACTCGATCAAATGGAATTCCACGTCTATGAGACAGGTGAGACCATCAAGGCGGTCCACCGCCCCGTTGTGATCATCACATCCAACAACGAAAAAGAACTGCCCGACGCCTTTCTGCGCCGCTGCTTTTTCCACTACATCAACTTTCCCGACCAAGACACGATGCGCAAAATCATCGCCGTGCATCACCCCGACATCAAGGATCAACTCCTGACCACGGCGCTCACGCAATTCTACGAGATCCGCGAAACCGCTGGCCTCAAGAAAAAGCCGTCTACATCAGAAGTTCTCGACTGGCTCAAACTGCTCTTGGCCGAAGACCTGACCCCCGAAGACCTCAAACGCGACGGGGCGAACGCCCTGCCAAAGCTGCACGGCGCATTGCTGAAAAACGAACAAGACGTGCACCTGTTCGAGCGGCTGGCGTTCATGGCGCGAAGCGGCAGATGAAGGGCCTTGACAGCACATGATTAGCTTCGACTTCGAAGCGTTTTTGGAAGGGTTATCCGCGATTATATGAATCCAACGATAGGATCCCAAGAAATAAATCATTTGAAATAGTCAATTTGAGATCTCCGTAGAAAAACTGTTTGCACTTAAAGAATTCGCCAGTCTGTTTTCAGCCTCTATGGTTTCAATCCTTCTACCATCTAGTGTGTAGGGCCAGATTTGATAAAGCCAGTTGAGCACGCTCTCCACCTTACCTTGGGTGACTGGTTCTTTCACGATTTGAAGCGTCATCCCCTCAAGCACGTACCCCGCCCCAAAAACGTCTGACAGGTTTGTGGGATCGACAAGTCGCACAGAAGTTGGAGTATTAATGTCGTCAAAAGTCACCATTTGCGGGTAATCTTCTTGCGGAACGGCAACCACCTCCCGATATCTTTGAACTGACCGGGCCCACTGCTTAAATCCAAGTTCGTAAGTATAGGGAAGTTGTTCGAACGTCTTTAATGCAAGCTTTTCAACACCGTCTAACATCACAAACAAATAGCGATCAGGGGCAACCTCCAGCACGACTGCCTCGCCGCTGATACGTGATCTGACACCGCGCGCTTCATGGAATACCAAAAACCCATCAGTTTCTGTGTATGTCACTTCCGTGACGCTCATTGCGACCACAGGACCATCGGGCGTTAGTACCGTGACGGTCAATTTTTGACGCCATGAATAGACGTCACTACAGGCGGTAAGGATAAGTAAACCTAGGATTGAAAGGCTGCGTTTGATCATATTTTTCGGCAACCTAACTTTACTGTAATTACGCAACCCACATGAATTGCCAAAACATAGTAAAATGAAAACACAATCTATAATTGCAGCCGATATCGGATATTGCCAGCGGTATATTTACAGTCGATCTGCTAACCTCTTTAGAATTTGTAGTTCACTCCATTAACGCTACTTTTTGGCACGGACCCAAATGACCCCAATTTCCGCTGCCAAAAACCCCGTTCAAAACTTGAGAAGTTGTTGAAGGTTTGTGGGCTTCCCCCACGCCCCCCCCCGCTAGACAGTCTTCACTTCTCCACCTACAAAGCAGCAGGGTTCAAAGCACCCGCCGCTTGCAGGCCTCCGCCATGGTGAAGCTTTGATAGACCATCTAAACTGACGTCAGCTTTATGCGGTCTGTTGGCAATGCAGGCGCCCAACGCGAAATCCGCATCTAACTGAAAGATGTGAAAGATGACTATTTTCCCCTCTCTGGATGCGCTCAAAGCGCAGGCCAAAAACCTTCGCACCTCGCTTGCGGCCACGGGCCATGTGATCAGCCATGCGCAATCGCTTGAGCTTTTGGCAAAGAAACTTGGGCACCGCGACTGGAACACACTGCACGCCGCCGTTGGCAATGCGCCCCCGATCTTACAACTGGGTCAGCGCATTTCGGGGCGCTACCTTGGCAAAGTCTTCGCGGGCAAAATCATCAGTATTTCCGACATCGGACACGGGGCACGTTTCCAGCTCTCCGTGCGCTTCGACGCGCCCGTCAATGTCTCGAAATTCGACAGTATGGTGATCGCGCGGGTTCAAGTAAACGCGACCGTGGGCCGCGATGGTCAGACCTCGGAAAAGACATCAGACGGCACGCCGCATTGGTGATCTCGCTCCCATAATTTAAGAATCAAGACCTGAGCGTATCGTGCATCACTTCGCACCGCACGCTCAGGTTGTTTTACCTCACGCACATCGCGTCAACCATATCTAGTGGCGGCAACGACGCGGCCCACAAGGCGCGTGCGCCTTTCGTGCAACGCAAAGGACTTAATGCATTCATTTCCCGCGCTTTATCCGTGCAAAATGTCCTTAAAATACGGTTAATCACACTGTTCCCGTCGCGCATCTAGCAAATGCCTTAATCGCGTCAAAGAGGAGCCGCAGTTCAATGGCAGATTGGGCTGACGTAATTGAGGAGTAGCAGGTTTGACCAAGGCAAAAATGCCGGTCGCAAACCGCCCATTGAGCGCCGCCATTTTGGCGGCTCGTTTTGGGTCGTGGACCGAAGAACAATCTAAATGCGGCGCTTTGGCGGCACGTCATATCTGCGCATCCGCGCCCTCAATCCGAGGGTCATCTGTATGAGCCGTTTCGCCGCGTTTGCCTTGTCTGTCATCGTGTCCTGTTCACCTATCCCACAAGAAGCCCCGCCAAGCCGTGCGGTCGCTCTGACGCAAGCCCTGCCCCCAATGCAGATGTTCTCGACCAGCTATGTTGCGCCTGCAACGCGTCCGAATTCTGAAATCGCCCAAGATTTCCTCGATCTTTCTTTCCGCATGGAAAGTGGCCGCGCCGTGGCAAACATGACCCGCTTTGATGGGCCTATCACCGTACGTGCAACTGGCGACGTGAACGCGACAATGTTGCATGACCTGCAAGCGCTGTTGGCCCGCCTCCGCAGAGAAGCAAAGCTGGACATCACTTTGGTGAATGCAAATCAGCCTGCATCCATCACAATTCAGGCCGTACCCCGTGCAACAATGCAGGCCGCCGTTCCGCGCGCCGCTTGTTTTGTTGTTCCTCGCCTGACAAGCTGGTCCGAATTCAAAATTGCACGCCGTACGCCGCAAGTAGACTGGACTACCCTCACCCGCCGTGACCGCGCCGTTATTTTTGTGCCTGCCGATGTCGCACCGCAAGAAACGCGTGACTGTCTGCACGAGGAATTGGCCCAAGCGCTCGGCCCGCTCAACGATCTCTACCGGCTGCCCGATTCCGTTTTCAACGATGACAACATTCATGCGGTTCTGACCAGCTTCGACATGTTGATCTTGCGGGCCTACTACGATCAAGATTTGCGCAATGGCATGTCGCGCGGTGAAGTCGCCGCCCGTATTCATCCGATCTTGGCAAAACTAAACCCATCAGGTGAGCGCGGCGACGGTGTTCCGTTAAATGACACCTCTCGCGATTGGATCACCAATATCGAGACCGCACTGGCCAACGGTGCAAACCCGACCCAACGCCGAAACGCGGCAGCCCAGGCCATTCGATTAGGTAACGCCTTTGGCTGGACAGGGCCGCGCGCTGGTTTTGCGCAATACGCCTACGGTCGCTTGGAAGTCGGTCACAACCCTTCGGCCGCATTGGCATCGTTTAATGCCGCAGAGGCCGCTTACATCGTAAGCCCCACGACACAAATCCACGCCGCACATATTGCGGTGCAACAGGCGGCTTTTGCCCTCGCTGCAGGCGATACAGCACGGGTCATCGCGCTGAGCGATACGTGGGTCAACGTCGCAGCGCAGCATCAGAACGCCGCACTCATGTCCACGCTACTGATGTTTAAGGCTCAGGCCTTGGATATGCGCGGCGAAACAGCACAAGCTGAAAGCCTCCGTCTGGACACTCTTGGTTGGGCGCGTTACGGATTTGGTTCTGATGCAAACGTGCAAGCCCGCCTTGATGAAATAGCGGGTCTCGCCAGAAGATAGAAAGTTGCTCTCATGATATTCCCCCTTGCTGGTCTGTTAATCGGGGCGATTTTGGGAGCTCTTCGCGCAAAAATGCGCGGCGGGACAACATTTGACCTTCTGCAATGGGGCGCCGTCTTTGCAATGGGCTTCGGCTTGATTGGGCTGTTCATTCTGGTCTTCATCGAACGCGCTGCAATCTAAGGCGATGTTCCTGCCCTTCTTTGACAATTTGCGCAACGCTGGGGTCCCGGTGTCATTACGCGAATTTCTGGCCTTTCTTGAAGGTATGAAAAAGGGGTTGGCAACCTACGACATCGACGCATTTTACTACCTTGGCTGCGCGATCATGGTCAAAGACGAACGTCACCTCGACCGCTTTGACCGCGCCTTTGCCGCGACATTCTCGGGCCTTGAGGCGATTCCACCGCAAGCGGTGATGGACGCCGTTGATATCCCCGACGAATGGCTCAAAAAGCTGGCCGAAAAGCACCTGTCTGCCGAAGAAAAAGCCGAGATCGAAGCCTTAGGTGGTTTCGATAAGCTTATGGAAACGCTCAAGAAACGCCTTGAGGAACAAAAGGGGCGACACCAAGGTGGCAACAAATGGGTCGGCACGGCTGGCACATCGCCCTTTGGCGCTTATGGCTATAATCCCGAAGGCATCCGCATCGGCCAATCCGAAAGCCGCCACCAACGGGCAGTGAAAGTATGGGACAAACGCGAATTCCGCAATCTTGACGACAGCGTTGAACTTGGCACGCGCAACATCAAAGTGGCCCTTAAACGCCTGCGCAAATGGGCGCGCTCGGGTGCTGCCGAAGAGCTCGACTTGGGTGAAACGATCCGCAAAACGGCGGAAAACGGATACCTCGACGTTAAAACTAGACCAGAGCGGCGCAACGCCGTGAAGGTGCTGTTGTTTTTAGACGTCGGAGGCTCGATGGACCCGCATATCAAAGTCATGGAAGAGCTGTTTTCGGCGGCCAAGTCCGAATTCAAACATATGGAACACTTCTACTTCCATAATTGCCTCTATGAAGGCGTCTGGCGCGACAACCGCCGCCGCTGGAACGCACAAATCTCGACTGCTGAAATCCTGCGGACCTATGGTAAGGACTACAAGTGCATCTTTGTGGGAGACGCGTCCATGTCGCCCTATGAAATCGCCTACGCAGGTGGCGCAAATGAGCATTACAACGCGGAAAGCGGTGAAACATGGCTGACCCGCGCCCGTGAGCAATGGCCAAATAACCTATGGATCAACCCGCTTGACCCGCGCTACTGGCCACACACCCAATCGATCCACATGATCCAACACATCTTTGGCGCAGACCGTATGGTGCCGATGACCCTTTCAGGGATCGAGCGTGGCATGAAGGCACTCACATGATCGACCGGATCAAATACCTTTGGGCCCGCCACCGCCTCGTTGTCATCGCATTTCTATCGGTCCTCGTCATCATTGGTTATTTTGCGATCAAGACGTTTTCTGCGATGATCTACTGGCAAGACCCTGCGCACAAAAACCAAGACATCGAGCCTTGGATGACCCCGCGCTATGTTTCCCTGTCCTACAGGCTGCCACCAGAAATCCTCGGCCCTGTCTTGTTCCTAGAGAAAGGCGCACCCCCACGCCGGATTTCAATTGGCAAAATCGCAGCAGAAAACAATCTGACGATAGAAGAGTTACAGGCCCGTATCGACGAGGCCGCGGCTGCTTGGTGGGCTGAACTTGCGCGTAAAAAGCCATGAGCGATTTCTTCTTTGCCCTTGTCGCGGATTACGGCGTCCCAATCGTCTTTGTCGTAACCTTCCTCAGCTGTCTCGACCTGCCTGTGCCGTCCTCAATTCTGATGCTAACCTCAGGCGGGTTTGCAGCAACAGGTGATCTCACGCTCAGCACCGTCCTTGCCGCCGCATTTATCGGCGCCGTATTGGGCGATAATGCAGGCTACTGGATCGCACGCGCATCAGGGGATCGCATGCAGAATTGGCTGGAAAAAAATCCCAAGCGCAACGCTTTACGCCACAAATCCCAATCCTTCATGGAAAAATGGGGCGGCGCGTCGGTGTTCTTTTCCTGCTGGCTGGTGGCCCCGCTTGGTCCCTACGTCAACTACGTCAGCGGCCTCACGCGCTTCACTTGGCTCCGCTTTGCACTTTGGGGTATCGCAGGAGAGGTCGTCTGGGTCAGCCTCTATGTCGGTCTCGGCTTCACATTCGCCGACAACATCACCTTAATCGCCAGCATGCTTAGCAATGCTAGCGGTTTCATCACAGCTATGGGCGTTGCCATTGGTCTTGGCATCTGGCTTTGGAAATCCAGTAAGCCGCGCATGGACAAACAGGTACAGCGACCCCATATCTAAGGGATGTTGAAGTTCACTCCCATCCTCCTCGCGGTCCTCTATGGCCTCGTCATGTATCGGTTCTCCATTTGGCGGACCTCAAAGGAACTTGACGAAAAATCGACCGAGCTTGCCGACCCGATCCTGAAATCCTTAACCGAAGACATGGCCCGCGCCCTCGATATTCCGCGCATCGAGGTCAACATCTACGAAATCGATCCTGTGAACGGACTCGCGGCCCCCGACGGGCGCATCTTCATCACGCGCGGTTTCTTTAACAAATACCGCGCAGGCGAAGTCACAGCTGCCGAGCTTGCATCAGTCATCGCACATGAGCTTGGCCACGTCGCCTTGGGCCATTCCCGCAGGCGCATGATCGACTTTTCAGGCCAAAACGCGATGCGCACAGCGCTTGCCATGATCCTCAACCGATTCCTGCCCGGTGTTGGCATGTTCATCGCAAACGCGTTGATGTCACTGCTGGCAGCAAAATTGTCCCGCTCTGACGAATACGAGGCCGACGCTTACGCCACGGCCTTATTGATCAAATCGGGCATCGGAGCCGATCCGCAAATCTCGCTCTTTCATAAACTCGAAACGCTCACTGGTGCCAAGGGTACAACGCCACCTGCGTGGACACTCAGCCACCCCGTCACCGCCGAGCGGATCAAAGCCATCGAGACAAATGCTGAAAAATGGAAACTTTCGTGAATTAGGTTTTCCAATTTTCGACGAAAATTGGCTAAGCGAGTGATTTGCCAAACCGCGGCAACCGCGCCTTTTTCATCAGATTGCGCATGGTCCAATCAACGCCAGACATCACTCGTGCAGTCGCTAATATTCCATCAGCAACACCGCGCATGCCCAATAGGTCTTCCTCCAACATCCGCCAACAAAACCCGTCCGGATCAAACCGCGCAAGGCCCTCTTCTGACAGCGTATCGCGCGGAAAATCCTTGGCGTTCATGGTCAAGATCCCGTCACAGGACCCCGACACAGCTGCAGCCAAGACATGAATATCATCTGGATCAGGCAACCAAAGACGCGGCAATTGCCCTTGATGCACAGGCACAATAGCACGTGGAAACTGGGCACCAAGCATCACGATCTCGCCACGCGCAAAGACTTCGGCCTCAGGCCCAAGCTTCACAGTCGCCCGCGCCCACTCTTCCAGAATGCGGTCCGACCAGCGAGGTTCAAATAACCCCAGCTTGGCCGCACCCAAGATCACTTCGCGCATTACCGTTGGGTAAAGCACGCAAGCGTCGATCAGCACTCTCATAGGCGGAAAAACACAGCCTTCAGGTATCCGCTTTCGGCCAAATGCGGCAACAGCGGATGGTCAGGGCCAGCAAAACCAGTGTGGATCACTTGGCTACGACGACCCGCACGGCCAATGCCACGCGCCGACGCATTGCGGAACTTCGTCAGATCCGCGGCATGCGAACATGAACAAACACCCAAGAAACCACCGTCAGCCACCAAACCAGCAGCCAATCGGGCAACCCGCTCATAAGCCCGCAAACCAGCATCAAGCGATTTACGACCCGGTGCAAATGCAGGTGGATCACAGATCACAACGTCAAACTTTGCACCCTCTTCGGCCAAGGCCTCAAGTACCGCGAAGGCATCACCGCGACGTGTCTCAAAACGATCAGACACACCCATCGCCGCTGCACCAGCTTCCGCCAGTTCCAGCGCAGGCGCAGAGCCATCTACGGCCAAAACAGACGCTGCACCATTGGCAAGCGCAGCAAGGCCAAACCCGCCAACGTGGCTAAACACATCCAACACACGGCTGCCCTGCGACAAAGCCGCAGCAAACGCATGATTGGGGCGCTGGTCAAAGAATAAGCCAGTCTTTTGACCGCCCATCACATCAGCCAGATAAATCGCACCGTTCATCGGTACAGGGATCGGCGCCGTTGGGGCCGTGCCGCGCAATACATCAGTGCGCTCTTCCAAGCCTTCGAGCGAGCGCGCACGACCCGTCCCGTTCATAATCACAGTCGTCACACCAGTCACGGCGACAAGCGCATCAACAAGCGTCTCAATCAGCGTATCAGCATAGGCCGCGTTCGGCTGCACAACAGCCACATCACCAAAGCGGTCAATCACCACACCCGGAAGACCGTCTGCCTCAGCATGGATGAACCGATAAAATGGACCAGGATAAAGGCGCGAGCGGTAATCAAGGGCAAGACGAAACTTCGCCTCAAACCAAGCCTGATCAATCGGCACATTGATGTCGCGTTCCAGCATGCGGCAGAAAATCTTGCTGGCGGGGTTCACCGCTACAAGACCCATCGGCGTGCGGTCTGCATCCTCAAGAATTGCGATGCTTCCAGCCACAAGACCTTTGGTCCTGCGATCAGTTACAACTTCATTTGCATAGACCCACGGAAAACCGTGGCGAATTGCGCGGGCGTCGCCTTTAGGATTGAGGCGGACAACGGCATAAGGGGACTGTTCCATAAAAGCCCCCTTACCCGCAAACACATATGTTTGGAAAGATTAGATCGTATATGAACCCGACAATTCGTCACGAATGACTTGCGTCAGAAAGTCAGTGACACGGACTTTCTCGGTCTGGCCCTTTTGCTCAAGCATCAAAGCAGCAATCCCACCTGGTGCCGAAAGGTTCGTATTGACGCAGCGCGGTGCCTCGATCAACTCACCCGTCACCGCATTACGGACCGACATCATGAACTCAATATTGCAAACGCCACCCACGGAAAAGCGGGTACGCTCAGTCACGCCGTGAAAGCGGACCAGTTGAAAATCAACAATCACAGGCACTTCGCCATTTAGAACGCTCTTGTTACGCTCACCCGCCGTTGCGAAAATCGCACCGATCTGGCTTACACGGTCACCAATGGGATCACCGCGCCAAACGACGTCAGCGTTTGGATAATAGCTGTTGGATTCAGAGACGCGCAAATCGGATGGTGCCGCAAACGTCACAGCCTGAACTGCATAATCACGCGCAATAGCAAAGCTCTGAGTATCAAACTCAGGTGAGGAAATTGGAGTGTTCCGAGAAACTGTATCAACATCGGCACAACCCGCCACACCAAATCCAAGCGCTACAACCGTCATGATTTTAAGCATATTCATTTGTCTTCTCCGTATCTGTGTCCGTTTTGGACAACACCCTTTGTGGGCTTATTGATGTATTAACCATGCGACTTGGGCGGAAATGTGGTTAAAAATGGCCTTTAAGTGTCAATGACCCTAAGTGAAGCAACTTTTGAGTGCGCAGTTGTCAAAATACCGCATTTTTCCCGCCGCCCATTGTTAGCGCTAACTTTTCATGCTAAAGGAGCCCAACCCTTTTTCGGAGAATATCATGGCCGTACATCAGACAATTCAGGCAGTCACCGACCGCATCATCGCCCGCTCAGAAAAATCCCGCGGCGATTACCTTGACCGTATGAATGCTGCCGCCGCCGAGGGCCCGCGCCGCGCCCACCTGACTTGCGGCAACCAAGCTCACGCCTATGCTGCGATGGGGCAGGACAAAAGCGTCTTGGCGACCACGCAACAACCCAACATCGGTATCATCACCGCCTATAACGATATGCTCTCCGCACATCAGCCGTTCGAGCATTACCCCGATATCATCCGCAAAGCTGCCCGCGCGGCTGGTGGCACTGTGCAAGTTGCAGGCGGCGTGCCCGCCATGTGTGACGGCGTGACCCAAGGCCAGACAGGCATGGAGCTTTCACTCTTTTCGCGCGACATTATCGCGATGGCCGCAGGCATCGGCCTGTCCCACAACGTATTTGACGCGGCAATTTACCTTGGCGTCTGTGATAAAATTGTGCCTGGCCTGATCATCGCCGCCGCAACCTTCGGCTATATCCCGTCGATCTTCCTGCCTGCGGGTCCAATGACCTCTGGCCTGCCCAACGACGAAAAAGCCAAAGTCCGCCAACTCTTCGCCACAGGCGAAGTCGGCCGCGAAGAGTTGATGGCCGCCGAGATGGCCTCCTACCACGGCTCTGGCACCTGCACATTCTACGGCACAGCCAACACCAACCAGATGTTGATGGAATTCATGGGCATGCACCTGCCCGGTTCCTCCTTTGTGAACCCGGACAGCGGTATGCGCGATGCGCTCACCATTCGCGGCACCGAGCAAGTGCTTGGTAACACCGCCCTCGGACAGACCTTCCGCCCGACGTCTGAAATACTGTCCGAAAAGGCATTCGTGAACGGTCTTGTCGGTCTGATGGCGACAGGCGGCTCGACAAACCTTGTCCTCCACCTGCCCGCAATGGCCCGCGCCGCTGGCGTGATCATCGACCTCGAGGACTTCTCTGACCTTTCCGAAGCCGTGCCGCTCATGGCGAAAGTCTATCCAAACGGCCTTGCTGACGTGAACCACTTCCACGCTGCTGGCGGTCTGGGCTACATGATCGGTGAACTCTTGAACGCGGGCCTGCTTCACGACGACGTCGAAACCGTCATGGGCAAAGGCCTTGCGCAATACTCGCAAGAACCCAAACTCGTCGACGGCAAAATCGCATTCACCGCAGGGACCACAAAATCCCTCAACGAGAAAATCCTGCGCCCTGTGTCGGACCCGTTCAACCATCACGGCGGCCTGACCCAACTCGCAGGCAACCTTGGCCGCGGCGTAATCAAAACCTCCGCGGTGGCCCAAGAGCGCCACATCATCGAGGCGCCAGCTAAAATCTTCCACACTCAAGAAGCCGTGAAAGCTGCGTTTAAAGCAGGCGAACTTGCACAAGACACCGTTGTCGTCGTGCGCTTCCAAGGGCCAAAATCCAACGGCATGCCAGAATTGCATAGCCTCACACCGATCCTTGCAACCATGCAAGATCGCGGTCTCAAAGTGGCCCTCGTCACCGACGGGCGCATGTCTGGCGCATCGGGCAAAGTGCCTTCCGCGATCCACGTCAGCCCAGAGGCCGCGAACGGTGGCCCACTCGCATTCATCCAAGACGGTGACATCATCCGCCTTGACGCAACCAAAGGCACCATCGACGTGATCGGCGTGGACCTGTCCACACGGACCGCCGCCGCGCCAGACCTCAAAGGCAACGGTAACGGCGTTGGCCGCGAACTCTTCCAAGTCTTCCGCGACAATGTTGGGCTGTCTTCTGACGGCGCTGGCGTCTGCATCTAATCTCAAGGAATCAATACAATGACCCCACAAGAAGCCTCCATCAGAAGCCGCGAACTTTGCCTTTTGGCCCCCGTCATTCCCGTTCTCGTCGTCGATGACGCAAGCAAAGCGGCTGACCTCGCGCGCGCATTGGTCAAAGGCGGCCTGCCCGTTCTCGAAGTGACCCTGCGCACAGCATCCGCCCTCGACGTGATCCGCGAAATGGCAACTGTCGCGGGCGGCATCGTCGGCGCGGGCACATTGCTCACACCTAAGGACGTGGAAAACGCGAAAGCTGCGGGTGCGACTTTCGGCGTCTCCCCAGGTGCGACTGATCTTCTCCTCGACGCCTGCGAAGCCAACGAATTACCGCTCCTGCCAGGCATCGCGACCTCAACCGAGGCCATGCGCCTTTTGGAACGCGGCTATACCGTACAGAAATTCTTCCCAGCAGAGGCCAACGGCGGCGCGCCAGCACTCAAGGCCATCGGCGCACCACTGCCACAAATTAGTTTCTGCCCAACAGGCGGCGTCAGCCTCAAAAATGCGAATGATTACCTCAGCCTATCCAACACGCTCTGCGTCGGTGGCTCTTGGGTTGCCCCTGCAAGCCTTGTCGCTTCTGGCGATTGGGACGGCATCACTGCACTCGCAGCCGAAGCCGCGAAACTACCGCGTTAATACCCCATCCGAGCGGCGCGCCCACCGCGCCGCTTGGCTTCCCCTGACGCCTTCAGGCCGTCTGACAAAACCTGCTTCATCGGATGCGCGTCAGGCTCTCCCGCATACTTCAGCAGTAACGCCTCGACCTCAGGCTTCGCGTCATAGCCGACAGGCATGCTGAGCGCCCAATCCAAGAAAATCGACCGACACTCGCCCGCCGTGATCCCGTCAATGCGAAATGATTCTCGGATCAATCCCTTTGGGTCATGTGGGTCGCGTGGCTCTGCCATCTCATATCCTATTCCGCCAATTTGGCGCTAATCACTTTATCGGCTGCAATCGCCGCATTTTGCATCGCGTCCTGAAGCTCTGCCATCGTCGCAAAACCCGTCTCGCGCAAGATCAACCGACGGCCACCCTCACCCAAATCCTCTGGGATCAGCGTGCCGCCCGTCAGCAATCTTGCCGCAGCC
>Ga0102879_1000265_pt1 | contig 24148 bp, 19 predicted proteins | sample Colrivmet1548B02_FD_78187 | JGI IMG/M metagenome (GOLD analysis project Ga0102879, IMG submission 78187) | Estuarine microbial communities from the Columbia River estuary - metaG 1548B-02 | ecosystem: Environmental > Aquatic > Marine > Intertidal zone > Estuary | place: USA: Columbia River... | reverse complement strand
TAGGTTTTTAGAAAGGTTTTCAAAGAAAACATAGAGTTGTCCAATATCCATTTGGGAAAGTTCAGCAATATGTAAACCGGCTATTTTAAATTGTAGCGTAGTCTCTAATAGCCTATTTCCCTTGCAGCTTTCACAACTAATTTTATCCATGAAGTCTTTGGCCCAACGTTTTAATGATGTGGTATTGGCTTGGGTAAATTGGTTTTGAATAAATACAGAAATTCCTTCAAAATCAATGTGATAGTTTCTTTCTACACCGAGGGTTTTAGAAGCTATTGTAAAATGGTCTTGCCCACCATTTATTAGTATTTCAATCGCTTCTTCGGAGATTTTTTTTATGGGCGTGTCTAAGTCAAATCCATGCCTTTGTGAGATGAGTTCCACTTGCTTGAATGCCCAAGAATTTTTATAGGGCCCCAGGGGCGCAATACCACCTTCTTTAATACTGAGATTGCGATCTGGAAATATTTTATCAGTATTAACTTTATACATGACCCCCAATCCTTGACAGCTTGGACACATTCCTTTTGGGGAATTAAAGGAAAAAGTATTTGGTTCGGGAATAGGGTAGGAGATACCACTACTCGGGCACATGAGGTCTCTGGAAAAATAACGTGCTTTCTTTTCACCAGCTTCTAAGACCATTAGGACGTTTTTTCCCTGATCCATGGCTGTTTCTATACTTTCACTGAGTCTTTTATGAGTGCTTTCTTTGGAATCTACTGAGAGTCTATCAATAACTATTTCAATGTCATGGGTTTTATACCGGTCTACTTTCATTCCAGGCTGAAGGTCAAGTATAACACCGTCTACCCTTACTTTTACAAAGCCTTGCTTGCTGATTTGCTCAAAGAGCTCTCTGTAGTGGCCCTTTCTCGATTTTATGACTGGAGCAAGAACACTGATTTTTTTACCCTCGTAATCCTTTTGAATCAGGTCTTGAATTTGAGTATCGGTGTATTGGACCATTTTTTCTCCTGTTTCGTAAGAGTAAGCATCAGAGGCTCTGGCAAATAAAAGCCTTAGAAAATCATACACCTCGGTGATAGTACCTACGGTAGATCTTGGAGATTTAGAAGTGGTTTTTTGTTCTATGGCAATGACAGGAGAGAGTCCATCTATCTTATCTACGTCTGGTCTTTCTAATCCCCCAAGAAATTGTCTCGCATAGGCGGAGAATGTTTCAATATACCTTCTTTGTCCTTCTGCGTAAATGGTGTCAAAGGCGAGTGAAGATTTTCCGCTACCGGATAGACCAGTAATAACCACCAGTTTTTCTCTTGGAATATTAATGTCTATATTTTTGAGGTTGTGGGCTCTAGCTCCTTTTACCTCTATAAAATCTATGGCTTTATTCATTTTCATAGCAAAATGGCAAGGTACAATTTTGACATTAATTTAGCACCCATACTTAGAGGCTATTTATGGATTGATTCGTTAAAATTTTTATAATAAATTACTGTAATCAATATTTTTTTAGGAAAATATCCTATTAAATATTTGGAATATTTCCAACTATTGATTAGGTTTGATTGTCTTTAATTGAAGTGCGGTAAAACCAAAACGATAGGAGAAGACAAAAAAACTATTGTTAACTTTCTTTAATAACTGTTATATGGACATTGATCGTTTTATATCACTGAGAAAATCCTTAGGATACACACAAAAAACCTTTGCGGCTTGTTTGGGTATTCCAAATACTACTGCAGATATTGAACGTGGAAAAACAAAGCTATCTGGGAAAATTGTGGTGGAACTCATCAAACAATTTCAGGTAAACCCGCTTTGGATTTATGGAGAAAGCAATGTCCAATTTATTAAAAATACTGTCGTTAATACTATCCCTAAGGTAGTGACAATAGATGCAGAAGGAAATGATAATATGATATTAGTCAATGCGAAAGCTGCCGCTGGATACCCACAAAATATTAGTGATAGTAGTTGGTACAAGCAGTTGCCCGCATTTGATTTACCTATTCCAGAATTCAGAAATGCTACTTACAGGGGGTTTCAAGTAGATGGAGATTCCATGCTTCCTAACCTAAGGCCTAAAGAGTGGGTGTTGGCAAAATCTGTTGAGAGTATAGATCATATCAGCCCCAATAAAATTTATGTAGTGGTATTATATGATTCTGTGATGGTTAAAAAAATCCAGCGACATTCTTCTGGCAATTACTTGAGCTTAATTTCAATCAACGAATCTTATGAGCCTTATGAAATTAGTTCAGACCAAATTCAAGAGATTTGGCAGGTGAGTAGTAAAATTAGTTTTGGCGTAGAAGAACCTGCAGACAATGGGCTTTTAAGACAATTACAAGCGTCTATGGAAGATTTAAAAAAACAACTTCACTTAGCTAGTTTATCCAACAACAAGGGTGTAGCCTAATTGTTATTCGGTTTCGTGTGATTAACAATAATCTTGAAATATTTGGCGGTTTTTGCAGGTTTAAATCAGTAGTTATTATTTAGAAACCTACAGCAGCGTCGTCTCCTCTAGGATCTGCTCCTGCTTCTAATTGCCCGCTTTTAAGTACCCTTATAGCGTCTACTTTTCCTATAATCCTACTGCGTTCTTCATTGATTAAATAACCTTTTTCTTTAAGTGTAGCTAGGGTGCTTTTTGAAAAACCTTCTGGTTCAAAAACCACGGTATCTGGCAGCCATTGGTGGTGAAATCTTGGGGCGTTAACTGCGTCCTGCATGGAGAGTCCATGTTCATAAGCGTTAAGAATGGTTTGAGCTACTGCCGTAATAATAGTAGAACCCCCAGGAGTTCCTACGACCATCCATAGTTTCCCTTCTTTCTCTACAATAGTAGGTGTCATGCTACTGAGCATTCTTTTTCCAGGCTCAATACTATTGGCTTCAGCCCCAATGAGTCCAAACATATTTGGTACGCCTGCTTTAGCAGAAAAATCATCCATTTCGTTATTGAAGAAAAAGCCCAATTCCTCTGAATAAAGTTTAGAACCAAAAGCACCATTTAAGGTGGTGGTTACGGAAACTGCATTTCCATCTTGATCTACAATAGAGTAGTGGGTTGTTTCTTCACTTTCAATGATTTGAACGTCTCCATGAGATACCTCAGAAGACAAGGTGGCTTTATCAAAAGAAAAGTTGGTCATTCGTTTTTTTAAATAAGCGTTGCTCAATATTACATCTAAGGGAATTGAACTGTAATCCGGGTCTCCTAAAAAGAAGTTTCTGTCTGCATATGCACGCCTTGAAGCTTCGGTAAATAGCTGTATGGCCTCAGGAGAGTTGTGCCCAAAACTTTTAATGTCGTAAGGTTCTATCATTTTAAAAATCTGATGCATTGTAACGCCTCCACTACTTGGAGGGCTCATTGAAATGATTCTGAGGTCTTTGTAATTAAATATTACAGGTTGTCTCCAGACAGCTTCATAATTGGCCAGGTCTTCTGTAGTGATGAATCCACCCCTTTCTTGAATAAAAGAAGCTATTTTTTCTGCCATTTCCCCTTCGTAAAAAGCTTTCCTTCCAGCCTTAGCAATTGCGGTTAATGTGTTGGCTAAAGCAGTGTATTTTATGGTGTCCCCAGCTACATAATTTTGAGCAAACAAAGATTGTTCGCCACTAATTTTGGCAATAATCTCACGTTGGCTAGCCATTGATCTGGCTTGTTTTTCTGTAACAACGACCCCTTTTTTGGCCAAGGCAATGACTGGAGCTAAAATTTCTTCAAAGGGCAAAGACCCCATTTTAGCATGTACTTCCGTTATTCCAGCAATGGTTCCAGGTACACCCACAGCGGTAGCACCCAAAGTGCTCATTCCAGGAATGACATTTCCCACTTCATCTAGATATAGATCTCTGTGCGCACTGGCTGGTGCTTTTTCTCTGTAGTCAATACTACCCACATCTCCATTGGCTTTTCTATAGACCATAAAGCCACCCCCTCCAAGATTACCGGCAAATGGGTATGCAACTGCAAGGGCCAGTTCTGTAGCGACCATTGCGTCAAAAGCGTTTCCACCCCTAGCCAAAATGGCACTCCCTATGGCAGAGGCTTCCTGCCTAGCAGATACGACCATGGCATTTTCAGTGACCAATCCACTTGGTGGTACCTCTGTTTTACAACAAACGTTTAAGATTATAATAGCAAATAATAGGGGTAATTTTAAATATGACTTCATAGTATGGTGGTTGATTTAAACTCATTTGAGTGTTTCAAAACTTGCCTCTGAAAAGATAATCAATTCTTCGAAAAAAGTCTCAAAATCATTTTCTAAATCTGTGTAATGCATTACTAGGTCTTTACTGGCCTCATCTAATTTTGCAGTAAACTTTGTTCGGCGCTGCATTCCTTTTAGAATTTGGTCAATACCTTGTATACTTTTATAGGCTACCAGCCAATTTTGATTTTTCATGTAGGGAAAAAGATACTGGGTTTTTAAGGGCAATTCTTCGAAATGATTTTCTAAAAGCGCATAAAAATTTTGAGAGAATTTCTCTAAGGGTAGCCGGTGGTAGTTGGCCCATTTAAAGGCCAGAAAATGGTCGTAAAAGATATCAATTATGACCCTGCTGTAATGACCGTGCACTTTGAAAATTCTCTTACAGCTTCTTTTAAAAATAGGGTGTTGGTCTGTGAATTCATCAATGGCTCTGTGCAGCTTAACGCCTTTTTGGAAATCTAAAGGAAAATGTTCCAAGCGTTGTCTCTTTAGGCCGTCTGCCATAAAATTACCGATGCTCATTCCAGGGTGGTCAAAAGATAAATATATATGGGCTAGAAAATTCAAATAATCAGTCTTTAAAGATGATAGGCCACTAATTTACAAATTGCCCGTTGCAAAACCCATAGCAGGTCTTATATTTGTATTATAAATAATTCACATGACACTCATTAAATCTATATCTGGTATAAGAGGTACCATCGGAGGTGCTGTTTCAGAAAATTTAACTCCGCTAGACGTGGTTAAGTTCACTGCAGCTTATGCCACCATCCTCAAAGAATCATTTAAAAACCAAGCTGTACATGTTGTAGTAGGAAGGGATGCAAGAATCTCAGGTCCTATGGTGCAGTCTTTGGTACAAGCCACCCTTGTTGGAATGGGGGTAAATGTAATAGATTTAGATCTTTCCACCACGCCCACAGTAGCTATATCCGTACCATTGAAAGGTGCTCAAGGAGGAATAATTCTTACTGCAAGTCACAATCCTAAGCAGTGGAATGCACTTAAATTACTGAATGAAAAAGGAGAGTTTATCTCTGCAGCGGTAGGACAAAGGGTCTTAGAATTAGCTGAAGAAGCGGCTTTTGAATTTGCAGAAGTAGATCATTTAGGTAGTCATATTACAGACAATTCATTCCTAGAAAAACACATTGAAGCGGTATTAAAATTATCCCTTGTCAATGAAACAGTGGTTAGAGCAGCCAAATTTAAGGTAGTAGTAGATGGGGTTAATTCCTCAGGAGGGATCTATATTCCTGCATTGTTAGAGGCAATGGGGGTAGAGGTAGTGAAATTATTTTGTGAACCTACAGGTCATTTTCCACATAATCCAGAGCCGTTAGAAGCACATTTAACTGATATAAAAGCCGCTGTTTTAGCCCATAAAGCAGATTTGGGTATTGTAGTAGATCCAGATGTAGATCGATTGGCATTTATTAGCGAAGACGGCAGTATGTTTGGAGAAGAATACACCTTAGTGGCTTGTGCAGACTATGTGCTCTCTAAAACACCAGGCGCTACCGTGTCTAATCTGTCCTCTACTAGAGCACTCAGGGATGTGACCCAAAAATACGGACAAAAATATACGGCATCTGCAGTGGGAGAAGTTAATGTAGTGACTGCCATGAAAGCTGGAAATGCAGTAATTGGTGGAGAAGGAAATGGAGGTATTATCTATCCTGAAAGCCATTACGGAAGAGATGCTTTAGTTGGTGTAGCCTTGTTTTTAATGCTTTTAGCAGAAAAAAAGACCACAGCTTCTGCACTCAGGGCAAGTTACCCCGCCTATTATATGAGAAAAGATAAGATAAGCCTTACGGAAAACATTAATGTAGACGGTATTTTAGCGTCAATGGCTATTTTATATCAATCGGAAGAAGTCAATACTACAGATGGTGTTAAAATAGATTTTGACAGCTATTGGGTGCACTTAAGAAAGTCTAACACAGAACCAATAATCCGGATTTATACAGAGGCCACTTCCCTAGAGTTGGCCACTTCCGTGGCCGATGCCATGATGAAACAAATTTTAGACCTCAGTAAAAAAGTTTAAAAGTCTTCCCGATATTTCTCTTACAGAGGAATTAATGATCCGTTTGTTTTTTACCTCGGTGTTTCCAGCGTTTGTGGGTCCATAAATAATGGGCAGGTTCTTCTTTAATTTGAGACTCTGCTTTCAGGAAAAATTCTTTGGTTATTTCTCCTGGAGCAGTATGAGTGCCACTGGTGGTAATGGTTTCAAAAGTAGCTTGAAACACCCCTCTTTTTACTTTTTTAACCCTTAGAAATACCACTGCTAAGTCTAATTTTTGTGCCAACACTTCTGCACCATTATATACAGGAACATTTATGCCCATAAAGGAACCCCATGCTTTTGCTTTAGACATTGGAGGAGATTGGTCTGCTACCATACCATAGACTGCTTTTATGCCTTCTTTTTCATTTTGCACAATTGTTCTAAAAGTTTCTGCTTGCGTGATAGGTGTTGTATTCCACCTACTTCTCAATTTTTTGATCCAAGCGTCAAAATAAGGATTGCCAATCTTCTGGTATACGGCATATCCTTTTTCTGAAATGTAATTGTTAATACTCACATTCCATTCCCAATTGGCATAATGTGAACACACCAATAATACAGATTTAGTTTTTAAGACCTCTTTAAGGTAGTTTATATTTTGAACCTGATACCGCTCCTTAACACCAGCCTTACTAAGGTTCATGGTTTTGACCATCTCCATAAATAAATCACATAAATGGCTGTAAAATTGTCTTCTTATAAGCTGGAGCTCTTTAAGGTCTTTATTGGGAAAACAAAGTATGAGATTCTCCATCACTACTTTTTTTCTATAACCAAAAAAATAAAATAATTTGATAAAGAAGATATCCGATAATAGATAGAAAAGTGGTCTAGGTAATTTAGACACTACCCATAAGTGAGGATAGATGAGAATGAATACCAGTAAATGCATTGTATTTATTTAAAGCGTAAATGTAGGGATATTTTAGTTTTTAATCCCATGAAGTGTATCTTCGTGATCAATCTTTTGATTTATAACAATGGACATGCACCCAATAACAATTTTAATCATGGCACTTAATGGTTTGGTGTCTTTCAAAGGTTTTAACGATAGTTCTTTTTTTGATCGTTTTAAATTTCAGGTAAAGCCTATTCAGCAAGGAGATTATAAAAGGTTATTTACGTCTGGATTTTTGCACGTAGATGCAAACCACCTAATTTTTAATTTGTTTACTTTTTACTTCTTTTCAGATGTGATTGTTCAATTATTAGGTCCAGTTGCATTGCTTATTACTTACACCATTAGTTTGTTCTTGGGAAGCTATTTTGGTTTATTTATTCATAAGAAGGAACCCTATTACAGTGCTGTTGGAGCTAGTGGGGCAGTAACAGGTGTATTGTATGCCGCAATTTATCTTATGCCAGAAATGAGGTTAGGCATTCTATTTATTCCCATCCCACTACCTGCTTACTTGGTTGGATTGGGCTATATGATATATACTATTTACGGAATGAAAAAAAGAACAGGAAATATTGGTCACTCTGCTCATTTTGGTGGAGCAATTGGCGGTTTATTAATGGCCATTGTTTACGTTCCAAGTCAAATCACTGCAAATCCTATAGCTGCTGCTTGTTTGCTGGCGCCTTTAGCAGTCATGGGTGTAATGATTTACAAAGACACTTTTAAATAAAAAATGGCTTTGTAAGAATAGATTCTTCAAACAAAGCCATTGAGGTGTATGGGTAAATTTTTAAGGAAGCATTTTAGCGATTTGAGCTCCTAATGCAGGCCCCCTAAGGTCTTTGGCTACAATGGTGCCATTTTCATCTAAAATAAACGTAGCTGGTATAGCATTAATATTGTACTGTTTTGCAATTGGATCACTAAAATAGGCCAATGAAGATATATGGTGCCAATCCATCTGATCAGCTGCTATAGCTGCAATCCAATCTTCTTTTTTCTTATCAAGAGAGATGCTTATAATTTCAAGACCTTTGTCATGGTATTGGTTATAAACCGCAACTACATTTGGATTTTCTGCCCTACATGGTTTACACCAAGCTGCCCAAAAGTCAATGATAGTCACTTTGCCTTTTAAATTAGATAGAGAAATGATTTCTCCATTTGGATTGGGTCCAGAAAAATCTATTGCATTGCTTCCAATGGCTGTACTTAAATTAGCTTCCCACAAAGTCATTAATTTTTTTCCGGCGTCTGATTCTTTAATTTCAGGAGTAATTGCTTCAATTAATTCTTTGATTTTCAGTTCCTCTACCGCTTTAGAGGCAAACATTCTTTCAATCAATAATACAGTAATTAATGAACCAGGATGTTCCGTCGCAAAACTAATCTCATATGACTTAGCTTCTTCTTGTAACTCCAAATATTCCTCTCTTAAAGATTCAATAAAGGCCTCTTTTCCATTCGCCCTAGCTTTCTGTAAATCTGTGGCTATTCCATTGGCTCTTTCAGAAAAACCTTGAGATGTGGTCACAAATTCTGAAAACCATGTATTCTGATCACTACCACTCAATTTAGCCGCATTAAGACTGTCCTTTTGGGCGGCAACTTCAATATTGGCATTTTCAATAATTACTGGAATATTGCCATTGGCATTTTCGAAAAATAAGTAATGCATGGCAGGAAAATTTTGGCTTCCTTTAAAGTTTGCTAGACCATTTGAGGTAAAAGTTGAATCTACCGTAATAGGGGAGTTGCTCGCGTCTATATATTTTAAAAACACCTTAGATCCGTCTGGTAAATCTTTAATATTAACTTTCAGGCTGTAGCCCGCTTGATTGCTACAGGAAATGAAAAACGCACATCCAAATAAAATTGCGGCTATTTTGATGAATGGTTTTTTTAATAAATCAGTGGTATTTAATATCATTTGAAATTATTTTTATGACATCAAAGGTAAACTTATCTGTCATGATTCAAAAAAGCCTTGAGGATTTTTAATTATTCTTTAAAAATAATTCAAAATTGTTTGATTTCACTAAATCAGATCCACTAAGAGCGTTAAATAAAGTATTTTAGCTTAAAATTCTATCCATGAATGCTGCTTTAGAAAAATTATCACAAACCATTAATGGAACAGTTCAGCTAGATCCTTTAAGTAAGGCATTGTATGCTACAGATGCATCTGTTTACAGGAAAATACCATTAGGCGTTGCTTTTCCAAAGGACCTTAATGACCTTCAGCGCATTATTCAATTTTGCAACGATCACAGCGTTGGTTTAATTCCTAGAACTGCTGGAACATCTCTTGCAGGTCAATGCGTGGGAGATGGTTTGGTGGTAGACGTATCCAAACATTTCACTGAGATTATTTCATTGGACCTAGAAAAAAAGCAAGTTACAGTTCAGCCTGGAGTCATTAGAGATGAACTCAATGATTATTTAGCACCTCATGGATTATTTTTTGGTCCAAATACCTCTACTGCAAATCGTTGTATGATAGGTGGCATGGTTGGAAACAACTCTTCTGGCACAACCTCAATAAAATATGGTGTTACTAGAGAGAAAATTGTCTCTATGAAAGCAGTGTTGTGGGATGGAAGTACTGCGGAATTTAAAGATCTAAGCAGTGATGCTTTTAAAGATAAAATGCTTGAGGCGTCGGCCGAAGGCCAAATATATAAGGGCATATACAATTTGTTGTCGCCCTTAGAGATTCAATCTCAAATTACAGACGCTTTTCCAAAAAAAGAAATACACAGAAGGAATACTGGTTATGCAATTGACCTGTTACTAGAGGCAGACATTCTGGGAGGAGACGCCCCTTTTAATATGGCGCATTTGCTCTCAGGAAGTGAAGGCACGCTTGCCCTAACCACTGAAATCACCCTGCAATTAGACGATCTTCCACCATCTTACGCTGCTATGGTAGTGACACATTACAACAGTCTTGAAGACTGCTTAAAAGATGTAGCTCCTGTGATGAAGTGCAATTTGTACACCTGCGAAATGATGGATAAAATTATTTTAGACTGTACCAAAAGCAATAGAGAACAATCTGAAAATAGAAAGTTTGTTGAAGGGGATCCTACTGCTGTTTTAATGTTAGAAGTAAGGGCGTTTTCTGAAGAAGCCCTTCAAAAAAATCTTTTACAACTTCAAAATGAGATTAAAACATCTGGATTGAGTTATGCTGCCCCCATTTTAAGCGGATCTGATATTGGCAAAGCTGGGGCGCTTAGAAAAGCAGGTTTAGGGCTTCTTGGAAATATGGTTGGAGATAAAAAAGCAGTGGCTTGTATTGAAGACACTGCGGTGGCATTAGAAGACTTAAAAGATTTTATTGGCGAATTCACAGCTATTATGAAGCGTTATGATCAAGACGCTGTTTATTATGCCCACGCAGGTGCTGGAGAAATTCATCTGAGGCCTATTCTAAATTTAAAAGAATCTAATGACGTCTCTTTATTTAGAGCCATTACTACAGATGTAGCACATTTAACTAAAAAGTATAAGGGGTCCTTTAGTGGGGAACATGGAGATGGTATTGTTAGGGCAGAGTTTATTCCTATGTTAATTGGCGCTGAGAATTATGCGCTCTTAGAGTCTGTGAAACAATTGTTTGACCCTAATGGCATTTTTAATCCAGGTAAAATTGTTAAGGCTTTCGCCATGGATGCTTCACTGAGGTATGAAATTAATAGGGAGGAACCAAAAATAGACACCTTATTAGATTTTTCAGACAAGCAAGGAATATTAAGGGCTGCAGAATCCTGTAATGGAAGTGGAGACTGTAGAAAATCCCACCAATCAGCTGGTGGAATGTGTCCAAGTTACCATGTGACAAAAAACGAAAAAGATACTACTAGGGGGAGAGCCAATGCACTCAGAGAGTTTTTGACACACCCTAACACATTAAAGGAGCAAACAAATGCTTTTGACAATAAAGCTTTAAAGGAAGTTTTTGATCTTTGTTTAAGTTGTAAAGCCTGCAGTAGTGAATGTCCGAGCAATGTAGATATAGCTACTTATAAAGCAGAGTTTTTATACCAGTATCAGGAAGCGAATGGGTATAGTTTTAGATCAAAGTTGTTTGCGTATAATACGCAATTAAACAAACTGAGCAGTTTGGTGGCGCCTTTAACTAATGCGGTATACAAATCGCCTTTATCCAGTGTAATTAAGCGTTTGAGTGGGGTGTCTCAAAAAAGATCTCTTCCAGAGGTGGGTCGTTTTAATTTTCAGAAATTTTTAGACCATCAATCAAAGAAATTTGTGTTGACCAAGCAAACAGTTGTTTTGTATATAGATGAGTTTACCCGTTATATGGATATTGAAATAGGTAAAGACGCTATTTCATTACTTTTAAAATTAGGCTATAAAGTACAATTGTGGCAAGCAGAAAGCGGCAGAACTTTTATATCTAAAGGATATTTAAAACAAGCCAAGGCCATTGCAGAAAGAAATTTAAATGAAGCTGCTCTGTTCCTTGACCAGCAGTGGCCCATTTTAGGGATTGAACCTTCTGCTATCTTGAGCTTTAGAGACGAGTACAAGCGTTTGTGTCCTGATCATGCCATGCTAGAGAAATTGGCAATAAATTCATTTTTAATAGAAGAATTCTTAGTGGCTGAATTTAATCTTGGCCATATTAGCACTAACATGTTTCACAGTAAAGAAAAACAAATTAAGGTTCATGTTCATTGCCACCAAAAATCTCTGGTAAATTCTAAAGTGACTTTTGACCTATTAAATATTCCAGCAAAACACAAGGTCACTCTAATCCCTTCAGGATGTTGTGGTATGGCTGGTTCCTTTGGTTATGAAGAGGAACATTATGACTTGAGTATGTCTGTTGGTACATTAACCTTGTTTCCTGCTGTCTCAAAGGCTGCTGAAGGTGTAGTGATTGCTGCAAACGGAACTTCCTGCAGACACCAAATAAAAGATGGTTCCCAGAGAGAGGCCAAGCACCCAATAACTATTTTAAAGGAATCCCTTCTTTAGATAATTTGTTTTCTTTAGGCTAATTGAGAATTATAAAACCCTAAATTTTGATAGGCACCCATTAAAAAGTATATTTGATTTTATTTTTTTAATATGGCAGGTAATAGTTTTGGCACCCTTTTTAAACTCAGTAGTTATGGTGAATCCCATGGAGAAGCCATAGGTGGTGTTATTGATGGTTGTCCCTCAGGCGTGGCTTTAGATATGGAAGCCATACAGAGGGATTTGGATAGAAGAAAACCTGGGCAATCTGCTATTGTAACCCAGCGAAAAGAACCGGATGAAGTAAAGATACTCTCGGGTGTATTTGAAGGCAGAACTACTGGAACACCCATTGGTTTTGCTATTTTTAATACCAACCAAAAATCTGCAGACTATTCCCATATAAAGGATTCTTACAGACCTTCTCATGCAGACTATGTATACGACCAAAAATACGGTTTCAGAGACTATAGGGGTGGAGGAAGAAGTAGTGCTAGAGAGACAGCAGCAAGAGTTGTTGCTGGCGCCATAGCCAAACAATTTTTAACACCAATGTCTTTTCAGGCTTATGTTTCTCAGGTGGGAGAAATTACTTTAGATAAGCCTTATGACCAATTGGACTTGTCTTTGGCAGAAACAAACGACGTAAGATGTCCGGATAGCGAAGTGGCTGCTAGAATGGAGCAACACATTAAAAAAATTAAAAAACAAGGAGACACTATTGGAGGGGTTATTGATTGTGTGATCAAAAACGTGCCTGTTGGCCTTGGAGAGCCTGTTTTTGACAAATTACACGCCCAACTCGGAAAAGCAATGCTGTCCATAAATGCTGTAAAAGGCTTTGAGTTTGGGAGTGGTTTTCATGGTGTGACTATGAAAGGCAGTGAACACAATGACGCTTTTAATACAGACGGCAGTACTCAAACAAATTTCAGTGGAGGTATTCAAGGAGGAATAAGCAATGGAATGGATATCTATTTCAGGGTTGCTTTTAAGCCTGTTGCTACAGTATTACAATCTTATGACACCATAGATAAAACGGGAAATGCTGTTAAAACTCAAGGAAAAGGTCGTCATGATCCTTGTGTAGTGCCAAGGGCAGTACCTATTGTTGAGGCTATGGCTGCTATGGTACTAGCAGATGCTTTTCTTTTTAATAAAACTCAATCAAAATAGCTATGCGAAAATTAGAATTGCATTGGAAAATACTTATTGGAATGTTCTTAGGGGTATTATTTGCCTTTATAATGGTTAATTTTAGTTGGGGACCAGAATTTGTATCTGACTTCATAAAGCCTTTTGGAACAATTTTTATCAATGCGTTAAAGCTCATTGCTGTTCCCCTTATTCTAGCTTCGCTGATTAAAGGAATATCGGACCTTAAAGATATTTCTAAGCTCTCTAAAATGGGCGGAAGAACCATTGGTATATATATTTTAACAACAGTTATTGCGGTAACTATTGGGCTTGGAATAGTTAACATTATTAAGCCAGGTAATTCAATTTCTGAAGCCACTCGATTAGAATTGGTGGAAAATTATTCAGGTGACGCCAATGAAAAAATCATGGCTGCAGCCAAACAACAAGAATCTGGGCCTTTACAAGCCTTAGTAGACTTAGTACCTTCCAATATATTTAAGGCCGCTAGTGACAATGGTAATATGTTACAAGTGATATTTTTTGCCATATTTTTTGGGATAGGTCTTATCCTCATTCCAGAAAAACAAGCCAAGCCGGTGAAAGATTTCTTTGATGGGTTTAATGAAGTCATCCTAAAATTAATTGATCTAATCATGCTTGCTGCTCCATACGGAGTATTTGCACTATTAGCAGCATTAGTTGTTGAAGCACCAAGTGCAGACCTGTTTAAAGCACTTGCTTGGTATGCTATATGTGTTCTCTTAGGTTTAGCCATTATGATTGGTTTCTATATTTTAGTAGTCTATATATTCACTAAGCGTTCTCCTTCATTCTTTATCAAAGGTATTTCGCCTGCACAATTATTGGCATTTTCAACCAGTTCAAGTGCCGCTACACTGCCTGTAACTATGGAAAGGGTAGAAGAACACCTTGGGGTAGAAGAAGAGGTGACCAGTTTTGTGCTTCCTATTGGCGCAACCGTTAATATGGATGGTTCCAGTTTATACCAAGCTGTAGCTGCTGTATTTATTGCGCAAGCTTTTGGTATGGATTTAGATTTATACACCCAACTAGGTATTATCGTTACAGCTACTTTAGCTTCCATAGGAAGTGCTGCTGTGCCAGGAGCTGGAATGGTTATGTTGGTAATTGTTTTGGCTCAAGCAGGTATTCCAGAGGCAGGATTGGCTTTGATCTTCGCTGTAGATAGGCCCTTAGACATGTGTAGAACAGTGGTTAACGTTACAGGAGATGCAACGGTATCTATGCTAGTGGCTAAATCTATTGGTAAATTAAAAGAGGAGCCCGTAGAAAAGAATTGGGACGACAACCTTCCTTCTTAAACCCCTTTTATTGTCTATAGTATTTCTTAAAAATCTGTTTTAAAGCAGGTATTTTTAGGGAAATCACTTGGCGAGCAACTTTGCTTAGTGCCAAACCATTTTAGCCTATTTTTAGCGGTATAATCATAGCAAAAATCTCTTATTTTAATTGGGATAAATTTCATTATTACCCCCAAAAAATGCCAGCTTGGCAGTAGCTTAAGTATTTTAATTACAGCTTCAGATTTTGTGTAATACCCTTTATTGGAGTCAATAAAAATTACTGAGTTTAAAAGATGGTCGGAATTGATATCCTTTGGGAAATACAAACCCCTTTCTTTGAGTAATTGAATACCAAAAGGGGAATTTAGTGGCACAAAGCAACAATTTTTGCTATGATCTTTTGGAGCAATAAAACGAACAGACCAATGGCACAATCCACAGCTCCCGTCAAACAAAACCCATTTTTTGCCAGATACATCTTGTGATTTCAAGGAATGCTTTTCAGTCATTTAGGTGAACTTAAAATGATGGTTTGCCTACAATTTTTCATGATAGTTTGCTTACAAATTCTCATTATGATTTACTGACAAATTCCAGTTGGTCTAAACTTACGTTTGTAGTAAACATTCCATAGTTAACAATGGCTTTGTTTTTCTCTATAGCGTCTATGCTTCCAACTGCTTTTCCATCTTTTAAACGGACCCTATAACCTATTTGAAGGGCTATTTTTGGGGCAGGAGGTGGGGTAGGTTTTTTCTTTTCCGCTTTTTTCTTTTCTCTAATTGCAGCCACTTTTACAGCGACTTCTTCCACCACAGCTTTTTTCTCTACTTTTTCTTTTTTGAGTACTTGAGCGGTTTTTTTCTTTCTTTTACTATTTTCAATTTCTACCACTTTGATTAAGTCAGAAACAAGCTGTCGTTTCTTGTGGTGAATAAAGTATTGCTCCGCTAAGTCATTGACTTTATTACCCAACTGAATCATACGTTTGTCTTGATCGTACAATTCTTGATATTTAACAAGTTTGGTTTGTATTTTTTCATTTAAAACTTCTAGTCTAGAAGCTTCATCTCTCGCTTTAGATTCAACCTCTTTCAGCTTAGTACCCGTAACCGCCATTTGTGAACGCTCTTTTTGAAGCTTTGCAATAGTGGCATCAAATCTAACTTTTCCTCTTTCAATTTTCTTTTTAGCCTTATTGACTAAGCTATAAGGAATACCATTTTTTTGAGCAACCTCAAAAGTAAATGAAGCGCCTGCTTGTCCCAAGATAAGCTGAAAAGTAGGGGCTAAAGATTTGGCATCAAAAAGCATATTTGCATTAGACATAAAGGGCAGGTCATTGGCCAACATTTTTAGATTGGCATAATGCGTAGTAATTACACCAAAAGCCTCACGTTCATAAAACACTTCTAAAAATGTTTCTGCCAAAGCGCCCCCCAATTCAGGATCAGTTCCAGTACCAAACTCATCTATTAAAAACAATGTTTTATCATTACATTTTTTTAAAAATGAATTCATGTTTTTTAACCGGTAACTGTATGTACTCAAATGATTTTCAATAGATTGGTTGTCGCCAATGTCTGTCAATATTTTTTCAAAAAGAATGACTTCACTTCTTTCGTGAACAGGAATAAGCATACCACTTTGAAGCATTAATTGGAGCAATCCAATAGTTTTAAGGGTAATACTTTTCCCTCCAGCATTCGGACCAGATATGACAATAATTCTATTTTTTTCTTCTAATTTAATGGTTTGCGGATAGGTTAGGTCGCCACTAGATTTGTTTGATAAAAATAATAAAGGGTGAAAAGCGTCACGCAAATACATTTCCCTTTTTGTATTAATTTTGGGCAACACACCATTCATCTCTAAGGCATATTTAGCTTTTGCAGCAACTATGTCAATATCTCTAAGATATTCTTGACAAGCTGCTAGATCTGCTCTGTAAGGCCTTATGTCATTTGTAAGTCTGTTTAAGATCTTAAATATTTCTTCCTGTTCTTCAAAATTTAGGTTACTTAATTGTGTGCTGTAAGCCAAACTGGCTTCAGGGACAACATATACAATACTGCCTGTTTTTGAAGCACCAAGAACGGCACCTTTGATTTTTTTTCTATACATGGCCTTTACAGCCAAAACCCTTCTGTTGTCTACTATTGACTCCCTAATTTCATCTAAAAATTCAGCTGCTTGATACCTTTGAAGTGCTGCGCCAAAACTTTGATTTATTTTAGATTTTAGGCCCATCATCTGCCTTCTTATAGACATTAAGTTGTCAGAAGCGGCGTCTCTAATTTCTCCAAATTTGTCAAATATTTGATTGGTGCGCTCGGGAATTTCTTTCTGATAACTAAGCGACAAAGTGTTTCCATAGAGTATGGGATAGTATTCCTTAAACTTTTCAAAAAACTTTTTGTGTGCGTTGATGGATTCACAAATGACCACTATTTTTTTAAAACCATTGAGTTCAAGTGTGGTGTTGTCAATCTTGAGAAGCTTAAGTTCTTCAAGAATACTTTCAAACCCGTGGTTTGGTATTCTGTTGTCACTGGTAAATGATGCCAAATACTCATTGGTTTCACCTAGCGATTTCGCAACTATTTCAAGTTGTAATTTGGGTGTTATTTCTAGCGCTAGTTCTTTACCTAAAGTAGTATTACACCGATCAGAAATATGAGCTAAAACGGCATTAAATTCTAAATCCTGTAGGGTTTTTTGAGAGATATTCAAAGTGACATATATTAGCAACAATTAGTTGGTTTAATTGAATAAACCCTTTATTTTAGTAACAAAAGTACAAATAAATGTTTCTAGATTGTCCTAGTGATTGGAAGGAATTCTTTCATAAATTATATTCTGCTGAAAAATTCAAAAAGCTCTCTCATGAAATTAATGCTCTTTACGATGAGATGGTGTGTTATCCTGCAAAAGAACAGCTTCTAAATGCATTCTTTCAATGCCCTTTTGTAGGGCTTAAAGTGGTTATTATTGGACAAGATCCCTATCATGGGCCACATCAAGCCCATGGCTTGTCTTTTTCTGTACCCATTGGTATAGCTCACCCACCTTCATTAAAAAATATTTTCATTGAACTTTCTAATGATTTAGACTGTGCCTACCCAATCTCTGGTGACCTTTCATTATGGGCCAATCAAGGCGTATTATTATTAAATGCAGCACTAAGCGTTAGGGCAGGGGAGGCGGGAAGCCATTTAAAATATTGGGATTCGTTCACAAAATCTATAGTTCAAGGTCTCAATAATGACAAAAGACCTATCATTTTTGTTTTATGGGGGAATTTTGCTCAAAAATACGAACGTTTTATCACGGAGGACCACCACAGGGTTTTAAAATCCGGGCATCCATCTCCTTTAAGCGCCAACCGTGGCTATTGGTTTGGAAACAAACATTTTTCTCAGGTAAATAATATTTTAGAACAAAGGTCTGAAAAACCTATAAATTGGTTAATTTAAAGATCGTTTTTAACCATTAGGTCTAAGGTCATTTTAATGGCTTTTTTAACCACTTCATTTGGATGCGCTGAAAATGTTTCATTAGCTCTATTGGCTAAAATGCAATTAACAGACACAGCTTTATGTCCAAGTAGTGCTGCTAAGCCATAAATACCAGAGGTTTCCATTTCTAAATTAGTGATCAATTGATTTTTAAATCTAAATGATTCTAGAGAATCTTTCATCTTTTTATCAAAGAGAGGGAGTCTTAACATCCTTCCTTGAGGGCCATAAAATCCAACATTAGTTAATGTAATTCCTTTTAATACATCCAATTCATTATAGAGATTAAGTAAATCTGTTGAAGCGCTAACCACATAAGGACTTGACTTATCTACGCTCCAATTCATGTGTTTTATAAAGGCTTCAGAAAAAGGTTTATCTAAAAGATGGTTTGCATCATAAAAATGAAGTAGGGCATCTAAACCTATGGCTTTTTCTGAAATTAAAATACTGTCTACTGGAATGTTGGCTTGGATGGCTCCAGAGGTTCCTAATCTAAAAATATTTAACTGTGTGAATTTTTCTTTTAACACTCTATGGGAAAAATCGATATTTACTAAGGCATCTAATTCATTGAGTACTATATCAATATTGTCCGTTCCAATACCTGTTGAGATCACACTGATTCTTTTGTTTTTATAGGTACCTGTATGAGTTACAAACTCTCTTTTTTGTTTCTTAAGCTCAATAGAATCAAAATGAGCGGAAACTTCAGCCACGCGATCAGGGTCACCAACAGTGATAATATTGTTAGATATTTCATTGGGTTTCAAATGCAAATGATAAATACTTTGATCTGCATTTAGTATTAACTCAGAAGAGGCTAAGGACATACTATAGTTTAAAAAAGCTGTTGTGTTCTTTATCGTAAAGATACGCATACTTTAAAGCGCCTCCTAAATAGAGCCCATCTTGTTTAATTTTACTGTAATAATTGTGCTCTCCATTTAGTATTTTAGGGGTATTCCTTTTGAGTTTGACGGGTTTTAAAGAGGTAAACAAGGGTTTAAGGCTTTCTAGTATTTTATAATATTGAGTGTCACCAAAGCCAAAATTTCCTTGGTTTTTTAACAGGGTATGTATAAGGGCCTTTTCATTGTCCAATGAAGTTGTATGCGCTGTATTAAGCACATTTATTTCCGGAATATTTAACCCATTTTTAAGGGAGGGAAAACGAGATAAATGAAGCTTAAATGCCTGCTTTAGAAAAGGAAAATTAAACGATTCATAATTCGACAATTGGGCAATTCTAACGGGATTGTCGCTGCAGTACAATTGCCAGGCATAGTCAGCAAATTCAATATCGTCTTGATTTAATACAGTTCTATTTTCATAAAGATCCAGCAACTCATTTAATGGCATTTCACAAAATCCTTTTGAAGAAATAGCATTTAGACTTAATGAATTTGAAACTACAGAAACTTCCGCATATTTTCTATGTGTTTTGAGCCAACTCAACACACCTAACATATTTATTTGACAAAACAAATCTGATTCAAACCACAAAACAATTTGTTCTTGGCGTTTTTGATTACACAATTTCCTATACTCTTTAAGGGTATAGTCAATAAAAGTTCTTTTAGATATATTGTAATTTTTGTGAAGAAAATCAAATCGTTCTTTCCAGAAATCTTCAGTACCTACGGTGTGAAGTGTTCTACCCTCACAGAGCATTTCCCTCCAAGTAACAACAGTGCCATTGATAGGAAGGTCCTTAAAGAAATTGGAGAAAGAATCTCCATTCGTGATATGAAGGGCTGGTGTCATATGAATTGGATTGGTTAATAAATTTATACTTTTCCTACTAATAAAAAAAGTATTTGAGTCAATTAACCTCCTAATCGTTTTACTTTAAAACCCATACTAACAAGTAGTTGCATGATTTTGTCTCTGAAATCACCCTGCATGATTAAGCTTCCGTTTTTAACGCTCCCTCCAACATTCAATTCTTTTTTTAATTTTTTTGCCAAAATTTTAAATTCTGCCTCAGTACCCATGAACCCTTCGATTAGGGTTGTGGCTTTTCCCTTTCTTTTTTCGTACTTACACACCAAAGGTTCTTGTTGCAGGGGAACATCACCCTTTGGCTTTAAACTGTCTGTTGAAACCTCAGACGCTTCATGATCAGGGAAAAGATTTTTTAATTGGTCTTGCAAATCCATTATTTCTTTAAACCTAATTCAATTAATCTCTCTTCTAGATAAGCGCCAGCTGAAATATCTTCAAATCCTTTTGGGTGTTCTTTTGAAATACAATTTTCAAGACAATTTAAAGGCATTGAAGAGACCGGATGCATGAAAAATGGAATTGAATATCTTGAGGTTCCCCAGAGTTCCTTGGGGGGATTAATGACTTGGTGTATGGTAGATTTGAGCTGATTGTTGGTTAACCTAGAGAGCATATCTCCCACGTTTATCATTAATTCGTCCTCATTTGCAATGGCGTCTACCCATTGTCCATGATGATTTTTAACTTGCAATCCACGGCCATGAGCCCCCATCAAAAGTGTTATGAGATTAATGTCTCCGTGTGCTGCTGCACGTACTGCATTTTTTGGTTCAGATGTAATAGGAGGGTAGTGTATGGGCCTCAGTATCGAATTTCCAGCAGTAGCGTATTGTTCAAAATAATGCTCCTCTAAGCCAATATGCAATGCAAGTGCTTTAAGTACCTCCTGGGCTGTTTTTTCTAAAGCTATATAAACCTCTTTGCCAATTTCATTAAAGTGAGGCAATTCTTTGACATGAATATTATCAGGGTAATGGTCTCCAGACCCCTTAGGAGCGTCTTCATATTGTCCAAAATGCCAAAATTCCTTTAAATCGCCTTCTTTTTTTCCTTTAGCATGCTCTTTACCAAAAGAGGTGTAGCCTCTTTGACCCGCAAGTCCAGGAACCTCATATTGGTCTTTTATATTTTGAGGAAGCTCAAAAAAAAGTTTAATTTCTTGGTATAATTTGGCCACCAATTCATCTGATAAGAAATGACTTTTCAAGGCTACAAAACCAATGTTTTCAAAGGCTGATCCTATTTCGTTTATAAATTTTTGCTTGCGAATCTGATCTCCAGAGACAAAGTCTTTTAAATCTACACTTGGAATGGCGCTCATAATAAAGTATTTATTAAACAAAGTTAATAAATCTAAGCCACAACTAATTGGGTAAAATTTGAAAGTTTGTGTACATTTATAACTAGTTAGATTACTCCAATGACATACCGTACAAAAGGACTTTCAGACCAACAACTGATAACATTATACAAGGCACTATTAAAGCCGAGAATGATAGAAGAAAAAATGCTTGTGCTACTCAGGCAGGGTAAAATATCAAAGTGGTTTAGTGGTATTGGTCAAGAAGCCATATCCGTAGGAGTGACTTTAGCCCTCAATGCAGAGGAATATATATTACCCATGCACAGAAATCTAGGTGTTTTTACCAGTAGAAATATACCGCTAAATAGGTTATTTGCTCAATGGCAAGGAAAAAAATCTGGCTTTACTAAAGGTAGGGATAGGAGCTTTCATTTTGGCTGTCAAGAAAGTAAAATTATTGGAATGATTTCTCATTTAGGGCCACAACTTGGTGTGGCCGATGGCATTGCGCTAGCTTCCAAATTGAAGCATAATAATGAAGTTACTGCTGTTTTTTCTGGAGAAGGTGCCACCAGTGAGGGAGATTTTCATGAAGCACTGAATATTGCATCAGTTTGGGATTTACCAGTATTGTTTTGCATTGAAAATAATGGTTACGGATTGTCTACGCCCACTAGCGAACAATACCGTTGTAAAGCAATTGTAGACAAAGGGCTTGGATATGGTATGGAAGCCCATCAAATTGACGGAAACAACATAGTAGAAGTTTATCAAAAAATAAGTGAAATAGCCGCAAGTGTTAGAAAAAATCCTAGACCTGTTCTCATTGAATTTATAACTTTTAGAAGACGTGGGCATGAAGAGGCCAGCGGCACAAAATATGTCCCAAAAGAATTAATTAGTGCATGGGAAGAAAAAGACCCTATAACAAACTTTGAAAATTATCTATTCTCAAAAAATATTTTGAATGATGGGATGCTTAAATCTTTCAAAAAAGAGATAAAAACAGACATTCAAGAGGGTTTAGACTTCGCTTTTAAAGAAGAGCCCATAGCCTATGAGGAAAAATCATTTATTGAAGATGTCTATAGCCCATTTAATTTTAAAGCAGTAAAAAGTGGTGTTAATACAAGTTATATTAGATTTATTGACGCCGTTCAAGAGGGCCTAAAAGAAGGCATGTCTTCTATGAAAAACACGATTATCATGGGCCAGGATATTGCGCTATATGGAGGTGCATTCAAAGTGACAGAAGGTTTTGTAGATTTATTTGGCAGTGAACGGGTGATAAATACCCCAATTTGTGAATCTGGAATTGTAGAAACAGCCATGGGACTGTCTATTGGTGGTTTTAAAGCCATTGTTGAAATGCAATTTGCAGATTTTGTAAGTTCAGGATTCAATCCCATTGTTAATTATCTGGCAAAAAACCATTTTAGGTGGGGAGAAAAAGCAGATGTTGTCATTAGAATGCCTTGTGGTGCAGGGGTAGGGGCTGGTCCTTTTCATTCACAAACCAATGAGGCATGGTTTACTAAAACCCCTGGTTTAAAAGTCGTTTACCCTGCTTTTCCCTATGATGCTAAAGGCCTATTAATTACCGCAATTGAAGATCCAAATCCAGTACTTTTCTTTGAACATAAAGCACTGTATCGATCAATCTCTCAATCCGTTCCAAATGGGTATTACAACCTTCCAATAGGTAAAGCTGCTTTGGTTAAAGAAGGTACAGAGGCTACAATTATAACTTATGGTGCTGGGGTACACTGGGCACTAGAGACCCTTGAAAAGCATCCTAAATTAAGCGTAGATCTTATAGACTTAAGAACCTTAATGCCATTGGATTGGGAGACTATTTATGGCTCTGTAAAAAAAACTTCTAGGCTAATCATTCTTCAAGAAGATTCTTTGTTTGGTGGTATTTCAAGTGATATAGCAGCAAGTGTTCAAGAGGAATTATTTGAGTATTTGGACGCTCCAATCAAAAGAGTCGCAAGTTTAGACACCCCTATTCCTTTTGCAAAATCCTTAGAGAATGAATATCTACCAAGAAAAAGATTTGAAAAAGCCCTCCTAGAATTAATAAACTTTTAAATTTGTTTTTTTTTTTAAAAAGATCTAAGTAGGCTCATTAAACTTTCCCACTAATTAAGGATCTTACGATAGTTAACATCAATCTTGTAAATGATGAATAGACCATTGAATACTTTAAAGTAATTTTTGGTTTTAAGAGGGTTCAGGATTAATTTTATACCATAATTAATACAAATTTTAAGAATAAATGAATAACAGAAATTTAAGTAACAAAGTCAGGGTCATTCACCGCTATTTAGGTTTTTTTCTGGCTGGTATTATGTTTGTTTATGCGCTTTCAGGAATCACATTAACTTTTAGAGATAAAGATTATTTCAAGAAACCTATAGTAGTAGAAAAAACCATAGAAAAAGGTTTAGAGAATCTACCAAATATAAAAGGTGCCTCTAACGTTGAATATAATATTGAAACAGGTGATTTGTCTTATATACAAATGCAACCACCAAAAATATTAGGAGCGCTTGAAAAAATGCATAAAGCCACATCATCTACACCTTTATATTTTCTAAATGTTTTTTTTGGTATCTCTTTACTTTTCTTAGTTTTTTCTGCCTATTGGATGTATCTCCCACAGACAGATATTTTTAAAAAAGCCATTTATTATACTGTTGCAGGAATTGTATTGACTTTTATTATGATTTTAGTTTAGTCATAGGTGTAAGGGTTCGTAAAGTTAATTATTATTGACTGCTTCTATTTTACATAATATAAATTATAGAACAAATGCGTTTGTATTCAAATACGTACTAGTTCACTGATTGAAACCAAAGAAATTATAACACAAAAAACTACTTTCTTTTCCCTTTGTTGTAAT
>Ga0102879_1000240_pt1 | contig 25236 bp, 21 predicted proteins | sample Colrivmet1548B02_FD_78187 | JGI IMG/M metagenome (GOLD analysis project Ga0102879, IMG submission 78187) | Estuarine microbial communities from the Columbia River estuary - metaG 1548B-02 | ecosystem: Environmental > Aquatic > Marine > Intertidal zone > Estuary | place: USA: Columbia River... | reverse complement strand
TCATTTTAGAAATATATAAATTACCCATTAATATACTATCAGTTGATACATATAAGTTAGAACCTATATTTAAATGTCCATATATTATACTATTATTTGATATATTTAATTCTTGTATAATAGCATTTCCAGAAACATAAAAATGTGATGCTAAAGTTACAGAACCAATGAATACACTATGAGAAGATATATTTAATGATCCCATAATTGAAGTTTGTCCTAATAATGTTGAAGTTAAAACATTTAAAGATGAACCTATTGTAAGATTATTAGAAATATATAAATTTGATTTTAAAGTTGTATTATTAACAAATATACTACCACCAGAAACATATAATGATCCGAATATTCCAGAACCTGCTAAATAAAGGTTAGAATTACAAGTTATATTTCCATATAAAAATGAATCATTAGATACATTTAATGATCTTAGAATAGTATTGTTGGAAACATATAAATTGGTTTTAATTGTTGTTGTACCATATAAAATACTATTATTTGAAACTAATAGAGAATCTTGAATACATAAATTACTACCAATAGTTGTTTTATTAAATAATGTACAAGTACCTGATAAATAAAAATTATTATATAAATCTAATACAGCTATATATTTTGAATCATCTTCACATGGGGCCTTTATTAGAAATCGACTTCCGTCAATATTTGTTTTAATATAACCCGGGTTTGAAATACTTAATATTTCTATCCCGCATAAATTACCAATATCATTTCCAATACAAATTTTAGAATTATGTTTTTGATTGAGTTTTAATAATTTATTAGTGAGCAATAATTGATTTGTTGTAATAGTTACAGATGTACCATATAGATTGATTATAGAACTATTTAATGATTGTCCTATATTTAAAGTATCATTTAAAGGTTGAATATTATTAACTTTAAGAATATTATTAAATTGACTAATTCCACTAACATTAAGAGTTGATAAAAAAGTTGTATTATTATATAATAAAATTGAATATTGTTGTAATAATATTCCTGAATTATTATCTAGAGTCATTAATTGTAAATCTCCATATGTATTTTTAATTGTAAATTTATTAAGTTTATCATAAATTAGAGATGAATATACATTATTAGAATTATATACAGTTATAAGAGATTGATTATCAACAGAATAAACATTTAATATATTATTAATTAAACCATCGATTGTTATATTTCCACTAATAGATAATTGCGATTGATTAGTTTGTGATCCTCTTACGATTAAAGTTTTAGTTATAACAACATCAGAATTTAATTTAATATTATTATCAACAATTAAATTATCTTGAACATTAAATGATCCGTTAATATGTAATTTATAATTTGGAACTGAAGTACCGATTCCAATATTTTTATTATCATTTATATAAAAAGTTGATTTATCACCATTAGATTTATCAATATAAAATGCATATTTTGTAGGGATTGCACCCAATTGCCAATTAGATAGTTTAATTGTATCAATATTTTGTGAACTAGTATTATTTTTTTCTTTTATAAAATTATTAATAGTATTTGTTAGAAACTGTAATTTATTTTCAATTATATTTAATTTATTATCATTATTTATAAGAATATTTTTATTCATTAAGTATAATTATAGATAATATTTAATAATTAACGCTAAATTAGACTTTCCAATTCCAGTTAATTTTATAAGAATTTAATTATATAAATATGATTAATTTTTAGCTATATTATAATCTAAAATTTTGAAATTAGGAAGCTTTAAATTATTCTGATAATATATATTTTAATTTTAAATAAAAATATTTAAATTTAAAATATATATTATCTATGTCTAATATATATGCATTCTGGTGTATTACTCTGGCAAAGTAATTTTTCTAATAAAGCTGCATTAGATAAACATTGGAATACAGAAGTAGTTGGTCCTCGTCATAATAATAATGAATTACAACGTTATTCAGATGATTCATTTAGATTCGATAATAATGAATTAATAATTACTATGACAAAAAATGGTAATGATATTAAAAGTGGTAGAATTAATACAAAAGGAAAACTCCAAATCCAATATGGTTATATAGAAGCTTTAATAAAATTTACTGGGTGTAAAGGATTGTGGCCTGCATTTTGGATGTTAGGTAATTCATTACATTGGCCCGATTGTGGAGAAATTGATATTATGGAATGGGTAGGATGGAATGATAGCGCAATTTATGGAACTCTTCATGGACCTGGATATTGTGGAGGAAATGCTTATGGGAGTGGCAGTAAACATATTACAGGTAGACCTTTACCTAATGAATATCATAAATATGCTATTGAATGGAAACCTGATTCTATTAAATGGTTTTTTGATGATAAATTATTTTTTACGGCTACTCGTAATGGCTTGCATCAATGTAAGGGTAATTGTCATTGGACATTTAATGATCGGCCATTTTATTTACTTTTAAATTTTGCAGTTGGTGGAAATTTTGGCGGTGCATTCCCTAATAGTGAAAATTATATTTATCAGCATTTACCTCAAAATAATGAATTTCATATTTCTTACATTAAAATTTATAAAACCAATGATGGTTACGGGACGTTAATTTAAAGTTTTTACTCAGAAAAAAATTCTGCATAGAATTTTTTATTAAATAACTAACTCTATGCAGAATTTTTCAATTCTTATTTAGAGAATTCTAAAGATTTCGCTAAATAACTATTATCCAAAAAAGTTTCTTTTTTGGATAATTCTTGTAAAATATTATTGAATGCTTCACAAAAATATTTTATTGTAAATTTTTCTTTGTTCATAGAAACTAAATATAAATGAGCTTCTTTAATTTTAGAATTTAAGTTATTATCATTAATAATATTATTAAGGTCGTCAATAGAGTTAAAATATAACGGATAGTTTTCACCCAAATATTCAATTATAGCAGGATGATTGTTAACTATTAAAGGGGTATTTCTAACTATGCACTCTAAGACTGTATTATTAGCAGAACTATTAAATACATCTAATAAAACTATATTTTTACATAATAAATTATCATACTCTTGATTACTTAAATACATTTTAATAATAACAGATTTATCATTCAAATAATTATTAAAATCAGAATAAATATGCGAAAACATTGTTTTCCAATATTGTCCTCCAGGTAACCAATATTTTTTAAATTTTTTTGATTGAACATTATATATTGTTGTACCTTTACGCATCCAAAACCCAATTTGTACAAGTTTTTTTTCTTGATTTTTATTAAATAAATTATAATTAAATAATTTACAATTAAAATCAGCCGGATGGTAAAGTATTTTAATTGGAATATTATAATTATGTTCTTGTAATATTTTTTTTGCATAAATTTGTAAATGTTCGGATAAGGTTATAATACATTTACAATGTTTAATAGATTCTATTAATGTTTTACTTTTTAAAATATTAGGAAAAGCTTCAAATGATTCATAATTCATTTCTTCTATAAATTCAGGATAATGTAATATACTAACCCATGGTTTATTTATAGCAGTACTATTAATTTTTTTATTGAAATGGTGTATAATTTCACCGCGCATTATTTTAAATTCATTATATTCGGGATACCATTTAAATATTGTATAAATATTTATAGGATCAAAATAGATGAATACATCATCTCTATTTATATCATTAATATGATAGTAGGCATCTTTAATAACAAAATTATATATTTGGTTTTTATATGTAAAAATTTTAGGTAATTCAAACCATAAATTAAAATATTTATCCATAAAATCAACTAATATTATATCTGAATTTATACATGTTATTAATTCGTGCATTATTTTATGCCATCCATATCTATGCGTTAATAAATAATCATTATTAATATTAATTATTAACATTATTAATATTAATAATATTAATAAAAAAATTAAATTTAAAAAAATTTAATTTAATTTAATTTTTTTTAAATTAAAAAAATGTAGGTAAATATTAATGAAGATTTTATTATATGGATATTATGATCAAGGAAATTTTGGAGATAATTTATTTAAATTTATATTTCAAAAATTTTTTGATGAAAATAAAATTGATTATATAATATTTAATCCTAAAACTTTATCTACAAATGAAGATCATCAGTTTGATCTTATATTTTTAGGAGGAGGTGAAATAATTAATGAATATTTTTTATTACCTTTATTTAAATATATAGCCAACAATAATTTAAATACTGTACCGATTTACGGAGCTTCTATTGGTTGTAATTCAAAATTACATTATATTAATTTTATAGATAAATGTATATTTAGAAATAATTTATCTATAATTAATGAAATTAATTATTTTTATGATAATGATATTGTATTTGGATTAAAAAAATATTATATACCACCGCAACTAAAATCAGATATTGTAGCAAAAAATCAACAAATTAATTTATATATTCCCAATTCTATAGGTATTTATCTAATTCATGATATCAATGATTATTATTATAATATTTTAAAAGAATTTATGATAGGTCTAAACAATAAATATATTATTAGATTTATCATTTTTGAAGAAAATAAAGATATACTTATAATTAACAGATTAATTAAAGATGGTAATTTGAATAATTATGAAATTATTCAAAGGAATAACCCTTTAGAAATTATTGATGAAATTACCAAAAATGAACGGCATTTATGTTTACGGTATCATGCCCATATAATATGTTATTTATATAAATTACAATTCTTAAGTTTTCCAATCACTAATAAAACACGGGCTTTTACTGAAGATCATGATATAAAATATTCTTTTAATGTAAATGAAATGCTTGATTTGATTATATCTCAAAATATAAAATTTAAAAATTTAGAATTTAATTTTGATGTTTTAAATAAATTTTTTACTATAAATAATTTTACACCAACAACTATAAAATCTATATCAATTTGGTCAATATTTAATGAAATATATACAAATTTTATTAAAATTTTAAACAATAAAAATAATATTATTGATAATAATAATTTAAATTATTATATTAATTATATAAGTGATCAAATTGAATTTAATATCATTGGACATTTAAATAGTCCCTATAAATATGGTATTAATACAAAATTAATTAATATATTTAATAAATATAATTGTAATAACCATAAATTACAATGTGAATTTATTACTATAATGACAGATTTAGTCCAAGATTAACTTGTGTATTCTATTTTTCTATATGATTTATTGTACATTCCAAAGCTTTGAGATCTAGAATCATCAATAAAATTAATATGTACAATGAATAAAAAATAAAATAAAGTTAGGAATAGTTTTGGCGTTTCTAAATATGCATATTATTTAGAAAATTAACCTATATAATAATAATAGTATATCATTTTTCTTTAGGTTTTCAAGCATAGCTATACAATATACACATTATATAAAGTCAGATATATATTTATTAAAAAATTGAAAATATTATATTATATTAGGTGATACTAATTTTATCTAGTATCGTAGCCACCTTAAGCAAAAAACAAGTAGCTCTAACCTTGGATTTCCGACTACCAGTGTGTTTGCCCGTGCTTACCCTCTGGTTCGAATCCATTTAACAAGTGCTCTGCCAACCAATGACGCAAGCTCTTGATCCAACAGATATGGCATTTGCCTTAGGACGTCGACTCTTCATGCAGAACCCCAATCGTGATGACTGGAACAATCAAATCACACACATCGCCGGAGTCCTTGACACGACAGAAGATGCAATTCGCGACAAGCTAGCAGGTTTTTGGGACAAAGACCGAGCAGCGCGTTTAAAGCTTGAAGACCCTGCCATCTGGATTCATCTCGAGACGTGGTACAATAATCAATTTTGCCGAAATGCCAAACCCAACAGAGGTAGATACGACTTCATCCATAAAGCAAGTGTGGGTAGTAACTGTCCTCAAATTCAACATATGATCAACCACCATCTCAATACTGTTGCTCGGTATGCTTTGATGGGTTGGAGGGCTAATCCACACGATGAGAAGTTCCACATATTTGCTGGACACTTCAACTTCAGTGCCAACATCCTCAATAGCAAAGCCAAAGTACAGATTCCTTTGGCCAAGACACCGCCGAAGCGAAAGCACAAGCCTAGCTTCTTATACACACAAGGTTTGTTCTTCTGCACATTCTCTGGAATGACTGATGCTGTTCTGGGTTGCCCTGAAGTTCCCTGGTTAGATACCCTCCGAAATTTGCAAGATGAAAATAATCTTATCGATCTGGAAGCAGTCAAGAGTTCCAATCCAGGCCTCTACAATCAGTTGACGACTTACCACATGACCCAGAAAGTAGTGCTCCATCGGAAAAGCAAGACAAGTACCTGCACGATTCCAAAAAATCTTTTAGGACAACTTGCAGAGATGTTCATCGCGCAGTTGAAGTCTGGTCTTAACCTCGTGACTCCAGAAACAGATCTAAAAAATTTCACCCATTTCCGGAAAACCAAAACCGACCTCTGGCTTTGGAAACACAAAGTGAATGATCCCTACCTGCGGTGCCCATGCTTTTCTCCTCAAACAAGCACCCAGTGTACATCCTGTTTCAACGTTAAAGATCGTGATGTTGTCGCTGATCTCCACAACATCTTCGACAAAGTTCCGGGAGTGCAAGATAAAGCGCGTGCTTTGTATGAAGAGATCCGCAGAGTGACGACCTTACTGTCTCAGACATATAGGACACACCCAATTTGTCCACAGTGTCACACCCAGAATATCAACGAAGAAGCCATTCGAAATCAGACAGGTGACAATCCAGCAGTTCGTCATCCAACAGATGTGGAGTGCCAATCATGCAAGCACGAGTTTTGCACTGATTGCCTAACCAGCCATCCGGGTATCATCTGCCGCGGCTGGTCTAATCAAGACAATCATGACAATGTTGTCCAGGCATGCCCAGGCTGCAAGCACCCAACAGACCGCATTGATGGATGTGCTTTCATACAATGCGAGATACCAACATGCAACAAGATGTGGTGCTGGGTCTGTCGCTGTTTTCGAAAGCGCGAGATGGTAAACAGGCCTCAAGATCCCAACCGAGGCCATATCTGCTTGGTGATCGGAAAAGCAGAAAACAACCCAGTTTGGAGAGGCAATCCTAATGTAAAGCTCTATGAGAGTAACGCACCAGGACACAAAGACTGGGTCCCGCTCTAATGCACTAACCTTTCTCAAAGGTACATCTTAGTACAGTTGATTGTCGCTCCAATAACCCTTATAGGGATCACAATCACACTGCTAGAAGTACAATCACTAAAAAGTCGAGTAATCATGCAATAGTGCAACAACTATTCAACAATAAAATAATATATTATTTTATTGTTGAAGGTAAAAAAAAATATATCCATAAATTTCATTTTATATTGAACCTTAAATTAAAAATAAATTCTATAAAAATAAAAATATTATTTCTTGAAATATTAATTAAAGTCAATAAGTTTTATTTTCCTATAATTATAGGTAGTGGTGTGATATCAAAAATTGAAAATTCTTAATTAACTACATCAAGTTCAATAAGAAAAGAATCAAATATTCAAATTGCTACAGAAAAAAGTATTAGATATGAATCTTAAAAACAGAAATGCTAAAAAATCTAGTAAACCGAAGTAATTCTTAATAAGATATATGATTAACACGTTATTAAAACAACATAATGTTCAATCTGTTTTTATTTATGACCACACATAGACTTAAAACTACTATGTCAAGCAATTAATCCTACAACAGGTCATCCTCAATGTGAAAGTTCTATTTGTATGTATATGACAAATTATGGTTTGTTAATCCACATGATTTTTTGCATATTATGAAATATCCTATTTCCAATCCAACTTCGTCACATCCGTAAAAAGCTCTAGATGCTTATGTAATTAATATGTTAACCATGTAAACTGTTGATAGTTTATTACCTTAAGAAAATATTGTATTATAAATTTGTTGGTACACATCTTAAACCTGTTGTCTACAATGTGAATTAGATTGTTTGTAAGATTTTCATATCTACATGGGACAAAAGATTCTAGCCATGCCCAGAATCAATAGTTTATTAACATGTAGTAGTATTCTAAGGAAGTTTCTTATACTAAATGGGTGTAAATTTTGCGATTCAAATTACAAATATTTAAATACTTTTTTATGAAATTTTAAACACAAATTTTATTATAAATATAAAAATATTATTAAAATTCTAAAAATAGAAAAAATACTAAAAACTTTGAAAATATTAGAATTTTAAATCACTAAATAGTCATCAATTTTTTTAGAATTATTGACTACATATTTACCAAAAAAATTGAATTGATTTAATATTGTTTCTTAATATTATGATAAATAATGAAGTATTTAAATACAAAAGCTTATGATAGAATTAATAAATATAAAAATATTATGAATAATAAAATTAAAAATATTATCTTGAGTAAAAATTTAAAAATTAAAAAAATTAAAGCTTTATGTTTAGATTCAAAAAAATTAAGAACAACTAAAATGTTATTAAAATTAGGATTAGATCAACGAAATATTAAATTGATTGAATATGATAATAATACCCATTTGCATCATATTAAAAATGGTATTAATTCATTAAATTGTTCTTTTGAAGAATTCGTACAAAATACACAAATTAAATTTAAATATAATATTTGTGTTGCTGATTTTTGTAATACAGTTAAATCAAATTGGGTAGGTATACGAACTTTAATAAAAAGAATTTTTTTAAAAAACAATTCTTTACTAGTTTTAACATTTTGTCAAAGAACGTCTGGAGGATCTTATTTACAACATTTTAATAATTTAATTTGTATGATTAAAAGATATTTAATGAGACAAAATAAAAAAATTATATTCTTATATGAAAATTTTTATGGAAATCCACGATGGGAACATCAAACACCTATGCATACTTCATATTGGATTATAAAAAAAAGTTTTAATAAAAATTAAATAGTTATATTTATTTTATAATTTGCTAAATTATTATATTTGATTTATATTAGTGATTTAATAACATACTAAAATAAATAATTTAATAAATGCAATAAAAAATGTATTTGATAATAACTAGTTATTCTCTTGGTAAACTTTAGCGGAAACTAGTTTCATAAATATATTAAAAAATTTAAATATAATAATGATTCATTATTATATTAGTTGCTAAAACATTTAATTACAAATTATTAGAATTAATAATTCAAAATGATGCTGATATTAATATAATAAATGGTAATTATAACAATCCTGTATTTGGATTAATAAAAAATACAATCTCATACAATTTCATTATTAAATCCAAATAAAATTTACAAACTTTTATTAATACAAAATATAAAGCTGATTTTTTCATTCTAATATCACTAAAAAACTGCATTAGATTTTTTAAACATATTCAAATTAATATTATATTTACAAACTTACCAAACCATTATACAAAATATACTAATTATCAACATAATTTACAACTTTTAGAACAATAGTTTAACATATAAGAAGGATTTATATAACATTCACCCATATCACTCCAACTCTCACAATATTTATTTTTATCCTCGCATTTATTAAAATTTAGATTCATTTTGTACCAACTAGTATTAAATGTATTAGTATTAAACATATCACTATTAAACATATTAGTTAAATTATTATAATTTAAATTTTGGTCTAAACATTTATTATATTGATCACTATGTAAACAAATAAAATTTGATTCATTACACATTTTATTTTGATATAAACAATTATTAATTATAGTTCTAAATTGAGAATTATATAATAATATAATAAAAAGTTTGGCAATCATATATATAGAATTAGAAATTTTTTAATCATAATAATATTTCAAACTTATATAATCTATTCTTATAAAGGTATTCCATCAGCAGTAATTAATCAAATTTGTAATTTTTAATTAAAATCAAACGTTTTATATATAGGTAGAAAATTATTTTCATCATCTAATATTATTATATTTCTTTTTTTTATTATTATCAAATTTTAAATTTTTTTGAATTATAATAATTCAATTATTTTATCCATTGATTTAATATATTGTCAAATTCTAAAATATTTTTATGAACATATTGATTAATATATTTTGTATTACAATATTGAAAACTTTTTAATAATGATAAAAAAATATTTATAAAGATATAAATATTTTTTTAATAATGATAAAAAAAATATTTATGTATTGGCATAACGGATTTATAAATAGTCCAATTATTGTTAAAGAATGTTTAAAATCATGGAAATATTTTAATTCTGATTATGAAATAATAGAATTAAATGATGATAATTTAATTCATTGGATTAATATTAATGATTTAATAAAAAATAAAAATATTACAATAACATCAAAAAGTGATATAATAAGATTATTTTTATTAAAAAAATATGGTGGTTTTTGGATCGATGCAACTGTTTTATGTGTTAATTCATTAGATAATTGGATTAATAATTATATTAGTACAGGATTTTTTGCATTTTCATTTAATCCTATTAATGATAAAAGATTATCAACTTGGTTTTTATATGCTGATAAAGATAATTATATAATTAATAAATGGTTTATAGCAATGGTTGAATATATATCAATAGCTAATAATATAGGTTTAGAATATCAACCTGTCAATACATTAAATGAATGGTTCAATGATAAATATAATAATCATTATTTTTGGATGCATTATTTATTCAATGATTTATATATTAAAGATAATTTATTTAAAAATGAATGGAATAATTGTAAAATATTTTTAAAAGATAATCCACAAATAATTCAAAATTTAGGATTAGATACTATAATAGAGAATAATTTTAAAAAAGAATATAAAAATATTTCACCAATGTATAAATTAACTTATAGATTTGATTATACAAAATGTAATAATAATAGTATATATACTTTTATTATTAATGAATTAAATAATATATATAATCATTAAAAAAATATAAATAGTTTCTTGTAACAACTCTAAAACATATTGATCATAGTCAACATCTTCAGAGTGATGTTAATGTCAAAAGCTTTTGTCGGCAAAAATAATATGGACTCAATTATTACCTTTTTTAATAATACCATTTTAAAAAAATTAATTGTTAACTCTAATCCTAGTAATTACATAAATTAGATTTTAAATCAATCATCATATTTTATAGCTTTATGTAGCAAGTAATCAATTAGTCCACGATATCAATAAATTTATATCAGAAAATTCATCAAATGAATCATATTATATCAAAAAACTAAAATAGAATTTAAATTACATAGTAATTTGAAAATAACAACAAGATTCTCTATGAATATTATTATCATAGTGTTTTTATCTTATATAATTATTTTATGATATATAAGATGTACAACTAGATAAAAAATTAAGCAAAATATTAACAGTCGATGGTATGTTAAAAATATTATTTGAATGCAGATTTGGTGTGAATAAATCAATAAAATTAACTCATTTTAATGATAAACACCCTGAATTAAAAAATATAATAATTATGTTAAATAAAAAATAATTTGTTTTTATCGTAACAAATTTACAAAACAATATAGAATATGTTTTTAATGGTGAAAAATTTGAGGCGAAACAATTCTATATAAATTATTACAAAATTTATAGAGTTATTAGGTAATTTATTTGATAAGCATTTAGATAATATAGAAAATGATATTAGATAAAATAGTTAATAATTGTTTCACCATGCAAAACTTGGGTTAATAACTCAAAAGAGTTATTTCTTGAAGATTTAAATACTCACGGCAAAACATAGTTTTTACCATTAATAGATAATAAATAGACTTTCTCATCTATTGACAAGTATAGAACAGATAAAATTAAATGAATTAAAATTGTTAACTTATAATAAATCAGATTTAAAAGTTTTAAAAATAAGCTAGAATAAATACAAAAATTTATTTTTGTATTTATTTCTATCGGCAAAAGCAAAGCTTTTTGTCTTGAGAATTAAATGGGTGCAGGTTTATATCATAGTATTTTTATTTTAATCCAATTATTTTATGATATATTAAGATGAATACCAACAAAATAATTGAATTAAATTTTAGTATTTACTAGAGATAATTAGGTGAATTTGGAGGATAATTTTATAAAAATAATAAAAATTCTATTAAAATAATTCTAATAAAATTTTCTTAGAAAAAATAATTTTCAAGCTCTCTCTCTCTCTCTCCAAAAAAAGTTTAAACTTTTTAAAAATCATATAAAGAGACTATAAATAATAAATTTATATATGAAAAATAATTTAAATGAATTTATATGTAAATATACAATAAAGGATATTTGAGTTACCAGAGTCTATGGAATCATAACAAGAAATTTCATAATATATATGTAGCCATATTAGCCCAAATGTTAGCCCTATTAGCCCAAATGTTAGCCCTATTAGCCCAAATGTTAGCCATATTAGTCCAAATGTAAATATTGATCTTAAAATTAAAAATATTCAATATGAAATAAAATGTAAATTTTACAATTCATCTTTAAACATAGATCTTTTAAATCTAAATATGAAAAAATTTGTAAAACTAAAGTAAATAGTTTTACAGAAACTGACAAATTAAAAAATAAAGTAATTAAAATTAAAGAACAATTAAGCAATTTATTAGAATCTATTAAAATCATTCTAAAACTTTCTAAAAAATCAATAATCAATTATTAAATAATAATACAACTAATACAACAAATAAAGTTATTAAAGAAATTATTTATATTGATAAATCAATTACCATTAAATAATAATATTATTATTGAAAATGCTATCAAGGATAATACAATAATATTTAATGATAAAAAATAAAATATTTCAGCTATAAAGATCAATTATATTTTAAAGGTAAAGATATTATGCAAATCATTGGTTATGAAAACACTACACAATTTATTAAAAATAATATATATAAAATTACAGTTAAAAATTTTTTTTGAAAATCATAAGCAGAAAAATTTCAAGCTTGGGTTACATAGATGTATTAATTTCTATTAGGAAAACAGGTAAGTATAACTTAAAAAAAGTTATAATATTACTAATATTCATCAACTATTAGATAAAAATTATGTTTATATTTTATACCTACATGATAATATCTACAAATTTAGTAAATTAGCTTCTTTAAGTTCTAGGCTAGAGAACTTATAAATATAAATTAAATTATGATAATATTGGTCAATTATTTGATTTTCCGGCAACTAAATTAATGGAAAGATTTGAAAATATAATTCGAATTTATAGAAAGAAGAAAAAATTAATATTAAATATTGCAAAAATAATATTAAAGGATTAAATTAGTTTCAAACTAATAATAAAGCTAAATTATTAGATGATTTAGATAAAATTTATAAAAATATGATAGAAGATTATCAATGTGAAAAAGATTAAAACTAATTTAAGTTTACAAATAGAGAAAACAAAACAACTTAAATAATAAAGAAAACTAAACAAGAAAAATAAAACAATTAATATTACAATTAGAATTATTAAAAATTATAATATTTTTTTATTTTTAGGTGAATTAGTATGAGAGCTCTGAAGGGCGCAATTTAATAGCATTAAATTTTTTATATTATATAATTATTTTATGATAATATCAGGATGAATACCATCATAAAATAATTGAATTAAAATTTAGTATTTATCAGAGATAATTAGATAAATTCGGAAAATAATTTTAATAAAAATAATAAAAATTTTATTAAAATTATTCTAATAAAATTTTCCCAGAAAAAATAATTTTCAAGATCTCTCTCTCTCTCTCCAAAAAAAAGTTTATACTTTTTAAAAATCATATAAAGATACTAAATATAATATATTTATATATGAAAAAAGATTTATCTGATTTTGTATGTAAAATATGTAATAAAAGTTATTCAAGTTACCAAAGCCTATGGAATCACAACAAGAAATTTCATAAAATGGATGTTAGCCATATTAGCCCAAATGTTAACCATATTAGCCCAAATGTTAGCCATATTAGCCCAAATATAAATATTGATCTTAAAATTAAAAATATTCAATATGAAATAAAATGTAAATTTTGTAATTCATCTTTTAAACATAGATCTTCTAAATCTAAACATGAAAAAATTTGTAAAACTAAAGTAAATAGTTTAACAGAAACTGACAAATTAAAAAATGAATTAATTGAAATTAAAGAACAATTAAGCAATTTATTAAAATCTACTAAAATGCATCCTAAAACTTTTCAAAAAATCAACAATCGATTAATAAATAATAATACAACAAATAATACAAATAATACAATAAATAATACGATAAATAATAACAATATAAATATTACCTATGTAAAATTTGGCGATGAAAAATTAAGCGAAATTTTAACAGATGACGATATGTTAAAAATATTATTTGAATGTAGATTTGGTGTAAATAAATCTATAGAGTTAACTCATTTTAACGATAAACGCCCTGAATTTAAAAATATAATAATAACAAATTTACAGAATAATATTGGTTATGTTTTTAATGGTGAAAAATTTGAGGCTAAACCTAAGGAAGATATATTAGGTGATTTATTTGATAAACATTTAGATAATATCGAAAATTATATATCTGATAGTAATATACTACAAACTAAAATACAAAATAATGTTATTTTAGATAAAATAGTAAACCGTCATTTTCCAAAATTTCTTGAAGAATTAAATAATGATAAATATCGAATAGAAAAAATAAATGAATTAAAATTATTAACTTATAATAAATCAGATTCAAAAGTTTTAAAAATAAGCTAGAATAAATACAAAAATTTATTTTTATATTATTATAAAATAATGAGATCATTTAGTATTTTCCAGAAAGAATTTAAGAAATAAAAATTGAAAAACTATTTTATTATTTGTTCTATAGATTTTAACTTATTACCGTAGCCTCGCGTTTTACGCATGGCAAAGCTTTCAATCGTAGCCGTTTTGGCTCAAGCAAACCTTGTGTAGCTTCGCCAAGCTTCACCCCGGTTTCCTGCCACAGCTCCCGACTTCTACTCAGCTTCAAGTTTCATCTGTTACGTAATTTCAAAATGACATCACAGCAAGTCAAGTGTCACATGTGCCGAGCTCAAGTCCCAATTGCAGTTCCCAAGATCTTTCTGAATACAAACTGCTCTGTATGCATTGAAGTCAAGAGACATTGCACTATCTTCGCATGCGGACATTGGACCTGCACTGATTGTGCATCTGCATTGGTTATCCTGAGCCCAAGAGCAGCATCTCAGTCAGCTCCTCCCCAAGCCTTGGCTGAAACCCAGGCCTTAGCTGAAACTCAAAGCTTTGACTTGCAGTCCAGTTTCTTGTGGGGTTATAAGATCGGCCAGAACCTAGGCAATCTTGCTATTAATAATGGACTACTAGTCTGCACCTTGCCAAGTGCAGTTGCTGCAAGCTTAATGTCAGCAATAATCACCCTCATACATGATATAAAACAGGAAATCTTTATCTGGGAGAATCAACAAGTTATGTGGTCCTGGAACCAACATTACAAAGGCTGGATTCTCATGACAAAAGAAAATGTTAGCTCATCACCTTGGCAAGGATGGTCAAAACCTCCAATAGCTGTAGATGCTAGAGAGCTCTCCTGGGATAGTCGCAACTGCATCTGGATCTGCTGGTAGTCAACATGCTTATCAAGTGAGCTTTGCGCAAAGAGGTTGTACACAACAATAAAAAATAAAGAAAAAATTTTTTCTTTATTTTTATTAATTATTTATAGACAAAATATACGGAAGTATATTTTATAAAATATTTATATGATAAAATAATAATTTATATAGCATTATAAATACCGATTAATATTATAAATTTAATTTTTATAAACATTTCACAAATTATATTATTAATATAAACTTATAATTTGATTTATATTAATCTGTTTATATTATGATTTTAAATTAAAAAATTGAAAAACTATTTTATTATTTGTTCCATAAATTTTAACTATTACCGTAGCCATTTTGGCTCAAGCAGATCTTGTGCAGCTCTACCTCGGCTTCTGGCTTGTATTCATAGCTCCTAGTTTCGACTTGGTTGCGTGATTACAAGATGACAACACCGAAAGTCAAATGCCCCATGTGCCGGACTCAGGTCTCAATTACAGTCTCTAAGGTCTTCCTGACTATAAACTGCCCTAAATGCATCAAAGACAAGTGCAACTTCTCTGTCTTCACATGCGGACATTGGACCTGTATCGATTGTACACATGCTCCCCAAGTCTTAACTAAAATGGAAAGCTTTAAGATTGAGATGCAATCCAATCTCACACGGGGCTTGAAGATTATACAAAACCTTGGTCGTCTTACCATTAGTGGGTTAATAGTCTTCACTTTGCCCAGTGGAATTGCACTGGGCTTGATATCAGTAGTAATCGACCTCATCTGCAATACGAGACAGAAAACCTTTCTCTTGGAGAACCACCAAGTTAAGTGGTCCTGGAACCAGTATCACAAAGGTTGGATCCTCATGACAAAAGAAAATGATGGATCCTCCTTGCCTTGGCAAGGATGGTCAAAGCCCCCGCAAGCTATGGGTGCAAGAGAGCTCCATTGGGATAACCGCAACTACCACTGGATCTGTTGGTAGCTAGTATACTCACCATGGAAACTTTGCAAAGGAGTTGCATGCAACAATAGAACATAGAAAAAATTTTTTCTTTATTTCTATTAATTATTTTATAGACAAAAATATGTAAGTTTATATAATAAAATAATAATCTATATAGCATATAAACACCCATTAATATCATAAATTTAATTTTTATAAACCCTCTGGATCTGATAGCTGACATGCCACCTTAGTCCAGTACCGATAGATCGACTACCATGATAACTTTTCATTACAGAATAATCTTTACATTGCAATTTTTACTATGATATTTTCCATCATACTATTATTTTATGATAATATTGTGATTATCATAAAATAATGGTAAATAACTAGGATTTTATTAAATTAATAAAGATATTAATGGTGCTGTAAAATATTCATAGGCTATTGGTCCGAGCCTTAATAACTGAGATATCTCACGGGCAAGTACTTTTAATATAATTAATAGAGATATCTATTTTATAAGGAATTATACGGTTGAAAGCTTTCTAATTTAGCATTAAATAAAAGCTATACTTTTATTTAATGGTTTTCAGAAGCAGTTAATATTTTTATAATTAATTAATTATCTAATAGATCAGCTATTAAATTACATTTATTTTATCAATATCTTATAATGATTATTATAATGATTATTATAACGAGGGTCTAAAAAAACTGAAATATTTAATATTTATATTCCATAATATTTTAGTTAGTACCGTAGCCATTTTGGCTCAAGCCGACAGTCTGTCAGACTACTCAGTTGTGACTTACAAGCACTCTCAACAAATCTTAAAAGTCAAGCTTCTACTGATTGTCAGATGACAGGTTCCTATGTCATTATAAAACTTCGTGCAGCTCTCGTAAAAAAGTATCTTATCATCTTAATATCTTCTGCTTTTTTCGTTGGTGAGCTTTCAACAAATGATCAACTCTTTCATCAAGCTAATGAAGAACAGCCAACAGTACTATATCACTTCATGAAAGTAATATGCTATGATGACAATTGCTCAATCATTATTCTGATTGTAATAAGACTGGATACCATATACAACTACAGGATAATTAATTTCATCTATGTAGTGTATTCTGTCTTTTCAGATCTTCATGAGTACAATACTCCTATGTGTCAGTTTTTCTTTGCTATCTTCGAATTTCTCCATCTTAAAGCAGTCTTTTACAATGATGATACATTTTGCTTAGAACATATTATCGAAGTGCTTTTGACATTTGCCTGGAACCGTCTAAAAAAGAATTTTAACACGATCATTCCAGTTTCTTACGGTTTGGAACCAGATATTGCCATAGTCCTTGCAAAAAAATGTATTTCATCCTCAGTAAAGAACAATATTATTAGTCCTTGGAACAAACCACGTTATGTCACGAAATCTTTGCTACTGATCTTTTGAAAACATTGACAATCCCATATATAGTTGAGACGACATATAGCTATCCGTAGCAACACATACTTTATTTAGTTCAAAAATCCAATAAAATATCTGTACGGTATTTCCAAAACTAAGCTCTACAGATTCAGTGCTATTGCGAGTGCTTAGATAGTCACATATTGTATAATTTAAATCTATCATTATTTTATATATTATTTTAATAGTGTAATCATAATAACTGATTAATACTTCACATAGATATAATACTAGAATAATTAGTTTAATAATATATATCAGCTAATTATATAACTATATTTTGATATATATATATTCAATAAAAAATTTTTTTGCTAACAAATGTATAATAAGTTCTATTTATATTCTTTATAATTAAAATTGAAATATAAAATGTTAGTATGTGCTATAATAATTTAACTATCACCGTAACCATTTTGGATCAAGCCATCTCATGACATCTCTCGTTCGCTCTGAAAACAGATACGTGAAACAAACACCACATACCTGTTTCTCAAGATGCAGTCATCGCACATCTCTGGAACTCAATCGTATGTTTCTGTGATCAAAACCCTAGGCTTGCACCCTATGCAGCCACCCCTTCATCCCAGACAAGAACCAATTTCTTCGATGCAGTCAACCAAAACATTCAAAACTTCAGTGTGTTTCAGTATTGGAGACTCCTACAGCAACTCGTCAAATGACTATCAAAGAGTTATTGACCAAGTTTCCAGTGTCATCAATTCCTGCTCTCTCAGTCCTTCATAATACCAAGCATATCACACTAGCACAGACAATAGCTTTTTTTCCATTGCCACACGAGAGTTGCTTCTAAAGCTAGTTACAAACTATGTTGTCATTGCTGACTGTGGAGCAGTTGCAATAAAAATATCAAAAAATTATAAATTTTTATAATTTATTTGATAAAATTAACTTTTTATAATATTATAGACATTTTGACTATAAGCCTTCGCTCTTATAGAACATCGAACCTTAACACAATATTTGCTTATAGGTAACCCTATTCATTTCAATTATTACTAAGGATTTAGAATAAAATAAAATACTGATTTTATAGAATAATAAATTAAAAGCTAATAAAATGTATTCAAAACTTAAAAAGATTAATAATAATATAAATATAACATATTTAAAATTTGGTAATGAGAAATTAATTTATTTGAATGTTTTAGATAATACCTATGATATTTACAATTAAGTTTTATGGTAGCATCATATAACAAATCTTTATAATTTTGTTTTTATTTAATAGTTATAGTAAAATTATTTATATAATTAATACCAATAATATAGATCATTTTTATAATAAATAATAATAAAAAAATTGAAATAAATATTAAATTATTTTAATTTTTTAATCTATTACCATTGGTTTCAGAGGAACAAAACTTGAATGCATAGCATATTGTCTCAATAGGTGATATCATCAGTAGTTATTGCAATACCTATAGCTATCTATTTATGAACAATGGCATTTGCATGTCCAATCTGTCGAGTCACCACACTTATTGGAGTCGCTCGTGCATACTGCAATCTTAAAATCTGTCCAATTTGTTTTGAAGAAAACTTTGATACATGCACAGTCTTCATATGTGGTCATGCTACATGCAAAGACTGTGCACCTCGGGTAATAGCAACAAGTACACGCCCTCCTCCTCCACCTCCTATTCCATCTGATACCTAAATTGAATGAATTTTTATTGGTCGAATCCTAACAGAGAATTGAGCAGCTAGTAAACTTTTAGTAGGTATCTGTATGATATCAACTATTTAGTTATATTAATGTTGAGATGTTAATATAAAAATTAAATATTTATTAGGTTTAGTGATTGTTAAGGTAGATAATATAATATTTATTAGATTTATAGTAATTAGTCAATATGAATAATAAAAATATTTATTAGATTTATAGCGATTATTTAAAAGGACATGATTTAATATCATAATATTTTTTATATTATATAATTATTTATGATAATATCAAGATGTACAAGAGAAATATCGAACAAAAAATAAATAAATTAAAACTCTAATAAATCTGATTTAAAAGTATTAAAAATAAGTTAGAATAAATAGGATTATAGAATGCAATTTTTATTTCATTGGTATATAATATTAGAATATTATCTTTGATAGAGCTTCAATATCATAGATTCAAGTGTATTCAAATATTTTTAGTTTATAAATATAATCTAAATTTGGTTTGATTATTTTAATTTATTCAATGATCTTGTATTAAATTATTCATTTATTTTTGATCCACCAATGTATTATTTTTAGTTTATTAATTAGCCCTATAATCCTATTTGATAAACTTTATTATATATGTTTAATACTACAATTAATACAGATCCTCTTGTTAGAGCTACAACACACAATGGATCAAACAGATTTCTTTCATATATTATTTAATATTCTTTAGTGGAATCTAAACTTTGATTATCTACCATACTACGAATATCATCGGACTTTATCGGAATTATGAATGAATATCCTCATTTTTAGTATTATTATATTTAGGAATAGATAATCGCATTGATTGAGACCCTAAGGAATAATATAAATATTATTATTATAATCTCTAAAACATATATTTAGGTTAGTATCATAATATTTATGAACAATTGTGTTTCTTGTTCCTTTTCATGTTTTAATAATTCATTAATTATGTTGATCTTAAGTACAATGATTGTACTTACTAGTAATTAATATTTTATAAAAAATATTATCTGAATGAACTATCTCATCCTTTAAGAGTATTTTTTAGGTGATAATATTTTAGATATTTTATTTATATTCATGATGAATAATGTACATTTTGTTTAGTATGTTTAATTTGAATATCATTATAATTAGAACGAGTTGATTAGGAATATTCTATTAAAATAAAATATTTCTAGAAAAACTAATTTAATCAGAGCTTTCTTTTATTAAAAGAAAAGTTTAAACTTTTTTGTAAATTAAATAAGGGTCCGTATAATTAAGTTATATATGTAAAATATGTAATAAGAGTATTCTAGTTACGAGAGTGTAAATGATAGTAAAATAAATAAAAATCAATATAAATATTATAATTTTATTATAAATAAGCATAATTAGCAGATTATGGCAATTATTAAACATTTCAAAAAAATTGAAATATTTTTTAATACATGTTTCATAAATTTTTATCTATTACCGTAGCCATTTTGGCTCATACAAATCTCATACGACTACGTGTTACAATTTTGAATGTGATTAGTTCGTCGCCCCGATCATCTACTAGCACAAGCAAATAATGATTCACACATTTCGTTGTCACACCTGCAGAACGCAAGGCAACTTTAACAACAGAAGATCTTCGTTACAACGGTATGTCCCATCTGTTTGGAAGATACGACAACAATTAGCACATTTTCGTGTGGGCATTATGTCTGCACCAATGTGCTATAGCAATTTCATTGTTCACTTCAATACATATCCTGTTATGGCATCCGCGATGACACCAGAGATAGTGTCTGAGATGGCTCCAACAATGTCAAATGATGTGCCACAGTGGAAGTCATCTTAATCACAGTGCCCTTATCCGCCATTCGAGTTCGCTGGCGCGACCCTTCAGTGGGTCTACTGCGCCTTTACGTTCTCCGACTATGTTCTTATTGACCTTCACATTGGAGCTCCTTGGAAAGGAGTGATAACCCCACCTTCACCTCATGATGGACCTGTTAATTGGGTTCGCTCCTCAAAACGGTGGCGTGTTTGATTATTTGCCATCCTAAGTATCGATTAGAACAAGATATTACCTCACCTGATGTAGTCTACATGAGTAGATGTATCAATTACAAACAAAATAAATTTTTATTTTGTTTGTAATTATCAAATAATAACTATTTCATTTAAACATATTTGATGAAATAGCTACTATACATTTATATATTCGTAATTATACAGAACGAAATATTAGGCAAATGTTTACAATAAATGATGATTTTACATTATTACTAGCTAATCATCCCTTAGAATTTATGTTCGGATAGAACAAATTAAGAATTATTAAATATGCATATAAAATATTTTTTAATGTAAGTATAAATTATATTGATATAACTATCAGACAAATAAAATCAATGAATTAAAATTGTTAACTTGTAATAGAAGAGATTTATTATTATCAAATAAACTTTCATTCTATAATATTAAATACATAATAATTATATATTTGTATAATTAATGTTTACATTAAAAGTATTTATGCTATCATATTAACTATTAATCTTGAATATCATATCGATAATTGATATTAGGAGCAAAATTAAGAACATTATTCTAAAAAAAATTGAAATAAAAATTAACTAAATATTCTATAAAATTTAGTTTATTACCGTAGCTCCCTCCTAAAGAGAGCTAGAACCAGCGCGTGCATCAGTCTGATTCTACACCAGGCTGCTCTTGCAACCCGTAACTCTTCAAACGTCAAAGCAGTCAACCATGACTGCTATTGCCGCATTGACCATTGTTCGCAAGAAGATCGAACAGCATTTCCAAGAATTATCCGCAGAAGAAGATTACCTGCTGTCTACATTGACACAGCTACACCAAGATCTTACCGCTTTCAAAGGAGTAATGAATAAGATCGAGTCTAAAATCCAAACTCTGAACCTTGCAGATGACGTTATGACAACAGTTCATAACCAGACTAAAGCCCTTTACCACGAACTATGGAAGGTTGAACATAAATACCACAATGGATATAACAAGTTCCGAGAAATGAGAAGCATTTTGCAAGCAACCAGCCATTCTCTAATCCAAATAGATAAAGAAAGAAAGTTGCTAAATACCGCAATCCCCACTCGCGAAAACATAGAATGCTCATGACTAGCTCACGTGACTTGATTCAGAATCAAGTCAGAAACCATTTTTGGCATAGCTTTGCATGAGCCGTAAAAAATACAAAATAATTTTATTTTGTATTTTTTAAGTTACATAAAAAATAAAACCTTTCAGCCATATTATAGAAGATAAATTAATTCACAAAGATCTTAAGAATTATTCTTAAAAAAACATGTAATATATTCTCACTACAAAAAAATATGATGTTTGTAAATAAACTGCAAGTACATCATTATAAAAAAATTGAAATTATTAGTTTATAATTATTCTTTATTATTGTTATTTATTACCGTAGCTTCTTTAGAGGAGTAAACACCACTGCGCACATCTGACCTGCTCTACAGCATGAGCACAGCAATTTTGATTATGCTCAAGCAAACCGCCCTAGAGTTGCATACTTTGCAGAAAAAGCATGATGAGCTAACGTGGGCACTTGTTGATATGTACAATGAAGATAATCAACTATACAAAGAAGAAGTAGAAACTGTACTCTCGTTCTATATTCGATCTCTACCAGTATCTAGGATTTTCGAACAATTGAAGATCGTAAGTAAGAAAAGAGACGACTTGACCAAAGAAATTGAAAAGATTCAAAATCTTCAAGGTGATATTTTGAGGTTGGCTGACGATAAAAAACAGATACTAAAAACTCTTGCAAAGGTTTGTAAAAAAATTGCAGATGCAACAAAAGTCTAGCATCTGTATCCTTGCTTTTTTTCATAAATGTATATAGTAGACATCAATAGGAATGTCCGAAGTTGAAAATGCATTTCTCAATATCATATACATCAGACATTATTAAAAATATAAGATAATTTTATTTTATATTTTTCATTATTTAAAAAAATTTACAAATGTAATTTTATAAGTTATGGTTTATCTAATATTTAAACAGAATAGTTATTTCATAGATATAAATATTTATTATATACCATGAAGTTACTAGAAAGGCATTAACATTAGTAAGTAAATTTGCAAATAGCTGAAACCAATTGTTGCTACCAGGAATAAAAATACCAAAGCTATTTTTATTTGAATTGATTCAGAAAATTTATTAAACTTTTCAATATAGTATTAATATCATTTTTGAATATTTACATCTATTCATACAATTTGTATTTATTACTAGTGCTTTATAAGAAAGGAACACCAATAGATGCGATAATATCAAAACTTTCTATATCTATGTTTATCATGAAATTTAAACGCAGGTACTTAAGTCTGTCGTCAAATAAAAAGAGGGAGTAGTCTAAAATTATTGAATTATGATATTTAGCTTTATGAAACCATGACCTGTAAAAACTAAAATAATAAATTAAATATTTATTAGATTTATAGTAATTAGTTAAGATGAATAATAAAATATTTATTGAATTTGTATCAATTAGATAAGATAAATAATTTAGAAATTAAATATTTATTTTTGTTTTTAATTGGATAAAACATTATATATTAATCTAAATTATCTGTAGATGAACGAAAGGATGAATATTCAGAATCAGTTGGATATTATTTCTGACCATAATTTATATTTTTTATATTATATGAAATTAAATTAATTTTTTTAAATACTGGGATATAAAAAACAATATGATATTTAATCAGATTGCAAAAAATAAAAAAAATAATATGTTTTACGAAAGTAGTAGATCATTGTAAAAAAATTTATAGGATTTACCAAATAAAACCACAATAAATATAATAAAAAAAAGCAGTATACTATATTTTTTATAAAATAATGATTTTAGTACCTTAAATAATCACTTAACACCAATTGCTACAAACTCCTTCAATTTGTTTCGGGCAAAAGGCATTGTTTAAAATTGATTTCATTTCACATTTATAATAATAGATATAATTATTAAATTAATTTAATGATTATATTTCGAGTCCTTATCCTTTTGTTATATAAAAAACTTTTTTATTCAGTTAATAAAATTAATGTTTAACACATTAAATTAACTATTAAATAAAAAAAATATATGTTATTGTTGTAAAAGAATAATTGAATCTAATAATGTTCTACAAATATACTGTCTACCTATTCGTACACGATACACAACACTTACTGCAGGTTGCCTACACCAACTACAAAATTCTTGATTATTATTCTGTCGTTGACCAAAGTATATTAATTCATTCAAAACTTGTTGACCTGCACATTGTAATTGACCAGAAATTATAGAAGTTGGTGTTATCATCTGATCTCTGATAATATTTGTATTTTGATATAGTGTTGTATTATTATCTGAATGAGGACCAGAAAGATTCTGTACATTGTCAGATAAAATATCAGGAGAATACCAACTAGTTACTGGTGGTGCAACAGGAGCAACTTC
>Ga0102879_1000237_pt1 | contig 25470 bp, 10 predicted proteins | sample Colrivmet1548B02_FD_78187 | JGI IMG/M metagenome (GOLD analysis project Ga0102879, IMG submission 78187) | Estuarine microbial communities from the Columbia River estuary - metaG 1548B-02 | ecosystem: Environmental > Aquatic > Marine > Intertidal zone > Estuary | place: USA: Columbia River... | reverse complement strand
GCTTTTGCGAATATGTAAAGATCGACACACAGAGTGATCCGAATAGTCTAAACCAACCGAGTACTGAAAAGCAGAAGGATCTTTCGCGCGTTTTGGTGGCGGAATTGTTGGAGATGGGTTTAGTCGATGCTCATTTGGATGAGTACGGATATGTGTATGCGACGTTGCCATCGAATGTGGGCCATGAAGTACCGGTATTGTGTTTTTGTGCTCACGTTGATACTTCGCCGGATTGCACTGGGGAAGGGGTTAAGCCATTGGTTCACAGGAATTATCAGGGACAGGATTTGGTATTGCCCGATGATACATCGCAGGTGATATCGCCCAAGGATCATCCTTATTTGTTGGAGCGAATTGGGGATGATATTATTACGGCGAGCGGAACTACTTTGTTGGGTGCTGACGATAAGGCGGGTGTGGCGGTGATAATGGATTTTGTGCAGCACATGTTGTTGAATCCGGAGTTGCCTCATGGGGACATCAAAATTTTGTTTACGCCTGATGAGGAAATTGGTAGAGGCGTTGACAAAGTGAACATCGAAAAATTGGGTGCAACGATTGGATATACATTAGATGCGGGTGAGAGGGGCTGTTATGAAGATGAGAATTTTAGCGCTGATGGGGCGAAGGTTCATTTTTACGGTGTGAGTGCGCATCCTGGCTATGCAAAGGATAAATTGGTGAACGCGTTAAAGATCGCGGGTGATTTTATGTCGGCTTTGCCGAAGGGTGAATGGAGTCCAGAGACTACGGAAGATACCCAAGGTTTTGTACACCCCGTTACGATGGGGGGTGTTGCGGAGCACGCTTGGGTTCAGTTTATTGTTAGGGATTTCAAAACAGCCAATTTACTGGTTCACGAAGCTCGTTTGGAAGGGATAATGAACGATGTCGTTTCATGTTTTCCGGGGGCAACTGCGAAAATGGAGGTGACGGAGCAATATCGGAACATGAAAGAAGTGGTGGATTTGGATCCTAGAATTTCTTCGTTGGCGATTCAAGCGATTGAGATGGCTGGAATTCCATGTCAGTTAACACGAGCGCGTGGCGGCACAGATGGAAGTCGTTTGAGCTTCATGGGCCTGCCTTGTCCGAATCTATTTACGGGAGAAATGGCCTTTCACGGCAAGCATGAATATGTGAGTGTGCAGGACATGGAAAAGAGCAGTGAGGTGTTAGTTCATTTGGTCGGACTTTGGTCGCAAGTGTAAATATGACACTATTTAGACATTTTTTTGTTGTAGAACTTAGGTAATCGCCCAAGTTTAAAAGCATACACCCGGTTGCGGTTATTTTAGAATGGTACGGAGAAAGTGCTGATTTGTGGCAATACTCTGACAATTTTGTAGTAAAATTCTCGCTATTTTGCGCGTTCGTTTTATGCAAAGATTCCATAGTGTTATGAGTTTATTGCATATTATTTCAAATCAGAAAGCAACATATATGAATTATATTCTTACTAAAACCAACTTAATAGCCAGTATTTTGGGGCTATTTGGTTGGATGAATCAAGCCGATGCTCAAATTTGTGCGGGCAATAATAGTTTAAATTGTACTGGAGATTACCTCTCTGGTATCACTTTCAAAAACAGCGGCGGTACCTCTTATTCTGTGTCTGGAATGAACTGTGTGAATACAGGTCCGTCAAACAAGTTGATGACCAACGGTGCGGTCATGGATATTGCTCCGGGGGAAGTGATCTCAATGACAATTGAGAACACTTGTATATTTTCTGAATATGTTGGTGTTTGGATTGATTTGGATGGTAGTAATGATTTTTCTGCAGCAGAATGTCTTTGTACAAGTTCCAATGGATTTGGTTCTATTCCGGTAAACACGACAAAAACGGTTTCGCTTACAATTCCTTGTATTGGAGCTAAGGCGGGCAAAGCTATTTTGCGTGTTCGTTGTATGTACAGCACGTTTACTGCCAACCAAGGTTGTGGTACTCAATCAAACTACGGTAACATCTTAGATTTTGAGGTGAATGTAAAATCTGTGAGTCCACCAGTGGCTGACTTTGCGGTTCCGGTGGGTCCTAATTTTATTAAGACTTCAATTACTTTTAATTCAACAGCTACAAATTCAGCGTATGCGCAGAATTGGACATTCCAAAGTGGAACTTCTGTTGTTGGTACTGGATCAAAAGGTAAAGGTTCATGGCCTAACATAGGATACTACAATGTAAAATTGGTTCAACAATTCTGCGGTATGAAAGATTCTATCGTAAAATCTGTAAAAATCGAAAAACCAACTGCGGCTCCAGTGGCTGATTTTATAGCAATGAGCAACCAAGTAGAAGTATTTTATACCACGCAACTTTCTGATTTAAGTACCAACGGTGCTTACAAGTGGAATTGGACTGCGACTTCGCCCTCTGGTGCGATTGTGTATACAAGTACTGCACAAAACCCAGTGTTTTCATTTGATGAATTGGGTTGGTGGGATATTTGTTTGACGTCTCAAAATGACATTGGTACAAGTACAAAAGTTTGTAAGAGCAAATATATTCAAGCTGTTCCTCCTGGTGAATTTTACATGGGACCAAATAAGATTGCCTCTAACCAAGGTGGTATTTTATATGATAACGGTGGTAAAACCGGAAACTATGGTAATAACCGTAAAACTGCCATTGACTATTTTCAAATTTTCCCATGTGGAGCAAAGGAAATTCGTTTCACGTTTACCCAGTTAAAGTTGAGTGTGGGAGATGGTGGCGATCGTCTCCGTATTTATGACGGTCAGGATGCTAGCGGAAAAGAAATCACTCCAGCGGGTGGTATCACCGGTGTTAACCAAAATATGTTCCGTGGTACTACATTAAAGGCATTCAGTGGATCAATGTATGTGACTTTTGAATCAAACTCTGCGAACAACGACAGTGGATTTATTGCCAAGTGGGATTCAGAATTGTTGCCAGTAGCAAATCCAAAATCTGGCTATGATGTAGCTTATACTTCAATCGGAAACGGAACAAGCATTGATTTTGTTGGTAATGTAAAAGATGCTCAAGGTCAAGTAGAATATGATTGGATGATCGATGGTACAAGTGGATACGGCGCAAAAGCCAAAGTATTCTCTACTGCTTTTTACACTGATGGTACATATGATGTTTGCTTGATCGCTAAAATTTGTAATGGAGTGGATACGTTCTGTCAAAAAATTACCGTAAATACACCAACCGCCCCTGGAATCGTAGACTTTGCTGCTTCTAATTTGAGACCTAAAGTAGGAGAAGCAATTTCTATCACTACAAAAACGGATTATGCTTCAAACTTTGAGTGGAGTATTTACCCTGCAACCTATAGTTTAGTGGGTGGTACAACAATCAATTCAAGAAATCCAAAATTGGTATTCAATGCGGGTGGAGCTTATACATTTACCTTACGCGCTTGGAGCACACCGGGTGGAAGAACGGCTACTGAGAAAAAGATTATTAAAACCAAATATGTAATTGCGGTAAAATATTGTGTACCTGTAACAGATATGTTATCGTCTGACGTGGCAATTTCTAAAGTTGAATTGTTCCAAGACAGTGTGAGTTTGTTGGACAATCCCACAGATGTTGGAATCACAGCTTACACAGATTACACAGACCAGTTTAACGATGCGTTGAGTTACGGTTCATACTACACAGTAATTGCTACTCGTCGTACAAATGCAAACAACGCCAATTTCAAGGCTTGGATTGATTACAACATTGATGGCGTATTTACCGACGATGAATTGGTTTTGAATAGTGGATCTATATCTGGTACAAAAGCGAGCAATAAGTTTCGTGTCCCAGATTTGAAAGATTGTTTTGAGGGAGTTACACGTATGCGTGTGGCGGTATCTTACGGTTCTTTTGCCAATACGGCTTGTGGAGTAAACGTTGTGGGTGAATTTGAAGATTATGGGATTACGCTTGCCAATGATAAGCGTCCTCCAGTAATTACTTTGATCGGCAGCAATGTGGTTCGTGTTGAACGCAACAGCAATGCAACTGCTTGTTGGACAGAAAAAGCTTATAATACCTACTCGGCTGCAGATCCTACGGAAGGTGATTTGACTACCAAAGTTGTCATTGCAACTGATTTGGATTGTACTACGCCTGGAACATACAATATGAATTTCCGTGTGACGGACGCGGCAGGCAATGCGGCTAAGGATGTCAATAGGACGATTATCGTTGTATTGGACAAAACACCTCCAACACTTACTTTACTTGGAAATGCTAATGTAAATGTTGAGCAGTGTGATACATATAATGAAAACGGTGCGGTGGCTTCTGATTTGGTTGATGGTAATTTAACATCCAGTATCAAAATTAGCGGAACGGTGAATACTTCTAGCGTTGGAACTTATACATTAACATACGATGTAAAAGATGCTCAGGGCAATGCTTCAACCGCGAAACGCACTGTGAATGTAATTGATACCAAAAAGCCTGGCCTATTTAGTTATGGCAAACGTTTGGTAGATGGTGATGTGGTTCAATTGCAAATTGGAAGTTTATTTGTTGATGCGGTTACGGGTTACGACACTTGTAACGGAAGTATTAGCGTAAACAAGGTGCCGGGTTATAATGGTATGGTTAATACATTGGTTCGCGCTACTTACCCAATTATCTATTTTGCCAAGGATATTCATGGCAACGCTGCTGTAGAAGATGGTTTTGCAATCAACTATCGCGTTGACGATTACATTGCTCCTGAAATTTCTTTGAATACAACGGATACCGTGATCCATGACGTGAACAATCCTTACAGTTCTCAGCCCGTAACTGCAACTGATAACTTTAGCTCAGGAAGCAAGTTGAGTGTTGAGCGCTTAGGGAAAGTAAATCCTTATGTTTTGGGATTATATACTGAGACATTTACAGCTACTGACGAAAGTGGAAACGTGACCAAGCGTTATCGCTATGTTAAGGTTGTGGATCGTATTGCTCCAACATTGATTACTTCATCAGTGAATGTTTGTGCAGGAACTCCTTTCTGGGCCATGAGCGATGTGGCTGTTGAAGATAACTATTACGGAAATGACGAATTGCTTCCTTTGGTTAAAGTTTTGAGTCATAACGTGAATATTTGGCAGGCTGGTGTTTATTACATCAACTATCAAGTGACCGACCCAAGTGGCAATAAGAGTCAGGTTGTATTGCGTCCGGTAATGGTTCAATATCCCCCAGATTGTGAAAACAGTTTTATGGGCAAAAAAGATTTGATATTGTCTGAGCAGGTGATGGTTTATCCTAACCCAACTTCTGGCCTTGTGAAAGTTGATTTCGCCGTCAACAATTCGAGTCCTATTTCAATTGTTGTGACCAACTTGGTTGGGGCACGTGTTGCAGAGTATGCTTATGCAGGTGGTTTTGGATCAATGACGCTTGATTTGGCGAAATATGGTCAAGGTGCATACATGATTCAAATTGCCAATCAAAATGATGTTACTACGAAAAAGATAATCGTTACGAACAAATAATTCAGAAGAGATATAAAAATTTAAAACAATGACAATGAAAATCAGATTAAAGAAAAGAGCCTTTGGAGCTCAAATTGTTGCCTTGTTGGTAATGATTTGTGGTTCTTTTGGAAAGGGAGAAGCACAAATTTGTACAGCCAATAACAGTAGTAATTGTACTTTGATGTGGTTGTCCGGTGTGTCATTTAAGAACAGTGCGGGTTCCACAGCAACTTATTCGGGTTTGAACTGCGCGAATACAGGTGGTTTGAGTCCAAAGTTAATGACAAGCGGTGCGGTGATGGATATCACTCCGGGTGAAGTCATGAGTATGACCATTGAAAACACTTGTACCTACGCATTGTATGTGGGTGTTTGGATTGATATGGATGGCGACAACAATTTCACGGCTGCGGAATGTATTTCTACCGTGGCGGCGCCATTTGCGCAAGTTGCGGTAAACTCAACCAAAACAGCAAACTTGACTGTTCCTTGTGCAGGGTCTAAGCCAGGTGTTCGTATTATGCGTGTTCGTGCGTCGTATTATACCTTTACTCCATCGCAAGGTTGTGGAACTATTGCTACCTACGGTAACATTATGGATTTCGAGGTGAATGTAAAAGCAGTTAGTCCACCGTCGGCAGATTTTGCGGTTCCAACCGGACCCAATTTTATCAAAACGCCTATTGGATTTAACTCTACCACTACAAGTGCTGCCTATAACCAAAAATGGAGTTTTCAATCGGCAACTTCAATTATCAATACTGGTGCAAAAGGTCGTGCGAGCTGGCCTAATACTGGCTACTTTAACGTGAAATTGGTTCAACAGTTTTGTGGAATGTCTGATTCAATTATCAAAACGGTAAAGATCGACAAGCCAACGGTGGCGCCAACGGCGGATTTTCTTGCAGCTAGCAATCAGGTTGAAGTTTTCTATACTACGCAGTTGTTTGATTTGAGCACCAATGGTGCTTATAAGTGGAATTGGACGGCTACTTCGCCATCTGGAGCAATTGTATACACCAGTACTGCTCAAAACCCGGTATTCTCATTTGATGAATTGGGTTGGTGGACCATTTGTTTAACATCTACAAATGATATCGGACCGAGCACTAAAGTGTGTAAGTCGAGTTATATCCAAGCAGTACCTCCAGGTGAATTCTATTTAGGACCGAATAAAATCGCTTCCAACCAGGGTGGTATTTTATACGACAATGGTGGTAAGGGGGGTAACTATGGTAACGGTAGAAAAACGGCTATCGATTATTTCCAAATCTTCCCGTGTGGTGCAAAAGAAATTCGTTTGAAATTCAAACAGTTGAAATTGTCTTTGGGTGATGGTGGCGATCGTTTGAGAATATATGACGGTCAAGACGCTTCTGGCAAAGAAATGACGCCGGCTGGTGGAATTACAGGTGTGAATTTCACGATGTTCTCTTCTACGGTATTTAAGGCTTTAAGTGGTTCTATGTATATCACATTTGAATCAAACACGGCGAATAACGATAGCGGATTTATTGCGACATGGGATTCTGAATTGTTGCCTGTGGCAAATCCTAAGTCGGGCTATAATGTTGATTATACAACCATCGCAAACGGAACAAATTTGGATTTTGTTGCCAACGTAAAGGATGCACAGGGCCAGGTTGAATACGATTGGATGATCGACGGTACTTCAGGATATGGTGCAAAAGCGAAAGTTTTCACAAATGCTTTCTATACAGATGGTACCTATCAAGTTTGCTTGATTGCCAAAGTTTGTAATGGGGTTGATACTTTTTGCAGAAAAATCACAGTAAATACTCCAACAGATCCTGGATTTGTTGATTTTACAGCGAGCAATTTGCGTCCAAAAGTAGGTGAAGTTGTATCTATCAAAACGAAAACAGATTATGCTTCTAACTTTGAGTGGAGTATTTATCCTGCTACGTACAGTTTTGTTGGTGGAACTACCATCAACAGTCGCAACCCTCAATTGTTGTTCAGCGTAGGTGGTGCTTACACCTTTACGTTGCGTGCATGGAATACCCCTGGTGGTCGTGCAGCAACAGAAAAGAAAATCATCAAGACGAAATATGTAATTGCTGTTAAATATTGTACGCCAGTTACGGATATGTTATCGTCTGACGTTGCAATTTCTAAAGTGGAATTATTGCAGGACAACGTAAGTATATTGGAAAATACCTCAGAAGTGGGTGTTTCGGCTTATTCCGATTTTACGGATCAATTTAATGATGAATTGAGCTATGGTTCTTTCTATACTGTAATTGCTACACGCCGTACCAACGCAAACAACGCAAACTTTAAGGCTTGGATTGATTACAATATCGATGGAACATTTACCGATGATGAGTTGGTCTTGAACACGGGTTCAATTGCGGGTACAAAAGCGAGTAACAAATTCCGCGTTCCAGATTTAAAGGATTGTTTTGAAGGAGTTACGCGTATGCGTGTTGCGGTTTCTTATGGTTCTTTCTCTAATACATCATGTGGTGTGAATGTAGTGGGCGAATTTGAAGACTATGGCATCACCTTGGCAAACGACAAACGTCCTCCAGTAATTACGCTGGTGGGAAATGATGTTGTGCGTGTTGAAAGAACTTCGAATGCAACGGCATGTTGGTCGGAAGCGGCCTACAAGACTTATTCTGCTGCGGATCCAACCGAAGGGGATTTAACAACAAAAGTTTTGATCACGAGTGATTTGGATTGTACGACTCCTGGAACTTATGCAATGAACTTTGGTGTAACTGATGCTGCAGGTAATCCTTCGGCTCAGGTAACAAGAACTGTAATTGTAGTGTTAGACAAAACGCCTCCAACACTTACTTTGTTGGGTAGCGATACTGTTACCGTAGAACAGTGTGGTGTGTATGCGGAACAGGGTGCCGTAGCAACCGACTTGGTTGATGGCAATCTAACATCGAGCATCAAGTTGAACGGGAAAGTGAATACTTCATTGGTGGGTTCATACACAGTTACCTACGATGTAATGGATGCGCAAAGAAATGCATCAACCAAAACAAGAACTGTAAAGGTGGTAGACACGAAGAAGCCTGGTATCTTTAATTATGGTAAGCGCATTGTAGACAATGATATAATCAATATCCAATTGGGAAGTTTGTTTGTTGACGCGGTGAACGGTTTTGATACATGTAATGGAAGTATTTCAGTGAACAAGGTTCCTGGATACAACGGAATGGTCAATACTTTGGTTCGTGCCACTTACCCTGTGACGTATTTTGCAAAGGACATTCATGGAAATAATTCTGTTGAAGATGGTTTCACGGTAAATTATCGTGTGGATGACTACATCGCTCCTGAAATTACATTGAATACACCAGATACTGTAGTTCATGATGTCAACAATTCTTACAGTTCTCAGAACGTTTCGGTAAGAGATAATTATAGTATTACCTCAAAGATTTCAATTGAGAAAACAGGAAAAGTGAATCCATTTACTTTGGGATTGTATGTTGAGACTTATACAGCAACAGACGAAAGCGGAAACGTGAGTAAGCGCAGTCGCTTTGTAAAAGTTGTAGATCGAATTGCTCCAACGCTTATCACTACATCGGTAAATGTTTGTTCAGGAACACCTTTCTGGGCTATGAGTGATGTGGCTGTTGAAGATAACTATTATGGAAACGACGAGTTGATGCCTTTGGTGAAAGTATTAAGTCATAACATTAACATCTGGCGTGCTGGAATGTATTATATCAACTACCAGGTGGTTGATCCAAGTGGTAATCGCAGTCAGGTTGTATTGCGTCCTGTCCGCGTAATGTATCCACCAGATTGTACCAACAGTTTCTTGGCAAAAGAAGATTTGACATTGGCTGAGCAGGTGATGGTATATCCTAACCCAACGACTGGATTGGTGACATTTGATTTTGCTTTAAATAATGCATCTCCAGTTCATGTTGAAATTACCAATATGGTGGGATCAAAAGTGGCGGAATACAATTTCAATGGTGGTTTTGGATCACAAGAAATTGATTTGGGCAAATTTGGTCAAGGAACCTATTTAATTAACATTAGAAATAACAATGAAGTAACAACGAAAAAAATCATCGTAGCAAACTAACAAACTATCAAAAAAACTAATAACACGATTATGAAATTGAACAACTATATGAAACAGAAATTGAAGGGCGCTATGCTCCTGATTTCTTTGGGTTTGTCGTCGGTCTCTGCCTTCGCACAAATGAGTGGTAGTTATACCATTGATCCAGCAGCGGCGGCAACCGCCACGAATTTTACTTCATGGACAAGTTTTGCTACGTCATTTAACGCGGCAAGTATTGCGGGTCCCGTGACAGTAAATGTTAAGGCAAGTACAAATATTGGATTAAATGCAATTACCCTAAATGCCAATGCAGGAAGTAGCTCTACGAATACTCTAACTATAGAGGGTAATGCCACAACTCTTACCTATACTGGGTCAAATGCGGCCTTGCGATTGAATGGTACGGACTATGTCATTGTAAAAAATATGACCATTGAGAACAGCAATGCGAGTACTCCCGGTGGTGTTTGGATTACGAATCAGGCGGATTATAATGATTTTAACGGGGTCAATATTTTCTTGAGCGCCTACAATGGTACCTCTAGTGCGACATACTATTATGCCATTAGTACCTCTGTGAGCAGTGCGATGTCGAATGGTTCATTGGCAACTGGAACCTCAGGTCAGCCAGGTTCATTCAACAGAATTCTTAATAGTACAATGTATACGCAAAGCGGCGGTTCAGGTCCATATACTGCGGTGGGTGTAAACGGCAACACTGCCAACTATACAACTGTAGCTCAGAACAATTCAGTTGAGGGTTGTACGATTCGCAATTTTTATTACTATGCTGTATTCATGCAATATCCAAATGGAAACCAAGTATTGAATAATGATATCTCTCGTGTTAATGCAACAACCGGAGGTAGTACCACAATGTATGCGATTTATGAAAACTATCCTTATGCAAGTAGCAGAGACAACTTGGTAAACGGTAATAATATACATGATTTACCCTTTGTTGGCGCAACAACGTCTACCACAAATATGAGTACGTTTTATGGTATCGCGTTGAATTATCCCACAGGAAATGCAACTTATAAAATCGTTGCTGATGGGAATAGTATAAAAAATGTAGCCTATTTAACAGGTTCTCGTTACGTATTTTACGTTTACTATCCCGTTTATACGGATGTATTAAACAATACAGTAGATAACGTAGATGGTACTAGTACTGCGACAACGAATTACGATTATTACATTTATTACCCGAAAGACGTTCGTATTAATGGAAACAAGGCGATAAACGGTGAGACACTTGGATATCTTTATTGTTTCTATTGCTACTACGGAACAACATCTGCTTATGCTTTCAATGAGTTTAACGACAACATTGTAACGGCAAACAAAACGGTGAATTACTTGTATTCTGCTTATATATATTACTATACGGGAATTAATAGCTGGAAGGTAAATAGGAATTATGTAGTGAACAATGAGGTAACGGGAATCACAGGATACCATTATTTCTACTTGTACTATTACATGAACTATGAAGTGATCGGAAACGTGGTTGCTGGTAATAAGGCAAATTCGTCTTACATCTACATCTATTCGGCTTTAAGTGGATCTTACACTGCTGAGGTTCGGAACAATACATTCCAAGCGGATATGTCATCTGCAAAAACACCGGCTTCATCGTATTGCTATGGATATTTCTACTTGTATTACCACACCGTATATTTTACCGGGAATATCCTTGATTTTAAAGGAAGTGGTTCTCAGTACTACAGATACGTTTACATGTATTTGAGCTACTCCAATTTGGCGAATTTGAAAGAATTCAACGATAATACCTATTCTTTCAATAATCTATTTACCTATTCTTATTGGTACTATAATGGTACAAATTATACGGATTGGGCTGGATTTAGTGGTGCAGGGGTAAATGGTTCACGCGACAATGGGGTTGATCCAAAGTTTGTCGACAAAACCAATAACGACTGGAGAGCTGGTGCGTGGGATGTTCAGAACAATGTGAGCTACATTTCTAAAAATGATTTAGATTGTAATAAAGTCGCGAGAAATCGCACCAAACACGATCGCGGTGGTTTAGAAACAACGACGGATTTGGAAAGAATGTCGACCAATTTCACAGTTCCGTCTACTGTCTGTGCTGGATATACCGCTGGTGCAACTTGGATTGCTTTAAAAAGTAATTACGCTTACGATAAAGCACGTAATTTCAATGTGTCGTATGCAGTAAACAAGGGCCCTAAGGTTAGCGCATTGGTTACTAAACAGCTTGCACAAGGAGATTCTGTAAAGGTCTATTTCCCAAAGCCATTAGTCTTGAATAATGCAGGGCCTGCGAGCATCGCGATCTTCATTGATTTGCCAGATGATAACAACAGCAATGATTCATTCATCTTTAATACAACCGTGAAGCCTGCTCCAGGTGGTGGAGTAATGACATTTACCACTTCTCCTACTTGGGCGTATTATCAGCCAGCGAAAAACAACGACGTAACTGTATTGGGACAGCCTGTAGAGTACTCAGTGAATTCACCCCGCATTTATTCTAACAAGGATTATTTGGGAAATGGTGGTGGAAACAACTGGGCTGCAAGCGTAGTTGCTAAGTGCAAATATGGTAAATCTGTAACGGGTGCTACAATTACTCCTCCAACGGCAACATCGGATCTGGTGGTTAAGTTCGTTACTACTGACAAAACTTTAGAAGATTCTACAATTACACTTTATTTGATTGTGAATGACAAAGGAAATGGTTGTGATACAATTATCAAGCGTGATGTATTGATCTATCCTACCATCGTACCAAACTTTACCAAGCCAAAACAGGCCTGTGTGGGTGAAAGTGTATTATTTGAGAATAAGTCGACAGTTACTTCAGGGAATATGGAATTCTTATGGGATTTCGGAACCGGTAAAGTGAAAGATAATACGGATGCACCGGATCCAGTATTTGTTTACAATACTCCAGGTACATATAAAGTGTTAATGTTGGCGAAAACATTGCCTTATGGATTCCCAAGCAAGGACAGTGTGACGTTCCAAGTAAATCCAGTGCCTACAGCGAGCTTTAGCAAAAAGAATGCTTGTGAAGGTTACAATTTATCATTCACCAACCAGACTACACCAAGTAATGCTACAGTAAGTTGGGATTTCGGAGACAACAAAGGTGTGAGCACTTCAAACAATCCTACTTATAAGTACGCAAGCAAAGGGTCTTATTTGGTAACGATGACTGCTGATTTGGCGGGATGTCTTTCAACTGCAGTTCAACGTGTATATCAATTTGAGAAGCCAAAAGCTGCTTATAAAGTGGTAAGTGGAGATTGTGATAACAAAGATTTCGTATTTGCGAACAATAGCAGTATCGGATCTGGTTTGATAGGTGCTTATTGGAACTTTGATGATAACAGCGTAAGCACAGACATGGCTCCAAAGCATATGTTTGGTTCTTCTGGTAAGAAGAATGTTAAATTGGTTATCACTTCAGAATTTGGATGTAAGGATTCGGTAACGAACATCGTAGTTGTTAAAGAAAGTCCAAAGGTGAGTTTCATCAATGGTCCTGCATGTTCTTTGAAGCCAACAGAGTTTACCAATACTACTCCTGCGGTAGCGAATGCAATTCCTAGTTATCAGTGGGTATTCAGTGATGGTACATCAACCAAAGCAGAATCACCATCACGCAGTTGGGGATCATTGGGACCTAAGACAGCCACTTTGACAATTTCATTGGATAATGGTTGTACTTCTTCTAGTACCAAATCTTTGGAAGTATTGATTCAGCCTAAGGCTTATTTCAGTGCTGCCGATGTTTGCGCAGGTCAGCCAATCGTATTCAATAACAGCACATCATGGGCTCAGGGCGATATTAGCTATTCATGGGATTTCAGTGATAACACTACTTCAACTGAAAGCGATCCTTTGCACACTTACAACGTAAATGCAACTACTACTTACAACGTAACGTTGAAGGCGAAAATTGCAGGTGGATGTTTGGATTCATTCACTCGTCAGATTACCATCAATGAAGGTCCTAAGACTTGTGATTTCCAAGCAACTCCAGACTATGCTTTCGGATACTACGGAATGAAGTTTGAGCCAATGAATGCCTCAGGCGCTACAGGAGCTCAAGGTACCGTTACCTATACTTGGGTAATTGAGAATGGTGGAAAGCAAAATGGTCCTACCGCTCAATTCAACTTCTTGAAAGATGGTAGCTACCAAGTAACAATGTATGCCGTAACCAAGTCAACAGGTTGTGAGTGCAGTGCAACAAAGACTGTACTTATGAACCGTGCGTCTGCGAAGAGCTTGGCGACTTCAGGTGTTGCCGTTTATCCTAACCCAGCCATTGGAAGCTTCAATGTGGCTATGACTGAATCATTCGGATCAGCAGTGAGCATTGTAGTAACCAACATGAGTGGTGCAGCGGTTAAGTCGATCAATGTGATGAACAACGGTCTAGTAAATGTTGACACTCGTGATTTGAGTGAAGGTGTTTACATGGTTCGCGTTCAAAGCGGAAGTCGTATTGCAACAGAAAAGATCACTATCACCAAGTAGTTGGTTCGATACATATATTGAATGAGTAGAGAGGGGCGCCCGCAGGGCGCCCCTCTCTTTTTTAATTAGATTCGTTCACAGTGTATTGTCTGACTCGTAATCGCATTGTAATTTTACCTCATGAATGTTGGTGATTCTCCCGATCCTTTTTTTCAGCCCAATGATATGGATCATGCGGAGCAATCGCACCAGCCGAATCCGGCCCAATTGCTGCACAACAAGGCGAAAGCGGCCTTGGCTCTCGGTGAAATTTATGAAGCCAATATCCTGATTCGGAAAGCTTTGGAGTTGGATGCTTCGGAAAGTAATATTGTGTTAGCCAAGGAAATCAAACATGAAATGGGTTTGAAAGCACTTGCCAAAGCCCAACAGTATTTTGAAAAGGGTAGACGGGATGAGGCGTACGATGAAGCGAAGAAAGTTATTCAGTTGATGGGTGAATCGGCGGAGGCGCAAGAAATCATCGACCAGATAGATCAGAAAAATCAACGTTCAAAATCCAAAGGGAAGTCGGTTTGGATTCTGATAATCCTATTGTTTGTGGCGGGCATCGCTGCGATGTTGGTCTATTACCAGAGCTTTAGTGAAGAGCAAGCGGCTTGGAGTGAGGCAAATCAGGAGGCTAGCATTCCATCGTATCAACATTTTTTGGAAAAATTCCCTAAAGGTAAGTTCGGGTCGATGGCTCGCGAGGCACTTAAAACGCTTTACGAGAAAGATGAACAGCTGTGGAATTCGGCATTGAATCCCCCCGATAAATCCAATTTGGGTCGGTATTTGTTGGCCATGGAAGCTGCCGGAGGTATGCATATCGAAGATGCCAAGCTGATGATCGATTCGTTTGACTTTGATATTGCTTTGCGCGCGGGTAGTTTGGAAGCGTTGCAAGGATACATCAGCGCGCATCCCAACGGGGTTTATTTCCAGTCGGCTAGAAATATGCTCACAACCTTGGTAACACCAGAGGAGAAAACATCGCTTATCGCCTATTTACAGACCTTCTACGAGCTTTTTGCCAATGGAACTCATAAAGAGTTGTTGTCGTACTTCGATGAGTCCACGCCCCGATTTATGGATAAAACGCAAATCAATAAAGCAGATTTGTACGATTTGTTTCAAAAAAATCAAGATGGGGTGGTAGAGGAGGAGATTACGATTGATACGGCATCGTTATCGGTGAGCAAGGACAGCAGCGGCACGTACAGGTGTAAATATCAATTGGATTCGCATCGTAAAGCCAAAAAGGAAATCGAAGTGCCCAAGAAAAAAGGTAAGTTACGGTTGTTCAAAACCGAGACCATAATTACGCATTACTATGCGAATCAGTCGGTTACAGTGATGTTGAATCGAGAAAAGAAGATTCAAGAATATGCGGTACGGGTATTGAGTTCTCGAAAAGAGACCGAATAGAGGTTTTACAGGTGTTTCAGCGCTTCGCGTTTAGATAGTCAAAGCTATTTACAAGGCACCACTCGGTTTTGCAGATTGATTTGTGGGGTCTGAAGAGGTTTGAATTCCACCATTGTGGACGACATTTCATTGGGATAGCCCAGTAAATACAGGTAATGGTGGGAATTTACATTTGAATCACCTTTCGTTAGTGCAGTTGTATTCCCTACGATTGTTTTCCCGTTTGATTCCTTGATTTCGTATTTTTTTTGTTTCAGGTCGATGCGTAATTCATTTTGAAATGAGTCGCCAAAATTCCAACGGCCGCTGGCGGCAGCGATGAGCAATTTCTCTTCAAAAGCCAATATTCCAATGACCGAAACGAGGAAAGTTATGCCAGATACGGCGGCCATCGACTTGAAGGGTAAAAGGCGAAGAGGCAGTTTCAATTTTGATAGTTGAAGTATAGCAATTACTCCGAAAATGCAACTGCACCACATCAGAAAGTGAATGATACACAATACGGCATTGACGATGGAAATCGAAAGAAATATAAGAGAAATGATTAGTCCAAATATCTTCTTCCGCGAAAAAATAATTGGTCACATATTGGTAATTACCAATGATAAACGCGAATTTTTTGGGCTCACCGTTGTAGATCAATCACGACTTACAAAGTAAACAAATCTTCGTTTGTCTGATTCGTCCTTTATTCGATGTATCAGTCCAGGCGAGGCAACTTCTATTTGGGCGAGGATGCGATGTCGTTTTGCTTTCCTACTTTCAAGTTCCATATAGTCAATTCCCAACAGTTGGTCCAATTCCTCGGTTGTTAAGGTTTTGGAATTGTGCCGGATAATTCGCTGAATCAGGGGTGTTTGTTTTTTCCTTTTGATGCGGTTCTTTAAAAAAATGAATACCGCAATAACGAGTAAGATGATTCCAAATAGGATTGATATTGCAATTTCTTTTGGATATTGCTGAAAGTAGCTAGGATTTAAGATGATTTTCTTAGCCTTGGATTTGTGACTATTCCAAAAGGTGACCATGCTCACTTCCGGGAGGTTCTCATTGCTGGGATGGTGTATATCGTTGGAGAAGAAAAGGGAGTTGTTGTCTACTGATATGTTTTGGTATGTTGTTTTAATTCCTAGTTCTTCTTGGGTTACTTGTATGAATTCCAATGTTTTAGGGTGAATCAACATGGCATTTCGATTGTCTAATACCAGGATGTAGTCGGTTGTATAATGGATAATTTCTGCTTGGAAATTTTGTAATTCGTTTTGAACGATGGGGAATCGCTTCCAGGTGAGACTAGGTAAATCGAGTTGATAAAAGTAGGGGTCGGAAATATTTTCTTCTATGCTATTTCCACTCAAAGAGTTGCTGAAAAGGTAGAGTTGGTCTTTGACTCTAATTACGCATCCTTTGATATATGAGGGTTTTTGCCCGGAGGTTTTTACCAGATACCACTCTTTGCTATCGAAGTTAAAACTTTCAATATTGTTGTTTGTCACAAATTGGCCGTAACCCCCTAGGGTAAATATTTGACCGTTGTATTCAAAAAGATATCGCCAAAAGTTGCTGCCATGGTAGATGGATTTGTCCAATCGAATTACAGTATCACCGGTAATTTTAAAAAGGTATCGCAGTCCGTGAATATTCAATAAGGTGTCTTGCCCAAGCTGAACAAAAGCGCCTTTTCCCATCAATAGTTCATGTTTGTCTGCTTCTTCTCGTAAGATGGGTTGAATGATTTTCTCAATGAGCAATTGCTGTTTGAGGGAAAGTCGTTGAGCGATACTTATGTTGGGTAGAAAAATAGAACCAATAATTGTAAGCAATAGAATTAAAAATCCATGCGACTTAATTTTTATGCCGTAGAGACGATGTTTCAAAATTGCTAAAATCATGTTATAATATTGTACAACAATGTTAGATTTTTAAATTGGATTGGTCAAGAGTGAAGGTTTATTACTTAGTAAAGTCTTTTAAAGAATTTATGGACACTAAGGTGTTTGGTCTGGGGTATTGATGAATTGCGGAACTCGGATGTTCGATGTGAATTGGGCGGGTGATAAATCAGAATCGATTTAGTGCGGTTTGTTGGGCTCCGAGGAAATGATTATCTTTGCAACCCTTTAAAGGTGACCCATTCCCATGTGCATTACCACCGGGAGATTAGGTTTCGGCCAAGTCAAACAACCAAATCGGGATGTAGCGCAGCCCGGTAGCGCACTTGCATGGGGTGCAAGGGGTCGTGAGTTCGAATCTCGCCATCCCGACCAACAAAAAAGCCTTAGACGAAGTCTAGGGCTTTTTTATTCGAGCCGAAGTCAACCAGGGGTTGAATCGCTGCAACAGACAAAAGGCACTATCGATTTTCTATATCACTTAACGCCTCCATAAAGCTTATAATTTCATTGATTTCACTTTTAGATAGATTTAGAGGTTCCCCACTAAGCGTTTGATGATCAACTGATAATCCTATGCCTTGCCCACCCCCTTTGTTATAAAAGTCCATCACTGATTCTAGGTCAGACATACTCCCGTTGTGCATGTATGGAGCCGAGTATTTAACATTTCTCACGGAAACTGTTTTGAATGAATGATCGTAAAAGGGGGCTGTTTCCTTCATTCTACTATTAATTCTGCCTCTATCGTTATCTAGCTCTGCTCTTGGGGCGGGCCAACTTTTAGGGATACCAAGTACTTCACTTTCGCTTTCTTTGTAATCTGGTGGTACTAATCCTGAGAATGAGGGAGCAAAATGACAAGTTCCACAAGCTGCTTTACCCATGAAGAGATTAAATCCGGCGATCACATTTTTGTTTGTACTAGAAATTTCTTTTCTAACCAATTTGTCGAAATACGAATTATAACTTTTCAAAGAGGATACATAGGCGGTTAGGGCGAATGAGAGAGTTTGAGGATTTATCACTTCTCCTTCGTATTCGTTAAATACTTTTTTAAATAACGGAGGATATTTTTCTGAACTTGATATTTTTCTTAAAATTTCCGCTGTAGAAGTTGCGAATTCTAGAGAATCATTTATTACATGTTCTAATTGGTTTTGCAGATTCTCGGTCCGTAAATCCCAAAAAAATCTCTCACTTGTTACGCAATTATACAACGTCATGGAATTTCGTTTCACCGTTTTCCCTTCAATGGAAGCCATACTTTTGGGATATCCATCAGTAAAGGCTAATTCAGGTTTATGGCATGAACCACATGACATTTTTTCGGATTTTGACAACAAGGGGTCGAAAAATAGCATTCTCCCAAGATTTTCACAATCCTTAGTAGTAAACTGTTTGGGGAGTTTGGAAAAATAATCAATATTAAAGAAGTCATCTGAAAATAAATTCTGAGAATTTTCATTCCATGCAGCACCAACACTTTGGGTTTCGGAAAGTTTCTCAATACTTAATTCGGATCGGGCAATATCTAGATATTTATATAGTGGATTCAAATATTCTGTCAAAAATTCAAATCGATTGAATCGATTGAAATCGTTATTTTTTTTGAAATATAACTTACCATTTTTTAATACAGTGTTGATTTTATTTGCCAAATCCTTATTGATAGACATGAGATTCGGACTATAAAGTTCAAAATCCTCGTTTAAGGTTTTCCAAACTTCTTTTGCGTCTTCTATAGACGACAATGTTCCTGGCGCATCAAAACCGGAAAGCCCCAAGCTGAAAAGTCTAATTAATTCAACTCTAGATGCTGCAAAAAATTCATAATCGTAAATTTTTGTAAATTCAGATATTTGATTGGTAACTTGTAGTAAATGATTTATTTCATTTAAAAGTTCAGATTGCTGGGGATTATTATGCCATTCACCTATTAATTCATCCATTACCTGAAGCCCGTGTGGCTCAATAATATTACTTGCAAAACTATTTTTCTCTAATTTGGGTAAAGGGGCACCGTTAATTAATTCTTTCACGAGCATTCCATTTTCCCATTCCGCAAGGTATTCCCATTGCTTGAATGCATTTCTAACTGCTCTATACTGATTTACTATTTTTTCTTTATGAGGGTTATTCAATACAACTGATTTGAAAGTTGCCAATTCGGATTTGAATTTTTGCAATCGATATTTATATCGAATTTCTAATTCGTTACTTGTATTGGTTGATTTCATCGTTGTTACTGCTGCCATAAGTGATAGCGATAACAAGATTGTTATAAAAACAAGTATTTTATTTTTCATTGGATAATAATTAAAAAAGCCGAGACAGAAAATGTCCCGGCTTTAATAAAAAAAGATCTTATTACTCCACGATTAATTTAACCGTTTCTCCTTTTTCGTTGCGCACAAAATACGCTCCTGATTTTAAATCAGACAAGTCTACAGTATCCATTCCTCTTGATACCTTTACACGCTTACCCAATTGATCGTAGATCGCTATATCAGCAGCATTAAGGATTTGAATAGTTCTAGAAGCTGGATTTGGGTATACAGTGAACATCTGTTGATTATTCATTAAATCACCTAAGTTGGCTAAAGGCGCCTGACCGAATCCGGTAATCGCGTAGGTTAATGAGTTGTTGTATGGGTAGGTGTTCGTGGTGTTAGGATGTTGAATGTTAACAAGCATGGTTTTTTCATCTAACATAGTAGCACCTGTAACTTCAGCCCCAGGAGAACATGCAGTAATTCTGATTAAGTCATTAAATGTTGGGTTAGAAATACTCATATCCAATAAATATAACTCGCAAACGATCGACACACCGTTGGGCATTCTGTTGAAAGTTGTGCCGTTCAAATCTTCTTGAATCATCATGTAATTTTTGTCACCAATTTTCATGAAATCAAGTCCGTCGGGATTTGAAAAGTGAATGTTTGGATAGTTAAATCGGCTATTAGAAGCAGATTGTGTTGTAAATGGACCACCTTCAATAAAACTCTTAACAGTGTTTGAATTAGGATCCAACTCAATAACTCTACCATAATAATCATTGAATTTTCCCAATCGAACTGAATCTGCGGCCATCGCATCGGTACCTGTAAAGGGCTTGCCGGTTTGAATTTTAAATCTTGTTTTGTAGCCATCAATCAATGATGGAGATACTACACCGGATTTAGCAACTCCGCTATTGAATGTAAATGCATCTCTGCCCGTTTCGGTAATGTACACTTTGCCGTTTAAGGTTGCACCCCATTCCAGACGATTGAACATAGACGCTCCTCTACGCAAAGCCACAGTATTAAGTTCTGACAAAGTATCTAAGTTGTTTTCAATGGTAATCCATTTTGATGGCGCATCATGTTTGTAAACATACAACTGACCATCAGTAAAATCATCGGCAGTTTTTGCGACGAACTTTGCTAAGATTCCTGGGCTTCCGTCTTCAAAAAGGTAAACAGTTTTACGATCTGGCATTAAAACTCCACCTTCCCATCCAGCGCGACCCCAGTTATACTGTTTACGAACCGCTTTTGCTGTCTTTGGGTTAATTTCTACCATCCAGTTTAAATTTTTATACTTGGGTAATTTCTTGCCATTAAATCCAGGAAAACCGGCAGGAGATGATGTTCCAATGACGAAATCCGATGTGTCCCGCATCCAAGTAGAGATAGATTTGTTGCTAGATTGCATCCATTCTTCGGCTGTCCATATTCTAGATCCACCATTTATACCGCCACAATTCATCCCTGTTTCTCCTACAGTATTCACGAAATCAACGTTAAAGAATTTTCCCTTTCTACCGTCAGCAAGCGTTTGTGGTAAGATATTGATTTTTCCAGTTGCGTCCTTCTTCACTTTGAACGCAGTCATTCCACCGCCATCGCCAATATTGTCATTTTTCACTGTCATTTCGTGATTCACGATAACATAATCCCCGTCAACATCTTTCATTACACCAATGAAATCGTGCCATTGCTTGGCAAAAGTTGCGTTGGATGCATTACCATAGGTAGATGTCGTAATTACTGTGTCAACACCTCCAATGAAAAGATTTTGAGTTACGAGTGGACTTTTGGGCATCCAGATAGTTTTGGAACTCCATGCTGTGTCGATTTGCATGGGAAAAGCATTTTGAGCTGAAGATTGGATAGCGCACAATCCAACTAGAGCGAACAGGAAAAATTTGGTTTTGGTCATAACGATTATTTTCTACAAATCACCGCGCCCGATTTTAGCTGATTTTGTATGTACAATTAACTTTAGTTTACGTGTTGTCCGATGACTTAATGAAAATTTCAAATTCATTAAGGAAGGCGTAATAATCCGATAAGAATATTTATGGAATAATCGGACAAACCAACCCCTCTTCGTCGGACTGAAATTGACCCCCTCGGCAAAGGATAATCAATGACGAATAATAAGGAGTTAAACACTGGTAACATTGGGTATTTTGAGTTGTGAATAGTTCCGATGAAGTGGGGTCAAATTAGAGCGACGAAGAGGGTTTATCGTCAGCGTTTTTCCCAGCAAGGGGTCGTGAGTTCGAATCTCGCCATCCCGACCCAGTAAAATCAAGGCCTCAGAGAAATTTGGGGCCTTGCTGTTTTTGGAAAAATTTACAAATCGGTTATAAAAAATATGTCGACAAGTAATTGCCCATTTGGAGAATTAAAAATATTTGTCATATGTTCGTATACAAATTGATTAAATGATTGGAGGGTCTTTCTAGTGAGTAATGATCCTACATCTTTCTAGAAGCCCCAGAAACAATTCATCAGACTCACAAAACTTCGTACAGATGACAAAGAAAAAATACTCCATTTCCGCCGGCCTTATCTATTTGGCAATGGTTCTATTCACAGCAAATTCACTATCCGCACAAACCAAAAAATATCCTGCGGCCAAGAGCTTGTTGCGACAAGAATTTCACCCTGAGGAAGGCTTTGCCAACTTACGTGCTCTTCAGTTAGGGAAAGAGGGTGTTCTGCTTACATCAGAAACCTATAAAATAGAAAGAGGTGAAATGCGCTACCATTACGATATCGTCAATACCGACCTTAAAATTATTAAAGAGTATGTTCTATCTGTGGACAGGATGGTGATTGGATCTGGGATGGATCAACGAGCATTTTTGGGACTAACCAATTATCATCATTTGTTTTTTGGTAAAAAGAACTTTATCCTTCACACTGTACCTCGGTCTGGATTGGGAGAGGCTACCGAAGTGCTGGGGTCTTTTCCCATCGAAGGCGTCATTCAATTCGTCGCATCTCTGCCGGATAAATTAGTCCTTGTCATTAGGAGTAAATCAGCAGTTTCTTTACTATTTATCGATTGGAAAACCGGTGATACCCACGTGACACCGATAAAATTACCGGAGGATGTAAAAGCAAAGAAAGCAACCATTTTAAGTTTCCAAGAGATTACGAGCATCAATGAATTTGCAGTAATCCTTCGAATCAATGAAAAAAGCGGGTACCACAATCAATGTTTGATGTACTCACCCAATGGCGATTTGGTTAGAACCATTGAGATAACTCCAAAGCAAGACATTGTGTTGATTGAGTGTAAAATAACAGCAACAGACAAGACGAAATTCATTTTTTCAGGCACGTACAACAACAAATTACAAAATCAAAAGTCGTTGTTGGCCGAAGGTTTCTTTTTCGCCGAAAGCGATACGCGCGGTTTAAAGTTTTTAACCCCAACCAACTTTCTTGATTTGGAGAATTTTACTGATTTCTTGTCGGATCGAAGGCAAAACAGTATCGATAAGCGTGTGGAAAGGGCAGAGAATGCGGGCAAGCAATTGACCATGGATTATTTGATGACAATACACCCCATCGTTACATTGTCTGATGGTTACATGTTGGTGGGTGAGGCATTTTATCCAACGTATCACAGAGAGGAGCGAATTGTCAACGGCAATAGAACCTATACTACTGTATTTGATGGTTACCAATATACACATTCAGTTGTCGTGAAGTTCGACGTCAATGGCAACCGCAAGATGGATCAATGTCTGCCATTGAAAATTGGTTATAAGCCCAAAGATGTTTTGAAATTTGTAACGGTGAATGCATCGGTTCCAAATCAGATTTCCTTGAGTTATGTTACAGACGACCTTTTGACTTACAAGATTTTCGACCAGTCAGGTACGGAAATTTCACAGAAGAAATGTGAGATTGTAGCCACTGGCAGAGAAGATGAACGAGTAATTAGAACTATTTCCCTTATGCGTCACTGGTACGATGCAAATTTTATCATATCAGGTTACCAAACCACAAAAGACGATGATGGTAACAAAACAAAGGTGTTTTACCTCAACAAAGTACAGATTATGGAGTGATTTGTTCGGAGCGAAATTTCATTTCTTATCCGTATTTGGCGGGCTGTTTCATTTTACCAAAGTAGGTTTGGATTTTTGAAGCACAATAATTTCTGGTTGATGTTGTAATTTCACGACCTACATGAATCAACAAGCTGCCCCCATAGAATTTAGATCCGATACCTTTACCCAACCCTCAGAAGCCATGTTGCAAGCCATGTTTGCAGCACAAGTTGGTGATGATGTTTTCGGGGAAGACGTTACCGTGAATGCCTTGGAACGCAGTGTAGCCGATTTCTTTGGTATGGAAGCTGGATTGTTCTGTCCGTCGGGCACAATGACAAACCAAATCGCCATTCAGGTGCATACCCAACCCGGAGATGAGGTGATCTGCGAAGCGGGTTCCCACGTCTATTTTTATGAAGGCGGTGGCATCGCCAAGAATTCAGGTGCACAAGTTCGGTTGGTTCAGGGTTCGTTCGGACAAATAACAGCAGCGCAGATTTTGCCTGTGATTAACCCGGACGATGTGCATCGTGCAAGAACCCGTTTGGTGAGTTTGGAAAATACCTGCAATCGCGGGGGAGGCAGTTGTTATAATTTGGCGGAAATCGCAAAAATTCGTTCACTGTGCGATGCGCATGGACTTGGACTTCACTTGGATGGGGCGAGACTGATGAACGCCATAGTGGCGAACCAAGAAAATCCGAAAGATTATGGCAAGATGTTTCACAGTATATCGCTGTGTTTGAGCAAAGGTTTGGGGGCTCCGGTGGGCAGTGTGCTTCTGGGCGATGCGGCTTTTATCAAACAGGCACGCAGGGTGAGGAAAGTGATGGGCGGCGGGATGCGACAGGCAGGGTATTTGGCGGCGGCCGGACTCTATGCGATGGAACACAACATCAATCGTTTGGCAGAGGATCATGCCCACGCGAAGTTGTTGGCATCGGCGTTGGTAAGCTGCAATTGGGTGGGTGAAATCTTCCCGGTGGAAACCAATATTGTGATTTTTGAGGTTTTGGGAAATGGTGATTCAGCTGCTGGTATTAGTTCAAGTCTCAAAACCGCCCCGGAAATTATTGCCGCTCTGTTATCGCAAAACATCCGTGTATCGGCGATGTCGCCCACGCACATCAGAATGGTTACCCATTTGGGCGTTACTCCAGAAATGATTCATCGCACCGTAGAGGTTTTGAAGGGTCTTTGATGCCGTGACTTTCCGCCGCGTGCAGATTTTAGGGTGTTGTGAGGCTGAGACTCAAAAGTTTGATGTTTGGGGTAGGTAGGTTTCGTAATTCGATAATCAAATAGATTACAATTCAACCATCTGCTGCTGTATGGTGTTGATCAGTGTCGGTGACAAATGGTGCTGGTAAGCCATATCCGACCATAGCGATCGTCCTTCCTGAATTTCTCTTATGATCTGTTCTGCCTGTTCGATGCTAAAAGTGTCCGCAATTTTCAATAGGTCTTTTCGTGCGATTTGCTCTCGTTTCCCGCAGATGGAAAGGGCGCGACTCACCTTGTGAAACTTCAACTTTGGATTGAGCGCATAAGTGAGGTCATAAGCCGGCGACAGATGCCATTGATCCGTTTTGGGATGATACGTAAAACTGTGGTTTTTTAAATGGTCATCGATGTTGTTAAATACCACGTTAAAAACCATCCGCCTGAAAAGTTGCTGCAGTTCGCTGAGCGGTATTTTTAGAGCCATTGCCAACTTGAACAGATTTTCATAACTGCTATCCTCGGTGTTTTGATAGTCCCAGCCCGTTAATCCG
>Ga0102879_1000217_pt1 | contig 26345 bp, 29 predicted proteins | sample Colrivmet1548B02_FD_78187 | JGI IMG/M metagenome (GOLD analysis project Ga0102879, IMG submission 78187) | Estuarine microbial communities from the Columbia River estuary - metaG 1548B-02 | ecosystem: Environmental > Aquatic > Marine > Intertidal zone > Estuary | place: USA: Columbia River... | reverse complement strand
GAGTAAAGGAGCGAATAATTATTTGCGATTAGCAGAAGAAATTATTAAGAAAAATAGTAATTAATTTATGGCACAAGCAATAAAGAAACAAGCATTAGGAAGAGGATTATCGGCATTATTGAAAGATCCAGAGAATGATATAAAATCGGTTTCGGATAAAAATGCGGATAAGGTGGTGGGCAATATTGTCGAGCTAGAAATTGACGCTATTGAGATCAATCCATTTCAGCCTAGAAGTAATTTTAATGAGGAATCATTACAAGAATTGGCGAGTTCTATAAAAGAATTAGGCGTAATTCAGCCCATTACAGTTCGTAAAACCGACTTTAATAAATACCAATTAATTTCTGGAGAACGAAGATTACGAGCTTCAAAATTGGCTGGATTAAATGTGGTTCCTGCTTATATTCGTATTGCCAATGATAATGAATCGTTGACAATGGCTTTGGTGGAAAATATTCAAAGACACGATTTAGATCCAATCGAAATTGCGTTGTCCTACCAAAGATTAATTGACGAAATTCAATTGACACAAGAGCAAATGAGTGAGCGCGTTGGTAAAAAACGTTCAACTATTGCAAATTACCTTCGATTATTAAAACTAGATCCGATTATTCAAACAGGAATTCGCGATGGTTTTATCACTATGGGTCACGGTCGAGCGATAATTAATATTGAAAATCAAGACATTCAAACAAGTATTTACCAAAAAATTGTTAGTCAAAATTTATCGGTTAGAGAAACGGAATCTTTGGTAAAAAACTACCAAGATAGTTTGAAACCTAAATCGGCTTCGAAAGCAAAAACGACTAGTTTTGCTATTCCTGCTGAAGCAAATAAAGTAATAACCGATTATTTTGGAGCAAAAGTTGAAGTGAAAGTCGCAGGAAATGGAAAAGGGAAAATCTCAATTCCGTTTCATTCTGAGGAAGATTTCAACAGAATTATCAAACTAATAAAAGGATAGTGCAAAAAATCTATTTCATATTTCTTTTGGGATTCATATTGGGCGCTTTACCCAATTATTCCCAAGAAAAAAAGGTTTCATTTATGGTAGCTAAAGATACAGTGAAATATAAAGAAATAAACCCTTTGGCGCCTGCAAAAGCAGCATTTTATTCGGCAGTTCTTCCTGGTTTAGGACAAGCTTATAATAAAAAATATTGGAAAATTCCATTAGTTTATGCAGGAATTGGTGCTGGTTTGTACTATTACAAAATCAATAATACCAAATATAATAATTATCGAGAAGCTTACAAAAGACGTCTGGAAGGTTACCGTGATGACAATTATCAATATTTAGATGATTCTCGATTAATTACGGCGCAACAATTTTATCAAAGAAACAGAGACTTATCTTTATTTGTAGCTGTTGCTTTTTATGCGTTAAATATTGTAGATGCTAATATTGATGCGCATTTGAAGCAATTTAATGTAAATGATAAATTATCTTTTCGTCCGGAAATTTATACTGATGAAATAACTTACCAACAAAATTTAGGTCTGACTTTAAACTTTCACTTTTAATGAAAATTGCACTTTTAGGTTACGGAAAAATGGGGCAAGTTATTGAGAAAATAGCGTTGCAAAGAGGACATGAAATTGTAGTGAGAAAATCTATTGAAGACTCCTTTGACGGATTGGATAATTCCGAAGTAGCAATTGAATTTAGTGCTCCCGATGCTGCTGTTGAGAATATTTCTGCAGCTTTAAATCTTGGTATTCCAGTGATTTCAGGTACTACGGGCTGGTTACACGATTATGACAAAATGGTTCAGCTTTGTAATAAAAAAAACAGTGCATTTATTAGTAGTTCAAATTTTAGTTTAGGGGTAAATATTTTCTTTGAATTGAACGCTTATTTGGCAAAAATCATGTCAAAATTTGAAGATTATAAAGTTGGAATTGAAGAAATTCACCACACTCAAAAATTAGACGCTCCAAGCGGAACAGCAATTTCATTAGCTAAAGGAGTAATTGAAAATAGCGATTATAACAATTGGACTTTAGAAAATCCTAAGTTGGATGACATTTTAATTGATGCAAAAAGAATAGAAAATGTTCCTGGTACACATACTGTTTCATATAATTCGAATGTTGACTTAATTGAAATTAAACATTTAGCCCACAACAGAGAAGGATTTGCACTTGGTGCGGTAATCGCCGCTGAATGGATTGTTGGCAAACATGGAGTATTCACTATGAAAGATGTTTTAGAAATTATATAAGAATTAAGTTAAAAAAATAATAAGAAAAACAAATAAATAAAAAATTAATAAGATTTTTGTCTTTCAATTGAAATCTAAAATCTAAAATCTAAAATATATATGACACTAATTCAATGGTTTGTATTCTTCTTAATTGTTCAAGTAATTCACTTTTTAGGAACTTGGAAATTATATGAAGCAGCAGGTAGAAAAAAATGGGAGGCTGCAATTCCAGTATATAATGCTGTGGTATTAATGAAAATAATTAATCGATCTCCATGGTGGACTATTTTACTATTTGTTCCTGTTATTAATCTAATTATGTTTCCTGTTGTTTGGGTTGAAACTTTGAGAAGTTTTGGAAAAAACTCAACTTTAGACACGGTTTTAGGGATTTTTACTTTTGGATTTTATATTTATTATTTAAATTACACTCAAAAATTAGTCTACATTGAAAACAGAAGTTTACAAGCTCCAAATAAAACTGCTGACACCATTGGATCGTTACTTTATGCCATAGTTGTTGCGACTTTAGTGCATACTTATGTGATGCAACCTTATACCATTCCTACCTCCTCATTAGAAAAATCACTTTTGGTAGGCGACTTTTTATTTGTGAGTAAATTCCATTATGGAGCAAGAACACCAATGACGCCAATTGCTGCGCCTATGGTTCATGATACTTTACCACTTATTAATGTTAAATCCTATTTGAGATTCCCTCAATTGCCTTATTTTAGGTTTTTTGCAATGCAAGAAGTGAATAGAACGGATATTGTAGTTTTCAACTGGCCTGCAGATACCTTATACAACATGTATAAAACTGCTGATAAAAGATACGATAAACCAATTGACAAAAAGACCAATTACGTAAAACGTTGCGTTGGAATTCCTGGGGATAGTTTATCGATAAAGGATGGTATTGTTTATGTGAATGGGAAAATTCTTCCAATGCCAGAAAGATCAAAACCTCAATATTCTTATACAGTTACAACTGACGGAACAAGTTTCGACCCTACTTATCTTTCAAAAGAATTAAATATCACAGATGGGGTTTATCAAAGTACTCAAAATACATTCTACTTTAGAGCTTTAACTGACGAATCATCAAATAGATTACGTCAAAATCCGATTGTAAAAAGTGTTGTTCGTAATATTTCACATGAACCAGAAGCAGCGATATTTCCTTATAATACCAATTGGAATTTGGACAATTTTGGTCCTGTTTATATCCCGAAAAAAGGAGCAACAGTGGCTTTAAACGCTCAAAGTTTGCCTTTTTACAAAAAGATAATAAGCGAATATGAAAACAATGAGTTAAAAGTAAATGGTAATGAAATCAGAATTAATGGAGAAATAGCAAAGACTTATACTTTCAAACAAAATTATTATTGGATGATGGGAGACAATCGTCATAATTCCCTTGACGCAAGATATTTCGGATATACTCCTGAAGATCACATAGTAGGAAAACCGGTTTTCATTTGGATGAGTTTAGATCCAAATGGTAAAGGTTTGAATAAAATTCGTTGGGATAGAATGTTCACTACAGTTAGCGGAGACGGACAACCACAATCGTATTTCAAATTTTTCTTGTTTGCATTAATAGCCTATTTTGGGATTAGTTATTTTGTGAGAAAAAGAAAAGAAAATAAGAATTAAAATTCGGTTATTCGGTTATTTGGTTATTTGATAAAAAGCGATACAATGTATATATATTCTTTTGAAAAGTTGGAAGTTTGGAACGAAGCAAAGGAATTTGCCAAATCAATTTATTTACTAACATCTAAATTTCCAGATTCTGAAAAATTTGGTCTTGTTTCTCAATTAAGAAGAGCTTCTGTTTCAATATGCTCAAATGTAGCAGAAGGTTCAGCAAGGAAAACCTATAAGGATAAAGCTCATTTTACTACAATGGCATTTGGTTCTGCAGTAGAAGTTATAAATCAGTTAATTTTATCATTTGAATTGAATTTCATATCGGAATTTGATTATAATAAGCTTCGGGAAGCATTAGAAAGTGTAACTAATAAATTAAATAGTCTTCGTACTTTTCAAATTTCTAAAGTAACGGAAAATTCCTAAACTCAACAAATAACCGAATCAACAAATAACCAAATGTCCTCTTTACTTCTCCCTACTTATTTCCCATCAATTAGCAATTTTTCGGCTATAGCCAATGCTGATTCCGTAGTATTTGAGGTTGAAGATAATTTTCAGAAGCAAACGAATCGAAATCGGACTTACATATACAGTCCGAATGGAATTCAAATGTTGAATATACCAATAAAACACAGCAAGGAAAAGCATCAAAAAACCAAAGATGTAAAACTTGAAACTGCATTCGATTGGCAAAAACAACACTTTAAATCTCTTGAAGCAGCCTACAGAACATCACCATTTTTTGAATATTTCGAAGATACATTACTTCCAATATTTACAAAAAAACACACATTCCTAATGGATTTAAATTTTGAAACTATTGAAATTGTTTCGAAATGTTTGAATATGAAATTAGAGTTTGAGAAAACTAATGAATATTTTTATGAAGTGACCGATAGTTTGGATTTTCGTTATCTAGCAAATGGGAAAAAAGATGTTTCCAATTTTAAACCCTACACCCAAGTTTTTGGAGAAAAAAACGGCTTTATCAATAATTTAAGCGTCTTGGATTTACTCTTTAATGAAGGCCGTTTCGCATTGGATTATTTGAAAGAACAACCTCTTTAGTTAATCCATTTCCAAACGAGTTAAAACAGGGCTATGATCGGAGTTGATGAATTCAGGAAAACTCGTGAAATTTTTAACCTTCATTATCTTATCAGCAAAAATATAATCGATACGTGCTGGATAGTATTTGAAATTATAAGTTTGCCCAAAGCCTGAACCTGCTTCTTCAAAACAATCATTTAACGACCCTTTTATACTCCTATAAACGTAGGAATAAGCACTGTTATTCATGTCGCCACAAATAACAATTGGATACTCACATTTCTTTTTGTGGTTCATCAAAATCTCGGCTTGTTGCTGTTGTTTTTTGAAAGCCTTACTAATTCTGATAATCAAGATTTGAGATTTATCTTGATTTATTCCGTCTATATTCTCAGATATCTCATTTACGTCAGGAGAAATTTTAATGGATTGTAAGTGCATATTATAAACTCTAATAATGTCTTTCCCTTTCTTTATATCTGCAAAAATAGCGTTGTTGTTGGAGTTTGGAAAAACCAAATTTCCTTCATCAATAATTGGGTATTTAGAAAAAATAGCCTGGCCGGTTTTTATTTTTTCCCCTTGCATAAAAACATATTGATAAGGGTAAATTTTTAAATCTAATTTGGCTGCATTCGAAAACTCTTGAATACAAAGAATATCAGGATTTTGTTCGTTAATAAAGTTGCGAATTTCTGAAGGTACATTATCGTCATTTAGCCATTTGAATAAATTAAATAGACGAACATTATAACTCATTACAACAAAGTCTTTATCTGATTTAGGTAAATCTGTTGTAGTAAATTTGTAAAATTTATTGATGAAAGTAATCCCCATTAATAATACCAACGCAGGTAAAAGAATTTGCCTTTTAACTTGTATTCCCCAGTAAACAAAGAAAAGACCGTTTAGTATTAAAAAAAGGGGCAAAATCAATGTTAATGCAGACAAAATTGGAAATAGCTTTGGTGCTAAAAACGGCAATACATAAGCAACGAAGGTCAATATAGCCAAAACTATATTAACAACAAACATTATTTTATTTATCCAAGAAAGCTTCTTCATAAAATAAATCCTATTGTTTACCTGCTTTAAACAGAAATTCTTTTTCTTCAGATGACAAACTATCATAACCAGATTGACTGATTTTATCTAATATTTCATCAATTTGTTGCTGTACTTTATCTTTAGTTACAATTTTAGCAGCTCTTTTTTCAGCTGGAGCCTTGTAAGTTCTATGTACTTTTTTAAATGGTTTTGATTTTTTGTTTCCAAATATAGAAAAAAATGCATCTATTATTAATGTGAACCAATTACAAATATCGGTACCATTTTTTAATAATCGAATGTAAATATAACCAAAAAAAGCACCGCCAATATGTGCCAAATGTCCTCCCGTGTTTTCCTTAGGTAACTGGAACAAATCTATAACAATTAATACCAAAGTAATGTGCCATAATTTTACATTCCCAAAAAGCAGTAATCTTATATTCATTAAAGGCGAATACGAAACAGTTGCAAATAATATTGCCATAACAGAAGCAGAAGCTCCAACCAAAGACGTATTCACATTTGCTAGAGCAGGAAAAAACATATAACTAAGTAGAAATACAATTCCCGCAAATAATGAACTTACAAAATACAAACTCAATAATTGCTTTTGGTTGAAAAAAATGAGAAATAATCTGCCAGCAAAATTCAGCATAATTAAATTAAACAGAATATGTAAAATAGAAGAATGACAAAATGCATAGGTGAATATCGACCAAGGTTTCCAAAGTAATTCATGGGGATTTGAGGATAAACTCACATAATTTAAGTAGTCAATATTGACTTTAAATAATGGTAAAATTCCAAATAGAATACTTGGTATAGCAAAAAAAGCGATATTCCAAAAAATCAATTTTGTCAATACATCACCTATTTTAAATTGCAATTTTAAATCCTCAAGTATACTCATTTAATAAAGTATTAATTCCAACGGTTGGCATTAAATTGATTTTTTCTCCAATACCAAACCATTAAAAATCCAAATAAAGCGCCACCTACGTGAGCAAAATGGGCAATTCCCCCACCAAATACTGAAAAACCTGTAACCCCAGAAAACAAGTCTAAACTCACAATTACAGGTACAAAATACTTCGCTTTTATAGGAATTGGAATAAACATTAAAGCCAATTCAGCATTTGGAAATACAAAAGCAAAGGCAACTAATACTCCGTAAATTGCTCCCGAAGCTCCAACTGCCGGAGTTACAAAAGCAGAAGTAAAACTTTCAAAATTTGATTTTGATAAAATTTCCATCCACCTTGAATCGTATTTACCTTCACTCATAATTTTTAATATTTCCTCTTTAGGAATTCCATTCGCAACCAACGTATTTAATCCGTCATGGAAAAAATAATAGTTTGATATAATATGAATTAAAGCAGCTCCCAGACCGCAAGAAATATAGAAAAATAAGAATTTTTTGGTACCCCACATTTGCTCTAAAGCAGATCCAAATGAAAATAAAGCAAACATATTAAAGAAAATATGCATCAAATTTCCATGCATAAACATATGAGTTAAAGGCTGCCAATATTGGAAATCTGGATTTTCAGGATAATACAAAGACAAGAATTTATAGGCTACATCTCCAAGAAATTCAGTTCCTATAAAAAATAATATATTTATGATAATTAATTGCTTAACTACTTCAGTTACGTTTCTCATAATGTGAATTTTTTATCAATATCTTCCACACGCATCGTGATGAAAGTTGGTTTTTGAAATGGCGAAACATTGGGATCTTTACAAGCAAAAAGACCATTTACAAGATTTTCTTGTTCTTTTTCTGTCAAATATGCTCCTGTTTTAACTGCTAAACTCTTCGCCATTGATTTTGCAATACTATCATTTTGACTAAAACTAGAATCGGGAATTCCATCACTTAAATCACCTATTAATTGCTCTAAAACAATTGAAACTTCACTTTCGGTAACATTTACAGGCAAACCTGATATTACCAAATGATCTTCATTACTTGCGTCAAAAACGAATCCTGTATTGACTAATGAAAGCTGCAATTCTGATATTAATTTCATCTCACTTTTGGAGAAAAATAAATTTAATGGAAATAATAATTGTTGACTAGAAGCTTGATGAACAGTCATATTTGTAAGAAATTGCTCGTACAAAACCCTTTGATGTGCACGATTTTGATCAATAATTACCATCCCTGATTTTATAGGATTTACAATGTACTTTTTATGAATTTGATACATCTTATTCGACGCCTGCTCAATTTCATTTTCATTAAATAATGATCCTGTAACTTCATCACTTTCAAATTCAACATTACTAATTTCTTCCGAATCGTGCTTTAAACCAACATATAAACTTTCCCAATTCGCTGTGTTTTCCGTTTTTCTATAAGACGTAAAATGCTTATTTGGTGTATCATCAGAAAATGGATTAAAATTACCATCTATTTGAATTGTAGGGGTTGATGCCTCTTGATCTTTATAATTGTAGGGTGTATCCAAATTGGAATCTCTATCAAAATCTAAAACAGGAGAAACATTAAACTGACCCAAACTGTGTTTTATTGCCGATCTTAAAATAGCATAAAGAGCGTGCTCATCGTCAAATTTAATTTCGGTTTTTGTAGGATGAATGTTGATATCAATGGTGTTCGGAGGAACATTTAAATATAAAAAATAACTAGGCTGGTTGCCATCTTTAAGTAAACCTTCATAAGCTGCCATAACGGCGTGGTGCAAATAACCGCTTTTTATGAACCGATCGTTAACGAAAAAAAATTGTTCTCCCCTATTTTTTTTGGCAAATTCAGGCTTACTTACAAATCCCTGAATAGTTACAATTTCAGTTTCTTCACTTACAGGAACTAGTTTTTCATTGGTTTTACCAGAAAAAATATTTACGATTCGTTGTCTAGAATTGGATTGCGGTAAATTGAATAATTCACTTCCATTATGAAAATAAGTAAAATGAATATTGGGGTGTGCCAATGCCACTCTTTGAAATTCATCAACTATGTGTCGGTGTTCAACCGTTTCCGATTTCAAGAAATTACGACGAGCTGGAATATTAAAAAATAAATTCTTAACCGAAAAGGAAGTGCCTTTAGGCAAAACAGCCACATCTTGTGAAACAAATTTACTGCCTTCAATAACAATGTGAGTTCCAAGTTCTTCTTGCTCTTGCTTCGTTTTCATTTCTACATGAGCAATAGCAGCTATAGACGCAAGAGCTTCTCCACGAAAACCTTTGGTGTGCAATGAAAATAAATCTTCGGCTTGGCGGATTTTAGAAGTTGCATGTCGTTCAAAACACAAACGAGCATCGGTAACACTCATTCCTTGTCCGTTATCAATAACTTGAACTAGCGATTTCCCGGCATCTTTAATTATTAATTTAATGTCGGTTGCTTTTGCATCAACAGCATTTTCAAGCAATTCTTTTACTACCGAAGCAGGTCTTTGAACAACTTCACCTGCCGCAATTTGATTGGCAACGTGATCTGGAAGCAATTGAATAATACTCGACATTAAAATAAATTGTTGTTTAGGGTTAATCGTGAATTGACAAATTTAACTAAATTCTGTTGGCTTTCATACCAAAATTATAAAAATAAAACCTCTAAAATATAGAGGTTTTGTTAAATTATAGGATGTGTTGAAAAATTAATTATTTCAAATTAGCTTGACTTCTTAAATAGGCCATTTTTAATGCGGCAATTGCAGCTTCAGTTCCTTTATTTCCATGTATTCCTCCGCTTCTATCGATAGATTGTTGTTCGTTATTATCGGTCAACAAACAAAAAATTACTGGAACATCATATTTAATATTTAAATCTTTTACTCCTTGAGTGACTCCTTCGCAAACAAATTCGAAGTGCATTGTTTCTCCTTTTATAACACAACCAACCACTATAAGAGCATCTAATTTTTGAGTTTCAATCATTTTTTTAGCACCGTAAACCAACTCAAAACTTCCTGGCACATCCCAACGGACAATATTTTCAGGAAGTGCGCCACAATCTAATAGAGCAGCTTCAGCACCAGAATATAAGCCTTCAGTTATTACTGGGTTCCATTCAGAAACAACAATCCCAAACCGAAAATTTTTCGCGCTTGGGATTGTGTTCTTATCGTAATTTGATAAATTTTTATTAGCAGTAGCCATCTTATTTTAGATTTTAGAATCCGAATTCTGAAATCAGAAATCTAAAATTCTTATTGAGACAAACCAATTAAAGCATCAATATTAGCAGCTTCTGGAGTTGCTTCGTATTTTTCCTTTATTTCAGTGAAATATTTTAACGCATCTGCTTTATTATTTAAACCTAAAGCAGTTTGTCCCGCTTTCAAAAGAAAACGTGGCGTTGTAAATTCGTTTTTGTTACTCTCAGATGCTTTTACATAAAATTCTAAAGCTTCTTTTGGTTGGTTCTTTTGAGAATGAGCATCTCCAATTGCGCCAATTGCAAGAGTACTTAAAACCATATCTTCCGATTTGAATTTTTCTAAATAAGAAATAGCTTCATCGTATTTACCTGTGTTCAAATAAGCCATACCAGCATAATAATTAGCTAAATTTCCTGCATCAGTTCCTTCATATTTAGAGGCAATATCGATAAAACCAAATTTACCTTCAGAACCTTTTAGTGCTAATGTATAAAGAGAATCACTTTTAGTTCCTTCAGTAGCTTTTTGGAAATTTTGTTGTGCTAAAAACATTTCGCTTGCAGCATTTTCTTCTTTAGGTTCAGCTACAAATTTTTGAAACAATACATAACTTACAGTAACAATTGCAATAACGGAAACAATTCCGAAAATTGCTTTTTGATTTTTAGCTACAAATTCCTCAGTTTTTGAAGCGGTTTGGTCTAATGAATTAAAGACACCAGCAGTAGTACTGTCTTTTTCGTCAATAGTTATATTTTCAACTGGAGTGTCGTTTTCAACTTTTTCTTTTGGGGTTTTATAGCCTCTTTTATTGTACGTTGCCATTATAATTTAAATTAGTGAGTGGCAAAAATAAAATTTTTATTCAAACTGTCATAAAAAAATAGGGTTTAAATTCAAATAATAGTAACATTTTCTTTATTATGATATACTTTTTATCAAAATACAAAAATATTCAGAATTCAAATTGATAAAAATATGGTTTTATGGATAATTTTCAATAATTTGCACCGGTATTAGAAAAACAAAATTAGAAATTAAAATCTCTCCTATTCTACCCGTTTTACAGAATGTATCTTAAAAAAATTTCTTTATTCAACTATAAAAATTTTTCGGAAGCTAATTTCGAATTTGACAACAAAATAAATTGTTTCGTTGGTAAAAATGGTATTGGTAAAACTAATGTTTTGGACGCTATTTTTCATTTGTCCTACGGCAAAAGTTATTTCAATCCGTTGGCTGTTCAAAATATCAAACATGGTGAAGAATTTTTCGTAATTGAAGGCGAGTTTGAGAAAAATGAAAGATCCGAAATTGTAATTTGTAGCTTAAAAAAAGGGCAGAAAAAAATACTAAAACGCAACGGAAAGCAATACGATAAATTCTCAGAACACATTGGATTTATTCCGTTGGTAATAATTTCTCCAGCCGACAGAGATTTGATTGTAGAAGGCAGTGAAACTAGACGAAAATTCATTGAAACCGTAATTTCTCAATTGGATTCTACCTATTTAAATCAGTTAATCCAATATCAAAAAACACTATGTCAGCGAAATGCTTTGTTGAAATATTTTGCATTAAATCAAGTTTTTGAAACGGATACATTATCAATCTATAATCAGCAATTGGATGATTTGGGCAAAATAATTTTTGAAAAAAGAAAAGAATTTTTAGCCGATTTCGTTCCAATATTTAACAAGCATCATCAAACAATTACAGGTTCAGCAGAAACAGTACAATTGGTTTATGAAAGTCAATTGTTTGAAAAAGATTTGTTACAACTATTGCAGGAAAGTATCAATAAAGATAGGGTTTTACAATATACAAGCGCAGGAATTCATAAGGACGATTTATCATTTGAAATCGATCATTATCCAATTAAAAAATTCGGATCGCAAGGCCAACAAAAATCATTTTTAATTGCATTAAAATTAGCTCAGTTCGAATTTGTAAAAAAGAATTCAGGTGAAAATCCTATTTTGTTATTCGATGACATCTTCGATAAATTAGACGAAACCCGTGTTGGAAAAATCATTGAAATGGTCAACAATTCAGATTTTGGACAACTATTTATTTCAGATACTCATCCAGAAAGAACCGAAGCTATTATAAAATCAACTCATCAGAGCTATAAAATATTTAACTTATAATTATTGGAAAAAAGATAATTAAACATTTTCTTTACTATAAATAAAATACTATTATGAGATCAGCCTTTTTAAATTTACTATTTATAGGATTCCTTTTCACAAGTTGCAACGGACAAACGAATGCTAAATATGAATCTATTGCAGCGGTTAATTTTGCTGAAAAAATTAAAACTACTTCACAAGCAGCAATTATTGACGTGCGCTCACCTGAAGAATTTGCAGGCCAACATATTGATAATGCTATTAATATCGATTGGAACGGAGATAATTTTGAAGGTAAAATTGGTAAATACGATAAGTCAAAACCAATTTTTGTTTACTGTATGAGTGGCGGAAGGAGTAAAAAAGCAGCTGAAAAATTAAGTGAATTGGGTTTTAGTAAAATATATGAATTACAAGGTGGAATCATGAAGTGGAATGCTGCTGGATTGTCTGTTCCAAGTAATAAAATCATCGGAATGTGTAGTCAAGAATACAACGAACTTCTTAACACAGATAAAATTGTACTAATAGATTTTTATGCAGAATGGTGTGCTCCTTGTAAGAAAATGACTCCGTATTTACTTAAAATGCAAAAGGAAATGGCTGATAAAGTTACCATTGTAAGATTGAATGCTGATGAAAATAAAACTTTAATTTCTGAGTTGAAAATTGATGAACTTCCAACGTTGCTTATATATAAAAACAATACAATTTTATGGAAACACTCCGGTTTTATTAGCGAAGCAGATTTAACAAAACAATTAAAATAAATCATGCTTTCAGAAAAATCAATACAGTTTCTTCAAGATTTAAAATCCAATAATAATAGAGATTGGTTTTTGGATAATAAAAAGCGTTACGAAGAATATAAAAAAGAATACCACCAATTAATTCAAGATTTTCTTGAAATTTTGAAGCCCCAAGATGCCAGTTTAGAACTTTTAGAAGTGAAGAACTGCACTTTTAGAATCAATCGCGATATCCGTTTTTCAAAAAATAAAGATCCATACAAAACACATATGGGGATTTGGATGAATACCAACCATGGAAATAATAATGGGCCTGGATATTACATTCATATTGAAAAAGGGAATTCTTTTTTTGCTGGCGGAATGTATGGTCCTGAAAATGACGATTTGAGAAAAATCCGAAAAGAAATCGCCTTCTTTTATGAAGATTTAGAAGCTATTTTGGGTGAAGCAAAATTCAAAAAAGTATATTCAGGTTTGAATGTCACCGAAACCAATTCTTTGAAAAATGGACCTAAAGATTTTGAAAAAGACCACCCAGCAATTGAATTTTTAAAACTTAAAAGTTTCGTTTCTATTCATAAATTTGATGATTCAAAATTGACTAAACCAAATTTCGTAAAAGATACCGCGGCTAAATTAATTCTTTTAAAACCGCTTTTAGAATTTTTGAATCGAGGACTATATACAGAATAAATAAATTATAAATTTAAATAGGTTTAAAGTACCTTTGCTTTATACTATTAATGATATAAAATGGAAATTCAAAATCATTTTTCTTTAAGAAACTTCAACACTTTTGGCATAGAAGCCAATGCAAAAGAATTTGTTGCAGTTCATTCAATTAAGGAATTAGAAACAGTTTTAGCCGAAAATAAATCAAAAAAGAAGTTTATTTTAGGTGGTGGAAGCAACATGCTTTTAACAAAAGATATTGAAGCTTTGGTAATCTATATTGATTTAAAAGGAAAAAAAATAGTTGAAGAAAATGATGATTTTGTTTTGGTGGAAAGTCAAGCAGGAGAAAATTGGCATGAATTTGTAATGTGGACCATTAATAACAATTTTGGAGGTCTAGAAAACATGTCATTAATACCAGGAAATGTAGGAACTACACCAGTTCAAAACATTGGAGCTTATGGAACTGAGATTAAAGACACTTTTGTTTCTTGTTCAGCAATCAAAATTGACACATTAGAAATGAAGAGTTTCGATAATGCAGAATGTCATTTTGGTTACCGTGAGAGTATTTTCAAGAATGAAGTTAAAGACCAATATATAATTACTTCGGTAATATTCAAATTGACCAAGCGCAATCATAAAATTAATATTTCTTACGGAGATATTACAGCGGAATTAGACAAATTAAAAATCAAAAATCCTACACTAAAAGACGTTAGTAATGCCGTAATTACGATTCGTCAAAGTAAATTACCAGATCCAAAAGTGCTAGGAAATAGCGGTAGTTTCTTCAAAAATCCAATTGTATTGAAATCTGATTTTGAACCAATTCATGAAAAATTTCCTGAAATGAAGTTTTATGAAATTTCAGAAACAGAAGTAAAAGTCCCTGCAGGTTGGTTAATTGAGCAAGCTGGTTTTAAAGGAAAGCGTTTTGGCGATGCTGGAATTCATAAAAATCAAGCGTTAGTGCTTGTAAATTATGGTAATGCAACTGGTCAAGAGATATTAAATGTATCTAAAGAAATACAAGAAACTATTTTCAAAAAATTTGGAATTCACATTGAAGCTGAAGTAAACATTATCTAAAATAAATATTTTAAATGCTAAATCGGTGTTTGAAAATCCTATTTGAATTCATACCTTTGCACACATCCAAAAAAGAGGCAAATTAGATATGTTAATCACATTATTTTATATTTTTATTGTTATTGTTGCGGTTCAACTTTTTTATTATACGATTGTATTTTCTAAATTTTCTTTTGCAAAAAATCAAATAATAACTCCAAAGAGAATTCCAATTTCTGTAATCGTTTGTGCAAAAAATGAGGAAGAAAATGTGATAAAATTCATTCCACTTTTAGCTGAACAAAATTACCCTGACTTCGAGATTATATTAATTGATGACGCTTCAAGCGATGCAACTTTGGATATATTTGAAGCATTTGAAAAACAATATTCAAATGTAAAGTTGGTAAAAGTAGTTAATAACGAGGCTTTTTGGGGAAATAAAAAATTCGCATTAACATTAGGAATAAAAGCCGCAACAAAAGACTATTTGCTTTTCACTGATGCTGATTGTTATCCAACTTCAAAAGATTGGATCACTTTAATGAGTTCCCAATTTACATTACACAAAACCTTTGTTTTAGGTTACGGAGCCTACGAAAAAGTGAAAGGTTCGTTCCTTAATAAAATTATCCGTTTTGACGCTTTACTAAACGCAACTCAATATTTTTCATGGGCAAAAATCGGCCGACCATATATGGGAATTGGAAGAAATTTAGCTTATAAAAAAGATGAGTTTTTTAAAGTAAATGGATTTATTGATCACATGAAAATTCGATCAGGTGACGACGATTTATTTGTTAATCAAGCAAGTAAAGGCAGTAATACAACTTGTTGTTATGCAGCTGATAGTTTCACTTATTGCGAACCAAAAACTAAATATAGCGATTGGAAAGCTCTAAAACAAAGACACGTTGCAACGGCAACTTTTTACAAACCATTTGACAGAATTCAACTTTCAATATTTTTTATAACACAAATATTGTTTTTTATAGTTCCAATAGTACTTCTAGCGTTTCAATACCAGTGGATAATAGTTTTGAGTTTAATTGGTTTTAGATACCTTTTTACTTGGATTGTTCTAGGGTTTTCAGCAGGAAAATTGAAAGAAAAAGATGTGATGTATTGGTATCCAATTATTGAGATTGCATTTATATTCACCCAATTGAATATATTTGTATCCAACAGTTTCTCAAAACCAGTACATTGGAAATAAATAACTCCATCGAAAAAGCAAAATTAGGCGATCAAGTTGCCTTCACTTTTCTATTGGATTTTTATTGGAATGAAGTTTACGGATTTATGCTTAAGCGAACCGAAAACGAGACAGACGCTGAAGATATCACCATTGAAACCTTCTCAAAAGCATTTGATAAATTAGCAACTTACAACTCTGAATTCCAATTTAATACTTGGTTAATTGCTATTGCAAAAAATGTCCACATCGATATTTTACGTAAGAAAAAAGCTTCGTTTTTTATTGAAATTACAGACGATGAAGATTACCGGGCTTATAATGTAGCTGATTCAACTCCTTCAGCAGAAGATAAATTAATTACCGAACAAAATTTATCTCAATTGTTACAGTATATTAAAGAATTAAAACCACATTATCAAGAAGTAATTCAGTTGCGTTATTTTCAAGAATTAAGTTACCAAGAAATTGCAAATCAACTAGATGAGCCATTGAGTAACGTAAAAGTAAAAATTCTTAGAGCAAAAAAATTATTAGCTGAAATTATTCAAACTAAGAGATAAATTTAATTCAATATATCTTTACTTTTTTGCTTTAAAATTCCAATTAAATAAATCATCAACTAATCTACTTTCCGTATATTTGCACCATAAAATCCCGATTATGGAATCTGTTTTAGAAAATGTACTTCCTACAGGAAAGCCAAAATGGTTAAAAGTAAAATTACCAATTGGTCAAAAATATACCGAACTTAGAGGTTTAGTTGATAAATATAAACTCAACACTATTTGTACTTCTGGTAGTTGCCCAAATATGGGTGAATGTTGGGGCGAAGGAACGGCTACTTTTATGATTCTTGGAAATATTTGTACACGTTCTTGTGGATTTTGTGGAGTTAAAACCGGTAGACCAGAAACAGTAGATTGGGATGAACCTGAAAAAGTTGCCCGTTCAATAAAAATAATGAATATAAAACATGCTGTAATTACTAGCGTGGACAGAGACGATTTGAAAGATGGTGGATCAATTATTTGGATTGAGACTATAAAAGCAATTCGTAGAATGAATCCTACAACAACATTAGAAACATTGATTCCTGATTTTCAAGGAATTGAAAGAAATATTGATCGTATTGTTGAAGCCAATCCAGAAGTGGTTTCTCATAACATAGAAACCGTTCGCCGATTAACGCGTGAAGTTCGTATTCAAGCAAAATACGATAAAAGTATGGAGGTTTTAAGATACCTAAAAGAAAAAGGAATCAATAGAACCAAATCGGGAATTATGCTTGGATTGGGTGAAACTGAAGAGGAAGTGTTCCAAACATTAAGAGATTTGCGTCAAGCAAATGTTGATGTGGTTACCATCGGCCAATACTTACAACCAAGTAAGAAGCACTTGCCTGTTAAGGAGTTTATTACTCCAGAGCAATTTGCAAAATACGAACAATTCGGACTAGAATTAGGTTTCCGTCATGTAGAAAGCGGACCTTTAGTTCGTTCTTCATATAAAGCTCAAAAACACATATTATAGAAAATTAAATTTGTTGAATCGTTTATTTGTGTAACCGATTCAACAAATAATCAATTAACCGAATAAACAAAATACTTGAAAACAAGAATTGCCATAAATGGGTTCGGTAGAATTGGTAGAAATTTATTTCGACTTTTAATCGATCATCCATCCATTGAAATCGTAGCAATTAATGATATTGCCGACAATAAAACGATGGCTCATCTTTTGAAATACGATAGTATTCATGGCAAACTTGCTTATGACTGCAGTTTTAATGAAGAAGCTATTATTGTAAATGGAAAATCACACTTGTTTTTTCATGAAAAATCAATTGCCAATTTAGATTGGAAGGCTTTAGATATTGATTTTGTAATAGAATCAACCGGGAAATACAAGACTTTTGATGAAATAAACGCACATATATTGGCTGGAGCCAAAAAAGTAATTTTGACTGCTCCATCTGAAGTTGACACAATTAAAACAGTAGTTTTAGGTGTAAATGAAGCAATATTAAATGGTGATGAAACGATTATTTCTAATGCCAGTTGCACCACTAATAATGCTGCGCCGATGATAAAAATCATTGATGAATTGTGCGGAATTGAACAAGCTTATATTACTACAATTCACTCTTATACTACTGATCAAAGTTTGCACGATCAACCTCACAAAGATCTTCGAAGAGCACGAGGCGCCTCACAATCTATAGTTCCTACAACAACTGGTGCTGCAAAAGCGTTAACGAAAATCTTTCCGAAATTTGAAGGAAAAATTGGAGGTTGTGGAATTCGTGTTCCCGTACCTGATGGTTCATTGACTGATATCACCTTCAATGTAAAAAGACACGTTACTATTGATGAAATAAATACGGCTTTTAAAACAGCATCTCAAACAAACTTTAAAGGAATTCTAGATTATACTGAAGATCCTATAGTTTCTGTAGATATTATTGGAAATACCAATTCTTGCGTTTTTGACGCTCAATTGACTTCTGTGATTGATAAAATGGTAAAAGTTGTGGGTTGGTATGATAATGAAATTGGCTATTCTTCAAGAATTATTGACTTAATTTTGCTAATTAATTCGAAGAAGTAATTTGCTTAAAGCAAATACTTAATAGTTGATTATTAGCTCTTTTATCAATTCACACAAATAGGGTTCAGCTTGTTCAGCAGCTTTTAGAACTTCAGCATGATTCACTTCTTCAATATTGTCTTCGTCACCCATATCGGTAATAACTGAAATACCAAAACATTCCATATCCATGTGTTTTGCAACAATAACTTCAGGAACAGTTGACATTCCCACGCAATCGGCACCGAGAATTTTCACCATTCTATATTCTGATAAAGTTTCAAATGTTGGTCCTTGCAATCCCATATAAACCCCATCATGAACTTCAATATTTAATTTTTGAGCAATTTCCTTAACTTTCATTATCATGTTTTTAGAATAAGGCTCACTCATATTCACGAATCTTGGTCCAAAACGTTCGTCGTTTTTACCACGCAACGGGTGTTCCGGCATCATATTAATATGGTCTTTAATAATAACTATTGAACCCACTTTATAATTTGGATTTACACCACCTGAGGCATTGGATACTACCATTTTTTCAATTCCTAAAAATTTCATTACCCTAACTGGGAAAGTAACTTCTTTCATCGAATATCCTTCGTAGAAATGGAATCGGCCTTGCATTGCCATTACTTTTTTGTTACCAATAGTACCAAAAACCAACGCGCTTTTATGGCCTTGAACAGTTGAGACGGGAAAATTTGGAATTTCAGAATAAGGTAATGTAAACTCAATTTGAATATCATCCGTAATACTTCCTAAACCTGATCCTAAAATTATACCATATTCAGGATCGAAATGGTTTGTTTTGGATTTAATATAATCAACCGATTCTTGTACTAGATTCCACATAATTAATTATTTTTTTATCGAAATTATCTCCTTCAAAAAGAAATTTAGTTTTTATTGGAAGAAAATAAAGTTGCTCTTTTGGCAAACTACCTTTCAATCTCATATAATCTTTTTCAGTTGTAATAATGATATTATTTTGAGCTTTATTTTTTATTTCTAGAAGGTCTTTTTCTGAAAATTGGTGGTGGTCAGAAAAGGTCAAACACGCTTTTTTATCGCTTTGTAAATGTGCAAAAAAAGATTGAGGTTTGGCTATTCCTGCCAAAAGTAATTTATCAACATTTTGAATCTCTGAAACTAGTTGTTTTTCATTTTCAGAATACACATAATCATCAAATTCAATAGTTGAAAAAAACAAAGTTTGATTTGGCAAAATTGCTAATTTTCTTTTTATAATTTCTTGTTCTTGTTTCGATAAATCAGATGGGCATTTAGTAACCACAATTACATTTGCTCGTTTTGCTCCACTCCTATTTTCTCTAAGATTACCCGTAGGTAGCTGAAAACCATCAGGATACAATTCGTTATAAGAAGTCAACAAAATATAAAATCCTGCTTTTACTCTTCTATGTTGGTAGGCATCGTCTAATAAAATCACATCCGGTTTACTAGAATTGGAAAGTAATTGTTCAATTCCGTTTTTTCTATCGGCGTCAACTGCAACTTGAATATCTGGGAATTTTGTGAAATATTGATACGGTTCATCGCCAATAATTTTAGCATTCACATTGGCATCAGCCAAAATAAAACCGCTAGATTTTCTTTTATAGCCTCTACTTAAGGTGGCAACCTTATATTTATTTGACAAAAGTCGGATTAAAAATTCTATTTGAGGCGTTTTTCCAGTTCCACCAACGCTTAAATTTCCAACCGCAATAATTGGTAAATTAAATGAATATGATTTCAACAAACCATTATCATAACAATAATTTCGAATAGAAGCTATTGCACTGTAAAGGATTGAAAATGGAAATAGTATTTTTCGAATAAAATTCATAATTATTTATCAGAATAATGACCCATAGCTGAAACTACATCTACAACTACCAAATTCTCATTTACAGAATAAATTAATCTGTCCTTGGAATTGATTTGTCTTGACCAAAAACCAATTAAATTGTCCTTTAACGCTTCTGGTTTTCCAACTCATGAAAAAGGGGTTTCAGAAAGTTCTTGCATTATTATTGCGTTTTTTTAATACTAGCTTGGTTACCAAACTTAAAATGTTTAGCAATTTGTTTTTTAGCAAGATCTGTTATTTCAACCCTAAACTTCCCCATATATCATTTGGATTTATTTCCGTTCTTTGGGAGCTTTTTTGGGCTTTTAAAATCATTTTTACAAACTCAGGATTATAAGGGCTATCCACGACTTTAATTTTTTTAGAATTAGTTTCGATAATTTCAATAGCTTTTGAATCATTAACCAATACATTAGTCATTTCTAAAAATGCTCTTCCTGCTTTAGTCCGTTCGTTAATTTTTAAAGTTATTGTTGTCATAACAATTGTATTTGAATTACAAATATACAAAAATTTGAACTATAATAATTTGATTAAATAAAGTACTTGCAAACACATTATTTCAATTATGAATGGAACTAAAAAGTTAAATTGTTTTTTCGTTAATTTGTAAAATCAAAAATACAAGTATGTATAAAATTAAAGACATAATTCCCCTACTTGAAGAAATGGCTCCTTTGGCTTATGCCGAAGATTTTGACAATGTAGGATTACTAGTTGGAAATCCAGAAACTGAAACCACTGGAATATTAGTTTGTCACGATGCATTAGAAAGTGTTATTGACGAGGCAATTGCTAAAAACTGCAACTTAATTGTTTGTTTTCATCCTATTTTATTTTCTGGTTTGAAAAAAATAACCGGGAAAAATTATGTAGAAAGAGCTGTGATTAAAGCAATTCAAAATAATATTGCAATCTATGCCGTCCATACTGCTTTAGATAATCATCCGGAAGGGGTGAATAAAATATTTGGAAATGCTATAGGTTTAATAAATACTAAAATCTTAATTCCTAAAGAAAACCACATTAGGAAATTAGTCACATTTACCGTTCCTGAAAATGTAGAAAAAGTAAGAAATGCACTTTTTGATGCAGGTGCTGGAACTATCGGAAACTATGAAAATTGTAGTTTTACCTCAAAAGGAATGGGAACATATCGTGGAAATGAAAATAGTAATCCTGAAATTGGCGAACGATTTGAATTTGTTGAAGCAGATGAAATTAAGATTGAAGTAACATTTGAAAAACAATTAGAAAGCAAAATATTAAAAGCTCTATTTGAAAATCATATTTATGAAGAAGTCGCTTATGAAATTACCACTTTACAAAACAAACATCAAAATATTGGAATGGGATTAATTGGAGAATTAGAAAATCCAATGAGTGAAAAGGAATTTTTGTTATTTGTAAAAGAAAAAATGCAATGCGAGGCGATAAGACATTCTGATTTTATTGGTAAACCGATAAAAAAGGTAGCGCTTTTAGGAGGTTCTGGAAGTTTCGCTATAGCAAATGCTATTTCGGCTGGTGCGAATGTGTTTTTAACTGCTGATTTGAAGTACCATCAGTTTTATGAAGCCGAAAAACAAATTATTTTGGCCGATATTGGACATTTTGAGAGTGAAAGGTATACAAAAAATTATATTGTTGATTTTCTTAGAAAAAAAATCCTTAATTTTGCAATCATTTTATCGGAAGAAAATACAAATCCAGTTAAGTACTTATAAATTATTATGGCGAATACAAAAGAACTAAGTGTAGAAGACAAATTAAGAGCATTGTATGATTTGCAATTAATTGACACAAGAATTGACGAAATCAGAAATGTAAGAGGAGAACTTCCTTTAGAAGTTGAAGATTTAGAAGATGAAGTTGCTGGTTTAAGCACTCGTTTAGAAAAACTTAAAAATGATTTGACTGTTATTGAAGATCAAATTAAAGCTAAAAAAATAGCTATTGACGAACATAACGAGTCAATGAAAAGATATGTTAAACAACAAGAAACTGTTCGTAACAATAGAGAATTCAACTCTTTAACTAAAGAAGTAGAATTCCAAGAGCTTGAAATTCAATTGGCTGAAAAGCAAATTAAAGAAATGAAAGCTACAATTGAACACAAAAAAGAAGTGATCAATCAATCTAAAGAAAAATTAGATACCAAAACCAATCACTTGAAACATAAAAAGACGGAATTGCAAGCAATTATGTCTGAAACTGAAAAAGAAGAAACTTTCTTATCTGATAAATCAGCTGAATACCAAGGACAAATTGAAGAGAGATTGTTAGCTGCTTACACCAGAATTAGAACTAGCGTTCGCAACGGATTAGCAGTAGTTTCTATCGAAAGAGGTGCGTCTTCAGGATCATTCTTCACTATTCCACCACAAACACAAGTGGAAATTGCTTCAAGAAAAAAAATCATTACCGATGAACATTCAGGAAGGATTTTAGTTGATAGCACTCTTGCTGAAGAAGAAAGAGAAAAAATGGAAAAATTATTTTCTAAATTTTAATCATACAAAGCCACGTTTATAACGTGGCTTTTTTAATATGAAGAAATTAAAATACCTCCTTCTCGCAAAATCAATTGGGTTTTATATCAATGTGCTTAGTTTTGTATCTCCAAAAAAAGCAATACTAAAAGCCTATGGTATTTTTAGTACTCCAAGAAAAGGAAAAATCCAAATAGACTCAATTCCTGAAGTACTTAGAAGTGCAGAAGCCGTGGCCTTCGATTTTGAAGGTAAAATAATTCAAACGTATTTATGGAAAGGAAGTGAAACAGTTTTGTTTTTAATTCATGGTTGGGAAAGTAATTCTGCTCGATGGAAAAAAGCCCTTCCGTATATTTTAAAATCAGGTTATACCGTTGTTGCTATTGATGCGCCTGCTCATGGTTTATCAAGCGGGAAAGATTTTAACGCTCACAAATACACCGAATTCATTCATCATGTAGCGAAAATGTACAATCCTAAAATATTAATTGGACATTCTATTGGTGGAAAAGCGTGTTTGCATTATCAAACAATTCATAAAAATAACAATGTAGAGAAAATTGTAGTTTTGGGAGCACCATCCGATTTCAAAGCAATTTTTGAAAATTACGTCACACTTTTGGGTTTGAATTTGAAAGTGAATAGTGGATTAATAAATTACTATAAAGAGAATTTCAACCTTAGTAATAAAGAAATTGAAGGATCTTTATTTTCAAATGAAAATAACATAAAAGGACTTATAGCTCACGATATTGAGGATAAAGTAGTCGCATTTGCAGAAGCAGAGAAAAATGCGAAAGCTTGGCAAGAAGCTATTTTTATTGAGACAAAAGGCTTAGGTCACAGCATGAATGATGAAGAGTTATTTGAAAAAATAAGTACATTTATAACAGAATCTTAAGTGAAATAATTCTATTTCTTTTTGATTATCAAAATACCTACCAATCGATTTTCTAATTAACTTTGCGGCATGGAAGAAAATCTAAAGCGACTAAACAAATTTATTGGTGAAACAGGATATTGCTCTCGAAGAGAAGCCGATAAACTAATTGACGAAGGTCGCGTTACCATAAATGGAGTTGTTCCTGAACTGGGCACAAAAGTTTCTCCAACAGACGAAGTTCGAATTGATGGAAAACTAATTCGTGAACAACGTGAAAAACTCGTTTATTTGGCCTTCAATAAACCTGTTGGAATTGAATGCACCACCAATTTAGATGTTCGCGATAATATTGTGGATTACATCAATTATCCAAAGCGAATTTTCCCTATCGGAAGATTAGATAAAGCCAGTGAGGGATTGATTTTTATGACCAATGATGGTGATATTGTCAACAAAATTCTTCGCGCTCGCAACAATCACGAAAAAGAATATACGGTAACGGTCAACAAACCAATAACAACCGATTTCATTAAAAAAATGGGGAATGGTGTTCCAATTTTGGATACCGTTACCAGAAAATGTAAAGTCGAACAAATAAGTCAATTTATTTTTAAAATTGTATTGACTCAAGGTTTGAATCGCCAAATTCGTAGAATGTCGGAATATTTAGGTTATGAAGTTGTGGCTTTAAAACGTATTCGAATAATCAATATATCCTTGGATGTACCTTTAGGAAGATACCGCGATTTAACCGATGCTGAGATTCTGGAATTAAACCAACTTATCGAACCTTCAAGCAAAACAGAAGAGGCAAGTTTACCAAAAATTGAACCCGTAAAACGAAGAACAGAATTTATAAAAAGAGACGATCCTAGATATAAAAAACCCGGAGATTATTAAATAAAAAAAGCCTTAAATAAATTTAAGGCTTTTTTTATTATTGCTTCGCTAACTTTCGTTGCTCTCTTGCTAATAGTGTGTTTTTTAGCAACATCGCAATGGTCATCGGCCCTACTCCACCTGGAACGGGAGTAATATAAGACGCTTTTTTGCTTACGTTTACAAAATCGACATCGCCAGTAATCACATATCCTTTTTCGTTCGATTCATCATTTACCCTAGTGATTCCCACATCAATTACAACAGCTCCGTCTTTTACCATTTCTGCTTTTAGGTAATTTGGAACTCCTAAAGCCGTGATGATAATATCGGCTTGGGTGGTAATTTGAGCGATGTTTTTAGTATAACTATGTGTTAAAGTCACCGTTGAATTTCCTGGAAATCCTTTTCTTCCCATCAAAATACTCATTGGACGACCTACAATGTGGCTGCGGCCAATAACAACGGTATGCTTCCCTTTAGTTTCAACGTTGTAACGCTCTAATAATTCAAGGATTCCAAATGGTGTTGCAGGTATAAAAGTGGTCATATCCAAGGCCATTTTACCAAAATTCTCTGGGTGAAAACCGTCAACATCTTTACTAGGATCAACAGCCATAAGGACTTTTTGAGTGTCAATTTGATCTGGCAATGGTAACTGAACAATAAATCCATCGATATTGTCGTCCTCGTTTAGCTCTTTAATTTTTTTAAGTAATTCTGTTTCAGATGTCGTGCTTGGCATGTTGATCAAAGTAGATTCAAAGCCTACTCTTTCACAAGCTCTCACTTTACTTCCTACATATGTTAAACTTGCACCATCATTTCCAACAATAATTGCCGCTAAATGTGGGACTTTCTCGTTGTTGTTTTTCATCTTTTGAACCTCAGCCGTAATTTCGACTTTGATGTCCTCAGAAACTTTTTTTCCGTCTAGTAGTTGCATTGTTGTTGTGTATTGTGTTTAAAGTTTAATGTTTAAAGTTCTTAACAGAACAGAAAATTCAAACTTAAACGGTTGTTTGTTGTTATTGTTTTTGCAATTGTAATTGAAATTGTAATTGAAATTGTAATTGTTTTTGTTTTTATTGAATTTCAAATTATTTTACTATCTCATTCCTGGCATTCCTGGCATTCCACCTTTCATGCCACCCATCATCTTCATCATGTTTTTACCTCCAGGCCCTTGCATCATTTTCATCATTTTACTCATTTGTTCAAACTGCTTCATCAATTGATTTACTTGTTCGATTTTAGTTCCCGATCCTTTTGCAATTCTCGTTTTTCTTTTCATATCAATAATTGCAGGTTTTGATCTTTCTGATGGTGTCATTGAATGGATTATAGCCTCAATATGTTTGAATGCATCGTCTTCAATTTCAACGTCTTTCATGGCTTTTGAAGCGCCAGGAATCATTCCAACCAAGTCTTTCATGTTACCCATTTTTTTAACTTGTTGGATTTGGGTCAAGAAATCATCGAAACCAAATTCGTTTTTGGCAATTTTCTTTTGGATTTTTCGAGCTTCCTCCTCATCGTATTGTTCCTGTGCTCTTTCTACCAATGAAACTACGTCTCCCATTCCTAGGATACGTTCCGCCATACGCTCTGGATAGAAAACATCAATTGCTTCCATTTTTTCACCAGTACCTACAAACTTAATAGGTTTATTAACTACTGATTTTAT
>Ga0102879_1000215_pt1 | contig 26362 bp, 16 predicted proteins | sample Colrivmet1548B02_FD_78187 | JGI IMG/M metagenome (GOLD analysis project Ga0102879, IMG submission 78187) | Estuarine microbial communities from the Columbia River estuary - metaG 1548B-02 | ecosystem: Environmental > Aquatic > Marine > Intertidal zone > Estuary | place: USA: Columbia River... | reverse complement strand
TGAAAATAGGTCTCGAAAAATCCCAACGAGAAAATTCAATGAGTTTATGTTGCCCCTCATTGAGCACTACTCCCCACCAGCTTATAAAGGGAAGTATGTGAAGATTAAATTCTGTACACAATTACCCACTCCTTACCCTCAATTTGCTTTTTTCTGTAATTTACCTCAATACGTTAGAGAACCTTACAAGCGTTATTTAGAAAATAAAATTAGAGAGCATTACTCTTTTTCAGGGGTACCTATCTCTATTTTTATGAGAAAAAAATAAGGAAGGTTTTTGATCACTTCTTTGACCATCACTTCAGTGAGATAGCCTCAAATACTTTTACTTGCTGCAGACGCTGTACTCTTAAATTTATGTTAATGTAAGTTCCTTCATTACAATTGGAGCTATTTTTGCAATCCTCTTAAGGTTTTCACAATACCATTACTATGCGTTTAAGATTTTTTGCACTACTAGTGTTTTTTTGTAGTTTTTTTTCCGTTAAAGCCCAAGAATTTGTCCTTAAAGGAAAGTTATTAGACGCTCAAATTAAAAGTCCTCTAGATGCTGCCACAGTTTACGTGGAGACTATAGCAGACTCTACCCTAGTGGCATATAGTATTACGGATACAGACGGAAGTTTTATAATAGAGGGCAAAACCAACCAAACCAAACTTATTTTTTACGCTACTTTCAATGGATATAAAAGTCTTAAGAAAGAAATTAGCATTGTCCCTCAGCTTCAGATGGGTACCTTGTATTTAGAAGAACAAGTAGAACAATTAGGGGAAGTGTTGGTGTCAGCAGAACGCGCTCCAATTTCAGTAAAGAAAGACACCCTAGAGTTCAATGCCAGTTCTTTTAAAACTAGACCAGACGCCAATGTAGAAGATGTGCTAAGAAAACTACCAGGGGTAGCTATAGATGCCAATGGCACCATTACGGTAAACGGCCAAGAGGTAGATCAGGTGCTGGTTAACGGTCAGGTATTTTTTAGTAAAGATCCCAAAGTAGCCACCAAGAGCCTGCCCAAAGATATTATCAGTAAAATTCAGATTACCAATACCAAAACAAAAACAGAAGAACGCACTGGAGACGACGCCCAAAGCGAGAATAAAACCATAAACCTCACCATTAAAGAAGACAAAAACAAGGGCTATCTGACCAGAATGGCTGGAGGGTATGGAACAGATGAGCGCTACCAATTAAACGGTTTACTCAATTATTTTAAAAACAAACAGCGCGTGAGTGTTTTAGCGAGCAGCAACAACATTAATAATGCAGGTTTTTCCTATGATGAGGTATTTGATATGCTCGGAGGCGGAGGCTCGAGCAGAAGAAATTTTGGTGGCGGTTTTAATGTAGGGGGAATTAATTTTGGCTTTGGTCAAGGGATTGCTACTTCCTCTACCTTAGGGGCCAGCTACGCCGATGCAAAAAAAGGAAAATACGAAGTAGAGGGGAATCATTTCTTTTCTTATTCAGATTCCTATAATGATGAAGCTTCCTTTAGAGAAAACATCCTTCCAGACAGCAGGTTTTTTACAGAGCGAACGTCTAGCTTTAAAGGGACCAACCAAAACAATAGGGGTTCTGCAGATTTGGAGTTTAATTTAACCAAGGATTTGGTGATCAGTTTTGAACCCAATGTGAATGTGGGTTTCACCACAGCCTCTAACGATCAGAATACGCTTTCTAAAAATAGTGAAGGGCTTTTAATTAATTCGAATAGGGTAAAAACCGCCAACAGAAGTGATTTGAGAAGTTTTTCTAATCAGTTCAGTCTTTTCCAAAAACTAGATACTATTGGTGGGTATATTTCATTGGATTTTGATATTTCTCAAAATAAAAATGAAAGCCGCACCAATTTAAATTCCCTCAGAGAGATCTATAATGAAGACCAGGTGACTCAAACACTTTTGGACCAAGAGAACAGTTCAGAGAATATAACCAATGCATATAATTTAGAACTAGAATACAGAAAAGCACTCACAAAAGATTTGTTTGTGCAAGCCGGAATGACTTACGATGTAAGCACAAGAGAGAACAAGCTATCTATCTTTGATTTGGACTTAGAAACTGGTTTGTACGACGGCTTTAACACAGTACAGAGCTCAGATTTTAGGTTTAAAACAGTGCAAAAAACACCTTCTATTGGTCTTAGGAACAATAGCGATAAATGGCGTTTAAGGCTGAACGCTAGTTATACAGACGCTACACTAAGTAATGAAGATTTTTTGCAAAATTCAGATTTTTCAAAAAATTACAAGAAGCTGCTGTTTAACCTTTATAGCCGTTATAGTTTGGGAAAAAACAAGAGCCTTAGTTTAAGGTATTCCAACAACTTAGACCTACCTAATCTAAATCAATTACAGCCAGTACCTAATTTGAACAATCCACTGAATATTGTGGTGGGTAATCCAGATCTGGATCCAGCCCTAAACCACAGGATAGGATTTAATTACAATAACTACAATTGGCGGGAACGTTCTGGCGTTTTTGTATATGCAGGTGCTACTTTTACAGACAATAGGGTGAGTGCGGTAACCACAACAGATGAAAACTTTTTAAGGAATACTACTTTTACGAACGTCAACGGTAATTACAATGGTTATTTTGGGGTAGGTTATTCCAAGCAGATTAAAAAAGACAGTGTTTATTCCATGAATTTGAATATTAGGCCCAACGCGAATTTCTCTAAGAATGTAGGCTTCTCAAATGGGCAATTACTTAAAACGACCTCTTATAGTCTGAATCCTTCCGTGTCTACTTCAATTAATTTCAATGAAAAGTTTCAAATTGAGCCGGGATATTCTTTAGGGTATTCTAGGAGTACTTATAATTTGGAGAACCTTCCAGAGGTATCTGTGTTGAACCACAATGCAACTTTAAAAACAACCACTTTTTGGCCAGAAAATATTATTTGGGGCAATGACATTACCTATAGTTACAATCCAAATGTAGGTCCAGGGTTTGATAAGAACGCCTATTTTTGGAACATGAGTATTGGGGTTCAGCTACTCGAAGACAAGGCTACTTTGAAAGTATTGGCTTATGATATTTTAAACCAAAACATCAATACGCGAAGGACTACTGCAGAAGATTTTATTGAAGATTTTCAAGGCACGGTATTGCAGCAGTATTTTATGCTGAGCTTTAGTTATAAATTAGACAAATTTGGCGGCCAGAAACCAGGGGGCAGAAGTATGCGCTACGGTGGTTAGAATATTACAGTTGTGACTTTATTTTCAGAAGTTCTTCTTTCACTAAAGACAATCGCTTCACGAGGTCTAAATTATCTAGCGTTTTATTTTTAGAGACTTTCAAATGGGCCTTAGCACCTACCAGGGTGTAGCCTTTTTCTTTGACCAAATGATAAATAAGCTGTAGGTTTTTAATGTCTTCAGGGGTAAATTTTCTGTTACCCTTGGCGTTTTTCTTAGGCTTGAGAATGTCAAAAGTAGTTTCCCAAAAGCGAATTAAAGAGGTGTTCACCTCAAACGCTTTGGCCACTTCACCTATGCTGTAATATCTTTTATCGGGCAGGTTGTGCATTAGTCTAAAGATTGGTTTTCTTGGTTGGCAAAACGCAGTAAGTTCTCGAATTCTGCAGGGCTTAAAGTGCCGGTATAGAAGTTAATCGGGTTTATTTTTTTCTTGTCTTTCCACACTTCGTAATGAAGGTGAGGGGCCTGCGAACGTCCAGTACTCCCCACATAGCCAATAATGTCTCCTCTTTTAACCTTTTCTCCCCTTCTCACATTGTACTGACTTAAATGCGCATAGATGGTCACATAACCAAAGCCATGGTCTATGCGAATGTGTTTCCCAAACCCAGTAGCTCTTTGATCTGCTCTGAGGATTCGTCCATTTCCAGTAGCGTAAATTGGGGTGCCTCTTGGGGCTGTAAAGTCCATTCCCCAGTGTTTTTTTCTCACTTTATTGAAAGGGTCAGAGCGCCATCCAAAGCCAGAAGCCATTCTGGTAAGGTCTTGGTTTGAGATTGGTTGTATGGAGGGAATAGCAGCAAGTAGCGCTTCTTTTTTAGAAGCAAGTGTACTTATTTCATCCAGAGATTTAGACTGAACCACCAATTGTTTTTGAAGTATATCTAGTTTTTTCGCGGTATTTACGATAAGATTTGAATGTGCATATCCCTCCAGAGTGGCATACCTGTTTAGTCCTCCGAATCCTGCTTTTCTTTGAGATTCAGGAATTGGATTTGCTTCAAAGTACACCCTATAAATTGTATTGTCTCTGTTTTCAACATCTGCCAAAACAGCTGTGGCTTCATCCATTTTTTTATTGAGTTGCTCAAATTGAAAGTTCAAATTTTTAAGCTCTCTAGACAGACTCAATTCTTTGGGAGTATTTACTATTGATGTATTGAGGAGAAACAGCAAACCAATCATTCCAAATAAAAAAGAGGCCAAAAGGAACAATACCGCCTTTTTAAAACGAGTGGTTTTCTTGTCCGTTATTTCACGGTAAGAAAGTGTATCTGCGTCGTAATAGTATTTTACTTTAGACATCTCTGGAATTTATGCTATTTTTGTGCCGTTGTTAACAGCATTAAAACAAATATAAACATTGTTTTTCTTTCGCTCATAGTTTTGCGTAAAGCTTAAGAAATCTTTGCATTTTTAACATTTTGTTCTCAAGTGTTTTTGACACCAATTAAATCATTAAGTGCCCATGAAATCTCAAGATATTAGAGCCCAGTTTTTAGCTTTCTTTAAAGATAAAAACCATCAAATAGTTCCTTCTTCTCCAATGGTTATTAAGGATGACCCAACCCTCATGTTTACCAATGCAGGGATGAACCCTTTTAAACCGTATTTTTTGGGCAATACCCTTCCTAAAAACCAGCGCGTAGCAGATACTCAAAAATGTTTGCGGGTGAGCGGAAAACACAATGACTTGGAAGAAGTAGGTAAGGATACTTACCACCATACCATGTTTGAGATGCTTGGTAATTGGAGTTTTGGTGTGGCAAAGAATAATGTAGATGGTTATTTTAAACAAGAAGCCATTCAATGGGCCTGGTCTTTATTGGTAGACGTTTTTAAAATAGATCCCAATAGTTTGTATGTGACAGTTTTTGAGGGCTGTAAAGACGCAGATCAATTAGAGATGGATGCAGAGGCATTGTCTTTATGGAAAGCGATTGTACCCGAATCACAAATTTTATTTGGGAATAAGAAAGATAATTTTTGGGAAATGGGCGACCAAGGTCCCTGTGGTCCTTGTTCTGAAATCCATGTAGATATTCGTACGCCAGAGGAGAAAGCCTCCGTTTCAGGAGCTAGTTTGGTCAATATGGACCACCCACAGGTTGTAGAGATTTGGAATTTGGTTTTTATGCAGTTCAATAGAAAAGCCAATGGTATTTTGGAGCCACTGCCTGCAAAGCACGTAGACACCGGTATGGGATTTGAAAGGCTTTGTATGGTTTTACAAGGGGTTCAGTCCAATTATGACACAGATGTATTTACGCCTATTATCAAAGAAATAGAGGTGATTAGCGGCCATTCTTACGGAAAAGATACCCCAACAGATATTGCCATTAGGGTTATTGCAGATCATATAAGGGCCGTAGCTTTTTCTATTGCAGATGGTCAATTGCCAAGTAATACAGGCGCAGGCTATGTTATTAGAAGAATACTTAGAAGGGCCATTCGTTATGGGTTTACTTTTTTAAACACCAAAGAGCCTTTTATGTTTAAACTGGTTCAGGTGCTTTCTAAAACCATGGGAGATGCATTCCCTGAATTAAATTCCCAAAAGCAATTAATTCAAAATGTAATTAAGGAAGAAGAACAATCTTTTTTAAGAACTTTAGAGCAAGGTTTGCAGTTATTAGACACGCTCATTCTTACCGCAAAAGATAAGGTTCTAGCTGGAGAGAAAGCCTTTGAATTATATGACACTTATGGTTTCCCCATTGATTTAACCGCTCTAATACTCTCAGAAAGAGGTTATGCGCTAGACCAATCAGGATTCGAAAAATCCATGCAAGTACAAAAACAGCGCTCAAGGGCGGCTTCTGAAGTATCCAAAGAAGATTGGGAAGTCTTGCTAGAAGACGACACCCAAGAGTTTATTGGTTATGACCTTTTAGAGACGCAGGTTAAAATTGCCAAGTACAGAAAAGTTACTTCAAAAAAAGAAGGAGAAATGTACCAATTGGTATTTAATCTAACTCCTTTTTATCCAGAAGGTGGAGGACAAGTTGGAGATAAAGGCTATTTAGAGGCACCCAACGGAGATGTGACTTATATTGTAGATACCAAAAAGGAAAACAATGAAATTATTCATTTTTCTAGCACACTCCCCAAAGATCCAAGGGTTTCTTTTAAAGCATCTGTAGACAAGAAACAGCGTGACAGAACGTCAAAAAACCATACAGCCACGCATTTATTGCATCAGGCTTTAAGAGCCATACTTGGCACTCATGTGGCCCAAAAAGGTTCTGCGGTTCACTCCAAGTACCTGCGTTTTGATTTCTCTCACTTTTCAAAAGTAACTTCAGAACAACTTAAAGAGATAGAAGACTATGTAAACGCTAGAATAGACGGACACATCCCTTTAGAGGAGCATAGAAATAGACCTTTGGTTCAGGCTCAAGCAGATGGTGCTATGGCCTTATTTGGAGAAAAGTACGGAGATACGGTAAGAAGTATCCGTTTTGGCCATTCTATTGAACTCTGTGGTGGAACTCATGTGAAGAATACAGGCGACATTTGGCAGTTTAAAATTACGGGGGAATCTGCTGTGGCCTCTGGAATCAGAAGGATCGAAGCCATTACTTCAGATGCGGTTAAAGATTATTATTTAAAAACAGATCAGACCTTACAGCAGGTCCTGAACCAATTGCAAATAAATACTGACCCAGTAACGGCTATTACAAAACTTCAGGAGGAATTTGCACAGTTAAAAACTACCCTAACAGCGCTTCAAAAAGAAAAAGCGGGTGATGTAGGAAAATCATTAGCGGCATCCTTTGAAGAAATTAACGGGGTGCGTTTCTTGGCAGCAGAAGTCTCTTTAGACGCCTCAGCCATGAAAGATTTGTGTTTTGAATTGGCCGCCCAGAGTCCAAATACTTTTTTGCTTTTAGGTGCGCAATACGAGGGGAAAGCATTGTTGGCTTGTTATATCTCTAAAGAACTCTTGACCGAAAAGTCTTTAAATGCAGGGCAAGTTGTGAAAACACTTGGTCAGTATATCCAAGGTGGTGGTGGAGGGCAGCCCTTCTTTGCTACAGCAGGAGGTAAAAACCCCGAAGGAATAGCAGAAGCTATTGCACATGCCAAGGACTTTATAACCCCATAGACCCCCTTTAAATGGAGCTGCAAACTAAGGTGCCACTATCTCATTTGAATTTTCAAATAGACTACAATGCCCAAATATTGCTCCTGGGATCATGTTTCAGTGACCATATAGGTGATTTGTTTTCAAAGCACCAATTCAATACGATAAGCAATCCCTTTGGTATTATATTTCATCCTATTCCGCTCGCTTCACTAATACAAAGAATAGTGAATAAGAATTATTTTACTGAAGACGCGTTTTTTTTTCATCAAGAGCAATGGCATTCTTATGAACTTCATTCTAGTATGGGCCGAACAAATCTCTCTGAAGCACTTAGAAATGCCAATGAAATATTGGATCTCACCCATAATTTTTTAAATAAAGCTTCCCATGTCTTTATTACTTTGGGAACTGCCTGGGGTTATAGGTTGAATAACACCATTGTCACTAATTGTCACAAGCAGTCCGCCTCGTTATTTCACAAAGAGTTGGCTTCAATTTCTTTGATTGAAAATGCCTTGGAACAAATACAAGCTGCCATGATGTATCTGAATCCCGATCTGAAGGTGGTGTATACCGTTTCTCCTGTGCGGCATTTAAAAGATGGTTTTACAGAGAATTCTATCGGTAAAGCCCATTTGTTGGCAGGTATTCATGCGCAAAAGGAAAAAGCCAAGGATTCAAAATCAGTCTCTTATTTTCCATCTTATGAAATTGTAATGGATGAACTGCGGGACTATCGTTTTTATAAAATGGATTTAATTCATCCCAATGAATTGGCCATAGCGTATATATGGGAATCTTTGGTAGCAAGTACTTTTAAAGCAGCCACCAAAATACTTTTAAAAGAAGTGGTTTCAATCCAAAATGGTTTGGACCACAGACCCTTTAATCCAACCGCTGAGGCACATAAAAAATTCCTGCAAACATTGGGTAGGCGTATGGCAAAAATTAAACGGCAATACCCCCATATGTTTCCATAATTTAAGTATATTTTTATAAGTTAAAAAGCGCTTAATCTTTGAAAATAATATTGGTGTATGACTTATTTTTTTTCAAGTGATGGCGGATAAGCGGCCATGATTTCATTGACAAATTTTTGAATATTGGCCTGTTTTTTTAAAGGATCGTCCTGAGGTTCTAAAAAGCCTACGCCACTTCCTTGCCACAGCAATCTTTTGGTTTTAGCATCTATCACGTCTATAAACAAACGCCCTTTTGCTCTGGTGGTCACTTGGGTGTTTTGCATGCCCATTCCTGGCCAAAACCATGGATTCCAGCCCCATCCCCATCCTAATCCGGCATTGTTGTAAATGTCTACTTGGGCCTCTTCTTTGGTAAAAAAGTTAAGGAGTATGTCTGGCATATCACTGGCAGAAAAGCCTTTCTCTTGGAGGGTGTTTTCTAAAGATTTTAAAATCCTTCTCTTGTCTAAATCAGAAATTTTTACCTGATCTATTCCCGCTTTGTAAAAAGCGTAGGTCTTGTAGCGATCAAATGATACATTGGGATCGTAATCTGTAATGACCTTTATGCTGGAGCAACTATGGAGAAACATCATTAAGGTGAATAGCGGTAATGCGAATAATAGTTTTTGTCTCATCATAAATCCAGTTTTAAAAAGATTAAAAATTTAATATATCACCCTAAAATCAAAAAGCATGCCATTCTTTTCCATTATTCTTCTGGTGAAATACAATTGAACGGTATTAGCGCAGCGCAACAGGACTACTTTGAGAATGCAGTGCTATTGCTTGTTTGTTTTTGGGTCATAACCATAGGGGCAATGCCTACAACCACTCTCACAGCAATACCCTCTTTTTAGGTGGTATTGGGCAGTAAACACCCTATAACCACTGGGGTCGTAATAAAAATCACCTTCTTCTACAGGAATGTATTTTTTCATCATTAGTTCGGCAATTGAGATTTAGGGTATAAAAGCTATTTTGTGAATGTTAAAAATACGAATTTTGCGTTCAATTCTCTAATTAGTCCTTTGATAAACGAAATAGCTACATACACCGAAATAGACCTGCCTTTGCTTAGTGAGAAAGGCATTCAACTCGCTTTTAAGCGAGAGGAGTTGTTGTTTCCGGGTATTTCTGGCAATAAATACCGAAAGTTAAAATACAATATTCAGGCGGCTAAAGCGGCAAAGCAGCATACGCTGCTCACCTTCGGTGGTGCTTTTTCAAACCACATTGCCGCGGTAGCCTATGCAGGAAAAATCCATGGTTTTAAGACCATTGGGATAATTCGTGGAGAAGAATTGGCAGGACAACCCTTGAATCCTACCCTTGAGAGAGCGAAATTACATGGAATGTCTTTTCACTTTGTGTCTAGGGAGGTGTATAGAGAAAAGCATCGGCCACAATTTGTGGCCAAACTACAAGAGACTTTTGGTCATTTTTATCTCATTCCAGAGGGAGGTACCAACGCACTAGCGGTCAAGGGATGTGCAGAAATACTCCATGAGTTGGACGCTAAATACACGCACATTTCTGTGGCTGTTGGTACTGGAGGTACGCTGTCTGGTTTGGCAGAGGCTGCATTTGAACACCAAGAAATTCTTGGATTTCCAGCCCTAAAAGGCGCTTTTTTGCAAAAAGATATTTGTAATTTTACACAGCAGAATAATTGGACCCTTTTTGAATTGTATCATTTTGGGGGTTATGCAAAGCTCAGCCCTCAGCTAGTAAATTTTGCCAATCAATTTAGGCGAGATACAGGGGTTGTTTTGGATCCCATTTACACTGCTAAAATGGTTTTTGGCACCTTGGACCTAATTGCTAAAGATTATTTTGTCTCTGGAGACCATATTTTAATGATTCATACAGGGGGTTTACAAGCCATTGAAGGCATGAATAAAAAATTGCGAAAGCAAGATATAGAATGGTTGCTATGAGATTGAAATCTTTTTTATGGGTGGTTTCTTTTGCGTTATTGCTCAATAGCTGTATCGCAAAAAAGAAGCGCAGCTATGCCCAGGCAAAAAAGGACTACGAAAAATCAAGTGCTCAAGGGTCAAAACCAAACGCACTACCGGATGAAAACACAGCCGGATTTACCACCTATACCTTTAATTCTGCAGAAGAGTATATACGTACATTCGCTCCCATTGCCTTAGAGGAAATGGAGGCCTATGGTATTCCTGCCAGCATTACCTTAGCCCAAGGATTGTTAGAAAGTGGTGCTGGGAGCAGTAATTTGGTTCGAAAGTCTAACAACCACTTTGGGATAAAGTGTCACACCAAATGGCGGGGCCCTTCCACCACCCATGACGACGACGAAAAGGGGGAGTGTTTTAGGAAGTACCTACACCCCAGAGAGTCCTACAGAGACCACAGTCTTTTTTTAGCCAATGGCAGCAGATATGCGTTTTTGTTTGACTACCGAACCACCGATTATAAAGCCTGGGCTAGGGGATTGAAAAAAGCCGGCTATGCCACAGATCCAAAATACCCCGCCAAGCTCATTGCCCAGATTCAAAAATATAATTTAGACCAATACGACCACCCCAGAAAGGCACAAAGAATTATTAAAGAAAATAATGAAAACCCAATCAGTAGTTATGTGTCTGACCGTATTCACCAGGTTCAAAAAGGAGATACTCTTTTTGGAATTTCCAAAAAATACGGTCTTAGTGTAGACACACTCAAGAAGATTAACGGGCTTAAGAGCAATGACATTCAGGTGGGTACCTCACTTAAAATAAGTATAAAATAGATGAATTATCAGAGAAGTAGCGCCCTTTTTGAAGCGGCACAGAAAGTAATACCAGGAGGCGTGAACTCTCCAGTAAGGGCTTTTAAAGCAGTTGGAGGGACACCTATTTTTGTTGAACGTGCCAAAGGGGCTTACCTATACGACGTAGACGGGAATAGGTATGTAGATTTTATTGCCTCATGGGGGCCACTTATTTTAGGACACGCTTACGAGCCTGTTTTAAAAGCCGTGACAGAAAAAGCTGCTTTGGGCACTTCTTTTGGAATGCCTACCGCTATTGAAACAGAATTGGCCTCACTCGCGGTTAGTATGGTGCCTGGAATAGATAAAATTAGGTTTGTCAATTCAGGCACAGAAGCCTGTATGAGCGCCATTCGTTTGGCCAGGGGGTTCACAAAAAAAGACAAGATTATAAAATTTAAGGGTTGTTACCACGGACATTCAGACGCCTTCTTAATTCAGGCAGGTAGTGGTGCGGTAACTTTTGGTGCACCGAGCAGTCCTGGTGTGACAAAAGGAACGGCAAAAGACACCCTTCTGGCAGATTATAACGATTTGGAAGGGGTGCAACAATTGGTGCAAGAACACAAGAATGACATTGCTGCAATTATTATTGAGCCAGTAGCCGGTAATATGGGCTGTATTCCACCAGAAGCTAGTTTTATTCAAGGCCTAAAAAGACTTTGTAGTCATGAGGGCATATTGCTTGTTTTTGATGAGGTTATGACTGGTTTTAGACTGGCATCAGGTGGGGCCCAAGAGGTTTTGGATATTTCCGCAGATATTGTTTGTTTTGGAAAAGTAATTGGTGGTGGTTTGCCGGTAGGTGCTTTTGCAGCTAGGGCAGAAATAATGAATTATTTGGCACCAGACGGACCGGTGTATCAGGCAGGAACGTTATCCGGAAATCCGCTGGCTATGAGTGCAGGTTTGGCTATGTTACAAGCGCTCTCAAAAGATAAAGCAGTATTTAAACGCTTGGCAGAAAAAACAGCCTATTTACATAAAGGAATAGAAGGCGTGCTACTCAAGCACGGTATCTCTCATACGATCAATAGGCTAGGTTCTATGATTTCTGTTCACTTTTGTCAGGACGCTGTGACAGATTTTATGACTGCAGCTGCGGGAGACAATGAAACTTTTAAAAAATACTTTCACGGTATGTTGGCACAAGGGGTTTATTTGCCCCCCTCTGCTTATGAGAGTTATTTTTTAAATGACGCCTTGAGTTATGAAGATTTGGATTTCACCATTGCTGCATTGGAAAAAGTGGCACCAGATTTACTGTAATGCTTTTGGCTTATGTGAAGTAAAAAAAAAGGGAGGCTGAAAGCCTCCCTTTTTTAAAAATTGGTTTGATTGGATTATTTAGGATCCAAAATGTCATTGATTCTAGCAATGGCATCTTGAATATGGTATCTAGACATGGTATTAGCCGCGTTGGCCAATCCATTTCTCAATTGTGCTCTAAGGGTCACTAATTCGCCTCTTACTACTGAACGAATGTCTGATTGAGACGTATTCACTGCAGTAGATTTCTGATACCCACCATAGCTCGGTAATTTTCTCTGACTGTCTGCAGTCATTAAATAGGCCAAACGGTCAATGTGTCCTTTTTGTAGGTTTCTTCTATAAGTGTCTATAGCGCCACCGTTGTAAATCTCAGACCAGATCCCTCTTCTGAGTTCAGACATCATTTGGGTTAAAGTATAGGCCTTAGACCCCATGGCTGTTTCATGTTCAATGAGTCTGGCCATTTTACCTAGACTAAGTACATTGTTTAACGTTCTTACTTGAACACCACGAACACGGTCTACCGTTCCTGAGTACTCAATTTTGTTAAAGATGTTTTGGTCTAGCATCCACTCAGGTGTTTGAAACAATTCACGTTGTAAAAACTTCATAGCGTCCCGCTGATGCCCCTTAGCTACTGGTGTATAAACAGCCCCTTCTTGCTCATAAGTTTTGTGGTTTTCGTACACCCCACCAATATTGTTAGACACATGGCCCATATAGCGATTAAACTGAGACAGTACTTGACCGTAAAGGGTTTCTAAGTCATCGTAATTTTTACCGTCCTCTGCAGTCCACTCAATTAATTTAGGCACAATTCTCTGTAGGTTTTTGATTCCGTACATACTCGCTTTCATAGCGTTGTCTCCTAAATCTTCTGTCTGAGAACTTGGATCTACCACGTCGCCTCCTTGTTGGCTTCCAAAACGGTATAATGGGTCTCCATCATGGGCCATAATCCAGCTGTCTAGTACTGGTTTTTCTGCTTCAGCACTTTTATCTAAGATGGGTCTATAACCCCATTCAATAGCGTATTTATCATAAACACCAATATTTGGCATAAGGGCTACCCCTTTGTCTTCTGGCTGAGCCACATAGTTAAAACGGGCATAGTCCATAATGGAAGGTGCTGTACCGTATTTACTGGTAAAGCTTGCAGACCTTAAAGAATCTACAGGATATGCAGCAGAACTACCCATATTGTGGGGAAGTCCTAAAGTATGGCCCACTTCGTGAGAAGAAACAAATTGTATTAAACGGCCCATTACTTCATCTTTAAAAGCCACGCCTTGTGCTTCTGGATTTATGGCCGCAGTTTGAACAAAGTACCAGTTGCGCAATAGACTCATTACATTGTGGTACCAGTTAATGTCAGATTCTAAGATCTCGCCACTTCTTGGATCACTTACATGGGGTCCGTTTGCATTGGGTATTGGGGAAGCTAAGTAACGCACTACAGAATAGCGCACGTCTTCAGGAGACCATTCTGGGTCTTCTTCTGGCGTTGGAGGATCCATAGCTATAATAGCATTTTTAAATCCTGCGGCTTCAAAAGCTACTTGCCAGTCTTCAATTCCTTGTTTAATAAAAGGCACCCATTGTTTTGGTGTGGCCCTGTCTACGTAATAAATGATTGGTTTTTTTGGTTCTACCAATTCCCCTCGGTTGAATTTCTCTAGATCTTCTTCTTTAACTTCGAGTCTCCATCTGTCTAGAAACTTCACTGTTTTACTCTCTTGAGCATCCAATCCATAATCTACCTGATCTCTTTCGAACCAACCTACGCGCTTGTCAAAATAACGTCTTTTCATGGGTTCAGCAGGAAGTAATATCATAGAGTTATTAATCTCTACAGAGATAGATCCCAAGCTTGAATTAGAAGGAGGACTGCCCGCAAAATAAGTTTTCACATGTCTGGCCTCAATATTCATTGGGTAACTTTTAATGTCTTCAATAAAGCTTCTCTCCGAATCTAATCTGGTCGCTTTATATCTTTTTTTATACCCCTCAGGCATTCCAAGTGCGTTCACATCTTTTTCAAAAAGCGGTGTTACTTCTATGACAGTACTCGTCGCAACAGAATCTTTTCTATTAGATTTTACGGCAAAGGAATACAATACCGGCTCAAAATTTGAATTGATTACAGCTTCTTTAACAGGGAGCGAATCTGCTGCAACTACTTCGTGGCTAACCACCCTTAAATGCACTTTATCTCCCTTTTTCTCCCACCTCATGACTTGGGTGTTTATTTTTCCACCCCCAAATCCAATCCCTGAAGCAGTTTTAGAAATTCTGCTCACCATGAGCATTTCTCTACCTAAAAGGCTGTCTGGTATTTCATAGAAAAATTTGTCTTTGATTTGGTGTACGTCAAAAAGCCCTTTATCTGTCTTGGCCTCTTTGGTAATGACCTTAGCATAGGGCTGTGGTGCGTCTTTATCTATTTTTGGTTTTGCCTCTGTAGGCGCTTTTGCCTTAGCTTTTTTCTTGAAAAGCTGGGCTTCACTTGTGCTGACACTTCCAATCACTAGGAGTGAAAACAACAGGTACTGAAGATTTTTTTTGATCATTAGGTGGGTTTTTTATTTTATTGCTTCTCAAATAACCGAAAAATTGTCCTAATGAAATGTTAACAAAATCATAAGATGGCGCTTTTATTTATGAGCCAACACCTTACAGCTTCTCCATTTAATTAAGTTGTTAAGGCCGTTTTTATGTTTGAAGCTAAAAGAGTAATGGAACCACATATTCAAATGATCTAATGATTTTATAGTTCGATCAATCACTAAAGCTAAAAGAGTAAAGGAATAATATATTCAAACAGCCCAATGAGGATTAGTACGGCTACTAGGTTGAGTAATATACCTGCTTTGACCATATCTTTTACTTCTATAAAACCACTGGCAAAAACAATGGCATTTGGCGGGGTAGCCATGGGCAGCATAAAAGCACAGCTGCTCGCCATTGTCACCGGGATGAGTAGGTACACCATAGGTATTCCAAGACCAATGGCTATTCCAGCGACTACAGGCGCTAATACAGCCACTAAGGCTACATTGCTCATGAGTTCTGTCATAAATAGCATTAATAAAATCAGTAAACTGGCTGTGGCAGTAATACTGAAATTACCTGCCGCAATACTTTGAGAAACCTGATCTACAATTCCAGAAACAGACATTCCTTTGGCCAAAGCCAATCCGCCACCAAACAATATTAAGATGCCCCATGCCAGTTTTTCAGTATCTTTCCAATCCAGTATGAAGTCTCCTTTTTTTAGGTTAAAAGGGACCGCAAATAGACTTATTGCTGCAAACATGCTAATCATGGTGTCTGACAATCCCAAAGAGGGAAATACACTATTGATTAAGGTCCTAAAGATCCAAAGGGATACGGTTACTGCAAAAATGCCCAATACCATCTTTTCTTTTGATCGGGTAGGGCCTAATTTTCTTAATTCTTCTTGAATCACTTCATTAGAGGCAGAGAAATTGAGGCCCTTACTCGGAAAAATGAGGTGTACAAGCGTAATATAACTCAGGCCAATCATAATGATTGAGAAAGGTAGGGCAAATACCATCCATTTTAAAAAGGATATTTCTATTTGGTATTCATTTTCCAAAAGACCAATGAGAATAGAATTTGGTGGGGTACCTATTACCGTGGCTATACCTCCTGCATTTGCAGAAAAAGCAATTCCCAAGAGCACACTTACGGCAAAATTTCGATCTTTTTTGGTAAAACCGTCTACGTCGTCTATTAAAAGCTTAATCACTGACATGGCAATGGGCAGCATAACAACAGCTGTAGCGGTATTGCTAATCCACATACTCAAAGAAGCTGTGGCGATCATAAAACCAAGGACTACTTTGTTTGGCGTAGTGCCTGTAATGCGAATAATATTGAGTGCAATTCTTCTATGGAGATTCACCTTTTCTAAGGCAAGTGCCATAACGAAACCGCCAAAAAACAAAAAGATAATAGGACTTCCGTAATTATTTCCTACCTCTGCAATAGGCATAATATCTAATAAGGGAAACAAAAGCAGGGGAAGCAGGGCCGTCACAGAAATAGAGACTGCCTCTGTAAGCCACCAAGTGACCATCCAAAATGCAACAGCAATTACAGCATCTCCTTGGGTGCTTAATAATGGCTGTGGCCATAACAGTATTAATAGGAAGAATACAGGACCTAAAAACAGCCCCACTTTTTTGCTGTTACTCATCTTAAAAAGATTTAGCCTAAGCTAGTTTTTTTATCTGTGATATAAAAGGCGCTTTCGTTAAAACGGTGTTGAAAGTCCTCAGTTCAAGAATTCTAATCTTTGGTATTAAGAATCTATGAATCTTTGAGGGTACAAGTAAGTGCATCGGCCTCTTTGGCCACAACCACCATTTGTATTTTGGTTAAACTTTTAATGGTCTTGTCCCAAGCTTTATTACTCAATCCGCTCGCTTCTTTTAAATCTAATAAAGGCATAGGATTGGTTTTTTTCAAAAGCTCTAGGACTATTTTTTCATTCTCTGAAAGTTCAACAGCTTTCTTTTCTGGGCGCATTTGAGGGAAAAACAATACTTCTTGTATAGAGGCATTATTGGTCATAAGCATGACCAATCTATCTATACCAATTCCAATTCCAGAAGTTGGCGGCATTCCGTATTCAAGTGCTCTCAGGAAGTCTTGGTCAATAAACATGGCCTCGTCATCTCCTTTTTCAGAGAGGGCTAGTTGGTCTTCAAAACGCGCCCTTTGGTCTATAGGGTCATTGAGCTCTGAATAGGCGTTGGCCAATTCTTTTCCATTAACCATTAATTCAAATCGCTCGGTAAGGGCTGGATTGGACCTGTGCTCTTTAGTGAGGGGACTCATTTCTTTTGGGTAATCTGTAATAAAGGTGGGTTGCACATAATGGTGTTCGCAACGTTCTCCAAATATTTCATCGATGAGTTTTCCAACACCCATACTGTCCGTGACTTCAATGTCTAGTGATTTTGCTACACCAGCTAATTCACTCCTATTCAATCCTGCAACATCGTGACCTGTATGAATTTTAATGGCCTCAAGAATAGGAACCCTAGGGTAGGGTGCTTTAAATTCGATCGCATTCTTGCCTACAGTTATCTTTGAACTACCATTAGATTCCATGGCGATGGTTTCAAGTAATTTCTCGGTAGTGTCCATCATCCAATGGTAATCTTTATAGGCTACATACAATTCCATTACGGTAAACTCTGGATTGTGGGTGCGGTCCATTCCTTCGTTTCTGAAATCTTTAGAGAATTCATATACCCCGTCAAAACCACCTACGATTAATCTCTTTAAATAAAGTTCATTGGCCACCCTTAGGTATAATGGCATATTAAGTGCATTGTGGTGGGTAATAAATGGTCTTGCAGACGCTCCCCCAGGAATAGGCTGCAGTATAGGAGTTTCTACTTCTAAATAGCCTTTGTCATTGAAAAATTTTCTAATACTATTGGTGATCTTTGTTCTCTTAATAAAGGTGTCTTTGACCTGCGGGTTTACAATTAAGTCTACATAACGCTGTCTGTATCTCAATTCAGGGTCATTGAATTCATCGTGCACTTTACCATCTGCGTCTACTTTAGGCAGGGGTAGTGGCCTTAAAGCTTTGCTCAGTAAGGTAAATTTTTTTACCAGGACCGTTTTTTCTCCTACTTGAGTGGTAAAGAGGGTTCCTTCTATACCAAGAATATCCCCTAAGTCAATGAGTTTTTTAAATACTTCATTGTACTGCTGGCTATCAGGAGTGGTGTCTATTTCATCTCTATTGAAATACACTTGAATGCGACCCTCACTGTCTTGAATTTCTGCAAAAGAGGCTTTGCCTTGTACTTTTTTTCGCATCAGCCTGCCAGAAACTATCACTTGCTTTCCTTCTTTATAGTCCTTTTCTATAGCTGTAGACATGGTATTTACAGGATATAAAGCAGCTGGGTAGGGATCTATGCCTAAGGCCCTTAGTTTGACTAATTTTTCTCTTCTTACAATTTCTTGTTCTGTCAGTTGCATGGTTGCGAATTATGAAGAGCAAATATAAGTACTTCGAGCTAATTTACAGAGCATGCATGTAACATTTGAATCACTTTAACGTCATAAATAGGTAGTACCTAGGTTAAATTATAATTTTTATGAGTTTTTGGCGTGTTTTATTGGCTATTTTGTTCCCACCACTCTCTGTGATTGGAAAGGGATGTGGATCTATTTTAATTGTTTTTCTTCTAACGCTTTGTGGTTGGGTTCCAGGAGTCATTGCTGCACTGGTAATTTTGAACAACCCCAACGAATAAATACACTTTTGAAATAGTATCTTTGTCTTATGAATAAGCAGCTTATTATAAAAGACCTTGGACTTAAAGACTATAAAGAGACTTGGGATTATCAAGAGGACTTGTTTGCGAAAACAGTGGCTTTAAAAGTGCAAAATAAAAAGCAAGCCACTTATTTACCTACCCCCAATCATTTCCTTTTTGTAGAGCATCCCCATGTTTTCACATTGGGTAAGAGTGGTAATTTAGACCATTTGTTGGTCTCTGAAGCAGTGCTTAGAGAGAAAGAAGCCAGCTTTTATAAAATTAATAGGGGTGGTGACATTACCTATCATGGCCCCGGACAAATTGTAGGCTACCCTATATTGGATTTAGAGAACTTTTTCACGGACATTCATAAATATTTAAGGCTTTTAGAAGAGACGGTCATTTTAACTTTAGCTGAATACGGAATAACGGCAACAAGATCTCCTGGGGAGACTGGTGTTTGGTTGGATGTAGGCACGCCTTTCGCACGCAAAATTTGTGCCATGGGTGTTAGGGCCAGTAGGTGGGTTACCATGCACGGCTTTGCACTCAATGTAAACACAGATTTAGGTTATTTTGACCTCATGATCCCATGTGGTATAAAAGGTAAAGCGGTTACTTCTATGACCGCAGAACTCAATGGAGTTCCCCAAGATATGGCTGCGGTAAAAACCAGGCTTTTAAAGCATTTTCTTGCACTTTTTGAGGCTGAATTAAAGGCTTAATATTTTAATATAGCTTATATTTTATAGGAACATTAAGTACATGGCCTCACTTGAGGACCTACTGTGATTTATTGGTGGTCTTTGGCTCTTTAAGCCGGTATACTACAAGGCTGTTTTCTTTGTCCTTAATGACAAAATTCAATACACCATTCTCTGAAGATTCCACTAGGTCAATTTCGCCACTTCCATATACAGGGAACCCACTTAGCATTGTAAGTTCACTGTCAAATAGATACCCTTTTTTGTTTTGAGTGTCTGTAATACTAATATAGATTTGCTGGTTTATTTTAAAGGTATTAGGAGGGGTGTATATGCCGTAATCGAGCACGGCTTTTTTCCCTTTTGAATACAAAACATTGTCTTCTAGAACAACCAATTGGTTATATTTCATGACCGTTTTGTGTGCGGCATTTACTTTTAAAGGCCTTTTACTCTCTTTGCCTTCGGTGTTGATCTGAAGGAGATTTCCTTGAAGGTCTGTAAAGGAGAATTGCTGTTCCAAAAGGGCTATTTCATTGTCAGAAAAGGAATAATTTGCGGCTGTTTTCACTCTTGTTTTACCTGTTCTATTTAAAATAGCTACACTTCCGTCTATTCCTTTGAACACCAAATAGTCATCTCCTTTTATTTTAAAATGCTTAGGGGCCTCTAAAAGAGAAGACTTGGTCTTTTTGTATTTAAATCCATTGACACTCTTTGCATTTCTGTCGTACATATAAATATCCTTGCCTTGGCCAAAAACAAAACGATACTCTTTGCGGTTGTCATAATCAAATACAGCCAACGGACTTAAGTTTCCGTCTTTAAAAGTTTTATTAAACGGTGGCACTTCATTCCCGTTTCTATCTAAAATGAGCCATTGGTTTGTGGTAGTGAATGCCAATTGTAAGCGGCCGTTTTTATACAAATCTACCTGAGATACTTTTCCTTGGATAGCCCCTTGAAGTTGTTTTTCCCAAAGTAACTTACCACTGTTGTCAAAAAGATACAATTGGTTTTGATTGTCTTGAACCAATATTTCCTGTTTTTTATTGATGTGATTTTTCACCCACTGAGGCCCATAGGATATAGGGTTTTCTAGTTGCAAATTTAAAAGTGGAGAAACACCTCCTTGGTCTTTTTTTGGTTGCAGGTCTAAAAACACCAAGTGTTGGTGAAAAAAATCTTGATCTCCTACCCATTGAGAAGCAAAAACTTTGGTGTTTTTGTCTTCCTTTTTGTTTGCTGCTAAAAAATAGTCCCCCGCTTTTTTTGGATTGAAACTATTTGTTTGAGCCTCGTAAAACAACATAGTAGAAGCTTCCGCCAGAGACGCTTTGGTACTTGTAAATGAAGGGCTGTTTTCTAGGGTTGTTCCGGTATTGAGATTGCCAATTACGGTCCTTAAATCATTAACATCTTTGCTAAATAAAAGACTTTGTGCTATGGGCATTACATAGTTTACCTCTAGCTCGTCCCATAGCGAACTAAACGAATTTTCTATAAGAGAAGCATTGTTTAGGCGGTATATTTGGTAGTCTCTGTATACCGTTTCAGGCGTGTTATTCTCTGCTATTTTTAAAAGGTAATCGGGTTCAAATGTTGTAAAATGAATGAGCGCTAAGGCGTTTTCTTTTAATTTGAAAGTAGCTATTTCTTCTACCTTATTAAAGATAGTGTCTAAAACGAGCTCCCTATTTTTGATTTTGTTTTGAGTGCTGTTAAATTGCTCTAGGTCTTCAATGGCATACATTTTTATACTGGAAGCCACCTCTGGAATATAATTAGGCGATTTTAACACTATGGGTTTACTAGCTTTAAAAAGATTTAAAAAATAGGGTAAACTGTCATTTCTTGAATTAAAACCGTGAAACGCCATTTTTTTATTGGCCAAGTCAATACGCAAGGTGCCCCATTTTCCAAAGCTATTGGTAAAGGATGGGTAAAAATTGTTTTTCAGCAAAAAACTTCCTGCATCTAACTTAAAATAGACACTATTGTCTTCGGTTACCTTAAAGAGTTCATTCAGTGATTCTGGAGCTATTTTTTGGCTCTTATTCCTTATGGTATTTTCAATGAGTAATTGAGAAGAGCTAATTAACAGCGTCTCATTTAAAATGACGCTGTACAATATCTCTTCTTTTTGTTTTGAGGTGTAAATTCTCTTTTCTATTACAAGCTCTTGATAGGTTTTACTTGAAATTTGATCAGAGGGAGCTAAGGTGCTTTGGCTCAATTCAGTGATAATTAAAAAATCAATGTCTTCTTTTCCAATTTCTCTAATACTAATGAGCGCTTTGGCATTTACATCAATTTTTTGAAGTAGCTCAATGCGTTGTTGGGTGTTTTTAAACGCCCCCTTATTTACAAAGTTTAAAAATTGACTGTTATTGCTGAGGTTTGCTTTTAACTGGTTTAAATGCGCTGTTCTGATAATAAAATCATCTTGATTGGATAGATATGTCAAGAAAGGTTGTTCCTTGTCTGTAGTTTTGGGAGTACAATGCACCAAGAACAATGCGGTTAAAATGATGAGGTAAGATTTCATGGAATGGTATTCTGTTATAACATTTCAAAGGTACTATTTATGGGCCTAAATAATACAAAACCCTATTGGGCTAAATTATTAAAGGTCTTTGACGCCTTTAAAAGTCTTTCTATGGTGGGGTGTAATTCCATAAGTTGCTATGGCATTTCTATGTTTAGCAGTGGGGTAACCCATATTTTTATTCCATTGGTATAAAGGGAATTTTTGGTGTAGTTCCATCATATATTTATCTCTGGCTGTTTTTGCTAGAACAGATGCTGCTGCAATAGCATAAAACTTCCCATCTCCTTTGACAACAGTTTCGTGGGGTATGCTTAAATAAGGATTAAACTTATTTCCGTCAACAATAATCTTTTCAGGAATTGTTTTGAGTTTAGCGATACTTTTGTGCATGGCTAAAATGGACGCCTGTAGTATGTTAATGCGATCTATGACATCTGGAAAAACGTGGCTTATTCCATAGGAAACAGCTTCTTGTTTAATGATGGGTGCTAAAATAGCCCGTTGTTTGGCGCTTAATTTTTTTGAATCATCAAGCATGGGATGGAAAAAATTTCTAGGAAGTATCACTGCAGCTGCAGTAACTGGGCCTGAAAGACAGCCCCTGCCGGCTTCATCAGTTCCAGCAATGAGTAATTTTTGATTGTAAGAACGAAGCATTATTAAATTTTATTTCTGTTTAATTTTATTGATTTCGTAGTATTTTTAACATATTAGCCTTTAATTGTGTTCAATAAATAATATTTTTTCAATTAAACATTGATTTTTTCATTTTTCTTTTGGAATTCCCTAAAAATGACGATTAAATGCTCAAAATCGCAGTTTAAAAGCATGTTAAATTTGCGTTAATAACAAATTTTACTCATTTTTGTTGACAATTAACTAAAAAAACAATCAATGAAATTAAATTTAACACAGCTTCTAACATCTTTTATGATGTTATGCTTTGTTTTTTCTTTCGCTCAAGAAAAGACAGTTTCAGGAAAAGTGACGGATCAAAATGGCGCACCCTTACCGGGAGTCTCTGTATTGGTGGTTGGTACTACAACAGGTACCCAGTCAGATTTTGACGGTTTATACTCTATATCTGTTGCGCAAGGGGCTACTTTGCGTTTTAGCTATATAGGGCAAAAAACCCAAGATGTATTGGTAGGATCTTCCAATACTATAGATGTTCAATTAGCAGAAGATGCCCAGGCATTAGATGAGGTAATTGTAACAGGATTCGGAAATGTCTCTAAAACTTCCTTCGCAGGTTCTGCTAAGGTAGTAGCTGGAGAAAATATTTCTAATAAGTCATTTACCAACGTATCTCAAGCTTTGGCCGGAGAAGCGGCAGGTGTAGCTGTATTTAACACTTCTGGACAGCCAGGGAGTACTTCTACAATCCGTATTCGTGGATTTGGATCTGTAAATGGGTCTGAATCACCTTTGTACATTGTAGATGACGCGCCATTTGGAGGCTCATTAAACGACATTAACCCGAATGACATTAAGTCTGTTACTGTATTAAAAGATGCATCTGCAACTTCTTTGTATGGTGCAAGAGGGGCTAACGGGGTAATTGTAATTACTACTAAAAGAGGTAGGGATGCTGGAAATGCTATCAATGTGTCTGTAAAAACAGGAACAAACTACCAAGGTATTGGAAGGTATGAGACCATTAAATCTCCAGAGGAGTATATTGGGATTAACTGGCAAGCAACCCGTCAAAGAGGTTTATTAGAAAATGACGGTGACAATGCAGCTGCTGTTGCATTTGCTAATGCTAACTTATTTGAACATCCTGACAACACTTTCTCAGGATCAGATATTTCTTCTATATACAATATGTGGAATGTTTCTGGATCTGGTGCCCAAGGGGTATCTGAATTAATTGATCCGGCAACAGGAATGGTTAGATCAGGTGTTTCTAGAATATACACTCCAGAAAAGTGGGAAGATTTTGCTTTTCAAAATTCTAATAGAACAGAGGCAAATTTAACTATATCTAATTTTAGCGAAAATTCTTCTTTATATACTTCAGTTGGGTTTATTGACGATATAGGATACGCTTCAAACACAGACTACAAAAGGTTAAATGCTCGTGTAGCTGCTACAAATAGCTTTGGTGATTATATAAACATGAATACTTCATTAAATTATACGCAAAGTGAATCAAATAATAATGGAACTGGTTCTTCTTCTTCTTCACAATTTTGGTGGATAGATAATCTTCCACCTATTTATCCTTTATATAGGAGAACAACTTCAAATGAAGCTTTTAATGTTCGTGGACAAAGAATTCCTGATCCAATATACGGCGGTTACTTATTTGATTATGGTTTGCAAGATGGACGTGGATTTGGTTTTGCTACCAATGGTGTAGCAGATTCTCAGATCAACATCAGTAACAGTAAAGCTAATTCTGTAAACTTCAATAACGATACCAAAATTACTTTAGCAGACGGATTGACGTTTGAAAACAACTTTGCTTACCAGTATTTTATGAGTGATAATACTTCTTTAAATGAGCCATTTTATTCTCCAGCAAAAGGAGATGGAGGTAGAATTAACAGAAGCCGTGGGGAAACTAAAAACTATACCATCAGAACTGGATTAAGATATAATAAGTCCTTTAAAGACATGAATTTGTCTGCATTTGTCTCTCACGTTGCTACTGCTTATCAGTTCAATTACTTAGAGGCTGAGCGTTCAAAATTAGTAACGCCTTTTGGGCCTGATATTGCCAATGGGGTTATTAATAACCCATCTGATGGATACACAGACAATGAAAGAACAGAATCTTACATTGCCAATGTAACTACAGACTTTAAAAACAAATATTTCTTAAATGCAACTTTTAACAGAGATGCCTCTTCAAGATTTATAAATAATAAATGGGGTAACTTTTATTCTGTAGGTGCTGCATGGGTATTAACACAAGAAGACTTTATGTCTGGTGTAGACTTTGTAGACTTCTTAAAAGTAAAAGCTTCTTATGGGGTCTTAGGGCAATCTGCTGGAGTAGGATTTTATCCAGGCTACAACATTTATTCTGTGAATAACTTAAATGACAATATTTCTTTGGCATTTACAACAAAAGGGAATAAAGACCTTACTTGGGAGAGCTCAAACCAATTTAATACAGGGTTTGAATTTGAAATGTTTGGTTTTCTAGAAGGTTCCATAGAATATTATACTAAGGAAACATCAGACATGTTCTTTGCCAGAAACGTAGGTCCGTCTGTAGGATATTCATCTATTCAAGTAAATGATGGAGGGTTGATAACTAGAGGTATAGAATTTGATTTTGACTTTAGTTTGGTAAAGAGCAGTAAGTTTTCATTAAATTTAGGTATTAATGGGGAGAGTTTGACAAACGAATTTTTGGCTTTGCCAATTGATCCAGCTACTGGAGAGCAACAAAAGTTCATCAATGGTTCCTTTGCTTATGAAGTTGGTCGTTCTAAATATGACTGGTATATGCCAGTTTACTCAGGAGTAAATGCAGAAACTGGAGCAGCTCAGTGGGAGCGTAACTTTGACGACAAGAACAGCAACGGTACTTTTGACGAAGGAGATACGCAAATTACTTCTTTAACCCAATATTTAAATGACAATCCTTCTGCTAATGTAGCACAGGAATTGACTGAGGTATATGCAGAAGCTACAGATAAATTCATCAATAAGACCGCTATTCCTGACCTTAGAGGAGCTTTCAGATTAAACGCTCAGTTTGGCGATTTTTCACTGAGTACATTGTTTAACTACCAATTGGGTGGTTGGGCCTATGACTCTGCTTATGCTAGCTTAATGGATAATGATTTAAATGGTACAAACAACTTCCACGTAGACATTAGAGACCGTTGGCAAGCACCTGGAGATGTAACTAATATTCCAAGACAGGATGTTCGTAAGCAGATTCAGCAAAATTCTCTTTCTACAAGATTCTTAACTAAATCTGACTACATAGCTTTAAACAATATTAGAATTGGTTACAGTGTACCTAAGTCTATTACATCTAAAATTGGACTTAAAAAAGCAGATGTATTTGTTACTGGAGACAACTTATGGTTTATGTCTGAGAGACAAGGATTCAATCCCTCTACAGCCATAACTGGAGGAACTAGTATTTACAGCTACAATCCATTATCTACCATTGTATTAGGTGTTAACTTAAACTTATAATGATTATGAAAACATTAAAAAAAATAGCATTAGCAGGAGTCTTTGTTTCACTTATTGCATGTGAGAAAGATTTCTTAGAGACATTCCCAACAAATGTGTTGTCCCAGGAGCAGGTGAATGAAGCCGCTGAGGTAAATCCTAGTGTTGGAAAAGGAACACTTTTAGGAATTTATGAGAACTTATACCGTAGGGGTAGTGGTGGAACTTCAAGTCAAGAAGATTTTGGTATCACTACACAGTATATTCAATTAGACATGTTGTCTGCAGACATGGCGCACTTAGGAAAGAGTTATAACCGCCAGACGGCTAT